>Ga0207428_10000560_pt1 | contig 43937 bp, 40 predicted proteins | sample RhiMethybrSRZTD1_FD_187600 | JGI IMG/M metagenome (GOLD analysis project Ga0207428, IMG submission 187600) | Populus rhizosphere microbial communities from Tennessee, USA - Rhizosphere MetaG P. TD hybrid SRZTD1 (SPAdes) (version 3) | ecosystem: Host-associated > Plants > Roots > Rhizosphere >...
TGCGCCGAGACGAACTCGGTCGGATCCTCGCGCCCGAAGAGCTACATCACCGGGAATGGCGGCGCTGACGGCAAGAGCAAGGGCGGGCAGTAACGCAGTGTGACATGGTTCAAGCGCGCTCGGCCCCAAGCCCGGTTTCTTCTTTCAGGCCGAAGGCGGGTTTCGGTGCATTGATGCCACGCAGCGCGTAGCTGCCGAGCGGCACCAGAGGCTCGCCGCAAAAGGCGGCAAACTCAGCTGACGTGATGACGGAGCGATCGAGCTCGCGGGCCAGCCGCTCGAGCCGTGCGGTGAGGTTGATCGCAGGACCAATTACCGTGAAATCGAGCCGGCGGCCACCGCCGACATTGCCGTAGAGCACGTCGCCAACATGCAGCGCCAGGCTGAATGGCAATTCGCAGGATCGCCACACCGCTGCTTTGCGCTCCAGGGCAAGGATATTGGCACGCGCCTCACGCGCGGCGGCGGAGGCTGCGCTGCAGACGCGCTCGGGTCCTAAGTCGGCCGTCGGAAAGATGGCGAGTAGGCCATCACCCATGAACTTCAGGACCTCGCCGCCCCTCCCCTCGATGATCGGGACCTGGCAGTCGAAGTAGCGATTGAGGAGGGCGGTCAATTCCCGCGGAGGCAGGCGCTCGGCGAGGCTGGTAAAGCCGCGCAGATCGGAGAGCCAGATCGCGGCATGGATCGATTCTGTATCGCCACGGCGAATATGTCCGGAGAGGACGCGAGCGCTGGCTTGGTGGCCAAGATAGGTCCCAAGAAGTGTCGCCTCGGTCCGACGCAAGCTCCGGATCTCGACAAGACGTGCGAGCGGCTGGGCGACAACTGCGAGCGTCTCAAGATCCTCATCGGTGAAGCCGGTCGGTTGCCGTGTCGCCCAGCTGGCGATATGGACCTCGCCGTTCGTAAATCGGAGGGGTGTTGCGAGATAGTCAGTGAAGCCTTCGTTCTGCAACTTGCCGAGAATGGAGACGTTACAGGCGATGGCAGTGTCGCCAAGCTTGCGGCGCAGAGGCATACCAGTACGCAGCGCTCCGACGATCGGATGGGCGATGAACGCTTCGGTGAAATCATGAGGTGTCTCGCTCAATTCAACAAGCTCGCCGCGACGCCAGACGGCGCTAAGCCCAGAAATTTCGGGATGCAGCATCGCCACGAAGATGGCCGCACGCTCCAAGGGAATGCCGGCTCCGGCCAGGCGGCTGCAGACCTCCTGCATGAGAGGCCGCGGTCCGGGCGCATCAGGCGCGCCGTCGTCCAGCCAGGCGACGATGTCACTCATGTCCGTCATGGTTCTCCGGTGGTCCAATTAGTGCGACAACGTACGAAATGGCACGTTCTCATCTGCATACGTCGCGCCGTTCTTGCCTGATGGCGAGGCGTTCGCCGCCTGCAATGACTTCTTCCGCATGCGCAGCGACTTGGGTGAATATCCCATAACGCGCTTGAAGGCGTTGCTGAAGGCGCTCTCCGATTCGTAGCCCAGCTCATACGCAGGACAGCCCGCTAGGCGCTCCTGGTCTTGGTGAAGAAGCTCTCTCACTGGTTTGAGAGACCTATACGTACGTTTAGGGCTCAACTTGTCGCCCTGATCCGGGATTCCAATGTTCCCGGTGCCGACGCGCTTCGACATCCACGCCGGCTCTGATCGCAAGGCGGCAGAAATTTTTCCTCGATGTCTTGTATTTGGAGACCACTGAAATGAAGAAGATCATTCTGGCCGCTGCTGTCGCGATGGTAGCCGGCACCCCGATCGCCTTTGCCGCCACGAGCGGAAACAACACCGAGCCCGGCAGCCGGACCTGCACCTACCAGGGCGAGAAGTTCGACCTCTGCCACCAGGATACGCACAAGAATGGCGGTGCGCAGAGCAAGGCCGGCGGCTTCCGCAAGTAGAGCAGCTCAGCGTCGGCGCGGTGCTGACGCGGCTACCGATGCAGTACGTCGCGAAGTCCTGTTGTGCCCCTCCCGCCTAGCGCGCGGAGGGGCGCAGCTTGCGCGACACACATTATTCGGCGTGCTTCCATTTCTGGAGGCTTTACCGTGTTAAGGTGAGTATTGTGATACGAGCAATGGCAATACTGGCGATCGCCGCTTTGGGTGCGATCCTAGCGATCGGCCCGACGACACCGTCCATGGCTCAGGTGGCGAACGCCCAATCGGACACGGGCGATGCTTCGCTGATCCATGTGAGAGACGGGGGCGGTGGTGACCATGGCGGCTTCGTTGGTGGCCATGGCTTAGGCGGTCATGACTTCTTCGGCGCCTTCGGCCACGCCTATTTTGCTGGTGATCGTGGTTTCCGCGGGCGTCGGGATTTCCGGCGAGGCTTCTGGAATGGTGAAGGCTACTGCTACCCGGCCTACTACTACTCCTACAATCCATACTCATGCGAGTGATGCAGTTCCGCGTCTTCGAATCCGAACACGCAGAATGAGTGGGCCGGATTCGCGGCGACAGGGTTGGTGCGCCTCATCGTCCGGGCTATAAACGGCCCGTTAAATCATTTTGATGAGTCCCTACACCGCCCGCCCGCCTTCTCATTCCATCGCGGAAGAGAGACTTGGCAGGTCCGCCCAGTCGCGCGCGTCAGCCGAAGTTGCCGAACAGCGTTTGTTGAGCGACCCCAATGCTTCTGCTGCAGACGCGCCTTGTCACGAAGGCGAGGACATGGTCGGCGTGATCGCGCCTGGCCAGCGACGTTCCGGGGGCGGGGGCTCGTCGATAGCCAATCGGAATGGCGATGGTCACCTACGAGCATCGTCGCGCCTCCCAGCCGCAGGACCCCGGCGTAGGTCGAAAAGCCTGTGTATCCGCTCGGAGAACCAATCGCTCAGGTGTCTCGTTGCTTCAGTGTTGCCCAGAGCGTCTGTGACCATTATGCGGCCGGCAGCTTGTCGCTGAGCAAGTGCATGGCTTAGCTCTTGGGCGATCTCTGGCCGGGCCTCCAGTATCGGTGCCAAGACCACCTTAGGAAGCTCATAAACGGTCCCCGGAGTCAGGGCCGTGATCGTTGCCACGGAGGGTGTTCCCGTCAGCAAGGCGATCTCGCCGAAATGATCACCCGGCCCCAACCGCAACAGCTCAATCTCGCTCTTACCGTCGTGCCGGGAGACCGAGAGAACGCCGGAGCCGATCAGGAACAGCGATTGCAAGACCGTTCCAGGCTGAAGCAATGTGTCGCCGCGGTGGTGTCGCTGCGGCTTCAGTTTTGCTGATAGCGAGACTCGCTCCTCTGGCGTCAAGCTGGCGAAGATGGACACTTGCTCAAGCACCCTTTCGGCACCGCTCTTGCGCTTGCGAGGGACGTCGCCTGCGAGCGGGGGGAATGGCGATCCTTGCGGCGAGGCAAGCTGGATGTCGGCCGAGGCGAGATGACGATGGATCAGGTCGAACAGGTCGTTCTGCGTTTCTGCCACCGAGTTCAGGTCCGCGACGAAGAACATCAGTTCGTAGTCGACGAACGCCGTGTTCATGGACTTCACGACAATCGACGGTTGGGGAAACGCCAGGATCCTACGAGAGTTCAAAAGCGCGTCGCGAAGGATATCGATTCCGGTCGATGGCGACGTCCGCGCGTCGAGTTGAACCCTCAGGCTCGTGCCATGAACGTGAGACGGCGAGCTGACGTTCACAATCTTGGATTTTGCAATCATGCTATTGGGCACGATGGTGAGGTCCCGCTGGGACGTCAGGATGTGGGTGGCGCGCCAATTCAGTTCGATGACCCGGCCCTCCGTTTCGCCCTCGAGCCTGATCCAATCATCCACTCGATAGGGACGGGTGAAACTCAGCACCAGCCCAGAGAATACATCGCCCAAGGAGCTTTGGAGGGCCAAGCCGATGATGATCGCGATGGCCCCCGAGGTTGCGAGCAGGCCCTGTATTGGCAGGTTGAAGACGTAGGCGACGATGGCGAAGAAGGCGGCAAGATAGATGAGACCCGCGAGGAGGTCCTGCAGCAGCTTGCCTTCCCGCGGTCGGTGCTCGAAGACGAGGATGCTGCGCAAGATCCCCACTAAGAGCCAGGCGGCCCAGAGCCACCATGCGACCTCCAATGCAACGCCAACGGCGTTGTGGAAGGGAGTGCCTGTTGGTCGCGTCGGTTGAAATGGCACGATCTGGCCGTGCAGGAGCGCGGCGGTCAGCAGGGCAAAGAATATGAATCGGGTAATGGCGCGCGCAACGGGCTGGGTCTTGAACAACAATCTCGCCACGACCACGCCTAAGACAAGGAGCCCAAGGGCGATAACGAGTGGGTCTTTGGCGGCGGTCTCCATGGCGGCCACAAGATCGATCATTTTGGCGCCTTCTTACTCAGCAGCGAGCCCTTTGAGTAGCCGGTGTACCACCTGCCGTTGCCAATAACCATGCCCGCCCGATGGATCCCTCCGAGACCGGTATTCCATCCCCCAAAGCACAGCACGCACCCCCAAGCTCGAAGGCGAGACCGATGACGACCAGATCGACGAAGCCTGGGCCTATTTCTCCGGCGGCTTCCAGCTCACGCTGTCGTGCACCCCGGAAGGCGGAGCAGAAGACCACATCGACGGCGCCGGCCCGCACATCGGCATCACGCCCGGCACAGCGGTGGCTGACACCAAGACAAAAACAGCGATCGCGGCCACGAAGTCCCGGCCCTTCAGGCCGACGGGGGTCGGCTTGGCAAATGTTACCAGGACAGTGCGCTGTCCCCGAGACGCGCGGTAAGCGCAGTTTCACGACCTGCAACGCCTGCAACGAAGAACAAGTCCATCGACCGCATTCGTGCGGGCGCGGGTGCTGGTGGCGAAGTGGATGGACCAGGATCCAAGTTTCAGGCTTGTTGGTTGGCGCTTGAAGCCGGACTGCAGTGCGTGAGGCAGGGCAGGATTCCGTGCTCTGAGTTGGCGCGATTGCGCTGAGCGCCATCCGACATTTGGTACGGATCGCCGGAAACTCATCGCCGAAGTCAAGAGATTGTTTCGGCGTTCTCCTCGAGTGTCCGGAGGTGGCACTGTTCAGCCATTCTCGAGCCATGGCCGGATGACGGGTGCCACCCAAAACCGAACTTTGGTTTTCCCACTATTGAGCTCGATCACGCGATCGTCGGGTGTTCCGCGATTGTCCGATCCGATGCGCCAGCGTCTCTCCCTTAGCGGACGCCAGCCTGGGTCCCCTTGGTAGGCTTTTGCTTTTGCACGCCGGCCCGCAACCCATCCATCAGGAGCTGCACCAGCCGGCGAGAGCGTTCGCGCCAGTCCGGCGAATTGGGCGCGCTGTAGATGCCCGCCAGGGCCTGCAGCACATCGGCGCTTTCGATGTCCTTGCGGATCAAGCCGGCCGCGGCGGCGGCTTCGACCAGACGCTGCAGTGCCTGCGGCACCATACCCGAGGTCTTGGCGAACAGTTGGGAGTTGGTGGCATAGAGCAGTTGCAGGCTGTTCGCCATGCCGCGCTTGGTCGCGATGTAGCCGACGAAGCGCTGCATCCATTGCTCTAGCGCGACGTCGGGCCGCTCATGCTCTGCCAACTCGTCGGCGGCGGCGCACAGCAGCTCCACCTCGCGCCGATACACCACTTCCACCAGATGCTCGCGAGTGGGGAAGTGGCGATACAGCGTGCCGATCCCCACTCCGGCGCGGCGCGCGATCTCCTCGAGCGAGGCTTCCACGCCGTGCTCCGCGAAGGCCTGAGCCGCCACCTCGATCAGCTTGTCCCGGTTGCGCTGCGCATCGGCGCGCAAAGCGTTCTCGCCAGAAGCCGGCTTGCGCGACTTTGACGGGGCTCGCGACTGAACAGCCAAAACATAAACTCCTTTATTTCGTCTTTTTTCTCAGCGGACAGATTGGGGCTTGAACCGCATTCGGCCAGTCCCTACTATAACAAACGGAGGCGCCTCCGCTTGTATCTGGATCGCCTCCGAACAGTTACCTGACAGAGAACCGGGAGGCCATGGCTTTGTGCGTGTCCGCTAACGCGGACGGGCACGAGGTGCCGATTTCTCGGTTCAGACTCGACCAGGTCTCGGGACCCGAGGGTGATCCAGTACGGCCGTTGTTGCGCCGTGCTCGCGGTCGCCTGCGCACTACCAAAAACGGAGTGATCATGACCGATCCCACCATCAGCGTGCAACTCGAAGTCAATCAACGCGTCCATACGCTGCGGCTCGAGCCGCGGGTCACCTTGCTGGATGCGCTGCGCGAGCATCTGGGCCTCACCGGCACGAAGAAGGGCTGCGACCAGGGCCAGTGCGGCGCCTGTACCGTACATGTCGACGGCGCAGGCGTGCTGGCTTGCCTCACCCTGGCGGCGCAGGTCGACGGCCGCCCGGTCACGACCATCGAAGGGCTCGGCGGCAACGGCAACGACCTTCATCCGGTGCAGGCCGCCTTTCTGAAGCACGATGCGTTGCAGTGCGGCTACTGCACACCGGGGCAGATCATGTCCGCTGTCGCCTGCATCCACGAGGGCCACGCCGGGTCGGATGCCGAGATCCGCGAATACATGTCCGGCAATCTGTGCCGGTGCGGTGCCTATCCCAACATCGTCGCGGCGGTGCGCCAGGCGTCGGAGGAAATGCGATGAGGAACTTTGCTTATCTGCGCGCCGGCTCGCTCGAGGAAGCACAGCGGGCCGCAGCACATCCGGCGGCCATGCTGCTGGCCGGCGGAACCACGCTCATCGATCTCGCCAAGTGCGGTGTTGCGGCACCTGACACGGTGGTCGACATCAGCCATCTCGCCGCCCTCGACAACATAGCGTTCGACGAGCGGGGAGTGTCGATCGGCTCGCTCGCGAGGATGAGTTGGGTCGCCGATGACCCAGGCATCCGCCGGTACTTCCCGGCGATCTCCGAAGCCTTGTGGCAGGCTGCCTCCGCCCAGCTGCGCAACATGGCGACCATCGGCGGCAATCTGATGCAGCGTACGCGCTGCCCCTATTTCCGCGACCCCGCCGCATTCCCCGCTTGCAACAAGCGGTCGACCGGCAGCGGCTGCGCCGCCATCGGCGGCGTCACGCGCAACCACGCCGTGCTTGGCACCAGCCCATCCTGCATCGCGACCTATCCCGGGGACCTCGCCGTCGCGCTGGTCGCGTTTGATGCGGAAGTTGATCTCGGCAGGCGCCTCGTCGCGATCGATGATTTCTTCCTCTTGCCCGGCACGACGCCGCAGCGCGAGCATGCGATGGAGCCGGGCGAGGTGATTACCGCCATTCATGTCCCCGCCTCGCCGGCAGCGCGCCGCTCGACCTACCTGAAAGTGCGCGACCGCCAGTCCTATGAATTTGCGGCAGCAAGTGCCGCCGTCGGCCTCGAACTCGCGCCGGATGGCCGGACGATCGCGGACATCCGCGTTGCGTTGGGTGGCATCGCCACCAAGCCATGGCGCGCCCGCAGCGTGGAGCAAGCGCTGAAAGGCAAGGTCCTGACGGCCGAAGCCGTCGAGCGCGCGGCTCGCGCCGCCGTCGAGGGTGCCGTAGATCATGGCGCCAACCACTACAAGATCGATCTGGCGCCGCGCGTCGTCACGCGCGCCATCCTGAACCTCGGAGGACTCGCATGACCGTCATGGAAAACCGAGCCAAGCGCGGCGATGCCTCCGACGGCACCGGAGCCGGCGGCACGCTCGGCGCCCGCCTGTCACGCGTCGACGGGATCGCCAAGATCCGTGGCGCAGCGCCCTACGCGCTGGAGCACCGGCCGGCTGACCTCGCCCATGCCGTCCTGGTGCAGAGCACGGTCGCGGCGGGTCGCGTGCGCACGATTGACGCCGCGGCGGCCGAGGTCATGCCCGGCGTTCTGCTGGTCGTTACGGCCGACAATGCCTTGCAGTTGAAGACAGCGACGAACTGGCTCGGCGTGAAGCCGAACGAGGGCCCCTATCGTCCGCTGACCCACGAGATCACGTTCTACGGCCAGCACATTGCTGCCGTGGTCGCGGAGACGCTCGAGCAGGCGACCGAAGCCGCTGCGCTGCTGAAGATCACCTATGACGAGGCGCCCGCGATTGCCTCGTTCGACGATCCCAGCGCCGGCGAAGGCACGGCGGTCGACGCGCTGAACGTGGACTGGGGCGATGCCGCTACCGCGCTCGCCACGGCGCCCGTCAAGATCGAGCACGAATACCGCACGCCGCGCGAATATAACGTGCCGATTGAGCCGCATGGGCTGATCGCGCAGTGGGAGGGCGATGCGCTCACCCTCTGGGAGCCGAGCCAATGGATCGACTTCATGGCGCGCACCTACGCCGAATGGTTCGACATCCCGTTCGACAACGTCCGCATCATCTCGCCTTATGTCGGCGGCGGTTTCGGCTCGAAGGGCTTCGCCTACCCGCACGGCGCCATCGCCGTCATCGCCGCGAAGATGCTCGGCCGGCCGGTCAAGCTCGCGGTGACCAGGCCGCAGACCTTCACGGCTTTCGGTGGTCGCGCGGAGACGCGCCAGACTATCGCGCTCGGCGCCACCCGTGAGGGCAAGCTCCTCTCCATCTTCCATCGCAGCGCCAACGAGACCTCGATCAAGGACGTGTGGGCGGAGCGCTGTGGCACGGTCACCGGGATCATGTACGCGACGCCGAACTTCAGCTCGCGCCACAGCATTGTGCCGGTGAACACGGTGACACCGGGCGCCCTGCGCGCGCCGGGAGAGAACCCGAGCGCCTTCGCCATCGAATGCGCGATCGATGAGCTCGCCTACGAGGTCGGCATCGACCCGCTGGAGATCCGGCTGCTAAACTACGCCGAACGCGATCAGCATGCCGACAAGCCCTGGTCCACGCGCCAGCTGCGCGAAGCCTACGCGGCCGGTGCCGATGCCTTCGGCTGGTCGAGGCGTAGCCCGAAGCCGCGCTCGATGCGGGACGGACGGCAGCTGATCGGGTGGGGCGTCGCGGCCGGCACGTATCCGGTACGCCGCACCGCCGGCCAGGCCCTGGTACGGATCCTTGCCGACGGCACCGTCGAGGTCGCGAGCGCCGGCATCGACATGGGCCAGGGCACCTACACCATCCTGGCGCAGACCGCGGCGGAGGTGCTGGGAGTTCCGATCGCGGACGTCACGGTGAAGCTGGGCGATTCGGCCTTGCCGAGTGCCCCGGTCGCCGGCGGATCGCAGCTCGCCAACCTGATGACGGCTGCGGTGCACAAGGCGGCGCACGCCGCGCGCGATGAGCTGATCGGCCTCGCGCTCAATGACCCGAACTCGCCGTTCCACGCGCTGCAGGCGAACACCCTCGTTGTCGCGGACGGCAAGGTCTCGGCGCCGCGCGACAGCGCCTCAGGCATCTCCATCGCGGACTTGATGCGGCTGATCGGGCGCGACCGGATCGAGACCTTGCGCGACACCTTCGCGGAGAACAACACGAACCCCGAGGATCGCTTCCGCAATTTCACCACCATCACCACCATGCGCGCGCCGACCGACGGCGACTATTCCATGCACAGCTGGTGCGCGCATTTCATCGAGGTGCGAGTCGATGAGGATTTCGGCACGGCCCGGGTGTCGCGCGTCGTGTCCGCGCTGGATTCGGGGCGGCTCTACAATCCCAAGCTCGCCGAAAGCCAGTGGAAAGGCGGCATCATCATGGGCATCGGCCAAGCGCTGCTGGAGGAAGGGGTCCTCGACCGCCGCAGCGCCCGCGTCATCAACAATAACCTTGGCGACTACTTGATTGCGACCAACGCCGACATCCCCGACATCCAAGTGATCTCCGTCGGCATAGCCGACCGTCACGCTTCGGCGCTCGGCGGCAAAGCCGTGGGCGAGCTCTCGATCGTGGGCGTGGCACCCGCGATCGCCAACGCGGTCTACCACGCAACCGGCAAGCGCATCCGCGACCTGCCGATCACCCTAGAGAAACTGATCCGGGACTGAGAAATTATGTTCCCCATTGAACTATCGGAACGCTTCGCCCAAGACTTTGCGGATATATTCCGCGCGGAAGGTGACATGCCTGTCGATCGGACGCCGAAGCAGGCCGCCAAGCGCAAGCCCGACGGCGGCAGCATGAATTCCGGCGACTTGCTCGATGCGGACATGGCGCACACGTCCGCAAAGCGTCCAAGTACCAGACGCTGCTGCAAATAGCGGCAATGGCACAGACTGACCCATGGGCAGCGAGACAGTGAAGCTCGACGACATGGTGTCGCAGGTGTCCCAAGGCTGAAGACGAATGTCGCAACGTCTTGTCGTGCGCAAAGAGCGTGCCCCGCAAGTGGCCTAGCCGTCCGCTGTAGCAAGCTGGCGTCGTCATTCGCGGGAAGCCAAGCTTTTCCTGGTCACCAATCCGCATTTCACCATCTCGCATTGGGCGGATTACAAGGGATTCGGTGACGAAGCCGTGCGGGCGCATTTGTCGAGGGCTACCGCAAGGCGGGATTGCCGGAATAGAGATTACGCCAAAAGCAGGTCTCTTTGAATGCTTCTGGACAGGCCCGCACACTTTGATGCTCCTCATTGTGACCTAGGGCCGCGCCAACTGCGATACGCTGATCGTCTCTGATCGATCAGTGTGGCATGGACTGCCCGAGCTGTGGCGCAGCGAACCCGGAGGGGAGGAAGTTCTGCGGCGACTACGGCACGCCACTGCCACTGGCGCCCATGCCTGGCTCACGGGAGATCCAGAAGCCGCGGCGGCGCTGGTGAAGCCGGCAAATGAGGACGTGCTGCTCAGTCGGCCGGTATCGAAGCAGTCGGCAACGTGAAGAACAATGGGCCCGAGCTGCTGGAAGTATCGGAAGATGGCGCGTTTTGAGTTTGCGATGTGTGTGCATCCACAAGATGAACGCTAAATGAACGACGATAGGAGCGCACTCCGATTTCGGCTGTCTGGTTCTTCAATGTGAACGTTTGGTAAATGGCATTGTTCATTGAACAACACCAGACTTACCGGCCGTTCATCCCCCCGATGCGGCCGGCCTTTTTTTATCCAAGATTCCGGTGCTTGCAATCTTTTGCTCCGATTGAAATGTGCTCTCAACTTCGTAAGCTAGTGACACGGCAAGAGAGGGCAACAATGGAAAGCGTAAGGGCTGCTGCGTTCCGCCAGTTGAGCGTGATGGAAACGCGAATAGAACGACAGCGGGACTTGATCAAACATCTACAATCAGCGGGCCAAGATGCCTCGGAGGAAACTCGGCGTCTGATTCTGCTTCAGCGCGCACGGGACGAAATGCTTTTTCAACTTGGTCAGTTGGTCCCACCGAATGCAGAAGAGGCATCTACTCAGCAGTAGCGCTACGTTTGGCTCGCACGATGCTGGGACAGGGAGAGAGCCGCTTCTAAGGATCCGATGAGCGTGTAAGCACTCGATCCGAATGACCAGGATGGCACGCTCGGGAACGCGTGTGCCATCCGGCCCGCAGCTCCCAGGGGAGGTAACCCGAAGCTGCGCACTCAATGCCACCAGCGGCCGCCCATTGGCCCGCCTGGCATATTGCTCGCATCGACAAGTGGAAGGATTGATGGTGGGACTGATAGCATGAAGCCACCGTCGGAACGCAATCGAGCGATTGCCGCGCGCCGAGGTGAAGGCGTCACGCTGCAGGCCATTGCAGCCGAGTTCGAGATGACCATCAAAGGCGTGCGAGAGATCGCGCGTCGCGTCGAACACTATGATCGCGGCGCCGCAGTTCTTCGGCTTGATCCTTCAAGCCTCGAAGGCCTGGAGCTGACCGGACGGATCTCGAGACTGGTGCGGATTTCGCTCGAAGCCCGCGGGATAAAATGCCTCGACGATCTTGACGCAGCTAACCTGAACGACCTGATAAGATGGCCGAACATCGGCAGAAAATCGGCGGCGGTATTGATCGATCTGTATGCTGAGCTGAAACGGTCGCACAAGCAACGGCACTGACTGGGAACCAACCTGTCTCTCGCGCATTGAGGCTGCACCCATGCGACAATTCCCCCTCTATGTCGTAACCCTCTTGGGGCGGCGAGGGACGTCATCCCCCCGGATCATCCCTCGCCGCTGGGACCATCGCGGGACCGCCTGCCTTAAGCGCCGTCGTGAAAACAGTGCTGCGAAACTCATCGAAGGAACCAACATCAGACCACTGTGTTTGATGCCGCGCGATCGAGCGAAGGACCGCCAGTCTGGCCGGTTGCAAGGGCGGCGACGGAACTTCGGATTCCACTCATCTCGAAGATGCTTTGCCGCTCTTTTCTGCAAGCGATCTCACCGACACTCGGAAGTCTGCCGGCAAAGCGCGGGCGAAGCGCCGCCGGTAGCGCTCTCCCCGAGTTCATCCCCTTCGCTCTCTGCCTGCTGGTCGAACAGCCCGCGAACGGCCCGGACTGTGTGCACGAGGTCAAGTTGGATGGCTGGCGCGTTCAGGCCCGCGGCGAGGATGGCAAGGCGACACTCCGCACACGCAAGGGGCTGGACTTGGAGTTTGACGCGGGGACCTGTAGCTCCACCGGCCGGAGCGATCCCCCATGCCGGCAGAGACTACCGCCTGTGGTACGCCAGGAACCTCCTGAAGAAACTCCAGGGCAACGCATAGATCGGGCCTTGGCGCGATACTCCGGCGCTCGCGGCGAGGCCAGCAACCGAACCTAGTCCAATTTAGATGGCCTAACCAATATCCCGACTACCGCCTCCTCGCGTCGATGAGTTGGCGTGACCATACGCACCTCAATGCAGAAGTACTTTGAGCTGTCAATTATCACATGATGATGAGTGAGCCGGCTAAACACCTCCAGGTCCCCGTCAGGTGGGACGAGGGCCATGCGTCGGTTGTCAGCATGGTCGATCCAGGCAATCGCGCGAAATGCGGGAATTTGCGGTTCACGGCGCGGGATGTTGGTTTTCCAGGAAATCATACTGAGCTCCCGTTGCTACGAAGGCCTTAAACGGTGCGCGGATTAAAATGTTCCATGGCTCCGCTCGCAAACGAAGTTTCGCGTCGGCAACATGAGCGCGCCCGAACGCAAGGTTCATCGTGTTCTGGTCGTCGATCGCACAGCCGGCGAGGCAATGGTCATCGGCTATCTGGCTGCGGATCAGAGCGCGTTGGTGGTGGCAGTACGCTCGCAGTTCACCGAGATGCCCGAAGCGAGTTGCAGCCCTACAGGGCGCACAGCGAGCCACCGTTGGGCGCCAGCCATCGGCGCGAACACATGAAGCGTTTCCCGAGCAGGCTGCGTGCGTGACCTAACCCGCCTGTTCCTCCGCATCGGCGCAGTGCGCCTAAATACGAGCGACCAAGATACCGATCATACTGCCGTTGTGATTAGGCTCTGGAGCGAAGGTGCACACATCGAGGCAAAAGTACTTTGAGCCATCGATCACTACGTCATGATAAACGAACCGATTGAACTCCTCTTGGTCCCGATCAAGCGTGACGAAGGCTAAGCGTTGGTGGTCATCTGACACCGCGCCCACTTAGACCCCGCTAGGCAACTGGCGGGGTTTTTTTAAGGATTCGTGCGCTGCATCACACCTTAAGTGTGACCCATTTCATAGCGCGCTCCACTGTCGAAGCATAGTTTAGCGTCCATCGCCCTGGAGCATCGAACTCGGGCGGGCCACTTGTCGACTTCAGGACTTTGGGAGGACGAACATGTTGTCGTTCGACTCTTATCGCGAGGTGCTGAGCGCGCGCGCGCAACGATCATTTAGTAAGGAGTGCCTAGATAGTCGCGGCCATAGTGTTTGGCTTGATCGTCGTGTTTGCGTAGACGACCGTGATCGAATGCATCGGGAGGGAGTCAATGCAGATGAGCATAAACTTGACCACAGAAGTCAAAGACGGGGACATCCTTCTACTGTTCCATATGAAGGACGGCGACGAGTTGGCCGTTAGCGTCCACGATATAGCGATGCTTTCTGATGATCCCGAACGGCGGCTGCTATTGGAGTGGTGCGAGGAGCACAACAGGCGCCTCCGATTAGAAGCCCAAAAACGATCGGGCCGAGCAGGCTAGAGCCCATCCTGGCGACTCACTCACCATTGACAGGGTGGCTGTCCGGTTTCATCCGAAGGCGGGACTCTCAAACCAGACACGCCGGGTTAATTGATTAGCCCGGCGATTTCTTCGAGTGACCAAACGTTGCTCGCCAATGGCCGCGGCGAATGAACCTGGACAGCCGGCACCCCGCCACACTAGCTGGCACCGGCGGTCTCCGCAGGCGCCTGTGACTTCCAGCCGCCACCCAGCACCTTGTAGAGCGTAACCAGGTTCGCCTGCTCGGCAAGCTGGATCGCGATCAGGTCCTGCTGGGCGGCATAGAGGGCGCGCTGGGAATCGAGCACCTCCAGGTAGCTCGAGATGCCCCGTTGATAGCGCTCGGTCGCGATCCGGTAGCTGGCTTCGGTCGCATCGACCAGCGATTGCTGGGCCGCGAGCTGCTCGTCGATCGTCCCACGCTCGGCGAGCGCATCCGAGACTTCGCGGAACGCGCCCTGGATGGTCTTCTCGTACTTGGCGATCTCGATCCGCTTCTCGACCTTGGCTGAATCGAGATTGGCCTGGTTGGCGCCGGCATCGAAGATCGGCAGGATGATATCGGGCGCAAAACTCCAGCCGCCCGATCCCGCTTTGAACAAAGTCGCCAGCGCATCGCTGGTGCTGCCGCTCGCCGCAGTCAGCGTGATGCGCGGGAAGAAGGCCGCGCGCGCAGCGCCGATATTGGCGTTGGCGCCCTTGAGGACGTGTTCGGCTGCCAGGATGTCGGGGCGCGAAGTCAGAACGTCCGAAGGCAGGTCTCCCGGCACCTCGGTCAGGGCCGTCACGGTATACACCGTGTCGTCCGGCAGAAGCTCCGGAGGGACTTCGTTTCCCACCAGGAACGTCAGCGCATTCAAATCCTGCGCGACAAAGGTCGTGAATTGCGCGATATCAACGCGTGCAGCCGCAACGCTGCTCTCCGCCTGCCGCACGTCCAGCACCGAGCTCAACCCCTTCTCGAAAACCTTCCTGGTCAGGTCGAGCGAATGCTCCTGGCTTTCCAGCGTTTCCCGAGCCAGCTGGAGCTGCGCCTGGTCCGCCTCGAGCGTGAGGTAGGCGGCGGCCACTTCCCCGAGGAGGCTGATCTGGGTCGCGCGCCTCGTCTCCACCGTCGAGAAATAGTCCTCGAGGGCCTGCTCGTTGAGGCTGCGGATTCGTCCGAACAGGTCGAGCTCGTACCCGCTGACGATGACATTGGCCGAATAGCTGCGCGCAGTGTCGGCGGAGCCGGTCAGGGAATTGCGTCGTCCGGTCCGCGCGATCTCGCCGCTCCCCTCGGCATCGAGATGGGGAAAGAGATTCGAGCGCGAAATCCGATACTCCGCCTGCGCCTTCTCGATATTGAGGGCAGCCACGCGCAGGTCCCGGTTGTTTTCGAGCGCCAGCGCCAGCACGCGGCGCAACTTGTCGTCGCTGAAATACTCCTCCCAGGCGATGTCGGCGAGCTTTTGACTGCTGGCTGACGCCGGCAGATAGGCGGGACCAGACGGCCAGGATTGCACCGCCGGTGCTTCCGGACGATCATAGTCCGGAATGAGCGTGCAACCGGAGGTGAGGAGAAGGGCAATGATGCCCGCGCTTGCGATGCGTTTCATGTCTTGATCCTTGTCACTCGGCCGGCGCCGCGGGCGCGGCTGCCGTGCCCGGAGCCCGCCTTCGCCCGGCGAATAGGCTGAGGACAACCACGAAGAACAGAGGCACGAAGAAGATGCCGAGCATGGTGGTCGAGATCATGCCGCCGATGACGCCGGTTCCGATCGCATTCTGGCTGCCGGATCCAGCGCCCGTGCTGACCGCAAGCGGCATCACGCCGAAGATGAAGGCAAAGGACGTCATCAGGATCGGCCGCAGGCGCATGCGCGCCGCTTCGATCGCCGCGGTCGCGAGGTCCTTGCCCTGCTCGTGCAGCCTCTTGGCGAACTCGACGATCAGGATGGCATTCTTCGAAGCAAGCCCGATTGTCGTCAGAAGCCCGACCTGGAAGTAGATGTCGTTGGAATGGCCGCTCAGCGTCGCCGCCAGCAATGCGCCGATGATGCCGAGCGGAACCACCAGCATGACGGCCGCCGGGATCGACCAGCTCTCGTAGAGGGCGGCGAGGCACAGGAACACGACCAGCATCGAGATCGCATAGAGCGCCGGCGCCTGCGAACCGGAGAGGCGCTCCTGGAGGGAGATGCCGGTCCATTCGAAGCCGATGCCGGCCGGCAGCTGGGCGGCGATCCGTTCGATCGCATCCATCGCCTCGCCGGTGCTGTGACCGGGCGCCGCCTGGCCGACGATCTCGACCGAGGACAGGCCGTTGTAGCGCTCGAGCCGCGGCGAGCCATAGGTCCAGCGACCGGCCGAGAAAGCCGAGAACGGAACCATCTCGCCCTCATTGTTCCGCACGTACCAGCCGTTGAGGTCCTCGGGGCTCATGCGGAACGGCGCATCGGCCTGCATGAAGACCTTCTTCACGCGGCCGCGGTCGATGAAGTCATCGACATAGCGGCCGCCCCAGGCCGTGGTCAGGGTCTGGTTGATGTCCGCGACCGAGAGACCAAGAGCACCCGCTCGCGCGAAATCAACATCGACGGCGAATTGTGGCGTGTCATCGAGGCCGTTCGGGCGCACACCGGCGAGGACCGGATCCTGCGCAGCTGACCCAAGCATTTGGTTGCGGGCGGCAATCAGCGCCTCGTGGCCGAGGCCGGCGCGGTCCTGAAGCTGCAGATCGAAGCCGCTGACGGTGCCGAGCTCCGTGACGGCCGGCGGCGCAAAGGCGAACACCATGGCATCGCGAATCTCAGAGAATGCCGCCATCGCCTTGCCGGCGACCGCCGGCACGCGCAGATCCGGGCGATTGCGCCCATCCCAGTCCTTGAGGCTGACGAAGGCGATGCCGGTATTCTGCCCGCCACCGCCGAACCCGAAGCCCGCCACGGAAAAGACCGATGCGACGGCATCCTTCTGATCCTGCAGATAGTGCTCCTCGACTTCAGCCAGGACGTCGAGCGTGCGGCTCTGCGTGGCGCCGACCGGCAGCTGGACCGAGGTAAAGAGGATCCCCTGATCTTCGTCGGGCAGGAACGAGGTCGGCAGGTTGAGGAAGAGGACCGCCATCGCCGCGCCGATCGCAAGATAGATCGCAAGAAACTGCTTCCCGCGCCGAAGGATGCCCCCGACCGCCGACTGGTAGCCGCGGTTGCTGCGCTCGAACCAGCGATTGAACCAGCCGAAGAACCCGCGCTTCGAAGAGTGATCGCCATGCACCTCCTTCAGCAGGGTCGCGCACAGGGCCGGCGTCAGGATCATCGCAACCAGCACCGACAGCACCATTGCCGACACGATGGTGACCGAGAACTGGCGATAGATGACGCCGGTCGAGCCGCCGAAAAAGGCCATCGGAACGAAGACGGCAGACAGCACCAGGGCGATGCCGACGAGCGCGCCGGTGATCTGGCTCATCGACTTGCGCGTGGCCTCGCGCGGCGAGAGTTTTTCTTCGCGCATCACGCGCTCGACGTTCTCGACCACCACGATGGCATCATCGACGAGGAGGCCGATCGCCAGCACGGTCGCGAACATGGTGAGGGTGTTGATCGAGTATCCGAAGGCCGCGAGCACGCCAAAGGTACCGAGCAGCACAACCGGAACAGCAATCGTGGGGATCAGTGTCGCGCGAAAACTCTGCAGGAACAGGAACATGACCAGGAACACGAGGACGACGGCTTCCGCCAGCGTCGTCACCACGTCCTCGATGGAGATTTTGACGAACGGCGTCGTGTCGTATGGGTAGACGACCGACATGCCGGCTGGAAAGAACTGGGACAGTTCCCCGAGGCGCGCCTTCACGCCATCGGCGGTATTGAGCGCATTGGCGCCGGTCGCAAGCTTGATGGCAAGGCCGGTCGCCGGTCGGCCATTGTAGCGGGACACTACGTCATAGCTCTCGCTGCCGAGCTCCACCCGCGCGACTCCCCCAAGCCGGACGGTCGAGCCATCGGCGTTGGTGCGCAGGATGATGGCGCGAAACTGATCGGCGGTCTGCAGCCTGGTCTGTGCCGTGATGGTGGCATTGAGCTGCTGGCCGGTGACGGCAGGCGCGCCCCCGAGCTGACCCGCGGTTACCTGCGCGTTCTGCGCTTCGATCGCCGCGGTGATATCGGCCGGCGTCAGCTTGAAATTCGTGAGCTTGTCGGAATCGAGCCAGATCCGCATGGCGTATTGGGCGCCGAACAGCTGCACATCGCCGACGCCCGCGACCCGCGCGATCTGGTCCTGGATGTTGGCGGCGGCATAGTCCGAAAGATCGGCCTGGGTCAGACGGTCGTCGCTCGAGACCAGGCCAACGACCATCAGGAAGTTGGCGTTGGACTTGGCGACCGTCAGTCCCTGCTGCTGCACTTCGTTCGGCAAAAGCGGCAACGCGAGCTGGAGCTTGTTCTGCACCTGGACCTGCGCGATGTCAGGATCGGTGCCGGCTTCGAAGGTGAGGGTGATGTCGGCGCTGCCGCTGGAAGCGCTGGTTGATGCCATGTATTTGAGGTTGTCGATCCCCTTCATCTTCTGTTCGATCACCTGGGTCACGGTGTCTTCGAGCGTCTTGGCCGATGCGCCTGGATAGCTGGCGCCGATGCCGATCGCGGGAAGGGCGATCTGCGGATATTGCGCGACCGGCAGCGTGCGGATGGCGAGCGCGCCCGCCAGCATGATCACGATCGCGATAACCCAGGCAAAGATCGGCCGGTCGATGAAGAAGCGTGACATGTGCGAGCGTCCCTTAGAGCTGCGGCGCCCGGGCTTTGGCGGATTCTTCGGCGGATTGCTGCGGCTGCTCGACCGGCTTGACAACCATGCCGGCACGCACCTTCTGCACGCCTTCGACGACGATCCGGTCGCCGGCCGCGAGGCCCGAGGCGATCAGCCACTTGTCGCCGATCGTGCGATCGGCCTTGAGCTGGCGCTCCTCGACCTTGTTGTCCGCGCCGACGACGAGCGCGGTCGCTTCGCCCCGCGCATTGCGGGTGACACCTTGCTGCGGCGCAAGGATCGCCTTGTCGTTCGTGCCTTCCTCGATCACGGCACGGACATACATGCCCGGCAGCAGGTCGTGATCCGGATTGGGGAAGAGCGCGCGCAGCGTGATGCTGCCGGTCGTTTCGTCGACCGTGACATCGGAAAACTGCAACGTGCCGGCGAGCGGATAGGCGCTGCCGTCTTCCAGCACCAAGTTGACCTTGGCCTCGGCCGCGCCGCTCCCGCTGACCCTTCCCTCCGCGAGGTCGCGCTTCAGCCTTAGGTAATCCGCGCTGCTCTGCGTCACGTCGACATAGACCTGGTCGAGATCCTGGATCATGGCGAGCGCGCTCGCCTGCCCCGCAGTCACCAGCGCGCCCTGCGTCAGGTTCGATTTTCCGATCCGACCGGAGATCGGCGCCGCGATCCTGGTGTAGTCGAGGTTGATCTCGGCCGTTTTCACCTGGGCCTGGTAGAACGCGACGTCAGCTTCGGCGGATTTTGAAGAAGCCTGGGCATCGTCATAATCCTGCTTTGCGACGGCATCCGTCGCCAGCAGCTCCTTGTAGCGCTGCGCCTTGGCGCGGAGCGAGGTCACATCGGCGCGCGCCTTGGCGAGCGAAGCGCGGGCGCTGTCGAGCGCCGCCTGGTAGGTCGCCGGATCGATCTGATAGAGGACCTGGCCTGCCTCGACGTCCGAGCCCTCGACGAACTCTCTCTTCTGGATGATGCCGCCGATCTGCGGGCGCACTTCCGAGACCAGGAACGCGGAGGTGCGGCCGGGAAGCTCGGTGGTGAAGGCTACATGCTGGGGCCGGATGACCACGACCCCGACCTCGGTGACAGGCTGCTGAATTTGCTGCTCGGCGCTCGGCCGATCGCATCCGGAGAGCAGCGCAATGGCCGCGGCCGCCACAGTTAACCAATTGAAATACATGAAAACTACCCCAAAAATCACACCACCGGACAAGCCGATGGCGCGACAGGACACCCTAAGACTCAATATTAGAACGATCGCTCTAACGAAAACCTACATAGAGTGAATATTCTAATTTTGCTAGACGCTGGAACTGTGGCGTCCGTGCACCATGAGACCCGAGAGGACGAGAACGATGGCTGCAGCTGCAGGGAGAAAGAAACAGGAGCGGGGAGTGGCGCGCCGGCAGCAAGTGCTGAACGCCGCGCTCGCGTGCTTCCGGCGCCATGGTTTCCACGGCGCCAGCATGGCCGAGGTTTCGGCTGAGGCCGGCATGAGCGTCGGTCACATCTATCACTATTTCGAGAACAAGGATGCGATCATTGCGGCGATCGTGGACCAGGACGTCCGCCAGCTGGCGGCCGATTTCGAGGAGATCGAGAAGAGCAAGGACATCGTCGGTGCGATGATCGACCATGCGAGCGACGTTTTCAAACGCCAGATGGATGGAACCCTCGGGTCCCTCACCACCGAGATCGCGGCAGAAGCCGCGCGCAACCCCAATGTGCAGGCCCTCCTCATCGAGGCCGATCGGAAGATCCGCGAGATCGTCCGGAAGACCATCGTCAAGAGCGGCGCCGCGCCAAAGTCGCGCTTGGAGCTCGATGCGCGCATCGACGTGCTGGGATCGATGTTCGCCGGCCTTCCGGTGCTTGCGATCCGCCGGCCGTCGCTCAATCGCGATGCGATGCTGAAGGAGTTGCACCGGGCAATGCGCATCCTGTTGCAGGCAACCTAGCGAGCGGGAGAATGGTCGCGAGGGGCTTGTCACGTTCGCGGCCTTGCGGAGCGCCCGCGAGCGGCGTAGCGGTAGTCATGACCCCGCCTGACAATGCCGGTTACCGCTTTCCGTCCGACCGGTTCGACGACGCGAGTGGAAGCGACAAGGATTTAAATCGGCCGCCTCGGCACAGCGGTTCCTGTCGATTCATGCCGCCACCTACAACACATTCAATGTCTGCCGTTACCTCACCACCGCCCGCACGCACCGGCTCTTTCGAGCCGAGGCGTTTGCGGCGGCATGGCGTGATTCGGCTGGCGTCGCAGCCTGAAGCTGGCGAATGCGACCTTCATCGCGGCCACGCTCGACAATGTGACAAGCCCCTTCAACGTGTCTACCAAAGTTGCGTCACGACGCCTTGCGTATGACAGGGGCATTGATGTTGGCGAGGTGGCTCTTCAAATAATCGAGCGACGTTGCCAGCTCGCGTAGAGCTTCATCTTCAACGTCGGTGTTGCGGCCCAAAGCTCGCATGACCGCGATTTTGGCCCGTTGCGCGGCAAGGCGTGCCTCCACCTTCCCGATGTGGAGGGTGGTCAGGTCCAGGTCTGCTTGGAGGGGAGTCATAATGTTAATCCCTGCAACCTTGTCGAGGTCTTATCAGCTAACACGCCGAAACTGACTCGGTTGCTGAGGTCTCTAGGTGGGATAGTTACAGCTTGCCCAATGTAACCGGAAAATCATCGCAGACCACTCGTACGTCACAGGTGGATCGGTCGGCACATCGGTCGGCACGAGGATCAAGAAGTAGCCGGACTCGTACAGGCTCTTGATGAACTCATTGATGCAGCCGTTGTTGACCACCCAAGCAGAGCAGGCCTTCCGCAGTGCTTGCTCAGGTTTCTCAGAGTGATCAGCCTGCCAGCGCGGCCGCACCTCCTCGTAGACCTCGTCGGGCGCGTGACCCTCCGTGATCCGGGTTAGGGCCTCCGTCCAGACCACGACAGCCGGCACAAGCGGGAGGAGGCCGGACGGAGTCCCTGACCCAACAAGCGGTCAGTAGTCCCAGAAGCCCGCGACCCAACGAAAGGCGTCGCCATCGACCACCACGTGGCCGACGGACGGGAACGGCAGGTGAGTGGCCACCAGTAGCTCGCCGGTCGCAGCCGCTTCCTGCAAAAGGCGGACCCGAACGCGAACCGACTCCTCGGGATCGTGTTCGAAGCCGTTGTGCCAATCGGGGTGGTCGAAGCCGACCGGGAATATGGCGTCGCCGAGGAAGGTTAGCCGGTCGCCGCCCGAGGTCAGGCGGACCACGCTGTGCCCGGGAGTATGGCCGCCGGTGCGCCAGACGAGCACCCCCGGTGCCACCTCATGCTCCTCTTCGAAGATCCGGAGCTGGCTTTGATACTCGTTCGCGAACCGCCTGGCGGTCGACCGAAGCACGCCCGGCACCGGCCCCGGCATGGAGGTGTGGGAGAAATCGGGGTTCGTCCAGAACGCCACCTCGGCGGCGGCCACGTGGACCCGCAGGTCCGGACGCAGCCGGTTCTTCACATCGTCGACGAGCAGCCCGCCAACATGGTCCATGTGCATGTGAGTAATCACCACGTCGGTCACGGACGCTAGATCGATGCCGGCGGCCTCGAGCCGCTTGGGGAACTGCCCGGCCCGCGGGAAGCCGGGGAATTGTCCCCCCAGCCCGGCGTCGACCAAGATGGTCTGGTTGCCGCTGCGCACCACGAGCACGTTCAACGGCCAATCGAACGCGTCCGGCGGCAGGAACATGTCCTTGAGCCAGGCGGCGCGGATGGCTGGGTCGGCATTGGTGGCCAAGGTCGCGGTTGGCAGGGGCAGCACCCCATCGCTGACCACCAGCACGTCTATGTCGCCCACCTGCAGCGCATAGCGCGATGGAACCAGCTCCTCTGGTTTCGAGCGACTCGTATGTGAGGTGATGTCCATGTTCATGTTTTGCCTCCTGCTGACCTGTCTGGCCCTCCGGCCGATGGGGTGTTCGAGTGGGCGGAGGATGCAAGGCGGGCGGTCGGAAGTCCTTGTGTCGACCTTGAAGTTCGCTTGATTATTCGTCCAAGAGGAAGGATTGGCGACGCGCGTTAAAGCGACTGCTTATTAGGGATATCGCCCGGCCGTCTGACCTGCCTTCGAAGATGACATTGAAAGCGTCCAAACTCGAACTCTTGTGCGAGGTCTGGGACAGCGGACAAACAGAATGCAGAGACAAGTTAAATGAGTCGGACAAGGGAGAGAAATACAGCGAGGCGGACCTTAATGCTTTTCGGAACAGTAAGGGCCGCTGCGTCGAAGCAAAACACAAAGTGAAAGTCGAGCGTTTGAAGAGCGTTTGAAGACTGTCTAAAGTGTCTAAAAGTAGGTCAGGAGAGATGCCGCATATCGGCTGCTAAGTCTTTGAAACCATTTGGCTGGGGGACTAGGATTCGAACCTAGACTGGCGGAGTCAGAGTCCGCTGTCCTACCGTTAGACGATCCCCCAACTAAGCACCTGAAGTAATTGTGCTTTTTTGGGTCTTACAACGGATTACGACGACGTTTACAACGTTCGTGTTCCGTTTTCGGTCCAGCGAGGGCTGCTTTTAGTGCAGGGTCTGGCCCCCGTCAACCATCGCATTTAGGGTCCTGTCTGATGCTAACCCGGGCCTAGCAATGCTCGACTTTAAAGAACTTCCGGCGGACGGACGAGCATTCGAACAGCTAGTTCGAGAAATCTTGTTGAGCCGCGGCTTGCATGTCCAATGGAGTGGAACGGGTGCGGACGGCGGCCGCGACCTGATCTGTCACGAAGCACTCAGCAGCGGCTTCACGAAAAGCACCAGGACTGCCGCTCAATGCACTGCCGCCGCGGCCGCAAGGCCGGCGGCTCGATACGCAGTTGCTGCCGACTACTGGCAAAATCCTGTGACCAGCCCGTCACTCTCAAGGCACCCGAACCTAAGGAGTTAGACATGAGCAGTACTCAGGCGCGCAGCGAAACGGCAATCGCGGCCCCGAGCGCGCGGAAGGTCGACATGAAGCTCGAAGTCGTCGTCATCCCAGTCTCGGACGTTGATCGCGCACAGAAGTTCTATGCGAGCCTCGGGTGGAGGCTCGACGCCGACTTCGCCGGCGGTGACGACTTCCGCGTGATCCAGTTCACGCCGCCCGGCTCCGGTTCTTCGGTCATTTTCGGCAAGAGCGTCACCGCGGCGGCGCCCGGCTCCGCCCAGGGCCTGTACCTGATCGTCTCCGACATGGAGGCCGCCCGCGACGAGCTGCTCAGGCGCGGCGTCGCGATCAGCGAGGTGTTCCACGACGGTGGCGGCCGGTACGACGGCACGGACGAGCCCTACCTGTTTGGGCGGCTCCGGGTCAGCGGCCCGGATCCCGAGCACCGCAGCTATCGCTCGTACGCCTCGTTCAGCGATCCCGACGGCAATGGCTGGCTGCTCCAGGAGGTCACCGCGCGATTGCCGGGACGCGTAGACGCCGATGACACGACATTCACCTCGCCGACCGAGCTCGCCGCCGCGCTCCGACGCGCGGCGGCTGCACACGGCGAGCATGAGAAGCGGACTGGCGGTCAGTACGATGTGAACTGGCCGGACTGGTATGCCGACTACATCGTCGCTGAGCAGGCCGGTAAGCAGCTGCCACTATGAGCAGCGGCCCCCAGTGGGCCTGGCTTCGGCTTTCGGAACGGCTTGCCGCCCTCCCGCGCGCGGCAAGCCGCATCCAGACTACAAGCCGGCTTCTGGCGCGCATGAACAGTGCCTCGTCGCTATCGCCAAATATTGATGGTCGCCAGGGTGCGCAGGAGATGATCTGAAACCAGTTTCTCGGCGCGCTTGCCGTTGCGGTCGGCGATCGCATCGACGATGGCACGAAGTTCCTTGTGGGTCTGCTGGCGCACCAGGTCGGGCGCCGGCTTGTCGGTATCGCGGCCATCGAACAGCACCGCGCGGCGGTCGTCGAGGATCGATCCCATGATCTGCTCGAGGAACTTGTTCTTGGTCGCGGAGAAGATCTGCCGGTGCAGCGCGTAGATGCTCTCCTTGAAATCCTCCCAGGTGGGCGCGTCGAGGATGGCTTCCAGCAGGCGGCGCATCTCGGCGATCTCATTCTCTTCAACCCGCCTCACAACGAGATGCATCATTGCCGGCTCGAACAGCAGGCGTCCTTCGACGATCTCGGCGAACGAAGGCACATCTTCGTGGCTGCCGGTCTCGGTCTGGTCCATTCGGCCGAACACGTCGTGCGCATCCTCGGTCAGGAATGTACCGCTGCCGACGCGGCGGCGCACGAGGCCTTGCCGCTCCATCATCGCGAGCGCGCTGCGCACGGCGGTTCGACTGGTGTTCAGCTGCTGTGCAATCTCGCGCTCATTGGGCAGCTTGGCGCCCGGCACCATCAGCCCGTCCTTGATGCTGCGCAGCAGCGACCGATAGACCAGCGATGGCGTCGCCCGATCGTTGGTGCTGACGGCAGTCAGTTGCGGCAATGCGGCAGTCGCGGTCATCAATAATGTTCCTTGGTGTTGACGAGTAGGATCGGATCCTGTGGCTTCATCGCAGCACCGGGACCGGCCGTCCACTGCGCGCCGACTCCGCCAGCGCATCCAGCACCGGGATGGCGTCGAACGCTTCGCGATAGTGCTGCCGGTAAGGCGTGCCGGCGAGGGTCGCGGTAACGAAATGAGCGATCTCGTCCGCCAGCGCGCCGGCGATCCTTCCGTTGATCTCAGGCCAGAGATGCGTGTCGCCGCCGGTCGTGCCCGCATCGGTGACGAAGCTCAGTCCCTGGTCGGAGACGTCGAGCGCGGCCGCGGATCGCGTGCCGATGATCTCAAACGCCGAGCGGAAGCCGTTCATCAGCCCGTCGGGCCAGGCCCAGGAATAGTCCAGGCTGCCGATGGCGCCGTTCTCGAAGTTGAGCACGGCGTAGAGCGCGTCCTCGTTGCCGGTGCCGAGCGCCTCGCGTTTCTGGGCGTAGACGTTCGTGATCTTGGACCGGCCGATCCATTGCATGGCGTCGACATCGTGGACTCCCATGTAGAACAGGATCGACGAGCTTGCGCCCAGGCGCCGCGCGACCGAGCGGGTGGCGTTGCGCTTGGCGCGCAGATGGATGGGCTGACCGAGGTTCTCCGGGCTGGCGGCGTTGAAGACCTGCACGTAGCGCGTATCGAAGCGCAGGATGTGCCCGATCATCAGGCGGCTGGCGTTCTGTTCGGCGGCGGCCACGATCCGCCGCGCGGCCTCGGCCGTGTGGGCGAGCGGCTTTTCGAGCAGGATCGACTTGCCGGCTTGCGCCGCCGCAATTGCCGCTTCCTCGTGCAGGCGATCCGGCAGGCAAATGCTGACGGCCTGAAGCTCAGGCAGAACCAGCAGCGCTCGGTAATCGGCCAATCCCTTAGCGCCGGTCGCATGGACTGTTTCTGCAACACGTGCTGCATCGAGGTCGGCGACGGCGATCAGCTCGGCGGCTGGATGATCATTGAACACGCGCGCGTGCCGGCTCCCGAAGAATCCGAGCCCGATGACACCGACCTTGAGTCGTCCTGTCACTTAGGAGGCTCCGGGATAGTCCAGCCGCGGAAATCCGTGATGAAGGCGGCAAGCTCGCCGGCCACGGCGGCAAAAAACGCCTTCCCGGCTTCGGCGCTCGCGAACGCCGGGTCGCCCAGCGTGCCGGTGGGCGAGAGGTCACCGAAGTCATGATACAGGCGGATGGCCTGCGCGCCGAGCAGGTCGGTCGTGAGATACCGCGAGCCGGGATCGGGATAGCAGGTCTCCGCCCGCTCGATCTTCACCAACTCCGGTCGGAGGTGCTGGACCATCGAAGTCTCGAACTCGCAGGCATGGCCCATGCCGCCGGGCTTCGACTTGCGCAGTTTCGCGATCGCATCGCGCGCCAGCGTGAAGTAGGTGAGGGCGGCGATCCGCGCGTTGCCGTAGTGCGTGTTGCCGAGAGTCGAGGCGAGCACGTCGATCAGGCCGTTGTTCCCGCCATGCCCGTTGACGATGAGGATGCGGCGGAAATCGTGCCGCACCACGGAGGCGACTACGTCCTCGACCAGTGCCAAGAGTGTCTCGGCGCGCAAGGTGATTGACCCCGGAAACCGCATGTGATGAGCCGAGAAGCCGTACCAAGGAGGCGGCATCACGACCGTCCCGCCGCTGGCCTCGGCAGCAGCGCGCGAAACCGCCTCGGCCAGCATCGTGTCGGTGCCGAGCGGCATGTGGTTTCCGTGCTGCTCGACCGAACCGAGCGGCAGGACCACCACCGTTCGGTCGCGGTCAAGCGCGCCGATCTCGGCCGAGGTCAGTTCTTCCCAATGCATCAGCGCACCCTCAGTGCGGAAGCCCCATTGTCACGCATGGCGGTCCAGGGATAGCCCCCCGCGTGCTAGGGCGCCAGCCTGTTCTACAAAATGGTTGCAATTGATCCAAAGTGGTCCATAGAGTCCAACCAGCGGGCGCACGTGTCAACGATGAATTGCGGCGCCTGCCATCCGGCCCGGGAGGGGCCGGCTTCCGCGAGACAGGGAGGAAAAACATGAAATACCGCAAACTCCTGGCCGCTATGGCCCTGGCGTCTGGTTTCGCCGCGCACCCCGCGCTGGCTGAGGACTTGACGCTGGAATTCGTCGTCTGGAACTACTCGCTCGAAACCATTCAGGACAATGTCAAGCAGTTCGAGCAGGCCAATCCCGGTATTAAGGTCAAGGTCACCGACTATGCTTGGCAGGACTACAACGACAGTCTGATCCTGCGCCTCAGGGGCAATACCCCGACGGATGTCGTCTATGGCGGGCAGGACTGGCTGCCCGCGTGGGGCGCTGCCGGTTTCATCGCGCCGCTCGACTCGGTCGCGCCGAAGGGCGCGGTCGAAGAGCTGTCCAAGGACATCGCCGGCTTCGCGCTCACTGACGTGACCTATGACGGCAAGGTCTACGGCCTGCCGTACTACTCGGACACGATCAGCTTCATCTACAACAAGAAGATCCTCGCCGACGCCGGCATCGCGGTGCCGACGACCTGGGAGGAAGTGACCGCGGCCGCCGAGAAGCTCAAGGCCGGCGGCATGGATAAGCCGATCATCTACGAGTACGACCAGGAGCTGCCGAACTTCTACGATGCCTTTGTCGCCCAGTCTTATGGCCGGGGCACCCAGTTGTTCGACGCCGAGCTTAATCCGCTGTTCGCCGATCCGCAGAACGGCGCCTATAAGCAGCTGCAGTGGATTGCCGACGCCTATTCAAAGGGCCTGGTCCAGTCCGACAAACACGAATCCACCATCATCCCGGCGATGAACACGGGCAAGCACGCCTTCACCATCGTCTATACCTACGTGCTCGCCGCGCTCAATGACGCCGCGACCCAGCCGCTTGCCGGTCAGTTCGCGCTGGCGCCGATGCCGGGGGAGACACACGCGACGCTCGGTTTCGCCAAGTCCTATGTCGTGACGGCCAAGACCGCGGCCGACCCAGCCCGCGCCGAGGCGGCGTGGAAGTTCGTCAACTTCATGGCCGGCAAACCGTACACCGTTGCCAAGCGGTGGGCGGTTGAGAAGGGCCTCGGCTTCGGGCAGCTGCCGTTGTTCGAAGACAAGGACGTGATCGCCGCCTGGAGTAAATGGGCGGATGTTGGCGCGCTCGGCAAGCAAGCCTCGATCGCCAAGGCGGGCACCTACACCGAGTTCTCCTCGGTGTGGTCGGCCTATTTCCGCCCGCTGCTCGCGCAGGCGATGGTCGGGGAGGCGCCGGTCGATCAGGTCATGAAAGACGGCGCGCAACGCTGGACCGAGCTTAAGGAGCAATTCGCAAACAGGTAGGATTGCACCGGTGCCGGCGGGCGCCGTCCCGCCGGCACCTCGTCTGACTTTTGCAAGGTGCCCGATCCATGTGGTCCAGCAACCGTTTCCCGGGCCTTTGGCTGCTGCCGGCGCTGCTGCCGGTCGTCCTCATGACGCTCTACCCGATCGGGCATGCGCTCTGGACCTCGCTGCACCAGGTCATGATTTTGCTCCCGGGCGAGCCGTTCGTCGGCCTCAAGAACTATCAGCGCGTTGTCGGCAGCAATTATTTCCAGGACGCCTTGCGGAATTCGCTGGTTTTCACGCTGCTGGCGGCTCCATCGGTGGTCGTTCTCGGTACCTTGATCGCGTTGTTCCTGCGACGCCGATTCTTGGGCTCCGAGGTCGTGCGCTCGGTGGTGCTGCTGCCCTGGGTGCTGCCGGGCGCGATCTCGGCGGTACTCTGGGTCTGGGTGTTCCATCCGAGCTTCGGGATCCTCAACGGCATCCTGCACGATCTCGGCCTGATCGATGCGTCGATCCCCTGGCTCACCAATCCGCGGACTGCGCTGCTGGCGGTCGCAGTCGCCCACGTCTGGACGCAGATTCCATTCGCCGTCATCCTGTTGATGGCCGCGCTGTCCGCGATCAATACAGAGACGCTGGAAGCGGCGGCGATCGATTGCCGCAATCCCGTGAAGCGCTTCCGCTACATCGTGTTTCCAGAGATCAAGGCGATGATCGTGGTGCTGCTGGTCTACAACGCCCTGACCGCGTTCACCAGCTACGACCTGGTCTACGCCATGACCGGCGGCGGACCGGGGACGGCGACCACGCTGTTGAGCTTCCAGATCTGGCGCGAGAGTTTCTCGATGTACGATTTCGGTGCCGGCTCGGCGGTCGCCTTCATCGTCGTCATCATCTCCGCCTGCCTGATCACCGCCATCACGCGCGCGCTGCCCTCCGACCTGTTCGCGAGCGATTGAGGTGGCAGGCAGGCTGCACCCCCTCGCGACCGTCGCGTTCGCCGCGCTAATCCTGCTGTTCACCGGCGGGCCGGTGCTGCTGTCGCTCTATGGCAGTCTGGTCCCCGACCGCGTGCTCTTGAGCCCGGACAAGTCGATCTTCACCGAAGGACCGAACCTGGAGACCTATCGCTACGTTTTCACCGGCCAGCTGCCGGACAGCTACAAGCAGGAAAGCGCCAACCGGGCGATGATCTCGGATGCCGCGCGCCAGGTGCCGGGCGCGCTGGTGAATTCCTCGATCAACGCGCTGGCCGCCATGCTCCTCAACCTGATTCTCGGCGCGCCGGCCGCCTTCGTCTTCGCGCGCTACGTCTTTCCGGGCAAGCGGATCAGCTTCATGTATTTGATCCTGTCGCCGCTCGTGCCCGCCGTCGCGCTGGTCACGCCGATCTACATGATGCTGGAGTTCTTGGGCTTGGTCGGCACCCAGATCGGCATCATCCTGGTGCACACAGCGAAGGCGTTGCCGTTCACCGTGCTCATCCTCTCGGTGTTCTTTCGCAAGATCCCCGGAGAAATCTTCGAGGCGGCCACGCTCGACCATTGCAGCCGGTTCCAGACCTTCTGGCGCATCGCCTTGCCGCTCGCCCTGCCGTCGGTCGGCGCCACCGGTTTGTTCGCATTCATGCTGTCCTATTCGGAATACATGTTCGCCATGATCCTGTCCGGAGATGCCAAGACGCGCCCGGTCTCCGTCGTGATGGCGGCGCTGGCGCGCAACACCGACGTAAGCTGGAGCCTGCTCAATACCGGCATCTTCATCGCGATCGTGCCGACGCTGGTGCTGGTGGTCCTGGTGTGGCGGTTCGTGGTTGAAGGCCTGATCGGCGGCGCGGTCAAGGGATAGTCCATGAGCAAACGCGCCGACGAGGACATCCCGAAACCGCTGAAGCGCCGGCCGGAGGGCGCGCGCCAGCACGCGACCGCAGGCCCTTATTCGCCGGTGCTCGAAGTCGATGCACGGCGTCTAGTGGTCATCTCGGGGCAGGTCGCTGTCGACCTGGACGGTCGCGTCATCGGCGGCACCATCGAAGAACAGACCCGAGCGACCCTCGGCAACTGCACCGACTGCCTGGCCAGTGCCGGGTGCACGCTCGGCGACGTATTCAAGGTCAACATCTATCTCGCAGACCTCGGCCATTGGGCGCGCTTCAATGAAATCTACGAGAAGGCGATGCCGGAGCCTCTGCCGGTGCGAACCGCGGTGCAGGCCATCCTGCTGCCCGGCTATCTGGTCGAGATCGAAATGTGGGCGATGAAGGAATAGTCGTGGCATCCGTTGATCTCAAGAACATCGGCAAGAGTTTCGGCAAGGTCGAGGCCGTGCGGGATGTATCGCTGTCGATCGCGGACCGCGAACTGGTGGTATTCGTCGGGCCATCCGGCTGCGGCAAGTCCACGCTGCTGCGCCTGATCGCCGGCCTGGAGGAGATCACGTCTGGAGAGCTTTCGATCGGCGGCAAGCCGATGAACAAGGTGCCGGCGGCCGATCGCGGCGTTGCCATGGTATTCCAATCGTATGCGCTCTACCCGCACATGACTGTAGCCGAGAACATGGGATTTGCTCTCAAGATGATCGGCATTGGAAAGGCCGAGATCGAGACAAAGGTTCGCGCGGCCGCCGCAGTGCTGCGGCTCGAGGGATTGCTGGACCGCAAGCCGCGCCAGCTTTCGGGCGGCCAGCGCCAGCGCGTCGCCATCGGCAGGGCGATCACGCGCTCGCCCGACGTGTTCCTGTTCGACGAGCCGCTCAGCAATCTCGATGCCGACCTGCGCGCCCAGATGCGGGTTGAGATCGCGCGGCTGCGTGACGAACTCAAGACAACAATGATCTATGTAACGCACGACCAGGTCGAGGCGATGACGCTCGCCGACCGCATCGTGATCCTCAACAATGGCGCGGTGGAGCAGGAAGGGCCGCCGCTCGACCTGTACGAGAGGCCGGCCAACCGGTTCGTTGCCGGCTTTCTCGGTCAACCGAAGATGAATTTGCTGCGGGCGACCGCGGTCGCCGCGGGGTCCGGAATTGAGCTCCGCCTGACGGCCGACGGACCGGCGATTGCCATGCGCCCGATGAGCCCAGGATTCGCGCCCGGCGAGACCATCGAGCTTGGCATACGCCCCGACGCTTTCACTTTGAAGGAGACCGGCGGCCTTGGCGCCAGCGTCGTCCTGGTCGAGCGTCTTGGCGGGTCGAGCCTTGTGCATGCACGCGTAGAAGGTCTGAGAAACTTGGTAACGGTCGAGTTGCCAGGCACATATCAGGGAAAGCCTCAGACTTCGATCCGACTTGGCATCGCCCCCGACCGCGTTCATGTTTTCGGCAGCGACGGGCGCGCTCTCTGACCTGAATAGCGTCTGCTCATGATGCCGTGGACGGCTCCGCATCTCATTTCTGCTGCCACTGATGCTACAGGTCGGTCTTGGCATCAGTCCGATCGAGTCCCGCGGATGCCTCCAAGGGCATTCCTGTCACAAAAATGCCCTGCTTCCGATTGCTACATCAGCTTGCTACAATCGACGCTTTCTGCCTCCAATCGTCCCTCTGGCGGAGCGCCAGCGAATGTACGATCCCGCGACCGCCAACCACATCGGCGACGCACGGTTCGGCCCGCGGTGAACGCGCTCGCCGCTGCCGCCATTGTGTTCGCCTTCGTCTCCGGCGGCGCGGTGCTCGGCATGCTCCTGCGCGGAATCCTACCCGCGCATCATCTCAGCGACGAGTCGAGGGATGTGGTGCGCTTAGGGACGGGCCTCGTTGCGACCCTCGCGGCGCTGGTCCTTGGCCTGCTGGTCGCTTCCGCCAAGGGGGCCTACGACACTCAGAAAGACGGCCTCGACAAGATCACGGCCAATCTTACCCTGCTCGACAGCACGCTTGCGCAGTACGGCCCAGCGACGCAGGGCGCGCGCGCGATTCTCCGCAGCACCGTCGCCTCCGCGATCGCGCGGCTGTGGCCGGCCGATGCGTCGCAGGAGTCCACCCTTGGCGAGGCCGAGACGATGGCCGGTGGCAAGTCCTTCTACGCCGAGATCCTGTCGCTAACGCCGGCCACTGAAACGCAGCGCACGCTGCAGGCCCAAGCACTGGCGATCGCGAGCGAGTTGGCGCGCGCGCGATTGCTGCTGATCGCAGAGCAGGAGGCCACTCCCATCTTCGGCGTGTTCCTGATCATTTTGGTGTCGTGGCTAGTGGCGCTCTTCGCCAGCTTCGGCCTGTTCGCGCCGCGCAATGCGACCGTGTTGGCCGCGCTGCTGATCTCCGCCTTCTCGGTCTCCGGCGCGATCTTCCTCATCCTCGAGCTGGACCAGCCCTTCGAGGGCGTGATCCAGATCTCTAGCGCCCCCATGCACGACGCCTTCACACATCTCGGGGAGTAGGCGGAGCGCCCGCGTGACACCAATCGCACTTTCGCGAAACTGAATAATGCCGTGTGAATCCGATACTCTATCCGGCGCGATCAAGGAGCGCGATTCTTGCCCGCGCGCTTTTCAGCCCCTCCGCTTCAACCTTGATGGTGGCAGTTCCCTTTCGGCCGGTGGGCCTCACTATGGCGAGAGCCCGCCCGTGCCAAGTCTTGGCGACTGGCTGGCGAAAACTGGCTACACCCCTCGGGTTCGCATTGCCGAAGGCGGCGAGCTCGATCGCGCCAGTCAGGCTTGCACGCAGGACATGGACCGCGTCAGGTACCAGCCGCCCGGTTGCGTCGACAACCTCGACAGTGACATGGGCCAGATCGTTGCGGCTGGCGGCGATGCGCGGACGATCGACCTTGAGGCGCAGGGCGGCTGCAACACCGACGGTTTCCATTACTCGGCGGCCGATTTGTCGCCCGGCCAGAAATGCCGTTACAACGAGACGACCAGGCTCATAGGGAACGGGAAGCTGCGCCATCGAGCTGGTTTCGGGCGTCAGCGCCTTGTCGGCGACGACACGGCCATTCAGTTCGAGCCTAACCCGGTCAGCCCGCGTAAAGACTTTCACGTTGAGGGGGTTGCCCTCGGCGCCCGGCCAAGTCCAGCTCTGCAACTCGTCCTTCCAGCCCCAGTAAGACGGCTCCTCACGCTTCCCTTCCGGCAGAGGACGCTGCACCGTGATCTCCACCGTGCTCAGGCCCCAGATGACGTCGCGGGCCAGGGATTGCGGCTTTTGCTGCCCGATCAGGTCGACGTCGCCGCAATACGCGGCGAACCAGGGATACTCATCGTGTCCGACGGTATCGGAGGCAAGACCGGTCCGTCCGAGCGCAGCCTCTCCAAGATAGTCCATCGCCGTCCACACGAAGTCGCCGATCACATAAGGGCTACGCTCGATCAGGCGCCAGACCGCGTCGAGCTCGCTCGGGAAACTTTCGGTTCCGACCATCATCCGCTCCGGGAAGCGTGCATGATCCTTCTGATAGTCGGCTGTTTTGTAGTTGTAGCCTGAAATGTCCAGGAACTGCGTGGCCGCCTGATCGGGCTTGCCGCCAGGGCCGGTCACGTCCGGCCCATTGCTGCCGTTTATGGCCTGCGTCACCGGACGTGTGGGATCAAGTCGGCGCAGCTCGTCCGCCAGCATCTTTGCCGTTGCGACGCCTTCCGGTTCTAGCCGCTCAGCTATCTCGTTGCCGATGCTCCAGATGATCACGCAGGGATGATTGCTGTCGCGGCGGACCATCGCGGCCAGATCCTGTTTCCACCATCCGTCGAAATAGAGATGATAATCGTCAGGATTCTTTCCTCTCTTCCAGACATCAAATGCCTCTTCCATGACGAGGATGCCCAAGCGGTCACAGGCGTCGAGAAGAGCGGACGAAGGCGGATTATGAGACGTGCGCAGGGCGTTGAATCCACGTTCCTTGAGCAGCTCGACCTTCCGCACCTCCGCCCGATCGATTGCGGCGGCGCCGAGCAGTCCATTGTCGTGATGAATGCAGCCACCCCGCAACTTGTAGGGCTTGCCGTTGATCCGCAGGCCGCTCGCCGGATCGATCTCAATCCGGCGCAGGCCCAAAGGCGCGGTCATCCTGTCGACCTGCTGATCGCCGGCATGGAGTAGGCACTCCACCTGGTAGAGATTGGGGCTTTCCGGCGACCATAGTCTGGGCTTCGTCAATTGAAGCGTGGTATTGGCCTCCTTGTCCACTGGGCGGCGCGCCTCCGCGACGATCCGGCCGACTTGGTCCTTGATGCGCGTGGTCATCATCGCGCCGGCGAGCGGCCCCTGGATGCGGGCGGCAATGCTGACCGTCGCCGCAGCCGACATCACGGTTGGCGTTGTGACCGTGAGGCCCCAGCACTCGAAGCGCAGTGCCCGCGTGATGTTGAGATGGACATGACGGTAGATGCCCGAGCCGGTATACCAGCGGCTGTTCCGACCGAGATTTGCGACACGCACGGCCAGAATGTTCTCTCCAGACCGATTGAGATGTGGCGTAAGATCGTAAGCGAAGGGGGAATAGCCGTAGGGTCGCCCGCCCAGCAGCACGCCATTCAGCCAGACTTGAGCATTCATATAGGCGCCGTCGAACACAATCTCTGCCCGGGCGTCGGGTGCGAGCGGCGGCAGGGTAAAGCGCTTGCGATACCAGCCGACACCCCCGACTGTGAACCCGGTCGGACCGCCGCGAGCGTTCAGTTCGGCGTCGAAGGGCCCGATCAGGCGAGGTGTGTTCTTGACCTTCTGCCAGATGGGCGCCGTATCGACATCCCGGATTCTGGTGTTCAGCTTGGGAGAACTTCGGGGAAGATCCTCGATGCTCCAGTCATGCGGCAGGTCGAGACTACGCCAGGCGCTATCGTCAAAGGATGAGGACGCCAGCCCTTCGCCGTCGCCGCGCAGGAAACGCCAATTGCCGTCGAAAGGCTGCTCACGCCGATCTGCGACCAATTCCTCCGGGCGAACCACTGTTGTGGCGGCAAGAGCGCGCTCGGCAAAAGGCCAGATGGCTGCACTCGCAGAGAGTTGCAGCACAGCGCGGCGGGAAAGGCTCCATGTTGGATGTTCATTCATGACATCTCCCCCATCGGAACCTCAGAACGGCGCGAAAGAGCGGCTCCGGTGCCGCTCGGCCTTCTCCCTGAGCACTGGCCGGACTCTGTCTGCCAACCACTGATATTTCGGACTTGGTTGAAGTCTAACTGCTCCGCTCCTGATCCAGATTGAACGACAAAATGCTCATTCGCGCCGATAGGACAGGCCCAGCATCGCGGGCGCGCGTCCGGCCTTGCGCCGGAACATCAAAGCGAGGATAGCGACGGCATAGGGCATCGCGAGGAGGATCTGGTACGGGATATGGATTCCCACTCCCTGGATCTGCAGCTGGAGGGCGTCAAGGAAGGAGAACACCAGCGCGGCAATCAGCACGCGCCAGGGATTCCAGCCGCCGGCTATGACGATGACGATGGCGAGCCATCCACGCCCGTTCACCATGTCGGGCACGAAATGGGCAGTCGCCGCGATCGTGAGGCACGCGCCGCCGAGCCCGGCCATCAGGCCGCCGAACAACACTGCCGCATATTGCCGCGCTGCGACGCTGCGGCCTTTGATGTCGAGTGCCTTCGGGTTTTCTCCGATGCAGCGGATTTCGAGGCCAAGGCGGCTGCGGAACAGGAACAACCAGATCATCGGCACCGCGAGCAAGGCGACATAGCAGACGACGCGCTGATCGAACAGGATCTGGCCGACGTACGGGATATCGGCGAGCAGCGGTATCCTGACGTCCTGGAGGATCGTGATGCCGGGCACATTGTTCATGTCCGAAAAGGCGGATCGCAGCCAGTAGGTCGACAGGCCGGATCCCAGCAGGTTGAGCGCGAGCCCGGTGACGATCTGCTCGATCTCGAGCGTGATCACCATGACCGCGAACAGCAGGCTCATCAGGACGCCGGCCAGCATCGCGGCGCCGAAACCGATGACCGGAGAGCCGCTGGCATAGTTGGCATACCAGCCGGCAAAGGCGCCCATCAGCATCATGCCTTCAATGCCCATGTTGTAGACGCCGGCGCGCTCAGCGACCACTTCGCCCAGCGCGGCAAACAGGATCGGCGTTGCGATCCGGACGGTGGCAGCGAGGACGCTGACGATGATGCCGGCCTCGAGAAGATCAGACCACATGGTCGATCCTCCGCAGCCGGAACTGGCTGAACGCCCAGGCGATCAGGAAGAACATCAGGATAATGGCCTCGATCGCGTAGATGAGCGCCGAAGGAACGCCGGTCTTGATCTGCATCAGGGTCGCGCCATTGAGCAGTGCGCCGAACAGGACCGCGGCCACCACGACGCCGCGCGGGCTGAGCTGGCCGAGAATGGCGATGATGATGCCGGTGTAGCCGATCCCGCTCAGCGTGCCGCTCTTCAACCGATATTGCACGCCGTAGACTTCAAAGGCGCCCGCGAGGCCCGCGATCGCTCCGCTCAGCAGGAAAACGACGATCACGAGCCGGCTGACATTGACCCCCTGGAATTCGAGCGCCCTCAGATTCGAGCCGGCGGCCCTGATTTCGTAGCCCAGCGGCGAGCGCTGTATGATGACCTGCAGGATAGCCGCGACAAACAGCGCCAGGAGGAAGCCGAGGTGAAGTCGCGTCTTCTCCCACAGGATTGGCAGCTTCGATGCCGCCGGGACGAGCGCGGTCTGCTCGAAGAACCCGCCGGACTCCGTCCACGGGCCCTGCTGCAGCAAGAGCGAAAGGACATAGATCACGATGTAGTTGAGCATCACGGTGGCGATCACCTCGTCCACCTTGAAGCGGGTCTTCAACACGCCCGCCAGGCCACCGAGGAGGCCACCGCCCAGCACTGCACCGAGGACGATGACGGGAATCTGCACGATCGCCGGTGCCGGTCCGAGAGAGCTCTGGCACCAATAGGCAAACATCGCGCCGGCGAACACCTGTCCTTCCGCGCCGATGTTCCAAAGCCGGGCCCGGAACGCGAGCGCCGTCGCGAGGCCGGTCAAGATCAGGGGCGTCGCCTTGACGAGCGTATCGGCAATCGCCCGCGCACTGCCGAAGCTGCCCTTGGCGAGCGCGGCGAAAGCCGCGATCGGATCGGCACCGGCCGCCAGGAACAAGAGGCTGCAGCAGGCCACCGCAGCCAGCGCGGCGACGGCGATGGCGCCGGCCCAGGCCATGCCCGACCGGCTCGTGCGGCGCTCCAACCGCCATCCCAGAGCGGCCGCGGATATCACGCCACATCCTTGGTGGAAGCGCCGGCCATCATGCGTCCGAGGCGCGCGACGTCAGCAGAACCGCGCGGAATGACGCCCATGATGCGGCCACGGAAGATGACCGCGATCCGGTCGCTGAGCGCAATGAGATCCTCCAGCTCCTCGCTGGCCAGGAGCACGGCGACACCCTCGTCGCGCTTGCGCAGGATCTCATTGTGCACATAGTCGATCACGCCGACATCGAGCCCACGGGTCGGCTGGTTGCACAGCAGGCAGCGCGTCGCCTTGGCAAGCTCTCGGGCGAGGATGACCTTCTGCGCATTGCCACCAGACAGCTTGCGGACGGGCGCATCGGGTCCCGTCGCCACGATCGAGAATTCCGCAATCGACGCATTGGCATGGTGCGCCATCCGCTCGCCGTCGAGCAGCGGGCCACGTCGCCAGGCCGCGTCCCAATGCTGGCCCAGGATGACATTCTCGGCGATCGAGAAATCCGGCACCAGACCGTCCTTGAACCGGTCCTCGGGAACATGACCGACGCCCAGGCGTGCTATGTCCCGCGCCGTGGAACCGCCGATCGAACGGCCGTCGAGGAGAATGTCGCCGCCGTCGATGCGCCGAATCCCGGCAATCGCCTCGATGAGCTCGCGCTGCCCGTTCCCGGCGATGCCGGCAAGACCAAGCACTTCGCCGGCGTTCAGCTCGAGGGACAGGCCATCGAGCACGCGCACGCCGCGCAAGTCCTGCAGCGTTGCGTCCCTGACCTGCACGACCGGCACATTCGACGCGATGCGCGGCTTAGCCTCGACCGGCTGGAGAGCGCGGCCGATCATCATGCAGGTGAGCTCGTCCCGCGTGACGGCCGATGTCATGATCGTACCAACCAGGCGCCCCCGGCGCAGCACACTCACGCGGTCCGAGCGCATCACTTCGTTCATCTTGTGCGATATCAGAATGATGGACAGACCGTCGGCTTTCATCCGCGAAAGCAGCGCGAACAGACGATCGGACTCCTGCGGCGTCAGGACGGCGGTGGGTTCGTCCAGGATGAGGATCCGGGCGCCGAGGTAGAGCGCCTTGACGATCTCCACCCACTGCTGCTCGCCGACCGAGAGATCCTCGGCCACCGCGTCCAGCGCGATTTCCAGCCCGTGCCGCTCGCACAACGCCCGGACGCGTTTGCGCGCTTCGGCCAAGTCCAGCTTCACGCCGACCCCCGTGCCCACTACAATATTCTCAAGTACCGTGAAGGTCGGGACTAGCACAAAGTGTTGGTGCACCATGCCGATGCCGGCCGCGATGGCATCGGCCGGAGAACGGAAGACCTGTTCGGCCCCCTCGACCAGGATCCGTCCGCCATCCGGCCGGTACAAACCATAGAGGCAGGCCGATAGGGTCGACTTGCCGGCTCCGTTCTCGCCCAGCAGGCAGTGGAGCTCGCCTGCCGCAACATCCAGCGACACGTCGTCATTGGCCTGCACCGGCCCGAAGCGCTTGCTGAGATTCTTGACGGAGAGACGCACTGTCATGATTCAGTCCGGGTTCCCGGCGATTGCAGCGCTGCAAGCACCGGGAAGCCGCGTCATTGCCGGAGGATCATTCGGACTTCGGTTCGGCGAGCTCGAGCGGTACCTGCTTCTCGCCCGATTTGATGGCCCCAGCCACCTGATCCGCTGCCGCTTTGGCATCGGCCGGGATCTTGTCGGCCAGCGATGCATTGAGGACCAGATCGCCCCCGCCATCCTTCCATCCGAACCACTTGGCCTCGGTCGGTGCGGCTAAGTCGGCGCCGCCGGTCTTCGCGGCCCACCACTGATCGATGATCCAATTGATGTGCGGGTCCCATTTTGCGACCGAGGATGCGAGGATCGCGTCCGGCGCCATCGGTGACATGTCGATGTAGTTGCCGTAGCAACCGACCTTCTTCTGCTGGCAGACCTCGAATGCGCCCGACATCTGGAAAATCTGGTCCGCGCCGGCGGCGATCTGGGCCGTCGTCGCCTCGTTCGATTTCTGCGGGTCAAACCAGGACTGGATGAAGGTGATCTTTGCCTTGACGGCCGGGTTCGCCTCCTTGGCGCCTGCGATGAAGGCGTTGATCTGGTCGTTGGTGTCCTCGGCGGGGAAGGTGCTGACGATGCCGATCACGTTCGACTTGGTCAGCTTGCCGGCCAGCGTGCCCATCGCGTAGGCCGGCTCGTGAGCGTGGATGAAGATCCAGTAGGCATTGTTGCCGAGCCCGCGATTGCCAGATCCCGACATGACGAACAAGGTTTTGGGATAGTCGGCCATCACCTTTTCGATCGCGTCGGCATAGGCGGTGTCGCCGAAGATGATGTCATAGTCGCCGGTCTCAGCATAGGTGCGGAACACCTGCTCGGCATTGTCATAGACGTTCTCCGTATAGTCGACGGAGATGGCGAGGCCATGCGGCTTCGCGGCGATGACCCGATTGAAGGAATCAATCAGTGATTTCTCCCATGGCGCCTCCTTGCCGGCCGACAGCACGCCCGCGATCCGCAGCTGGGTCGGATCCTCTGCGGCTGCCTGCTGGATCGGCAGACAGGTCATTGCCGCCCAAGCGGCAAGGCCGGCCACAGCCGATAGGACGATTGGATGCTTCGACATTGACTCCTCCCTGCGGTTGTCGTGTGCCGCGGCTCAAAAGGCCGCGCTGACCGGATCGAACACCTTGAGATTGACGCAGTCGATCGCGCCGAGGTCGGTGATCGCATAATCCGGGATAGCGGTGATCTGAAGGACAAACATGTACATGAATGGCCATGGCAGCCGGCAGCCCAAACCGCGCGCGGCATCGTCGAGCTCGCTTTCGCGCCGCGCCATCTCCTCCGGTTCCAGGTCTGCCACGATGCCTCCGATCGGTAGCGGCAGGAACGCGATGACCTTGCCCTTGTCGACCACGACCTGGCCACCGTTGCTGGCAATGATGTGGTTGATCGCGACCGCCATGTCCGCAGGATTCGCGCCTACGCAGACGATGTTATTGTCGTCGGGCGCGGCGGAGGTCGCAAGCGCGCCGGACTTGATGCCGAATCCGGACACGAATGCGGTCGGGCGATTGCGGGTGCGCCCATAGCGCTCAACCACCGTCACATACTGGACGTCCTGTGCCGGGTCGGCGAGCACCGAGCCGTCGCGCACCGGCAGCAAGAGGTCGAACCGCTTCCGGACAAAGATCTGCTGCGGGTTCACCGCCATCGTCAGCGTGCGCACCTGCGGCTTGTCGGTGCGCGCAGGGACCCGGATCTCGTCCGCCGAGATTGGCGCGACATTGAAGGTGCGCGTCAGAAGCTCGCCGCGCGCCGGCGGAGACAGGTTCTCGGTCAAACGGCCGCCTTCCGCCACCAGCCGGCCGTTGGTGATGACGCGATCGACCCGGAAATGGTGCAAGTCATCGACGATGAGGATATCGGCGATCCGGCCCGGTGCGATGCAGCCGACCAGATGGTCAATCCGGTACGCTTCCGCACCGTTGATGGTAGCCATCTGAATGGCAGTTAACGGGGGGATTCCCATGGCGATCGCCATGCGTATCATGTTGTCCAGATGACCGCGCTTCAAAATGTCGGCCGCAACAACGTCGTCGGTGCAGAAGCTGATGCGCCTCGTGGCGCTGATCCCCATCTCCGTCACGATACGAAGATTCTCGGTCAGAAAATGCGAGATGGAGGATTCGCGGATCACGACGAACATGCCGTTGCGCAGCTTTTCCAGCATCTCGTCGGCGGTATAGCTCTCATGATCGAGGCGCACGCCGGCCGCGAGATAGGAATTGAGGTTGGTGCCGCGGGCCATCGGCGCACATCCAAGCACCGGGAGCCGGCTCCGCTGCGCGATCTCGATCGCAGCAAGCGCGTCGCCGTCCATCTCCTGGACGAACTCGCGTACGGTCTCCCAGACGCCGACGCATTCTGGCCAGCTGTGGGTGGCCTCATGATCCGCCGGCCCGAAGTAGTGCCCAACATTGGAGCGCGGCATGGTGTAGGGCGTCTTGCAGGGTGCGCCCCAGAACACCTTGAGCGGTCCGGCTTTCGCCTCATCGAGGAATGCGCGCGCCCCTTCGAGGCCGGCCACCACCAGAACCTGATCCAGCCCGGAGATGATCGACGTTGTGCCAAGGGGCACCACCGCCTTGGCGAAACTGGTAATCGACATCTTGGAGCATTCGACGTGCAGATGGCCGTCGATCAATCCAGGACAAAGATACTGGCCGGCCGCATCGATAACCCGCGTCTCGGGGCCCACATAGGCATCGACCTTGCCGGTGGCCACGACGCGCCCGCCGAAGATCGCCACGTCGGCAGGATAGATCTCTTCAGATACGACGTTGACGAGCTTGCCGTCCCTAACGACCAACTCTGCCTTGATCTCGCCACGGCCGGCCCTGATACGCTGACGCAATTCCATGTAAGTTTCCTTTTCGGCCGCCCCTTATCCGACGGTCCGGACGTTGGGCATATCCTGCGTGCCGCTTAACGTGAGTAGGAACCGAGTTCCGCGAGGTATCGGTCCCTCGTGGCGCGCGGCAGCCATGCGCTTTCGAACGCATTGTTCGCGAGCTGCACGAGTTCCGGCTTGCCGAGATCGACGTCCTTTTGCACCTGCACTAGGTTCTCGGTCATGTAGCCCGGGAAATAAGCCGGGTCGTCGGAGTTGACCGTCACCCGCATGCTCTGCTTCAGCATCGCCGCGATCGCTTCCGATTTGGTACCGTCGGTCACGTAGCCGTTGGAGATCGGGCAGACCGTCAAGGCGAGGGACCGGCGTTTGATCTCCGCACACAGCTTCCTGTCTTCCAGCGAATTGACGCCGTGATCGATCCGATTGACGCCGATGTCGCGAATCGTCTGCCAGATGTGACCGACGGAGCCTTCCTGATCGACGTCGCAATGCATCGTCAGGAGATAGCCTTCCTTCCGCGCACGCTCGAATACTTTCGCAAACTTGATGGGCGGATTGTTCTTCTCGTCGGAATCGAGCCCGACGCCGACGATCCACTCCCTGTAGGGGAGCGACTGCAGCAAGGTCGCCATGGCGAATTCGGCGCTCCAGTCGCGCAGGAAGCACATGATGAGCTGAGAGTGGATCCCGAGCGCGGTTTCCGCCTGCAGCTGTGCGCGCCGGATACCGCGGATCACGGTGTCAAAAGCGACGCCACGGGCCGTGTGGGCCTGGGGATCGAAGAACATCTCAGTATAGCGGACATTCTGCGAGCGGGCTTTCGTGAGGTACGCATAGGTCACATCGAAGAAATCCTGCTCCGTCAGGAGCACGCTCATGCCTTCGTAGTAAACTGCGAGGAAGGATGGCAGGTCGTCGAAATCGTAGGCCGCCTTAAGGGCCCTCTCGTTCTTGTAGGGCAGCTTGACGTTATTCCGCTTGGCAAGCTGGAACTTCATCTCCGGCTCCAGCGTCCCTTCGATGTGGACGTGAAGCTCGCATTTCGGCATCTCTTCGATGAATGATTTGAGCTTGCTCATGCCGCCTCTCCTGTCATGGGTATGCGTGCTTTCCGTTGCGTTTTCGGGGTTCGAACGCCGGTTTTTTCGCTGCGGCCGATTTGGCGTCCTGCGAGGCGAGCGCCAGATGCAGCGGTTGCATCGTCGCCAGCGCATCGTCATCGATCCGGTAGCCCCGCGCGACTAGACGGTAGTGCTCGTCCAGTAGTTGCTGGGCGCGGCTCCATTGCCGGCGGTCGATCTGGGCCACCAGACGCTCGTGCTCGTCGCACAGCTGGCAGTGATCGAAATCGCAGCGATAGAGTGCTTCCAGGAGACGCGCCCGGCGCTTCAGCTGGGCATGGAGCTCGATCGCGACGCGGTTGCGGGTCAGGGCGACCAGAAGATCGTGGAACTCGAGGCCGAACTCCCCAGCCAGCTGTTCATTGCCATGCCCGAGGGCCGCCTTCTGCCGCTCGACATTGCCCCGCAGCTCGGTCAGCAGGCTCATCCGCGGCCGGTTGCCGAGCTGCGCGATGACGCCCTGCTCGACGATGGTGAGGGTCTCGAACACCTCGACGGCTTCCGCGAGGCTGGGTTTTGCCACGAATGCGCCGCGGTTGCGCTCGACGGTAACCAGGCCGTCCTCGGACAACCGGATCAGCGCTTGGCGGATGACGATGCGGCTGACCTCAAAAATTTCGCCGAGCTCGCGCTCCCCGAGCTTGGCGCCCGGCACCAGCCGGTGCGCGAGGATGGCCTCGCAGATGGTCGCGGCAATCTGCTCGGAACGTCCACTCATGCGCGCTTCCCGCTGTTGGACCGGCTCTCCGGCGCCCGGTCGC
>Ga0207428_10000563_pt1 | contig 43835 bp, 28 predicted proteins | sample RhiMethybrSRZTD1_FD_187600 | JGI IMG/M metagenome (GOLD analysis project Ga0207428, IMG submission 187600) | Populus rhizosphere microbial communities from Tennessee, USA - Rhizosphere MetaG P. TD hybrid SRZTD1 (SPAdes) (version 3) | ecosystem: Host-associated > Plants > Roots > Rhizosphere >...
GAGGCACAGTACCTGATGACGCGCAAGGTGATCGAACATTGGTTGTTGTGGATGATCGCCGATGTCGTCTATGTGTGGGTCTACGCCGAGCGCGGTCTCTACCTCACGAGTCTTCTGTACATCATCTTCTTCGCGATGTGCGTTGCCGGATGGTTCGAGTGGCTGCGCGATCGGTCCGTGCAGGCGGCGGCCACGACATGAAGCGCTTCAAGACCGGCGTGGTCATCGGCAAGTTCTACCCGCCACATCGCGGACACAAGCACCTGATCGAGACCGCGCTCTCTCAGGCCGAGCACGTCACGGTGATCGTGTGCGACGAACCGGATCAGACCATTCCGGGTGAGCTGCGCGCCGCGTGGTTGGCGGAAATTCATCCCGCCGCGACCGTGCGGGTCGAACGGAGTCCGTTGGCGCACGACGACTCGGCCGGCTGGGCCAGCAGTACGATCGAGTGGCTTGGACATGCGCCTGACGCGGTGTTCACATCCGAGTCATATGGCGACGCCTACGCCCGTCACTTGGGCTCGACGCATGTGAGCGTCGATCCGGATCGCTCGACGGTTCCAGTATCGGCTTCGGCCATCCGTCGCGATCCGCTCGTTCACCTCAACGATCTCGAGCCGTGCGTGCGTGCCTATTTCGTGAAGCGAGTGGTCATCATCGGCGCCGAATCCACCGGCACCACTACGTTGTCGATGGCGCTCGCGGAGCATTACCGGACCGCGTGGGTGCCCGAGTTCGGCCGCTTGTACACGGAGGCGCGACGCTATCGCGGTGACACGTGGCGTTCGGAGGAGTTCACCTACATCGGCGTCGAACAGGCCCGCATGGAGGATGCCCTGGCGCGAATCGCCAACAAGGTGCTCGTGTGCGACACCGATCCGTTTGCGACCACGATCTGGCACGAGCGATATCTCGGAACGATGTCGGAAGCCGTCAGCGTCGTCGCGGCGACGCGTCGTTACGACCTCTATGTGCTGACCGACACCGACATTCCGTTTGTTCAGGACCGCATTCGCGACGGCGAGTCGATCAGGCAGTGGATGCACGATCGTTTTCGCGATGAACTGTCGCGGATGAAGACGCCGTTCATCGTGGTGTCTGGTCCCCACGAGCGGCGTTTTGCGGAGGCGGTGACGGCGATCGATGCGATCTTGGTCGGCTGAAGCCGGATACTGCACGTCCGGCTGAAGCCGGACACCACACGTCCGGCTAAAGCCGGACACTACAAGTGCGGCAGGCTACGGCTTGGCAGCTTGGCTCGCCGAAGCCTTGGCGGAGGCGGCGGCGATCAGCGACTCGAGGAGCTTGGCGGTCTCCGGGAACCCTTCGCCCTGTGCCTGCTTCACACCCGGCACGCCGACGCCCTTCGCCAGGTCGAGTGCGGTCCGGCCGTTGGCGTCCTTCAACTGCACATCGGCACCGTGGTCGGCAAGAAACTTCACGAACTCGGTGAAACCGCGTTGCGCCGCGCCATGCAGTGCGGTCTGATGTGGCACCGCCGATGCGCTCGGCACCTGACTGGCGCGGCCACCGCGGCCGGCGCGCGCGTTGGCGTTCGCCGAGGCGCTGTACTCCGCGGTCCGAGGTGAGTCGGTCACCATGCGCGCGTTGATGTCGGCCCCCGCATCGAGCAGCAGCTGCATCGTCGCGAGCACGCCTTCCTTGGTGCGATTGCGGCCGCGTGTGACGCGATCGCCGAACTCGACGCCGGCCGCAGCCATCAGCGGCGTGACGCCTTCCTTGCTCGGGAGATCGACCAGCGCGCCGTTCTTGAGCAGCAGCTCGACGAAGGGCGCATCGCCGGCGCGCGCGGCGCGCAGCAGCGGCGTCGCCCCCTGCGCCAGGATGATGTCGCCGCCGCGATCCTGCGGCACGTCGCGATACGGCGGGCGCCGCTTCAACTGCAGATTCGGGTTGGCCCCCTTCGCGAGGAGCATCTTCGCGACATCGAGTGCCGTGACCGAATCCTCGCTCGGGATCACCGCCATCGCGCCGTTGCCCTTGGTCGGCAGCGTGCTGACATCGGCCGCCATATAGATCGGCGAGCGCCCGTAGAGATCCCACTTGTTCGCGTCGGCACCGGCAGAGATCAGGGCCGCCGCGGCCTCGAAGTGGAGATTGAGCAGCGCCATGTTGAGCGGCGTGACGCGGTCGGGATCTTCGAGGTCAGGATCGGCGCCTGCCGCCGTCAGATGGCGCACGCACTCGACGCACCCTTCGCGAGCGGCGTAGAGCAACGCGGTAAAGCCGCCCTTGTTCATGTCTTTCGGGCGTGGCTCGGTAATGACCTTGCGTTCCCACTGCCGGACCACGCCGCGAGCGTTCAGATCGGCCCCCTTCGACGCCAACAGCTTGACCATCTCGGGCTGGCGCTGCGCCGCTGCCCACATCAACGCGGTCTGCTCGCCGAACTCTTCCTTCGCGTTGACGTCGGCGCCCGCTTCGAGCAGCCGCCTGGCGGCATCGACGTTGCCGCTGCGTGCCACCGCCATCAGCGGGGTCTCGCCTTCGGGGTTCTTGGTGTTGGGATCGGCGCCGGCCTTGAGCAAGGCATCGATGACGCGCGTCGAGCCGACGATGGCGGCTTCGGTGAGCGCGGTCGTGCCGAACTGGTTCTTCACCTTGACGTCGGCGCCAGCTTTGATCAGCGCGCGCACGAGCTCGACGTCGTCGTTGGCGGAGGCCCACATGATCGCGGTCGTGCCATCCGGCCCCGGCGTGTTCGGGTTGGCGCCTTTCGCGAGCAGACGCAGCACCGACGCACGATCGCCACGTTCCGCGGCGTCCACGACTGTCGTCTCCGCGGCCAATGCGATCGAGGCCGCGGCTACCGACGCCGCGATGAAATTCAGAATGCAGAATGCAGAATTCAGACACTGCACTCGTGCACGGCTCCGCCTCGGTGTCTGCATTCTGAATTCTGAATTCTGCATTCCTAAATCTCCGAAATGAGGCCGCCGCTGTCGCCGAGCTTCTCGACCGGGATGTTGTTGCGATCGAACAGCGTGACCAGCAGATCCGCGAACCGCGAGTCCTGCGGATACTTCAGGTGCTGCCCGCCTTTGATCTTTCCGTTGGCATGACCGAGGATGGCCGCCGGCAGCGGATCGTTGTTGTGCTTGTCGCTGTTGCTCATGTTGCTGCCGAACAGGATCGTCGAATGGTCCAGCACCGTGCCGTTGCCTTCCTTGGCCTTCGACAGTCGATCGACGAACTTGGCGAACACCTCGGTGTGATAGCGCTGGATCTGCACCAGCTTGTTCTGCTTCTCCGCCTGGTTGCCGTGGTGCGACAGCGGATGGAACGCTTCGGCGATGCCGAGATTGGTGTAGGTCCGCATGCTCGCTTCGCGGTCCATCGATAAGGTGATGACGCGGGTGATGTCGGCCTGGAACGCCAGCGCCATCAGGTCGAACATCAGCTTGAAGTGCTCGGTGATGTCGTTCGGCACGCCGACCGGCGCATCCGGGATGTCGAGCCGCGACATGTCCGCCTGCGACGCCATCTGCACGCGCCGCTCGATCTCGCGCACCGAATCGAGGTAGTCGCTCACGACGGCCCGGTCGCCGACGCCGAGGCCGGCTTGCAGGCGCTTGGCCTGGCCCTGCACGCGGTCGAGGATGCTGCCGGTTTCGTGCAGGATCGCCGCGCGTTCCTTGTCGGTGTCACCCTGGCCGAACAGCTTCTGGAACACCGCGCGCGGGTTGCCTTCCTGCGGCAGCGACTGCGTCGGCGTCCGCCAGGCGATGCGCGCGCCGCCCATCGAGGTGGTCAGCTCGAGCGACGGCAGCCGCGTGTCCTGACCGATGTGTTTGGCGGCGAACTGGTCCGCACTGATGCCGGCGTCGGGGCTGGCCACGCCGTGCTCCCACGGCTTCACGCACGTCAACCACGTCATCTCGATGTAGCCGTGCGGCTCGGGCGTCTCGGCCGGCTTGTTGCGCAGCCCCGAGACGATCGTCAGATGCGGACGATACGCCTCGAGCGGCTGGAGAATCGGCGACATCTCGAAGTTGGCGCCCGTCTGCGCCGGCGACCACTTGTCCATGATGGCGCCGTGCGGGAAGCCGATGAAGGCGAAGCGCCTGGGCGCGGCAACGGCCGTCTGCGCCCACGCGGTCGCCGCGGGATGCATCGCATCGAGCAACGGCAGCGCGATGGTCGCGCCCACACCCTTCAACATCGTGCGCCGTGAGACGTGCTTCTTGAATACGAACATTTGGGATCTCCCAAAACGTGTAATTCAAAATTCAAAATTCAAAATGCAAAACGACTTAGCTCGAGCGCTTTTGCATTTTGAATTTTGCATTTTGCATTTTGCATTACACCGTTACTTTCCCCTACTCGCCACGCGACCTTCATCGGCCGGTGGCTGCGGCACTCGCCGCATCCGGAACTGCTCGCTCTTCACGACCGCTTGCACCAGCGTCGAGAACCGGTACTCCGTGGGGGCCGCGCTTCGCACGACGCGGCGCACCGTCGGCATGTCGAAGTACTCCAGCTTGCGCCCGGTGGCGTAGGTCAGCAGCCCCTCCGCAAACGTCTGCACGAACTGTTCGGGCCGGCGCAGCAGCGCCTTGCGCAGGTCGTCCGGTCCGTTGATGGGCGTGCCGTCCGGCAGCACACCGGATGAATCGATCGCGGCACCCGCGTAGCGATCGCGATCGCGCCACATGCCGGTTGCATCGAAGTTTTCGAGCGCCAGGCCGAGCGGATCCATGACGGCGTGACACGACGAGCACGTCGGGCTGGCACGATGCTTCGCCATCATCTCGCGCACGGTCAGCGCCTTGGTCGTGCCGATGTCCTTCTCGTCCAGCGTCGGCACGTTGGGCGGCGGAGTCGCCGGCGGCACGCCTTGAATGTGCTTGAGGATGAACGCGCCGCGCAGCACCGGCGACGTCCGGTTCGGATAGGCGGCCGCCATCAGCACCGCGCCTTTGCCCAGCAGGCCCCATCGCGTCGACTGCTCAAGCTCGACGCGGCGGAAGCGATCGCCTTTCACATCCGTGATGCCGTAGTGCAGAGCGATGCGCTCGTTCACGTAGGTGTGTGTCGCCCTCAGCAAATCGACGACGCTGCGGTCCTCCCTGAAGATGCTGTCGGCGAAGAGCGTCAGTTCGGTGCGGAAGTCCTCGCGCGGATCGGAGCGGCCCGAGGCATAGGGGAACACCGCCGAGTCGGGCACGATCTCGTCGAGCCGCTTCATGTCGAGCCACTGGTGAACGAAGTTGCTCGCCAGTGTCACCGATCGCGGATCGGCGAGCATCCGTTTCACCTGCCGCTCGAGCACCTGCGACTGACTCAGTTTGCCGTCGATTGCCGTCTGCAGCAGCTCATCGTCCGGGATCGTGTTCCAGAGGAAGAACGACAGCTTCGACGCGAGCTCGATGTCGCTGATCGCGTAGGGCTCACCGGGACGCAGCCCGGCGGGAATCCGCTCGGCGCGATACAGGAAGAACGGGCTCGCCAGCAGACCGGTCACGGCGCTGCGGATTCCCGATTCGAACCCAGCGTCCTTCACGCCATCCTGGTAATACTGGAACAGCTCGCTCACGTCGTCGGTCGTGACGGCGCGTCGATACGCGCGCTTGGCGAGCGAGGCGATGATCTTCTTCGCGCAGGTCGCCTGTACGTCGGGCGAGGCGCCGCTGGGTGGAGTGCAGGTGAAGATGCGATCGCGGCTGGGCGTCGCGCTCAGGCCCTTCGCGTTGAACGGCCCACGTACCTGGAACGAGCTCACGCGATACATCCGATCCTGGCCGCCGCCGGGCGCGAACATCTGCAGCTGATCGTCGGACTCGGCGAACGTGCGCCGTTTGAATGCGACGCCGACCCTGTGCGGTCCCGCGGTCGCGAAGAACTTGATGTTCTTCAGGCGCGCGTTGACGCGATCGAGCGCGCCGTTCTGCACCTGGTCGTACAGCTTCATGTCCTCTTCGCCGCCGATCACCGTCTCGTAGATCACCTTGTTGTCGAGCGTCACCACGAGCGGGTTCTCGAACTCCATCCCGTTGCCCCAAATGTGGGTTGCCATGTCGGCGACGTCGACAATGTACTCGCCGTCGGATGGGAGATCGACTTTGCCGAGGATGCCGCCGCGTGTGCCGAGCGGCAGACCGGGGACGTGCGTCAACTGCGTGCCGGACCCCGCGCGGAACGTCCATCCGCCCGGTCGCGCATCGGCTCGGCCCATCGCCTTCACCGCCACCGCGCGCGCGGCGATCACGTACTGCTCGATGAACGACGGCGACACCTGCAAGGCGTCTGCGATGTTGTCGAAGCCTTCCGCCACATCGTCGGCGGGCAGCACCTCGCTCGCGTCGTAGTCGACCGCGAGCAGATCGCGAACGGCGTTGGAGTATTCCTTGCGATTGAGCCGGTGCAGTACCACGCGATCGGTCACGTGCGTTTTGGTCTCGGCGCGGTCGAGCGAGCGCTCGAGCCACGCGACCAGAGCATCAACCGCGGTGCCCTCGGGCTGCCGCGATCCCGGTGGCGGCATCACGCGCCCGCGCAGTTTCCGCACGGCCTTCTCGAACACGTCCCCATGCTGGCCGACACTCTCCGCGGTCAGGCCTTCGAAACTCACACCGCCCGTCTTGGTGCGGTCGTTGTGGCACGTCACGCAGTACTGCTTGATCGTCGCGAGTTGGGCCTGACCGTCGGCGGCCTGAGGCTGTGGCGTCACCGCCGGTGCCTGCGGCGCAGTGGAGACGCGATTGAGCGACACGACCAGCGCGATAGCCGCTATCGAGATCGCAACGGTTGGGCGAGTTGGGGTTCTTCTCATGCGACCTGTAATTCAAAATGCAAAATGCAAAATGCCAAAACGACCCGATTCGCATGAACCCTTTTGCATTTTGAATTTTGCATTTTGCATTTCACCTTCTTATTTACGCGTCAGGCGACAGATACGCCCACAAGCTCTCGAATGATCGCCGCACGAACTCGTCCGGGTTGCCCATCTGCGCCTCGAACTCTTTCGCCGGCTGCGCGGCCACCGCTTCACTCGGCCCGCGCCCCTTGTTCAGCATCGTTGCCAGCCGCTCGTAGAGCGTGCCGTACATCTGCGCCTGCGCCTTGAGCTCCTTCATGCCGAGCACGGGACCGCGACCGGGGACGATGCGCGTCTCGTCGTTCGCGATCGTTTGCAAACGCTGCAGACCGCCCACGATGCCGCCGATCCAGCCGCCGGTGATGTAGTCGACGACCGGCCATCCCTGACCCGACATCACGTCACCGACCGCGAGCACGTTTTGCTTCGGGAAATACACGTACAGATCACCGTCGGTATGCGCAGCGTCGGGGATATAGCCGTACTGGATACCCGATTCCAGCGAGCCGGTCTTATAGAACGTCTTGTTCGGCTGCGCGATCTTCGGCAGCCGCTTGAACTCTTTTCCGTTCCACGGCCACTTGACGTCAGTCGTGAGCCACAGCCGCGTGTTCTCGTGCGCGATGATCGTCTTGCCGGCCTTGCCCACCGGTTCGTTGAGCCCGACCTGTTCGGGATGCCAGTGCGTGTTGAACAGCGTCTGCACCGGACGCCCGCCACTGATCGCCGCAACCGCCTTCGTCAACGCATCGGCCGCGCCGGCCGACGCACTATCCACGAGCACCACACCATCGGCGGCGGTGTACGCGACGACGTTCGACTGGCCCGGAATCGTGATGACGAACAGATCGTCGCTGAGCCGCACGGTGCCGGACGCATCGGGCGTCTGGGCAGCCGAAAGCCGAAGCGCAGGCGCACCGAGCACGAGCCCGGCCGCGCTGCCAATGGCGGCTTTCAGGATCTCTCGCCGTGAGTGCCCGAGCTGGTTGAGTTCCAACACACTGCTCCGAACGATAAGTTTAGGCGTCCCGTTACCGCGGATCCACCCCCAAAACATGGGTGCTCACACGGGGATAACGAGGATTTGTTCACACGGAGGAACGGGGAATTGTTCACACGGGGGGTAAACGGGGGTAACGGGGATCGCCCGTGTGGATTAATTCCCGTTACCCCGTGTGAATAGATCTCCCGTTACCCCCGTGTAATCTCATCGGATGACGACAACGCGTTCAGAAGCCGAATTCCCCGAGCACACCGATGAGAACCGACGAATCTGGGACGCCAACGCCACATGGTGGGACGACCGGATCGGCGACGGCAACGTGTTCCAGGATCTGCTGATCGAGCCGCCGACCGAGCGCCTGCTGGATGTGCGTCCTGACGACCGCATCCTGGACGTCGCGTGCGGCGCCGGCCGCTTCACCCGGCGAATCGCGTCGCTCGGCGCACGAGTCGTGGCGTTCGACGGCAGTACCGCGTTCGTCGCACGGGCGCGCGAACGCACGCCGGCCGACGCGCCGATCGAGTACTGCGTGCTCGACGCCGCGAACGACGAGCAGATGCGATCACTCGGGGTCGGCGGATTCGACAAGGCCGTCTGCACGATGGCGTTGATGGACATGCCGGAGATCGGCCCGCTGTTTCGCGGGCTCGCCCGGGTGCTCCGTCCCGGCGGCGCGTTTGTCTTCTCCGTCCTGCACCCGTGTTTTCATTCGCCGCCGATGGAGCGCTTCGCTGAAATCTACGACGAGGCAGATGGCCGAAGCGGCGCGCGCGCTGGCATCAAGGTGTCGTCGTACCTGTCGCCGTCAGCCCGCAAGACCGAGGGCATCCTCGGACAGCCGGAGCCGCAGTTCGTGTTTCATCGCCCCCTCAGCCTGCTGCTCCAACCCGGCTTCGACGCCGGCTTCGCCGTGGACGCGTTCGCAGAGCCGAGACTTCCATTCGACGAGACGCGCAAGCCTGGACTGAGCTGGGCCGACATGACCGACGTCCCACCGATCCTCGTCGTAAGAATGAAACTGGTCCTTAGTTGTGCTTAGTGCTTGGTTCTTGGTCCGTTCCTGGTCCTTGGTCCGTTCTTGGTCCTTGGTCCGTGGTCCACACCCAAATCCGCAACTTCTGAGCACCAAGCACCAAGGACAAAGGAACGGACCAGTGACCAAGGAACCAAGCACCAAGGCCCACGGACGAAGAAGCGCGCGATCGGGCATGTTATCTTCGCCCCCGACGTCCCCATGCCCCTCCCGCGCGGCACGACGCTGGGCCCGTACGAGATTCTCGAACCGCTTGGCGCTGGCGGAATGGGCGAAGTCTATCGCGCGCGCGACACCCGACTCGGCCGTGATGTCGCGATCAAAGTGATCAGCGACGCGCTCGCTGCGGCGGGGCGTGCGCGATTCGAACGCGAGGTCAAGGCGGCCTCGGCACTCACCCATCCGAACATCTGCGCGGTGCACGACGTCGGCGAGGCAGACGGCCGTCTGTTCTTCGTGATGGAGCTCGTCGACGGCGTCACGCTCGGCGCGCACGCAGGGGGACGTTCTCTCGAACCGTCCGCCGTGATCGCCATCGGCACGCAAATCGCCGATGCGCTCGACGCCGCTCACGCGCACGGCATCGTGCATCGCGATATCAAGCCGGGCAACATCCTGATCACGAGCCGTGGTCACATCAAGGTCGCCGATTTCGGCGTGGCGATCCGTGCCGCGATCCCGGACGCGGAGACGGTCGAGCGTTTGACGATCTCGGGGCGAGTCGTTGGCACGCCGGCCTACATGGCGCCCGAGCTGCTTGGTGGCGGATCGGCCGACGCCCGCAGCGACCTGTGGGCTCTCGGCGTCGTGCTGCACGAGTTGCTCGTCGGTCACCCGGCATATCGCGGAACCAGCGCCTTCGAGATCAGCGCCGCGATCTTGAACGACGCGGTGCCGCGGCTTCCCGAGCGTGTGCCCGCCGGCCTCCGTGCCGTCATCGACCGCTGCCTCGCCAAGGACCCACACGAGCGATACCAGCGCGCCTCCGACGTTCATGACGCACTCGCACGGCTGGAGGGGCGCTCGTCACCGCGGGCGGGCGGTGTCGTCCCGCGCTGGGCAGCCTGGGTCGTTGCTGCTGTCGTTCTGCTCGGCGCTGTCGCAGCGTGGTGGGCCTTGCGCCCATCGCCGCAGGATGGCGGACCGCGGACGAGCACCGGCGCGCCGGCGTCGGCGAATCAAGAGGCGAACGAAGCGTTCGAACTCGCGATGAACGTCCAGCGCGTTCAAAGCGATCTGGTACGGGGCCAGCAGTTGCTCGAGCGAGCGATCGCGCTGGACCCCCATTTCAGCGAAGCGCGTCGATACCATGCGATCAATTACGCCGTGCGCATCATCAACGGCGAGGCCGTCGACCCGAGCACGCTCTACCAGGCCGAGCAGGAGCTGAGACACGTGGCAGAGGAGGCTCCCAATCTCGTCAGCCTCCCGTCGGCGCTGACCGCCGTCTACCTGATGCAGGGACGCCGCGAACTCGTGCCCACCGCGGCGCTCGAGCGCGTGCTGGCCGAGACGCCGTCGCACCGTGACACCATCTTCTGGCTTGCCATCCTGGCCTGGCTCGAGGAAGACAACAGCGCCGTCAAGGACCTGACCAACCGCATCCTCACACGTGAACCGCTGTGGTCACCACCACGCATGTTCCTCGCCGACACGCTGCGCACGGAAGGCGACGTGCCGGGTGCCATTCGTGAACTGGAGAAAGTGCTGGAACAAGCACGCGGGAACATCAGCGCGGTGCGCCTGCTCGTGCTGGCATATCTCGATGCCGGCGATCTGAACCGGGCGCAGGCACTGGTGGAGTCGACGCGCGCCTTGTTCGAACGGAACTACATGTGGCGTTTGACGCGCGCCCTGCTGCTCGCGCGTCAAGGCCGGCGCGCCGACGCCATCGCAGCCATGGACGAGGAGACGCTGAAGTTCGCCGGCACGGCGTTCGTCTCCACGCTCGATGCCGCAGAGTACTACGCTCTGCTGGACGATGTGCCACGCGGCCTCGAGTGGCTCGAACGCGCCATCCGCAACGGCGATGAGCGGCTGACGTGGTTCCGGAAGAATCCGCGGCTCGCGGGAATTCGGCAGGACCCACGGTTCGCTGCGATCATGACCTCACTCGAAACCCGTCGACGCGCGCGGACACGCCGCTGATCGCCCTCCTATTGACATCCGATAGGTGGGCGCGTACTCTCGTATCGACATTCGATACGAAAGACATGGCGGATTCCGGAACCGTCGCTGAAACATCCTGAAGAGGATGCGATGCCGCGTCTCGCAAGAGTGTTGAGAAACCTATTCCGCTCCGACCGCGTTGACCGCGAGCTCGACGACGAGCTGCGCGCGTACGTCGAGATGACGGTCGACGAAAAGCGGAGCGCAGGGCTGTCGGACACGGAAGCCAGACGGCTTGCGCTCGCGGAGCTCGGTGGCATCGAGCCAGTCAAAGAGCGTGTCAGGGACGTCCGTGCCGGCGTGCTCCTCGATCAAGTCCGCCAGGATCTCGCTTACGCCATCCGGACGCTTCGCAAAAACGCTGCCTTCACGACGATTGCCGTGGCGACACTCGCGATCGGAATTGGCGCGACCACCGCCGTCTTCAGCATCGTCGATACCGTCGTCTTCCGCTCGCTGCCGTACGCCGACCCCGAACGCCTCGTTCGAGTCTGCGAGCTCGTGATCCGCGCCAACGCGTGCCTCGACCGTGTTTCTCTGGAGGAGTACGAACAGGTCCGTCGGCTCGATCTCTTCGAGCAGGTCGCCGCCGATGACGGCATCGGCGTCACGGTCGTGCATCCCGACGGATCGCGCGCCAGTATCGGCGTGGGACTCGTCACCCCGAACTGGCTGTCGACCCTCGGCGTCCGCCCGCTCCTCGGCCGCGATTTCCACTCGGGCGACGGTTTGCCGGGTGGTGATGGCGTTCTGCTGCTGACGCAGAGCTACTGGAAGCGACAGTACGGGTCCAGTCCTGACGCGATTGGGGCTAAGGTCACGTTCGACGGAGTCGTTCATACCGTCGTCGGCGTCCTTCCGCCTAACGTGCTGCGGCATGGCGCCGATGTGATGAAACCGCTCGTGCTGCGCGGCTACACCGACCGAAGCCTCGACCTCGTCGCGCGCCTGCGGCCCGGCGCATCGCTGCCTCAAGCCGAAGTGGCCATCGCCGCCGTCCAGAGCCTGACGCGCCGCGATGCCGGCGTGAATGGCGACCGCGGGCAGCTCAGTCTGGCCTACGGTGCCAGCCGCCTGGCGGCGCGTCACCTCGGCAGGTCCTATGCCGAGGTCACGCGCCAGGCGGTCGACGGTCTCACACTCATGCTCTGGGCCGTCGCGCTCGTGCTGCTCGTTGCATGCGCAAACGTGGTGAACCTCTTACTTACTCGGGCCGGTGCCAGGCGCCGCGAATCGGTCGTGCGTGCGGCGCTCGGGGCGTCGCGGGGCCGGCTGCTGCGCCAATCGCTGGTGGAGAATCTGCTGCTGTTCGCCATCGGTGGCATCGGCGGCGTGCTGCTGGCGCAGTTGCTCGTCGGGTCGCTGACCGCGTTCGCCATTTCCGGCGGCTACATGCCGGAGCGAATGGCGGTCGCACTCGACGCCCGCATTCTGGCAGCCGCGATCGTGATGTCGATCCTCACCGGTCTCGTGTTCGGGTTGATTCCAGCGATGCAGGCCTCGCGCGTGGACGTCAACGCGGGCCTGCGCGCCTCGGCGCCGACCGCAACGACGGACCGCGGCCGCGCGCGGCGCCTGCTGATCGCCGCCGAAGTAGCGCTGTCGCTCGTGCTGCTCGCTGGCTTCGGCCTGTTAACGCGCAGCTTCGTTCGTGTCTACGCCAACGGAGCCGAGTTCGACCCCGCCGAGATCATTGTCACAGCGTCGGACGGCGGCCGCTCGTTTCGCGAAGCGATGCTGTTCTGGCGGGCAGCGCTGGACCGCGTTCGCATGCTCCACGGCGTGTCGTCGGCGGCGCTGACGTCGCGGCCTCCCGCCAATGACGTCCGCAGCAAGGGGGTCGTGATCGAAGGGCACGCGCCCGTTGCCGAGGGAGACGCGCCGCTTGCCGACGACGTGCTCGTCAGCGACGGGTACTTCGAGACGATGCGAATCCCGCTCGTGAGAGGGCGTACATTTACGCCGGCGGATGACGACTCGTCGGCGCCGGTCGTCATCATCAGCGAGAGCGTGGCGCGGCGGCATTTCGGCGGCGCTGATCCGATCGGCCGTTCCATCCGGCTGCTCGAGAAGCTGCCGATGACCTGCTGCGCGACGCCGGGTCCCGTCGAAGGCGTGTGGCGCCGAATCGTCGGCGTCGTACGCGACATCCGTCAGGCCAACCTCGACGCTCACCTATCAGCGACGATCTACCGCCCGTACGGACAGATCGTCGAGCACGACATGTTCCTCGTGCTTCGGGCGTCGTCGAGCGAGGATGCTGGCCGGCTGACGCGCGATCTCCGGGCGCAGCTCCTCGCGGTCGACCCGGCGCGTGACTGGATGACGCCGCGCCCGATGTGGCAGATGATCCGCGACTCCGAGTCGATCAGGCTTCGTCGCTTCGTGCTGACGCTGCTCGGGACGTTCGCGGCGCTCGCGCTGATCCTGGCCGCCGTCGGCATCTTCGGCGTGGCCTCGAGCGTCGTTGCAGAGCGGACGCGGGAGATTGGTCTACGCATGGCGCTCGGCGCGACGCGTACCGCGGTGTTCCGGCAGATCATCGGTGAGATGGCCGCCCTTGCTGTCGCGGGGACCGCCGCCGGGCTGATCGCCGCTGCCGCGCTCACACGTACGATCACAGCAATGCTCTTCGGTGTCAGCCCGGCGGATGCAGCAACCTACGTGGCCGTGGCGATAGTGCTCGGCGTCGTCGTGCTGATCGCCAGCTGGATCCCTGCGCGCAAGGCAACCCGAATTGATCCGCTGGTGGCGCTTCGGCTGGAGTAGAAATTCATCCGCGCTTTGGCGCGATGCCGCTATTTACGAGATCGCTTCTACTTTTGCTGCTTCGAGTAGTTGATGAACTGCTGCTCCTTGCACTTGTCGGGCGCATACGCCGCATCCGCTGGCTGGATGACGTCTCGGCCCGTGTACTTGCCCTTCAAATAGATCGGGTCGGTCGCCTCGTAGGTGCGCTCGAGCAGCAGCGTCTTCGGATCGAGCGTGAACCGCTCCATGACATGCAATTGATCGCTGTGGCGTACCGGAGCATTCAGCACGCCCGGCAGGAACGCGGCCGTGTCGACCACGAGCGTCTCGCCCTCCCAGCGTCCAATTGAGTGTCCGGCCCGCGACGGCTTCACCGTCTTCGGATGCTCCTTCAGGTTCATGTAAATCGTGCGCCGCAATCCCAACTGGCCGTACTGGAGCACGATGGTGTCGCGGTTCTGCGTGATGCGATTCACCGGGCCGTCGAAGGTCCAATCGAACGTAATGCTGGTCGTCTCACACTTGAAGCGCGGATTGTCTTGCTGCGTGAATGCATCGGCTTCCTTCTGACCGCGTTCGGTCAGCTCGGTGCCGCCGTAGAGACGAGGACCTGTCGCAGCGCCACGCCCGCGGCCGCCGCCACGGCCGGCGTTGCCGCCGGTCTCGCCCTTCTGTCGCGCCTGCTCGACCTGACTGAGTGGAATCAGGCCGCCGCCGGTACCGCGTGGATCGGCCATGACCACCTGCTCGGGCGCCCAGTCACCGGCGAGGTTCGGTTCGCCTGTGGGCCGCCGTGCCGGCCGATTCTTGTCGCCCGCGCGGATGGCGCCGACGACTTCCTTCACCTTGCCGTCGGACGCCTTGACGTATTGCCCGTAGCGATCCATCCGGCTGCCGTTCTCGAACTCGATCGTCTGCAGATAGCAGGAATTGGGATCGGCGCGATCGGGCGATGCGGTGACGTTGACCTTGGCGTTCGCCGGGAACAGATCCGGTGTCCACCCCGATCGCCGGAGCGTGTGCGCCGACCGCATCTCGCAGCGGAACTTCTGGACCTTGCCGTTGGCGTCGGTCCACTCGAAGTACAACCACGAGTGCGGGTTGATCAGCTCAATCCGCGTCAGCTTGGCGTTGGGAAAGCTCACGGTCTTCGCGACCTCGAACGTCCCGAAGCCGTGATGAGCCGAGACAGCAACGGCTGATACAACCAACGCTCCCAACGCACACACAGTGGCTCGAAACATGTCCGCTCGCTCCTTGAAGATCGAAACTAACCCTGAACGCGTCCGCAGTTCTGACTACGCCTCCAGCCGCCTCGGCGTTGCTCATCAAGGCCACGGACAACACGGAGGCTCGGCCACCAAGAACACGAAGGACACCAAGGGTTGGCCACCGAGAACACGAAGAACACGAAGACGACCTGGTCCTTTGTGGTCTTCGTGCTCTCAGTGGCGCTGCCTTAGTGTTCTTCGTGTCCTTAGTGGCCTATCCTCCTTGTCCTCCGTCGCTCACTCGGACCGGAGCAGCTCGAGCGGCTCCACACGCCGCGTCCGCCTCGCCGCCAGGTACGTCATGAGCGTCGCCCCGCCACCGATGGCGATCGCGGTGCCGATGAACGTCGGCGAGTCGTACGGGCTGACGCCGTAGATCAGCGAGCCGAGCGTCCGCGCGATGCCGGCGCCCAGCCCGAGACCGGTTCCGAGACCTAGCCCCGTCAGCACAAGACCGCGACCGAGGATCGTCCAGGCGAGCACGCCAGGAGAGGCGCCGAGCGCGGCCCGGATGGCGAGGTCGCGGCGACGTTCAGCGACGAGCGTCGACAGCGTCGCGAGCACCCCGACGAACGCGACGGAGAGCGCCAGGACGCCGAACCCGATCGCCGGCAGCGCCCGCACGCGACGAGCCGCGATCGATCGCGCCAGCACGTCGTGAAGGGACTGCAGTTCGGGAACCGGAACGGAGGCATCGCGCGCCGACACGGCGCGGCGGATCTCCGGCGCCAGTCGCACGGGATCGCCATCGGCGACTCGCGCGATCAGATATCCACGCCCTGCCGGACGAAGGTCCCATGGGACATACAACGCGCTCGTCGGCGGGGAATCGAGCCCTTCATATCTGACGTCGCTGACGACACCAACCACGCGCGCGTTTCCGGCCACGCCGAACATCGATGGCAGGCGGAGGATCGGCCGGCCGATCGGATCGTCGTTCTTGAAGATGTAGCGTGCGGTCGATTCGCTCAGAATCACGACCGCCGCGCCGGACCGGCTCTCGGCCTCGTCGAAGTCGCGGCCGCGGACGAACCGCACGCCGAGGGCACGGAAGTAGCCGGGCGTCGCCGTCCCGACGCTTAGAAAGCGTTCGTCGTTGTTGCCCTCTCTGGTCATGCGCGTGAGCATCGTGAACAACGGCGGACGCGGTGGGAGGTTGGTGCCGAACCCGGCGTATTGCACGCCGGGGATACGCCGCACCCGATCGAGCACATCGCGCACGAACGTTCCTCGCGCAGGGCCATCGCCAAGCACGTCGTCGGAGAGAACGATCTTGGCTTCGAGCGCGCGGTCCGGCTGGAAGCCATGGTCCTGGCGCATCAGCACCGACACGGTCCGCGTGAGCAGTCCCGCGCCGACGAGCAGCACGCACGACAAGGCGATCTGCGCGACGACCAACGCGCCTCGCACTCGCCACGTGCGCCGGCTGGGCGAACTCGTGGCGCGGACGAACGAACCGACGTCGGGCCGTGCCGCACGCCATGCCGGCACCGCCGCACACGCGAGCGACACCATCATCGTCAGGACGATGATCGCGCCCGCAACCGGCACGCCCATCGTCACGCGGTGCAGCCCCGGGATGCTGTCAGCGGCCTGACTGACGAACAGCTGCAGCAGCGCGGCGCCGAGTGCGACGCCAATCAGCGCCGCGATCGAGGCCGTGAACAGCGACTCGATGACCACGCGTCGAACCAGCTGACTCGCGGTCGCGCCAATCGCCAGCCGCGCGGCCATCTCGCGCTCCCGCGCCACATCGCGCCCGATGAACAACGTCGCGACGTTGGCGCAGGCGACGAGCAGCACGATCAACGCGCCGGCGAGCGTCGCGATCAGCAAGGGCCGAAGGCCACCGACCACCGCCTCGCCGAGCACGTCGACCGACGCGATCGTGTCCACCGGGTTCCCTCCCGTGCGCCTCGCCTCGCCGTCGATCTCCCGGCGAACACGGTCGACGTCCTGACGAGCCTGTTCAACCGTCGTACCTGCCTTCAACCGCGCGACGATCTTCGAGTAGCCCGTCTTCTCAGAGGTCGTTCCCGGTATCAACGCTCTCGACGGCAGCCACAGACCGACCTCCTCGTCTGGAAAAGCGAAGTCCGGCGGCATCACCCCCACGATCGTGCGGGCTTCCCCGCTGACAGAGACGGGGCGGCCGACCGACTGGGACGGGTCTCCTGGCGTGAACCGCGTGAGCCAGCGGCGCCCCACGATGGCGCCCGCTGCGGCCGAGGATGGCCACTGGCCGAACTCGACTGACGTACCGAGGGTCTCGAAGAAACCATCTGTGACGAACGCGGCCGGCACGACCGTGCTGCGTTCGGCGATCTGCACCGTGACGTCACGCCGGTAATAGCCGGCGGCGTCTTGAACGGTGCGCAGGCGCGGCAACCAGTCTTGCAGAACCGGCGGCGAGAACCCGAGATCACCACCGTCAGCAAAGCGCAGGTTGACGAGGACGACTCTCGACGGTTCGGTGTACGGAAGGGGGCGAACGAGAATGCCGTAGGCGACGGCAACCGACGTCGTGTTCACGCCGATGCCGAGCGCCAACGTCGCGATGACCACCGCGGTGAAACCGGGACGCTTCCGCATCGCGCGGAAAGAGTCCCGGACGTCGTAGGCGATCGGCTCGACGCTCGCCAATTAAAGTCCTTGGTGCTTCGTACTTAGTTCTAAGTCCGTTCTTGGTCCTGGGTCCGTCCCTGGTCCTTGGTCCTTAGTCCATGTGGCGAGCAAGGTTGATGCGCGGTTCAAGTCAGGACCTAGGACCCAGGACCAAGGCCGGACCGAGGACCAGGAACGGACCAAGAACCAAGCACCAAGGCCCAAGGACTAAAACGCGTTGCCACCACTGAGCGTGTGGCCCGCCACCGAGTCGCAGTGCTTCCCCGGCTCCGGCAGCTTCGGCTTGTTGGTCGTCGAGTCCACCGGGCACTTCACGATGGCGCTGGCGCCGACGCGTGCACCGAAGTTCGAGCCGTCGCGCAACGGATTCAGCCTGACGCTGAACACGGTCCCGGGACCGAACGTCTTCGGTGAGATGCCCTGCCGCTCGAGCTGCGCCGTGCCTGCCATCTCGAGTCCCCACTCGACGTTCTTGCCGTCGGCCGCCTTCGCGAACGACTTGTGATCGGGCGCCAACAGCAGGAAGTGGATCTCGGCGTGGTTGGCCTGAGGCACGAACTGCTTGACGACCCCGGTCAGCGTCACGACCTTCGTCTGGTCGTACATCGCAAATGAATGATGTGTCGAAACCGGAACCTCGAACAGCACGGCGACCACGACCAGCGAGGCGACGATCGCTGACGCGTTAAGAATGCGCTTGTTCATCTCTCTCTACCTCTCTCTACCTCTACCTCTTTCTACTCCAGGGGGCCTGGGCCCTGAGCCCCGGGGCCCGCTGCTATCTATTTAAATATGTCTGTCACGGCCGCCGGCAGCTCGTCCTGCGGCTTATCCCACCCGGCTTCGAAGAACTTCTCCCAATTCTTCGCCCACGGCCGGCCGTAATAGTCGACGAAGCGGGGATCGGACGCCGTTGTCTGCTTCGGGCGGCCGTCGGTGTTGAAGATGTTGCTCAGACACTCGATGAACGTATAGCGGCGATCCGGGTCATCCGGCGTCGCGGCGCGCAGGAAACGGAACGAGGCGCGCAGCGGCGTCACGAACGCGTCCGGGTCGTAGAAGATCGTCTCGTGGTCGAGGCCGATGAACTTGCCGCTCGCGTCGAGCGCCGGCTTGAACGTCTCGATCGTTTCCAGATTGTCGCTCGTCTCGAACATCACGTGCGACAACTGCCATGCTTGAACGTTCGCCGTCCACGTGACGAGCGTCGTGCCGTCCCAGAAGCCGATCGTCTCGCCGTACCACTGCGGCACCTTCTGCACGTGCGCGGTCTTGCCGACCATCACCTGACGCAGGAAGTTATCCGCGATGCCCGACAGGAACTGGATGTTCCACGGCGTCATCGTCAGTTGGAAGTTGCCGGCCTGCGACGGCTGCGCCCACCACCGGATGAAGCCTTCGGGCCAGCAGAACGAGGCGCTCCACTGCGGCGCGTTCGTCACCGCCTCGTGATACGCCGTCTGCACCATGCGCTTCTGATATTCGGGCGTGAGCAGCGCGAGCACCGTGGGCGCCTGCGTGACACCCCAGATCCATTCCGAGCCGCGATCGGCGAGGCCGTCGCGACGGTAGTAGCCGTCCCAGTCGGGAACGGTCGCCTTGGTGTAGACGGTCGGTCCGCCTTTGGCCTTGGCCTGCGCCATCAGCGCGTCGTAGTGCTCTTTCGCCGTCTTGTACGGATACTTGCTGACGATGCGATCGCGCGGCCAATCGTCGTCGCAGTTGCCCCACGACGCCGACTCGGGCGGCTTTGGTCCGATGCGCTGCTGATCCCACATGCCGTAGAGTTGGCGCGGATTGTTGCAGCGGTAGTACCGCTTATCGAGCCAGTTCGCACGGTCCTTGTAGAAGTTCTTCGATGAGAACAGATCGATCGCCAGCGGCTCGACGCCGGCCGGCGGTCCCAGGATCGGCGGTGGCGCGCCGCGACCGCGTCCCTGGCCAGGCGCACCGGGCGGGGCGCCGCCACGCGCACCAGGCGCACCGGGCGGGGCGCCGCGGCCACCCTGCTGCGCGAACACGCCGGTCACCAACGGATCGACGTCGATCGCGGAGGCGAGCGACACCAGGATGATGAACGTAAATATCGCTAGAAGCCGCGTGGCTCTCATGAAAGCGCTCCCCACAGTTCGCTGACGCGTCCGGTCATGATACATCCTCAGTTCCGCTGGGCGGTTGGACGATTCGCATAGCGAAGGGGTAATCATTTAGGCTGTTACCGGCGTAGACGCCACAGGAGCACACATGGACCGACCGATTCTTCATTCCCGATGCGTTGCCGGATTGTCCGTCGCGGTCATCGCGGCCGCCACGACGCTGTTCACGGCCACGCCGAGCGAGGCGCAGCAGCCGGCCGCGGGCAATGCGGCGGTCGAGCGCGGCCGCTATCTCGTCCGCATCACGGGATGTCACGACTGTCACTCGCCGAAGGTCAAGGGAATGACGCCCGATCTCGATCGCGCGCTCTCGGGGCGGCCCACGACGACGGCGCTGCCGACGCCGAGCAAGGAGGAAGTCCACGCGTCGGCCGATCTGACGGCATGGCAGGGGCCGTGGGGGTTCAGCGTCGCGTCGAACCTCACACCGGATCCGACGACCGGCATCGGCACACGCTACAACGAGGCGAGCTTCCTCGCGACGATGCGCACCGGCAAGAAGCCCAATGGGACGCCGATCATGCCGCCGATGCCGTCGGAGGTGTATCAGAACATGACCGACGACGACCTCAAGGCCATCTTCGCGTATCTGCGGACGATCAAACCAATCCGCAACGCGGTGTTCACAGGTCTGACGCCGCCCGGCGGCACACAGAAGCCGGCGGCTGGTGGCGAGAAGAAGTAGCGCCGCACTACGCTTTTCTAGTTGCCGTTCGATCTTCAGCCGACGCTCACGGGAACGTTGATCGAGCTGCGTCCTCTTCGCGAGGACGACTTCGACGCGCTCTTCGCCGTCGCCTCCGACCCGCTCATCTGGGCACTGCACCCGGAACGCGATCGCTACACCGAGCCCGTGTTTCGTCGCTTCTTCAGCGGCGCCATCGAGTCCGGCGGCGCGTTCCTCGTGCTCGATCGCCGCGATGGACGTGTGATCGGCTCGTCACGTTTCGCGGAGTACGACGAGAGGAACAGCGAGATCGAAATCGGCTGGACATTTCTCGCCCGCTCGTATTGGGGTGGCACGTACAACGGCGAGATGAAGCAACTGATGCTCACCCACGCGTTCCGCTTCGTCCGGCGCGTCATCTTCCGTGTCGGGCCCGACAACCACCGATCGCGACGGGCGCTCGAGAAGATTGGTGCGACCTACGTCGGGCGGGAACACCATCCGGAGCGTGGTGAGTTCGTGGTCTACGAGATGACGGCCTAGAGCGAGTCCTGATTCCAGATTCCTGATTCCTACAGCGCGCTGGATTGATCTGAAAAGCGCGCCCAAATACGAAGGGCGGCGCCCTGAGACGCCGCCCTGACCAACGCTCGCATACGGACCTCCTTGCGTCGCCTGCTAATCCTCTTCGAGTACGTACCGTTCATCGTCAGTGAGACGATTCGAGCGGACGAACCCGACCTGGTTGCGAAGTGGATCGGATCGCAGGATCCAGGCGATCTGCTCCATCTCTCTCACGCTTGCCAGTTGCCGATCGCTATATCGTGAGCACGACATCACGGGAAACAGCACCCGCGGATCGCGAGACGACAGCTGATCGCACTCGACGATCTCGTCCCCGATCTTGTGCCCGCGAATGACCGTCGCCCACCGGCAGCTCTCGCACAACGACGGCTGACCGTGATCGACGGTACCTCCTCGAACTTTGATACGCATACGTCTCCTTCGATTCAATTCATGGTTGTTTCATGGATACCTCCTCGTTCATCCGCACCTCCTTGTCGCCTCGAATCACGTAGGGCGAACACGACAGAATGCCACCGAGAGCGGAGGTGCGTCAACGACCGAGATCGTTATTAGCGGGTTTGGGAACGCAGCCTACACTGTCTCCGACCGCTGACTTACCGCGTAGGTCGAATCGATGCACAGAGTCGTTCGAACAACCCTGCTCGCATTGACGGCACTCTCGGTCTGCCTCGCCGGACAAGTGGCCCCGCGAATCACGCCACAAAACATCAGCCGGCTCCAGGTGGCCTGGACGTACCGCACGGGTGAAGCCGGCGATCGCTTTGCCACGAGCAAGCCGGCGTCACTCGAGGCCACGCCCCTGGTCGTCGACGGCACCATGTACATCGGGACTCCGCTCGGCCGGGTCATCGCGCTCGATCCGGCGACGGGACAGGAGCGCTGGGTGTTCGATCCGAAGATCGCGCGCAACATTCCGTACGGCGATTTCGCCAGCCGGGGCGTGTCGACCTGGCTCGACGAGGCGGCGCCGCCGGACTCGCCGTGCCGGCGACGAATCTACGCGGCGACGGCGCAGGCGCAGCTGATCGCCCTCGACGCCAGGGACGGCGAGCCGTGCCGCGCCTTCGGCTCGAACGGCATCGTCGACCTGAAAGTCGGATTGCGTATTCCGCCGTTCGAGCCACAGGCCTACTCCATCACGTCTCCGCCGCTCGCGGTGAACGGTGTCGTGATCACCGGGTCGTCCATCGGCGACAACTCGAGACCGGATCCGGCAAGCGGCGAAGTGCGCGGCTTCGATGCCCGCACCGGCAAGCTTCGGTGGACCTGGGACCCGATTCCACAAGACGCGAGCGACCCTGCGTACGCGCAGTGGCGCGGGGCGATGGCACACAAGGGTGGCGGCGCCAATGCGTGGTCACGTCTCGTCGCCGATGCCGAACGCGACCTCGTGTTCGTGCCGACCGGCAGCGCGGCCCCCGACTACTACGGTGTGCTGAGGCTCGGCGACAACCGCTATGCGAATTCAATCGTCGCCCTGCGCGCGACGACCGGGCGCCTGGTCTGGGCGTTCCAAACGGTGCATCACGATCTGTGGGACTACGACAACGCGTCTCCACCGGCGCTCGTCACGGTGAGCCGCAACGGCGTTGTGGTCGCCGCGGTCGTCCAGACGACCAAGACAGGAATGATGTTCGTGCTCGAGCGCGATACCGGGCGCCCCGTCTTCCCGGTTGAAGAGCGCCCGGTGCCGGCGAGCGACATCCCTGAAGAACAAACGTCGCGCACGCAGCCGTTCACGAGTCTGACGCCACCACTCAGTCCGCATCGCTTCGCCGCCAATGAGGTCTGGGGCATCACGAGCGCCGACCGCGATGCGTGCCGGGCCGCCATCGCGCCGCTGCGGAACGAAGGCATCTTCACGCCGCCCAGCACGCGAGGCACGTTGCTGATGCCCTCGCGGATCGGCGGTGTGAACTGGGGCGGCGTGGCGATCGATCAGTCGCGGCAGACAGCCGTCGTCGCGGTGAACCGGATCGCCGAGATGGTCCAGCTCATCCCGCGAGAAGGGTTCGATCTTCAGCGCGCCCGAGCGGAAGAACAGCCGCGGCTCGGCGACGATTTCGAATACAACATGATGCGAGGCACGCCATACGTCGTGCGGCGACGACTGCTGCTCGCGCCGTCTCGACTTCCGTGCACGCCGCCTCCGTTCGGGGCATTGGTCGCGATCGATCTCAGCACTGGCCGCAAGAAGTGGGAGACGCCGCTGGGATCGATGACGTCCGTGCTCGCGCCTGACATCGCCACGATCACCAAGTCCGAATGGGGTTCTGTGAACCTCGGTGGGCCGGTCGCCACCAGCGGCGGCGTGATCGTCATCGGCGCCGCGCTCGATCGCCGGCTTCACGCGTACGACACTCAAACCGGGCGCGAGTTGTGGCACGGCGAGCTGCCCGCCAGTGCGAAAGCCACGCCGATGACATACACGCTCTCGTCCAGCGTCGAGTACGTTGCCGTCGCCGTCGGAGGCGGCGGCGCCTGGGGCGTGGGCGACTACGTGATCGCCTTCCGAACTTCAGCTCGCTGATCACACGGCCATTGCCACACGATGAGAAGCAGTTCACAGGAGAAACAGAGCAACGGAGGACGAACAGAGCTCGCTGCTTCGCGACAATAGGTGCGGACGGGGCGGCGGGCCGAAGGCCCGCGCGCGTGCGCGCGCTGGGGCGCGAGACGCGCGCGATCACAAGCACCACAGAGAGACGGACGGGTGCTTGTGATCGTGCGCATCTCACGCCCCATGTGCCCCGTCCGCCGAAGCGCCTCGAAGCAGTCTGCTCGGTCCGATCTCTGTTGCTCCGTTACTCCTGTGAGACCGTTTCTCCGTAACCTCCGTTTCCACCAGGCGGAGCCGAGCTCGGATCTGTCACCCGCCTGCCCATCGAGAATCGCCACACTCTGAGCGATTTTTGTTGAGCGACGCCGCCCGGTGTGCTCTCATCCCGCCATGGCAACAGGAGTCGCTCGCAGTGTGTCGGCGCCGAGGGTTTCGCGACGATGGCGGATCGATCGCGCGTTCTTCACGGGACTGTCGGTGCTGATGGTAGTCGCGGTCTTCTCGGGCTTTTCGCGCAGCTATTACCTGAAAGGGCTGTACGGGACCCCGTCGCTGCCGACGCTGTTTCACATCCACGGTCTGCTGTTCACGGCCTGGATGACATTGCTCGTGGTGCAGACCGGATTGGTCGCGACCCGGCGTGTCGCCGTTCATCGTCAACTCGGCGTCGCCGGCGGCGCGCTCGCCGCCCTGATGACGCTTGCCGCAATCGCGATGACGCTCGACCTCGCGCGCCGCGCCGCCGCGGCGCCGACCAACGACGGGCTCGCTTTCGTCATCGTGCCGTTCTTGACTGTGATCGTGTTCCCCGCGCTGGTTGGCGCGGCGCTGTACTACCGGCGTCAACCCGATATCCACAAACGCCTCATGCTGATTGCGACGCTGGAGTTGACGACGGCTGGCGTGGCTCGGATCCCGGGTGCCGGCAGCATGCCGCTGTTCTTCGTCCTGACCGACATCGGGCTGGTCGCGATGATGGTCTACGACCTGGCGTCTCGAGGACGTCCGCACAGCGCCACTGTGTGGGGCGGACTGTTCCTGATCGCGTCGCAAGTGGTGCGGACAACCGCCGGCGGCACTGCTGCCTGGCTCGCCTTTGCTCGCATGCTTGCGGGTTGAGCAAGCAACCGAGGCTGTAGAGCGCCCAGCTCCTTCCCTCGACGTGAGCGTGGATGGAGACCTCTGTCGCGAATCGGAGAGTACGCTCGCCGAGGTCGTGTTTCAGGCGCGGCGTCGGTCAGTTGCGCCCTGCTGTGCTTCGTTCCAGCAGCGCGACGATTTCCTTGGAGCGCGCCTCGGTGCGCCCCTCGCCGCTGCCTTTCGCCACATCGAACGGCGTCTTACCGGCATCATCGCGCAGGTCTGTCTTCGCGCCGTGATCGAGCAGGTATTTGACGACCTCGGTGCGCCCTGATTCGGCCGCGAAGAACAGCGTGGTCTGCCCCTGACGGGCGGTCAGCGTATTGGTCCGGGCGATGCGTGCGGTCAGGCTGGTCACATCGGTGATGCGGGCGTTCACGTCGGCGCCGCCCTTGCGCAGGACCTCCATCGTCTCCAACGACAGTGCCACCACGTTCGACGGCGCACCCGGGCCGAGCACCCCACCGGCGGTTCGCGTGCCGATGCCAGCGGCAGCCATGAATGGCGTCACGCCGGACGCGTTCGGCAAATCGACGAGCGCGCCGTGCTCGAGCAGCAGGCGGATGACCTCGTTGTCGTAGGTCTGGGCGGCGCGAAGGAGCGGGGTCGCGCCGGTGGTGAGGAGATCGTCTCGAAACCGGTTCTCGCGGCCGCCGCGGCTCGGCTCCTTGAACGCGAGCTGCGCGTCCGGATTCACGCCGGCGGCAAGGAGGGCTTTGATGAACTCGAGTGACTCCGGCGATCGCCGCCCGGCATTGCCGTCCTGTCCGCCACGCATCGTCACGGCGATGTACAGCGGCGTGCGGCCCCACCAGTCCCACACATGCGGGTTCGCGCCGCGAGTGAGCAGGAAGTGCGCCACCGCGGGAGCGCCGTTGTCGAGCGCCATCATCATCGGCGTCATGCCGTCCGGGTTCGGCCGGTCGACGTCGGCGCCGGCATCGACCATCGTTCGCACGCACGCCAGACATCCCGCGCGTGAGGCGTACAGGAGCGGCGTGAGTCCGCCCGTGGGCCGGTACTGCACGCGCGGCTCGTTGGTGATCTGCGTCGGCCAGTCGTTGGCGTTGGCGCGCACCTTCAGATCGGCCTGCTTCGAGACGAGAAACGCGACCATCTCGGCGTGCCCCTCGGCGGCGGCCCACATCACGGCGGATTGACCGTGAAAGCGTTCCCGCGCGTTGACGTCGGCGCCATGTTCGACGAGCAGCCTGGCGACCGCGACAGTACCGGAGCGGGCTGCGAGCATCAGCGGCGTTTGTCCATCCTCGTTGGCTGCGTTCGCGTCGGCACCCGCTTCGAGCAGCATGCCGGCGATCTCGACATTCGCGACGCGCACGGCTTCGGCGATGGGACTCGACCCGTACCGGTTGACCACGCGGGCGCGGGCGCCCTTCCTGAGCAGCGCGCCCACCAGCTCGCGATCGACGCGATAGACGGCCCAGTGGAGCGGCGTCGATCCATCCGGCTGCGTCTGATTCACATCGGCGCCCTGCGCAATCATCGCGAGCGCCGCGCGGCGATCGCCGGCCTTGATGCGATCGGCGAGGGTGGACTGCGCATGCGCGGTCGTGACAAGCAAGGCGTAATTCAAGATGCAAAATGCAAAATGCAAAAAGACAATGCGCGTGCGTCGGCTGCACGATGCGTTTTGCATTTTGAATTTTGCATTTTGCATTACGGATCCTCTAAACGACATTTGGCGAGAGCTTGTTGTGATGCGCCCACAGTCCTTTGTGGACGTCATAGAGGAATTTCTGCGGATCCTTCCAGGTGCGCGCCAAGCCGTTCATCACGCCGTTCTTGAGCATGTCCTCGACGTACTCACCCTCGCGTACGCGCTCGACCGTGCGGTCGTAGATCGTCTTCATCATGTCGCGCTCGATCCGCAGCGCGGCGCGGCTCATGATTGGCCCGAAACCGGGAACGATTCGCGTCTGGTCGTCGCACAGCTCGACGAGACGATCCATCGCGTCGACGCGACCGCCGATCCACGCTCCGGTGAAGTAATCGAGCTCCGGATCGCGTGCCGGCGACGCCACATCGCCAACGGCCAGCACGTTCGACTCGCGGAAGAACACGTAGATGTCGCCGCTCGTGTGCGCTTCGATCAGGTAGCCGTAGTCGATGCGCTCGCCGCCGGCTTTCATGGTTCCGTCGATGCGGAACGTCTGCTTCGGAATCGCCGCGGGCGGCCGTGGCGGGCGATAACTGTCCTGCGCCGGCATCCACGTGGGCGTCGACATCCACAGTCGCGTGTTCTCGTGCGCGATGATGGTGGCGCGCGCCTGTCCCAGGAGGTCGTTCGCCCCGGTGTTGTCGGGATGCCAGTGCGTATTGAACACGGTGACGACGCGGCCGTCGGGAGGCAACTGGCGCAACGACGACATCAATGGCGAGTTGAGTTCGGGAGTGCCGCTATCGACCAGCACCAGACCCTCGCCGGTCGAGAGGGCGAGCACGTTGGTGCCGCCCGTCGTGATCAGCGACAGACGCTCGTTGAGCGCGGTGACCCCACTCTGGGCAACGGCTCGACGCGGCCATACGGCGCTCCCGACGACACCGCCGAGGGCTGTCACGAGGAAGCGTCGCCGGGTCGTATTAGAGTGCATATGCTGGTCCGGCTAAAGCCGGACACTACATTGGCGCGACGCCTAGTATGCGCCAAACCCCGCTCGGAGGATCCATGCGGATCGCGCGCGTCTGCGCACTTCTGATCGCCACCGGTCTCGTCGTCGGCCTCCCCGCGCTGGTCGCCGGTCAGTGGCTGAAATACCCGACGGCTGACCTGCCGAGAACCGCCGACGGCAAGCCCAATCTCACGGCACCCACTCCGCGGCTGCCCGACGGCAAGCCGGACTTCTCAGGCATCTGGCATGCTTCGAATCCGAACCGCTGTATTCCAGGAGTCGGTCGGTTCGTCGAGTGCGGCACCGAGATCGGCGGATCGCCGCTCGGCGGAAATCTCGGGCGGGAACTGCCGGACGGCCTGCCGTATCGGCCCGAGTCGGCCGCACTGGCAAAGGCGCGGCGCGCCGACGACAGCCGCGACGACCCGCACGTGCGCTGCCTGCCCGACAATCCGCCGCGGCATTGGACGCTTCCCCATCTGACGAAGGCGGTGCACACACCGAAGCTCCTCGTGCTGCTCTACGAAGTCAACGCGATGTACCGGCAGATCTTCATTGACGGCCGGCCGCTCCCCGAAGACCCGACCCCGGGCTGGAACGGCTACTCCACCGCTCGATGGGATGGCGACACGCTGGTCGTGCAGACCGCCGGGTTCCGCAACGATCTCTGGATCGACACCGGCGGCAGCCCGATGAGCGACGTGGCGAAGATGACCGAACGCATCCGCCGGCCGAACTACGGCACGCTGGAGATCGAGCTCACCATCGACGACCCGAAGAACTACACCAAGCCGTTCACGGTGAAGATGACCGACAACCTCGAAGTCGACACCGAGCTCGTCGACGAGTTCTGTCTGGAGAACGAGAAGTCGTACGAGCGGATGCAGCGGTCGCGAGGCAAATAGGTCCTTTGCACCGCGGTATTTCTGGTTCGGCCCACAGGAGCAGACTCATACCGAGCCGGGTTGCAGAGGCGCAGAGGCAACTGCGAAAGTCAGATATCGCCTCAAACGCGTCATCGGCCGGAAAAGAGGACCGTCGCCCCTGTGGCCCGGTCTGTCGAGGATTGACGCGTTATCAGTGACGGCCGATGCGCCTCGACGCTGGCGCCGTCTCACACGAGGAGGACTTGGTCATGAAGGGCACGCCGCACGCCTTGCTCACCCCAACGCTGGTCGTCCTGTCAGCGCTCGTGGTCCCCGCGCTCGCGCAGAACTCGAAAGGCGACCTCTGGGAAACCACCTCTCAGATGTCGATGGAGGGCGCGCCAATCAAGCTCCCGTCCAATACGGTCAAGGTGTGCACCTTCAAGGATTGGAAAGAGCCTCCCGGCGCCGCGGACAAGCAGCGCAACTGCAAGACGTCGAACATGAAGACGGTTGGCAACAAGGTCACCTGGGACACGCAGTGCTCGAACCCGACGATGAATGGGACGGGGGAGCTCGTCCGCGAAGGGACCGACGCCTACACCGGCACGATCAAGTTCACGTCGCCGCAGGGCAACATGACGATCAATCTCAAGGGCAAGAAGGTCGGCGACTGCGACAACCCGCAGTGAACACGGCCGCCTAAAGGCGGCCACTACAGAGGCGAGCATGCGTAAACTTGCGGCCATCGCGGTGGTCGTCGCACTGATGGTGGTCGCGGCGATTGCGTTCGTCCGTTCGCGGCCGGCCACCACCACGTCCCCCTCCTCTTCGCAACCCTCCAGCTCGTCGACGACGGTGGCGAACAAGACCGATGCGCGGACCTTTCCGAAAACCAGCGAGGAGCTCATCGCCGCCGCGCTGCAGGCCAAAGAGATCAGCTACGAGCAGTCGCTGCTCGCGCGTGCCTATGCGCTCTACGACGATCCGAGGCTGCCAAAGGAGTTTCGCAGTCCCGTGATTGAATGGGAAGCGGCGACGGCCATCGCCCTCGAAATCGAAAGCAAGGAGACCACGCTGAGCAACGATGTCTTGGCGCAGCTGGCGCCATTCCGTACTCGGCCGAACGATCCGATCAGCATCTTCAACCGTTCACGGGCCGAGGTGCTGCAGGCGCAAAATCGCCCAGCGACCGGATGGGCACACCGGAAAGTACCCAACACCAACGTCCGAATCTGGATCAAAGGTATGGAATCGCAGCTCGATCGATTCGAGCCGATGGTCAGGGATGTCTGGGCGCAGTTTCCCGCCGTCTTCCCCTACCCCAATCAGGACGACGGCAGCACGTCATCCCAAATCAACCCAGATACCGCCATCGACATCTACTTCATGAACGGCGGAGATATCGATCCGCGTTTCGACGGCTGTGCAGGACAGAATCCAAACCAAATCAGGTGCACGACCTCACGTGGCGTGACGTGGTCGACGACGCCCAAAGCCGGCAGGTCCTCGTCGGGGTATTGCCTCGTCATCACTGGGTATCCCGATGATCAGGTGCTCGGCACGATCGCGCACGAGCTCGCTCACGTGACGCAGATGAAATACGACTATCACGAACACGACCTGCCGAAATCGAAGTGGCTGACGGAAGGATCGGCGAGCTGGGTCGAGCACCAAATACTGAAACTGCTGAAGAAAACCCCCACCCTGCCCTACGAGCACTTGAGCGACCCTCAGGTCGGTATCTTCTACAACCTGCACAAGGGGCTCGATGAGCGGCACCATTATTACGGTACGTGGCTCTACTTCTATTTCGCCTCGATGGAATTCGGCGATCGTATCGTCACGTCAATTTGGGAAGCTGCATCCAGGCAGGCATTGGACGGCGCCTCCGCCGTGGAGCGATACGTGCCGTTCGACGATTACTTCCCTCGATTTGCGGTGCGGAATTGGAACGAGGACCCCGTCCTCAAGCAATACAGGACTCAGGACGGCACGTTTCCGCGACATCTCAAGCCGTACCCACTCCAGACCATCAAGGCGCCGCCGAATATTTTCGAGCTCGCAGCACTTGACGAACCAATCCCACATCTCGCATCTGCGTATTTTCACTTCACGTTCCCGGCGGCCAAGCGCCGTGTCACATTCGAAAACCTTTACGCAAGCCTCCCGCAGGCGCACGTGTGGGCCATGCGCAAGATCGGCAGAGGGTGGCACGATCCGGAGGACTGGTCGAGGATCGAGTACCAGACGTTCTGTCGTGACATCCCCGACGAAGATCTCTCGGAGCTGGTGCTCGTCGTCAGCAACACGAGCCTGGCGGATCCGCTGCCGGAGGGACACCCCAAGCCGCGAGTGCTTTCAGAAGAAAACGGGTGTCCATTTCTAGAGGGCTGGGCGCAGGCCACGTTGCGCGTCAAAGACGACGGGCAGGACGCGACCTACACGTCGAACCGCGTACAACTGAAATTCAGGCCGCGCGCGAATCAGGATCAAGCAGGGAACGTGCAATACGATCTGGAGCCCACGCCGATCACCTGGACGGCGTCGGGTCGCAAAGGCGACTGCACGCTCTCCGGTGCAGCAACGATGACCATCGGCGGGCCCCTTCCCGTCCCGTCGAACGGCTCGGGCTATATGAATGTCGTCGGCCTGGACGGCGGCGACTTCCACAGCATCGTCATCATCGCGTCGCCGAGGGGTCCCATCAAGAAGACCTGCCCGGGGCCCAGGATCACCAACGACTACGTTCCAGCTGGCGTCCTGCTGCAGATTCTCTCCGAGCCGAACAAAGTCGAGAACGGCGAAGCGGTCTACAAGGGGCAGCAAACGCTCGATCTGGCCAACCCGTTCGCCAATCTTCCTGCTGTGCCGGGTGCCCCGTCCGGCGCTCCGCGTCTGCCGAATCTCCCCAACATTCCCGGCGTCGCTGAAGCGTTGAAGGGGATGGCGGCGCGGAGCACCGTCTATACGTTTCAGTGGGAGCTGAAGCCCAAGAACGGCGCGCTGCCTCCGTCTGGAGGCACTCCGTTCAAATGACGCGAGCGTTCAGACGGGAGTGCGTGCTGAGCGTTGGCAGCTAGGGCGATCGTCGCCGGGGACGCAACTGCCACTCGAAGGTGTAGACCATCTTGCCTTTGCCTTGATTGAGCATCTGGCTCACCCCGGGAAGAGATTTCAACACCTCGAGCGCGGGCGGCGCGAGATTGTACTCAAGGGCCACCTGGTCCACCGTCTGAAGCCCCTTGAACGACACAGCGTTGCCGTCGTGCGTGTTCTCCTGCCTCAGGACGTGCAGGAGGTAGGCCGAACGGAAGGCTTGCCGCGAGATACGCGGCGGGTTTCCCGGGCATGTTTTTATCTCCGAGAGATCGTCGAGGTTCCACGCGTTGATCCAGACGGTGTGGAAGTCGCCTCCCCCGCGCGGGACGACGTTCAGGTAGCCCCACGCCGGACGAGTCGAATCGAGCGGCTGATCAACAGCGCCGGGAATACGCACGAGCAGGCGGCCGCTGATCGAACAGTTGCCTTCGCGTCCGGAGACCTTCCACACGACCGAGGCCGGCAGCAGGTCGTATTGCATATTGCCTTTCACTTCCTGAACCGTGCGCGGTCTGAACTGCAGCGTGGTGAGACTTGCCACGTAGGTGACGTCGACGTTGTGCTCCGGGTCATTGAGCCGGAGCGTCGATTGGCCCCAGCCTTCGACCGTCTCGCAGCCGACGTCTTCCGTCAGCACGCGCGGCTTGGGATGTCCAGCGGGCAGCTCATTCGAGATATCGGAATTGCTCACGATGAGCACTAACTCGGTGACGTCCTCACTCGGAATGTCCCGACACAAGATGTGCTGCTGCTCCTTCGACCAGTCTTCCGGCAGCTTCCAATCGTTGCCGATCTTCTTGAGCGCCCATACGTGCGCGTTGGGCACGTCTGCATAGAAATTCTCCAATGTGATGCGGCGGACCGAATCGTCGAACGACCGGTAGTGGTAGTACTGAGCCGCGAGGCTCGGCACCGGCTGGCTGAGCTCGGTCGTCGATGGCGCCGTCGGCATCGGGTTCACAAACATTGGCTTCGCGTGTGGAAACGTCGAATCCTGGTCCCAGTACTTCAAGGGCACGGCTTCCTGGTTCCAATTCCGGACGGCGAATTGCGGAAAGTGCTCTTCGAAGGGAACGACTTTGTTGACGGTGTGCGCGCCGGTCATTCCAGCCCCCGAGGAATGGTTCTCCCAGATTCGCTTCACGACGTCATTACCGAGCTCCATCGACGCGTAGTAGTAGAACGTCCACGCCGGGTACGAGTTCTGGGGACGATCCAATGACTGCTTCAGGTTCCGGAAGAACGAATATCGTCGGGGGTTGTCGAGGAAGTCGTATGCATAGTCAGGCTTGATACCCATGTCCCTGAGGACCTTGTAGCCGACCCACGTAGCCGTGCCTTCCGTGAGAAAGTCATACCTGTCGGCGCATTCATACATCCGTTGTGCCGTGTGCGTCAGCTCGTGCGCCATTGCGCCGATGACTTCGTCATGACGCTGATCGAGATTGACGATCGCGTAGCCCGCGCACTGACGTCCTCTGTCCGGCTTGGCGATCGACGTCCACCCGCCGTTGGTCGCCGCGGCAGTCGAGCAGGGTGTGCTCGCGCAGCGCGGATCGACCTGCCCCACATGCAGCAAGTACATGTCGACGGCATCGTCCGGATTGAAGTCCTTCGTCGTATCGCCGTCGTCTTCCCATGGGTCGACGAAAAAGTTGTGATACGAGGCCCACATTCTCTTCGCGTTCGAGAGGTAGGGCGCGAGATCAGCGGCCGTCCCTTTGATCCAGATCCTCAGTGGTGTCCAGCCGTTCCCGCCTGGCACGAGGGCGCTCGCCCACTCCTGCGCCGCCGGCGCGTATAGCGCCCTGACGGCATCGGTCCTCGGCTGATTGAAGATGCTGGCGGAATCGCTCGGCCTCGCCCGGAATGGTGCGAGCGTGGCGAGCGTCGCTTGGCTCAGGCTCGCTTCCTTCCTGTGGATCTCGTCGAGGAGCCAACCCCCCGCCTCCCAGTCGACGATTCGGCTGCGGAATTCCTTTCGCAACCGGGGATCGTCGAACCAGGCGAAGGCACGCTCGATCAGCGACTCCTCATACGTGATCGCTCCAGATTTCAGCGCGGTGGCGATGAGCTCTTCGCTCGTCAGAACGGCTGGATCGGTTTCCTCCGGTTTCGTGTCGTTCCGGGCACTGGCGTTCGTGCTCGCGCCTTCCGAGCCGTCGGCGCGCGGCTTCACACGTGGAAAGAGCACGATGAGCAGGACGATCAACACGCCCAGAGCGGCGAGAACGACGAGCGAACGACCGGATGCGCTCACAGCGTTGCCTCCATACGTGGGTTGGCGTCGGCAGACGGCCGTACATCTTGAGACGCGTCAAAGGCCGACGAACGGGGCCAAGCCAGCGCTAATTCACGTCCGGGAATCCCGGCGCCAGAAGACGGGTCATCGACGCCGGATTGCGAATGTCTTCATCCGCCATGTAGGCATCCGACTCGCGACGCAGCGCCTCCGCTCGATCGCCGTTCGTGATCGCGGCCAGACGTCGACGCGCGGCTGCGGCATAAAGGCGCATGTCGGCGCGATCGAACGCCGCGACCGCCTCTTCGAGTCGTGCCACTGCGGTATCGTGGCCGCCCTCGGCATGCGCGAGCGCCGAGCGGACCAGCAGCGACAGCGGAGTCGACCACTGCGTGTGCTCGCGCTGCAGCAGGCGCGCGTCGCGAGCGGCCGTCGCGTGCATACGGTCGACGTCGTGCCCCAGCGCCGCCATCGCCAGTGCGCAGCGCGCGCGGACGAACGCCACCTCGATCCGCATGAAGTGCACGTGCAGCCAGAGATTCCGCCGCACCGCCGGCAGGTGTGACGACAGCAGCGACCAGGCATCCTCGGCACGCCCTTGATACAGCGCTACTTGGATGCGCGCGATCAGGTAGTTGTAGTGCTGCCGGTGAAAGCCGCTGTCGGACCAGCGCGCAATCGCCTCACTCGCGTGGCGCTCGCAGGCGACGGGATCGTCCATCGCCAGCCACGCCAGTCCCATGCGCGTGCTGATCTCGGTCTCGAAATACAGATTGCCGCGCTCGCGTGCGGCGTCGAGCAGCGGCGGTAATGCCTGCCCGACGCGGCGCATCTGACCGCGGTACATCAGCGACCCGAGGAAGAAGTTCTGCGCCAGGGTCAGCTCCCACACCACCCCGGTGCACTGCTCGCGCAGGATGGTCAACGCCCGCTCGCACAAATCGGTCGCCGCCGCCCACTCGCCGACGACGAACGCGGCGATGCCCGCCGTCACCGACGACAGCGCGACGAGATGAGGATGGCGAATGCGCTCGGCCGCCGCCCCGGCTCGCGCCGCGAACGCATTGGATCGGCGGATGCCCGATTCGCCGCCGGCGGCCGCCGAGAACGACGCCTCGAGTGCCAACGCTCGCGCAATGCGATACGGTTCGCCGACGTCGAGCGCCATGCGCAGATGGCCCGCATGGAACGAGGCCGCGCGCAGCGTGTCCACCAGCATCAGGCCGGTCGATACCGCCCAGCAGGTGTCGATGCGAAGGAGATCCTCTTCCGACACATCCGACTCGTCGCGCGTCTCGAACGCGAGCCCGCGCCAGGAGAGCTCGGCTCGGCGCAGCAACATCGAGGCGACCGCCGTCCGCGGTCCTCGTGCCAGCCGCATGCCCACTGCAGGCAGGACGCGCTCGATAATCGCGAGCCCACGATCGATGTGACCCCCCATCAGCAGCTGCTCCGCGGCCTTGCGCTGCCACTCAATCCGCTGCATGCCCGTGGTGAGCTGCGCGGCGTCGAGGTACGCATCGGCGGCCTCGGCCGGGCGGCCCGCGTTTTCCAGCGAAGCTGCCAGACCAGCCTGCCACGCGGCCCGGTGTTCGCTGTCGGGATGCAGATTGAGCGCGTCGCGATAGAAGGTGGCGGCGCGATCGAAGGCGAGCACCTGGCTCGCCCGTTCCGCCGCGGCGGCGGCATGGCCCGCCGCCTGCGAGAGTTGCCCGGCGCCGCGGCAATGCTCGAACAACGCCTCCGGATCGTCGTCGCCATGTGCGGCCAGAATCGCCGCCATCACCTCGTGAATGCGACGGACGGCATCCGCCGAAAGGCTCGACGCGAGCGTCTCGCGAATCCGGTCGTGGTACATCTCCACGTGATCGGTGGTGCGGCTGCTGCGCAGGAAATGCGCGGCGCGCAGCCGCGCGACGAACGGACGCTCATCGCCACTCAGACCGCACGCCTCGAAGATGCGCGCGGCCATGATCGGCCGGCCGCACACGGCCAGCGTTTCGATGAACGCACGCGATTCTGGTGACAGCGCGGCCAGCCGCTGCGTCAGCATGTCGCGCAGCGTGGCGCCGCGACGGGCGCCGCGACGGGCGCCAAACGCGAGGTAGCGCGTCAGTTCCTCGACGAGATACGGATTGCCGCCGGCTTCCTGCGCAATGCCGAGACGGTCGCGGGCGGGCTCTCCCTCGGTGGCCGGGAGGAGCCGATCGATCAGCCGTGCGACCTCGTCGCCGCTCATCGGCGCCAGCGGCAGAACGATCGGCGTTCCGGGCTTGACCTGATCGACGAGCGCGCGCAAAAACGGCTTGGCGTCGATCTCCTCGGTCCGGAACGAGACGATCAGCAGCAGCGGCGGTGCGTCGGGAGGACGCAGCAGCTCGGTCAGCGAAGCGGCACTGTCGGCGTCGGCCCAATGGAAATCGTCGATCTCGAGGACGATCGGCTGGCGCGCCGCGAGTCGGCCCAGCAGCTCCCGGAGCGCGAGAAAGGCGCGGCGGCGGAGCACGACCGGATCCTCGGATTCACGCTCGAGCGCCGGCGCCGCGGCGACCGCTTCGATTGCCATCACCGGAAACAGCCGCGCCAGCGCGCGCGCCTCGCGCGGCATCAGTGCTGCCGCCGCAGCCGCGGGCAGTGACGCGAGATACCGGCTCAACCCGTCGATGATCCCGTCCAATCCTTTGTACGGCACCGACTCGTGCTCGTGGCATCGGCTGCGCAACGCGATCGCCGGCACGCCGGTGAGACATCGATCGAAGAAGTGCTGCACCAGCGCGCTCTTGCCGATGCCGGACGGCCCGTGCACGTAGACCGGCACGCTGCGGCCGTTGCACGCCTCTGCGAACGCCGTACGCAGCACGTCGACCTCGCGTTCGCGCCCGACAAAGATCGCCTGGCCAACGGAGGGCGTCGTCGGCTCGGGCGAATGCGTCGCCGCGATGAGCCGATCGATCGCAGCTCGGCCCGAGAGCCGCTCGTCCGGGGCACGCCGGAGGAACGCCATGCAGACGTCGTTCAGATCAGCGGGGATGTCAGGGGCGACGCTCGCGACCGAGGGTGGATCGATCGTCGTCTTCCGCTGAACGACATCGAGCAGTGAGCCTTCGAATGGCGGGCGCCCCGTGAGCGCGTGATACAGCGTCGCTCCCACGCCGTACCAATCGCTCGCCGTGGTCACGTCGAGCCCGAGACAGCGCTCGGGTGAGACATACGCCGGCGTCCCGATCGGGCTGCCTTCGTCCAGCGCGATGCCGGACGTCAGGCCGAAATCGAGAATCACCACTCGCCCGTCGCGCGTCACCATGACGTTCGACGGCTTGATGTCGCGGTGCAGCTGCCCGCGGCGATGCAGCTCCTCGATCCCCTCGATCAGTTGCGGCAACGCGCGTCGAGCTCGATCGACGCTTGCCGAGCCGTCCGCCCGCACGTACTCGACGAATGTCACTCCGTCGATCAGTTCCATCGTGATGAAGCACTGCCCCTCGTTCACCACGAGGTCGTGCAGCGAGACCAGGTTCGGATGGGCGATGTCGGCGAGGCTGCGGAACTCCTGCTTGAGGCGGTAGATGTCGGCGGCTTCCCAGCGCTGCAGTGTCTTCAGGGCAACCGTCTGGTGCCGGGAGCGATCCTCGACCTCATAGACCACGCCCATTCCGCCGGCGCCGATCCGCCGCCGGACCGTGTAGCGCGGCGTGCCGTGAAAATCTCCTGTCAGCGCAGCCTCGAGCCGTGGGCGGCGCAGCAGGAGGTCACTCGGCGTTGCCGGCATGAGCTCGAACGCGTCGAGCGCCGCCGGGCTCCCGTCGATCAACAGCACGGGCTCTTCGAACAGATGATCGGAGGCGGCGATTGCCGCGAGGAGGGATTCGGCTTCGAGGCGGGTCACCTCGTCCGGGCAGTGATCAGCCAGATATGCGGATCGGGTGACGCTGGGCTGTGCGAGCGCATCGCCGACGAGGTGTTTGACGCGAGCCCATTCGTCGGGAGTCATCCGCCATCCATACGCGTCAATTGGGGGCGGATTGGGCCACCGGCGGCACGCCTGCCTGCGCGTGGCGCGTCAGCTCGCGATACAACCAGCCTCGAGCGATCGCCCACTCGCGCTTCACCGTCGTCGGCGACAGCGCCAGCGCGTGAGCGGTCTCGTCGATCGTCAAGCCACCGAAGAACCGCAACTCGATGATGCGCGCCTGGCCCGGGTCGAGCGCTTCGAGCTTCGTCAGAGCGCGATCGAGATCCAGCACGTCCACCGCGTCGAGGGCGTGAGTGTCGGCCACCGTCAGCGCTTCATCGAACTCCGCCGGCGTCTGGATGCCACCCCGTTTCGCGCGCGTCCGCAGACGGGCGTGATCGATCAGGATGCGGCGCATCAACTGGGACGCGATCCCGTAGAAGTGGGCGCGACTCTTCCAATCGACTTCGCGCTGATCGAGCAGCCGCAGATACGCCTCGGCGACGACGGCCGTGATCTCGAGGCGGTCGTGGCGCCATTCGCGGGTCAGTTGCCGGGACGCCAGCGCACGCAGCTCGTTGTACACGAGTGGCACCAGTCGATCGAAGGCTTCCTGGCTGCCGTTCTGCCACTCCTGCAGGAGGTGCGTGATGTACGCCGGGCCGTCGCGATCATCCATCGGCTGCGTTGCTGTAAACGTATGGAGAGCCGACAGTTAAGCACAGCCGTCGAATCGGGTCAAACGTGGTCGCTTCGTACGCTCGGACCAGGACCTGGGACCAAGTACGGACCAGGGACGCAGGACGGACCAAGAACCAAGCTCCAAGGACCAGGGACTGCTCACCGGATCGGCTACCGGAATCTTGAACGTCGGCGATACCGAGATCGCGCTCTTCCACAGCCCCTCGTCGCCGACCTTCATCACTTTCGTCTGTTTGGTGAACTTCGCGTTCGGCGCCATCGGCGCCTTCGACGCGTCGTGCGCGACGAGCGCGGCCAGGTACGCGTCGGCGGTACTCATCAGACATGTCTTGTCACACGCCGCCCCCTGCGCGATCGCTGAAGATGCCCCGAACAGTCCCCGACGATGGCGAGAGCGATCGTCCACTTCATCGTGAATCCTTCCTCGAACGTCATGCCTACTGGAACAATTTTGCTCGAAAGTAGCCTGCCCGGCACCGCGCCCTGGGGCATAGTATGCGTCGAGAACTGATCGGAGGATTCATGCGGGGCGCCCGTGTTCACACGTTTGTCGTTGCCATCATGCTCGTCATGCCGGGACTCGCACTTGCACAGTGGTTGCACTATCCCACCGCCGACGTCCCTCGCAAGGCCGATGGCAAACCTGACCTGACGGCAGCCACACCGCGGCTCCCCGATGGGAAACCGGATCTGTCCGGCATCTGGCACACCGCGGTGAAGAACCCGTGCAACCCGGCGTCGTTCATCCCGTGCGGCCTCGAGATCGGCGGCTCGCCGCTCGCGCTCGATCTCGGCAACGGTCTCCCCGGAGGGCTGCCGTACCAACCGTGGGCCGCCGACCTCGTGAAGCAGCGCGCGGCCTCGAACAGCAAAGACGACCCACACGTGCGCTGCCTGCCCGACAATCCTCCGCGCCCATGGGGCATGCCGCACCTGACGAAAGCGGTGCACACGCCGAAGCTGCTGGTCCTGCTCTACGAAGTGAACGCGATGTATCGGCAGGTGTTCATCGACGGCCGGCCGCTGCCCGAGGATCCGACGCCTGGGTGGAACGGATACTCCACGGCCCGATGGGACGGCGACACGCTCGTGATCCAGACGGCGGGCTTCCGCGACAACATGTGGATCGACATGCGCGGCAGTCCAATCAGCGACGTCGCGACGATGACCGAACGGCTGCGTCGGGTGAACTACGGCACGCTCGAAATCGAGCTCACCGTCGATGATCGCAAAGCGTACACGCGGCCGTGGACGATCAAGTTCAATCAGGTCATCGTGCTCGACACAGAGTTGATCGACGAGTTCTGTCTCGAGAACGAGAAGTCGTGGCAACGCATGCAACCCGGCGAGGTGCCGAGGTCGCAGGGCGGACGCGCGAACTAGAAGTTGAGCGTGATGTTGAACCGCGCCAACCGCCCGGCTTGAATGGCGGTCGGCTGCAGGAACGCCACCGGCACCACCGCGCCGGGCTGCGTGTAGTTTTGGCTCAACGCCGTCGCCGTATCGCTGTTGAACAGGTTATACAAGTCGAAGCCGACCTGCGTGCGCGTCGAGCCGAAGCGAAGCACCTTCGCGGCGCGGAAATCGAAGTACGTCAGCCGCGGTGTGTACATCTGAGCCGGCAGCAGCAAGTTGTACTGCGCGAGCGCGTTCGACTGGGAGCGGCCGAGGATTCCCTCGATCTCCCCGGGGGCTGGCGTGTAGACGGCGTTCAACGAGAAGCCATTCGATCCCGTCGTCCCTGTGTTGGTGAGGCTCGTGAACGTGCCGGGCACACTCCTGAACGTTCCGGCCACCTGGACCTGAATCTTCGGGATCTCGTAGGCCGCAAGCCCACGCACCTGCGTCAACACAGGTTCGGCGACATGACATCCGCCGATCTGCTGCTTCAGCGGGGCGCCAAATGGCGAGTTGAACGGCGCAATCAACTCTGGCAGTGCCGCCCACAGCTCGCACGTGTCGCGCACACCCCGGCCGCTGCTCGTGCCACCCTGGAACGTCAGCCCGTTCTGCAGACGCGCGTTGATGCTGACGTCGACGCCGTGCCAATACGACGTCCGTGGCGAGGCGTAGTCGGTCTCGAACGTGTAGTAGTTGTCGACCTGGCCGAACTTCGCGGGCTTCACGTCGTAAAACGACGCCTGATAGCCGCCGCCATCCGGCAGTCTCGGATCGCGCGGCGCGGTCAGCGTCAGCCGATCGAAGTCTGACGGCGCGACGGCGCGGTTGTCGGTCACGAAGAAGTTGCCGAACCACCGCCGGTGATAGCCCACTTCGACCGATACGCGCGGCAACACTTCCTGCTGGATCGACGCACCCAGCTGCCAATCCCATGGACGGACGCCCCAGCCCTCGAGTACGTCTTGATTGATCGTGGTCAGTCCTTGTGTCTGACCGAACTTCAAGTTGTCCCACGCGAGACATTCGCCGTTCGGCTGCGGATTCATCAGCTCGCAATCGGGGTTGTAATTGCCGTTGTTGTCGAACCACGTGCGGCTCGTCTGCACCTGGAAGCGCGAGCCCTCGAAGCGGCCGTTGCGGCCATCTGATGCCGGGTTGTTGATCTGGTAGTTCCCCTGGTTGTTGGCCGCCTCGAGATACTTGCCGATGTTCACCTTCAGCGAAGTCTTGCCCTGGCCGAATACATCCCAGGCCACGCCGACACGGGGCGTGATGTCCTTGTATCCTCTGACACCATCGGTGCGCGGGAACGTGATCGGCGTCGGGTTCCACCGCGACGGAACCGGCGATCCATTCCCTTCTGCAGGGTGGAAGCTGTACGAACGATCGAATCGAACCGCTCCTTGCAGTGACAGTCGGCCCAGCGTCCACTGATCCTGCCCATAGAACGAGGCATAGCCGGTTCGATTCGCGATCTCCCACGGCGCGATGCGCATCGTCAGGCTGTACAAGCCACTAGGTAAGAACGGGCTGACGTTCGGCGGGACGATGAACGTATAGACGAGACCATCCTGGTTGCCGCGGTCGTCGATGTCTTCGATGTGATACGCGCCTTGATAGCCGAATTTTGCACTGTGCGACCCGGTGACATACGACGCCGAGGCACGCCACGTGTTCGCGCTCTGATGGTTGTAGAAGAAGTTGTCGACGCCGCGATACGTTTTGAATCCCGGCGTGAACGTCGTCACTTGGATCAGATTGCTGATGCTGCCTGGCGTTTCCATCCAACCCCATTTGCTGATGTAGCTGGACGAACCGGCCTCGAGCAGCAGCTTGTTGGTGACCGGCGACGACCACGTCGCCTGAATCACGCGCTGCGGGCTGTGATTCGCACCGATGGTGTCGGCCTCCGGCGATGTGAACGCGCCGCCGAGTGCGACCCAAGCCGTCGTCTCACGTTTGCGGCACCAGCCATCGGCGCCCGTCGCCAGCGCGCTTCCCTGACAGGTTCGCTGCTCGTCCCAGAAGAATCCGAACTTGTTTCGCGGCGTCGCCTGGGCCGTCAGTCGTACCGACCCGAGCGTCTGCGCGCTGGTGCTGCGGACCTGCACGCTGCGGTCCTCTTCATAAGTCCACTTCGTCGGGTCGCCGGCGTTCTTGTTGCCGAAGGCGTTGAGAACCACGCTGTGCGTGCCGAAATTGCGATAGTTCGCGTAGAACCATAGCTTGTCGCGCTTGACGGGTCCGCCGACCGACATGTTTACGTCCCAGTTCTTGAGCAGGCCATTTGCCGCGGCGGTGTTCTCGGCCTGCGACCAGTCGCCGGCGAAGCTGGTGAAGTATTCACCGAAGAATCGGTTCCCGCCCGTCTTCGGGATGATGTTCAAGTTGATGCCCCCGGTCTCTGCTTCACCGAGGCCGCCCGACAACGTGAACTGCAGCTCCTGTGAGCCGGCGGTGTCCATGATGTATCCGGATACGCCGCCGCCATTGAACGCCGCGCCGACGTTGAGACCGTCCACCTGCACACGGCCTTCATTGCCGCGGCCGCCGTGGCTCGTGAAAATCGTCATGCTCGGCGAGAGCTGGGTGTTGTTCTGCTCGCCCGCATTGAAGAACGCCGAGGTGTTGACCGACGGGATCATCGCCAGGATGCCGTTGTAACTGCGCGTCGCCGGGATGGCCCGCACGACGTCGGAGGTGATCACTTCCTGTCGGCGGGTTGTCTGCACGTCGACGATCGGCGTCTCCCCTCGCACCGTGAGCGTCTCGGTGACATTCCCGACGCGCATCTCGGCATTGATTGTGGTAACGCCCGATCCGGTGAGCTCGACGCCTTCACGCCTGGACGTGGAGAACCCGCTCAGTGAGAACGTCACCGTATAGGTGCCCGGCAGGAGATCGGTGATGCGATACTGGCCCGTCCCGTCGGTGGCGCTGATACGAACCTTTTCGATCAGCACGGGACTCGCGGCCTCGACGGTCACTCCCGGTAGGACCGCGCCGGAAGTATCCCTGACCGTGCCCGCAAGAATGGATTGCGCGTAAGCCGATGTCGCTAGGATCACCAGCGACGCAATCGCGAACAGGGCCCGCAGCACCAGACGCATAAACGCTCCTCTCTGGCGAACGACCATCCCGACGGTTCGGTAACCTAAAACGATTAGTTGGCTGGATTCTAGACCTCCGTCCTCGCGTGTCAACGCCTTTCTCATATCGATCATCATGAACAGCGCTGATCACACTGGGGACGTTGCGCAGGCTTCAGCCTGCGCCTATCAGAGACACGACCGAATCGATCACGAGATCGGGTTGAATCGTGCCCTCGAGGTCGGAGGGCCGGAACTTGCCCGTTCGGACGAGCACGCCGATCAGTCCGGCATCCATCGCCGCGCCGACGTCAGAGACGATGTCATCGCCGATCATCGCGATACGGTCGGCCGGCAAGCGGACCTCGTCGATCAGCGCCGCGAAGAACGCCGGCTCTGGCTTGCCGAATACGATGGCCGTCTTCCCAATCGCCTGCTCGAGCGCGGCGAGAAACGGACCGACGTCGAGCTGAAGGCCCTGCGGTGCCTTCCAGTAGCGCGTGCGGCCAAGACCCACGAGCCGGGCGCCGTGCCGATGGGCGAGACGGAAGGCGCGATTCAGCACGTCGAACGTCCAACCCGACTCGAGGTCGCCGATGACGACGGCATCGGGCTGTTCCTCATCGGGAACGACGCCGTTAAAATCCTCGAGCGCAGCATCGGCCACGAACAACGCCGCGGTCGCCTTCTCGCGAAGCAACCACGCGGCCGCCGCACGCGCCGGGCATAACACGTCATTCGCGCCGGCATCGAAACCGAACCGCACGAGCTTGTCGGCGATCAACCGGCGGCTGAGCGACGTCGTGTTGGTCACGAAACGAACCAGCAGGCCGGCGGCTCGTACGGCCGCCACCGCCTCGAGAGCACCGGGGATCGGCGTGTGGCCCTCGTACAGGACGCCATCGAGATCGAACGCGATTGCACCGATGGACTGCAGTTCCTTCCGCAGAGAGGACATCGTTTCGCGCACGATTCTAAGACCGGGGCCTGCCCCAGGCCTGCCCTACGCCTGCCCTAGGCCTGGCCCAGGCCTGACCCAGGCTGGAG
>Ga0207428_10000564_pt1 | contig 43815 bp, 40 predicted proteins | sample RhiMethybrSRZTD1_FD_187600 | JGI IMG/M metagenome (GOLD analysis project Ga0207428, IMG submission 187600) | Populus rhizosphere microbial communities from Tennessee, USA - Rhizosphere MetaG P. TD hybrid SRZTD1 (SPAdes) (version 3) | ecosystem: Host-associated > Plants > Roots > Rhizosphere >...
CGCCAGCCAGACCGCCAAGGCGACCGAGGATATCTCGGCTGCATACTCGGCTTGACGACTTCTTGAGCAAGATCCGCAGCGCCTGACGGCGCTGCCGGGGGGTGAGACAGGCGCTCCGCGGGCAACTGCGGAGCGCCGCTCATTTCACGACGATGCCGACATCGCTTTCGCGCCGGCTTCGGCCACCTGGCCGTCCTGGTTGGAGCGCATGCCGGACACGCCGATGGCGCCGGCGATCCTGCCTTCGGCTATCAGCGGCACGCCGCCTTCCAGCGGCACAACGCCCGGCGTCGCCAGCATGCGCAGGTTGAGCCCGCCTTGCGCGACCGCATCCTCGATCGTCTTGGTGGCGCGCTTGAAATTGACAGCGCAGCGGGCCTTCTCCTGGGCGATCGCGACGCTGCCATGCTGGGCGTGATCGAAGCTGTGCAACATCACCAGGTGCCCGCCGCTATCGACGATGGCGATCACCATCGGCCAGTCGTTGGCGCGCGCCTCGGCTTCCGCCGCCGCCATCACGGCCTTGGCCTTCTCCAGGGAAATCGGCGCGCCATACTCCAGCGGGCGCGGAACAGCGACGTTCGACATGATCAAACTTCCTTCGCCGGAATTGGAACGAGCCCTCCGATTGGAGGCTCGTGCATGCGAGTATAGAACGCGTTGCGCGCCGCGAGGGAAGATATCCACCGAGCCTGTTGGATTCGGAGCCTGTGGTCAGCCGAGGACGTAAATCGCCGCCAGGCCGAGCCCATGACCGCTACGCCGCCGATCCAGAGCGCGCGCGAGGTCGCACGGTTCCCGTGAGAGCACCGCCGGATTGCCGGGTGGCATCGCCGCACCAGGGCCGACCCTAGGCCGATTTTGTAAGCACATCTGATGGTCAGGCCAGCGTTTCGGCATAGGCCGCGGCCCGCGCGCCTAAGGCAGCGGCGGTCCTAGGACTGGAAGGACAGACGAAAGAGAATGCTCAGCTAAAAGCGGCCAGCACCGCCAGGGCGATGATCGAAATGCCGATGGCGATCCAGAGCGGCGTGCCGAAGCGATCCAGCACGCTCAGCTTGCTGCCGGCAGCAGCCGGCGCAGCCGGCTTGGGACCTGCAACCAGGTCGGAGGTCTGCGACATATCGCGGCTCGTACTCATCGAATGTTCCCTCGAGGCGCAGATCTCCCGGTCCCGCAGGAGCTGCGCGATTGCAAATGGCAATCACCCCATCGACGGGGGATGCTAAGGCAACTTGATTAAGGAATTCCTGAAAACGCCTAGGCCGAGATGACGATCAGGCTCGATGTTGCCGATGCATAAAGTTTGCCTGCAATGTCGGTGAGTCGCGCCTCGGTAAAGGCAGCGCGGCGGCCGATCGAGACGATCTTGCCTTCCGCGCGCACCGGTCCCGTCTCTTTCGTCATCGCCTTGTGATAGGCCACTTTTAGCTCAAGTGTCGTGCAAGTCTGACCGGGCGCCATCTTGGACTGGGCGGCATAGCCGCAGGCATTGTCGAGGAGCGAGGCGGCATAACCGCCATGCACGACCCCGAACGGATTGTAGACGTGGAGGCCCGGCGTGCCCTCCACCACCACCCGCCCGTCTTCGACCTCGATCAAGCGGAAACCGAGCGTCTGCTCGATGCCGGTCAGGTGCCCCGCTTCCATCATGGTACGCAGCCGTTCAAGGCCGGAGAGGTGGGTGCCGATTTCGGCGAAAAGATTCATGGCGAAACCTGTCGACGGGCGATGATGCGGGCTTATAGCAGGAAGGGCGGCTGGCTATGGCAAGGGATTGTTAGGATTGGCTGCGGCAGGATGTTTCACTTATCCTGCCGCCTTCCGTTGCCTTGGGGGTCACCGATATGGGTCGATTGCGCCAGAAACTTCGGGCCGATCTCGAAGCGCCGGCGGCCGAGCGCGCCTTCGGTACCGGCTGGATCAGCGGCGTCCTGGCGCTTGCCTTGGCCTTGTTCGGCCTGGGTGCCGTGCTGTTCCTGATGTTCCCCGGCGCCTTCAGCATGCCGATGCTGCGGGACTATTACGGCAATCCCTGGTTCCGCCTTGGCCTGCACCTCGTCCTGATCGGTGCGTTCGTTCTGGCGCTGCTCAACCTGGTGCTGCGCCGGCAGAAGATCATGGGCTTCACCGCCGTCGCCGCAGTCCTGATCGCGACGCTGCTCGGCGGCTCGCGTGCGCAGGGCCATGATGTCATCGTGACCGACTATTACCTCGGCCTCGACTGGTTCCTGATCAACCTCACACTGCTCGGCATCCTGTTCATCCCGCTGGAGCGCATCTTCGCCCGCCTGCCGGACCAGCCGATCTTCCGCTTCGCCTGGCGCGAGGACCTGTTCTACTTCCTCGTCAACAGCCTGCTGGTGCAGGCGCTGACCTATCTGTCGCTGACGCCGGCCACGACGCTGGCCGCGCACACCGACTGGGGCGCCCTGCGGACCTTCATGGCGTCGCAACCCGTGTGGCTGCAGTTTCTGGAGATCGTGGTGGTGACCGACCTCACCCAATATTGGGTGCATCGCGTGTTCCACCGCATCCCGGCGCTGTGGAAATTCCATGCCGTCCACCACTCCGCACAAAAGATGGATTGGTTGGCCGGCTCGCGCATGCATGTGGTGGAGATCGTGTGCCTGCGCGGCTTCACCATCATCCCGATGTATGCGCTCGGTTTCCACGAATGGGCGCTGAAGGCCTATATCCTCTACATCTATCTGCACTCGACCTTTATCCACGCCAACGTCCGGTTCGAGTTCGGCTGGCTGAAGCACATCCTGGCGACGCCGCAATTCCACCACTGGCACCACGGCATCGAAAAAGAAGCGATCGACGTGAATTTCGCCGTGACCTGTCCGTGGCTCGACCGGCTGTTCGGTACCTATCACCTGCCAGACCGCTGGCCGAGCGGCTATGGCGTCGGCGGCCACCCGGTGCCGCTGGGCTATCTGAAGCAGCTCGCTTATCCGTTTCGGCGCGACTAATGCCTGCGCGCGGCCGGGATTGCTGCCTCAACAATGACGGGTCGCCCGCCTGTGTGCTAGGATCGCGTGTCTAGCCATAGGGGGGACTCGACATGGCGAAGAAGCCTGCCACGCGCAGCAAGACGCGCTCCAAGAAGGCTCGCAAGAAAGCCGCAAAGAAACCGGCCAAGAAGGTCGTGAAGGTTATCCGCCGCAAGGCCGCAACGAAGGTCGCCCGCGGCAAGACGGCAAAGAAGGCCGCCCGCAAGACCGCCAAGAAAAAAGTAGTCGGCCCCAAGGCCGCGAAGCCGAAGAGTCCGGTCACCGCCCCGCCGAAAGCCGCGAAGCCAGTCGCCCCCGCGCCGGCACCACGGCCCCTCGCTCCTGCGGCGGCGCCAAAACCAGTTGCACCGTCGCCCAAGCCGGCACCGGTTGCGAAGGTCGAATCGCGGCCGACGCCGCCCAGCGCCCAGCCCAAACCGCAGCTGCAACCCACGCCCCAGCCAGAGCCGACGTTCCTGGCTGCCGGCCATTTCGATCCGGGCATCGACCGCTATCACAGCATGCTGGCCCAGAACACGCCGGAATCGCATCGCCTGGGCACGCTGCAGGTCGACCGGATCCTGGCGGGCAATCCCAAGGATATCGTCGCGCTGGCGGAAAAGGCGCACGACATCGTCAACAACTGGCGCAACGACGTGCTGTCGCCTGAGACGATCAAGGAATGCCAGATCGAATTCGCCACCGGCGATCCGTTCACCTGCGCCCACAGATGGGCACAGCGCTCGATCGAGGCGGCGAAGACACAGGGCATCGCCAGCCCCTACGGCCATTGGGCCCGGGCCTACGCCTACAAATACCAGAAGCAGCCGAACCAGAGCGCCGCGGAATACAAGATCGCGCTCGGTTTTCCGGCTAAGGCCTTCATCGACCATGTCGGCCGCAGACGGAAGGATCTGATCGCCGAATGGCTGGAAGGATTCGTCTATTGGGCAAGACAAGACCAGCTTCAGAAAGTCGTCGACAAGATCGACAGCGATGTTCCGCCGGTCGCCGGCAAGCTCGAAGCCTGGATCAACTGGGTGAAGTGCTTCGCGTTGCATCTGCTCGGCAAGTTCGAAGTGTCCAACGCGCTCTATCCCGATTATCTGCCCGACGACCGCGATGTGAACCTGATCATTGCGGCGAACCATGCGCGGCTGGGGCGCGAGGATCTGCGCCGGCTCCATCGCAAGCTGTTTCTCGAAAAGGACGGCAACGCGAGCTGGAGCGCGGCCAAGGAGATCGAACGCAGCCCGTTCGCCGACAAGGCCATGCGCGACTTCTGGTACGAAAGCGTCGACCAGGCCCTGCGCGCCCCGGCGGCGCCGTCAGCCGCGCCGACGCAGTCGATCTAGCGGCGTCTCATGACGGTCGCGGGCCGTCCTGTTGACGGCTCCCGAGCGGTGGTCCTAACTCGGTTACCGGGCATGGTTGCGAGGTGCCGATGACCGCCGACGAACTCTATCAGCAGGCATTCCGAAGCGAGATCGCCGCGCTGGAGCCGGCGAGCCTGTGCGATGTCGGATGCGGCGCTGGCGCTCTGGTCGCGCATGCCCAGTCGCTCGGCGCCTTTGCAATCGGCGTCGAGCCGGATGCGGGAATGGTCGCCAAAGGAAGTGCGGCGGGTCTGGACCTGCGCCAGGGAACGGCAGAGGCGCTGCCTTTTCCCGATGCGTCCTTCGACCTCGTCACGTTCGAGAATTCGCTGCACCATGTGACCGGGATTTCCCAGGCGCTCGCCGAGGCCATGCGGGTCGCGCGGCGCGCCATCGTGATCGTCGATCCATGGTTCGACCTCTCGATTCCGTCCCAGGCCGTCGGGGACCAGTTCGAACGCTGGCTCAAGAAGCTGGATCGCATGACCGGGATGGTGCATTGGGACCCGATCCCGGCGGGCGAGATCATCGGGGCACTCGGCGGCGTAGCGCACGCAACCGCAGTGCGGCATCTCTTGCATCTGACCCCGATGACGCCAGGTGGGTTCGAGCAATTGGCGAACCGCGTGTTGCCGTCGATGAGCACCGCGGAGTTCTCGGCCGCGTACGAGGCGGCCGGCATGGACCGGGAGATTACGGCCATCCGCGCCGAATTCGCGCGCACCGGCATCACCGAAGCCGGATCGCTGCTGATGACGATCGCGAAATAGCGCTCGCATCCGGGTGCGGCGGTTCACGAAGCGCCGCGCAGACCCTGTCTCGGCGCCACCAGCGCCAGGGCTGCCATCATGGTTGCCAGCGAAAGCCAGACCCAGGCGGAATGCTGCTCGCGGAAAATGACGATGCCCCAGAGGACTCCGAACAAGGTCACGAGGTTCGCAGTCTGGCTGCTGAACACCGGCCCGGCGGTTTCGATCAGGTAGAAAAACAGGGTGTAAGCCACGGCGTTGATCATGCCGAGCCCCAGCATGGCCCATTCCACCTCGCGCCAGGGCCAGCCGAACGGGACGAAGGTGCCGGTCGCGTACAGGATCGGCACCATGATGACCGCCGCCGCAACGAACATGCCCCCGGTAGCTGTGAACGAGGTCGTGCCGCGCGGTTTCCAGACTGCCACCATGATGTTGAGCGCCGTGTAACAAGCGGCGGCAACCAGGCTCAGCAGCACCCAGGGGAGCTGCGCAGGATCGGGCAGGCTCTGTTGCGGTCCGACGAGCAGGACGATCGACAACACGCCGAGGAACACGCCGGCGATTCGTCCGAGCACGAAAGTCTCGAGGCGAAGGACCGCCGACGTGACAAAGGTGAGGACCGGAATGATGGCGATCGAGATTGACAGCACGCCGGCCGGCACATGGGCGGCGGCATAGAAGAAGATGGTGCCCGGAATCACCATCCCCAGCAAGCCAGCCGCCAGATAGAGCAGGATCAGTTCACGGCTGATCGGGATGACGCGGCCGCGCGCACCGCTGACGACAAGCAGGATGGCGCCCGCACCCGCGGCCTCCCAGAACGTGATGCTGAGCGGGTGGATGCCAGCGGTCGCCGCGATCTTCGCAAGCGAAAAGGAAAGGCCCCACGCCAGCCCCATGGTGAGCAGAACGCCCCATGCCCACAGGCGACTTGCCATAAAGAAAGCCCCTAAAGAAAGCCCCTATTCCCCGGCGCGTCGCACTATAGGCCTCGACGAAAGCGGCCACAAATGCCGGCTGCAGAGGCGACGCAGCCATCCGCCGAACTGCGCAAAGTTGGGCAACGCGAGTCTGATGCGTTCCGGCCGATCGCTGGCAGTCGCGCTGTCGAGCAGCCGGTCGATCCGCTTAAGACCGAATTCATGCTCCAGCTGCCACAGACAATGGCGATCGTTGTCCACCTGCCACATGACACTTCTCCCAATTTTCCGAGGCGCCTATCGCTCCCGTTCGTGCTGCCATCTTCCTCGGGCGGCGCGACGCCAGCGTTCGGGTTGCCGTCCCGGAGCGGCGGCCGGGCGTGATAAATTCATGAAAAGCGGAGCTAGGTGGATGGAAATCGCGCCGAACGGACAAGGGGGGCTGTGATAGGATTTCGCCCGGGGCTCCATCCGAGGGCCATCGATGACGGCATTAACGGTCCGTCTGCTGGGCGGCTTCGAAGCTCGACTGGGAGCCAGCCCGCCGGTCCAGTTCCCGACCAAGAAGGCGCGGGCGCTACTGGCTTATCTCGCCTTCCATCCAGGGGTGGCGCATTCGCGCGACGAGGTTGCCGACTTGCTGTGGAGCACGCGCGGCGACGAGCAGGCGCGTGGCAGTCTGCGGCGCACGCTTTCCGACCTGCGCAAGGCGCTGCCGCTCGCAAACGGCGAATGGCTGGTGAGCGATGGCGACATACTGATGCTCGATGGCGGCAGCGTCGACGTGGACGTCGCACGTTTCGAACGGCTGGCCGCCGATGGCGGACCGGGCGCGCTCGAGCAGGCGGCGGAACTGTACAAGGGAGAATTGCTGACAGGCTTCGGTCTGCACGAGCAGGCGTTCGAGGAGTGGCTGCGCACCGAGCGCGAACGGCTGCGGCAGTTGGCGCTGAAGACGCTGAGCAGGCTGCTTGCTCATCACACGGCGACCAATGCACTTGACCGCGCAATCCAGACCGGCGCGCGGCTCCTCGCGCTCGACCCTGCGAACGAGCCGACCCATCGCGCGCTGATGGCGCTCTATGCGCGGCAGGGCCGGCGGAGCGAGGCGCTACGGCAATATCGTATCTGCGGCGAGGCGCTGATGCGCGAGCTCGGCGTCCGGCCTGACGCCGCAACCGAGGCGCTGCATCGCGACCTGCAACAGCAGGGCACCGCCGTTTCCAACGAGGTCACGAAACCCGCGAAGCAGGAGTCCGGCTACGACACCCCGCCTCTGCCCGACAAGCCGTCGATCGCGGTGCTGCCGTTCAAGAACCTGAGCGGCGATCCCGAGCAGGAATTTTTCGCCGACGGGCTGACCGAGGACATCATCGCGGCGCTGTCGCGCTTCAGCGCCCTGTGGGTGATCGCGGGGACCTCCACCTTCACCTACAAGGGCAAGCCGATCGACGTGAAGCGGATCGCCGCGGAACTGGGCGTGCGCTACGTGATGGAGGGCAGCGTCCGCCGGTCGGGCGAGCGCCTGCGCGTGACCGCCCAGTTGATCGATGCCGGCACCGGCCGCGAGGTGTGGGCGGAGCGCTACGATCGCCCGCTGGCCGACCTGTTCGACATCCAGGACGAGATTACGCGCAGCGTCGCCGCTTCGACCGAAACGCAGGTCATGCTGGCGGAAGGCCAGGCGGCCTTGGAGATTCCGCCTGAAGGGTTGCAAACGCGCACTCTCAAGGCACGGGACCTCATCGCCCGCGCCTGGAGCAGGATACACGACCAGACGGCAGAGGCGGTCGCGGAGGCATCCGACTGGACCGAGGAGGCGATCCGTCTCGAGCCGAGCTATCCGCGCGCTCATCGAATGCGGGCCACGGTGCTTCTCTCGCAGTTGTGGCTTGGAGAGGTTCCGCACGACGAAGCCAACACGGCACGGGCCATGGAGCTGGCGAGGACAGCCTTGCGCATGGCGCCGCGCGACGAACTCGCGCACCTGGTCATGGCGTGGGCCTGGGCCTATGCAGCAACGGGCCGGCTGGAGGAGGCGATCGCGGAATGCGAACGCGGCCTGGAGATCAACCCCAATTGCTCGCTGATCCTCGGGAACCTCGGCGCCTATCTCGCCGCGCTCGGCCGCGCGCAGGAGGCGGTCGAGGCGTGCAGCTTGGCACTGAAACTCAATCCGCGCGATCCGTCCAATTTCTGGCGGCACTACGCGATCGCCGCGGCGCACTTCGCGGCGGAGGATTACGCGGCCGCCCTGCAGCAAGCGAGGAAGATCGCGCGGTCGCGACCACAGTTGCAGAGCGCCATCATCTGGGCGGCCTCGGCGGCGGCGCTGGACGATGTCGGCGAAGCGCGCCTGGCGGTGGAGAACTGCCTTGCCCAGCGGCCGGACCTCAAGGTCGGGCTCGTCGTGCCGCATTTCATGCTGCGCTTCGCCCGGGAACCGGACCACGCGCGGCTGCTCGCGATGCTGCGGAAGGCGGGCCTGCCGGGATGAGCGAACCGGAAAAAAAACGGCAGCCGCGAGGGCCTGCGGCTGCCGTCGGCTTCGCCTCTCTTGGGGATAGAGGCGTCGGGGACTCTGCATCACATCGGAGCAATTCTTCCGGAACTATGCTCTCTAATGTGATGTCGCCTGGACTATCGCATGGGACGCGGTCCCTCGTTGCGTCGTCGTCGGCGAGAATTCATCGTGAATATGGCCGCCGATGGCCGGCATGTCGTGCGTCAAGGTTGTGAGTAGCTTGTGACCTTAGGTCACAGATTCTGCCAAATCTTTCCAAGACCTTAATCAGCATAACCGCGCGTTAAATCACCGCGCCGGATAGGCCAATGGCAGGTCGACAACGACGCGGAATCCGCCATCCGGACCGTTATCGGCGGAGACGACGCCGCCCAGCATCGCCACGTTGCGCCGGACGATGGCAAGGCCGAGGCCGAAATGCGGCTGGCCGTCCATTTGCGGCTCGTGGCCGTTGCGGGTCGAGAAATGGCGCTCGAAAATATGCGGCAGGAGGTCGGGCGGGACGCCCGGGCCCTGATCCTCCACCGACAGGCGGGCGCGGTCGCCCGCGCGTTTCAGCGTCACCTTGACCGTGCTGTTGCGCGGCGAGAAACCGACCGCGTTATCGAGCAGATTCTCCAGCACGGTTTCGATGGTCTCCTCGCTGCCGACGACGACGAGGTCGGGCGCCACCCTGCAATCGATCTTCGGGCTGTCCTGATCGACCTGCTGCTCGTTGGCGGCGCGCGCGGCGTTGCTGGCAAGCGAGCTGAGATCGACGATCGACCGGCCCTCGGAGATGCTGGTGGCGATGTCGTGATCGATGCGCCGCGCCGTGCTGATGAGGCCGTCCAGTTTCTGCAGCGAGCGGTCGATGGCGATCGCCGCATCCTTCACGTCCTCGGGCCGCGTGCTGCGCAGCGATTCCAGCGCCTGGCGGATCGAAGCGACCGGCCCTTTCAGCGCATGGGCATTTTCCTCGGCCGCCTCGCGGATGGCGCTGGCGGCGCGCCGCATCGTATCGACCAGCCGGTCCATCGCTGCGGCGATCGGCTGCAATTCCTGGACCGGCGTCAGGTCGGCAAAGCGGATCGAAGGCTCGATGCTGGTTTCGCTCATGCGGCGCGCCAGGCTGCCGAAGCGCCGCAGCGCCTGCCAGATCGAGAGGCCGGCCCACACCGACAGCACCGCCATGATGACGTAGAACAAGGCCGCCCAGCGCAATTCGGGCGCGCTCGAGAACGGCTTGGTCAACGACGCGATGACCGGATCCTCCGGATAGGAGGTGACGACCAGCCAGCAACCCTGCTCGGTGTGGAAGGGCGTGAGCGACGTCAGCAGCTCGGTCACGCCGGTCGGGCTTTCGAACTGCGCGGCCAGCGGCCGGTTGCCGGCACAGCTTTCCGTGGCCTTGAGCAATTGGCCGGACGCGATCAGCGCCTCGCGCTCCACCGACAATTGCTCGGCGGTCACGTGCGGCGCGCTCGCGATGTAGAAGTAGCTGGAGGCATCGTCGGCCGGGCGCAGCAGCAACTTCAGGTAAAGCTCGCCGCGGCTGACCGAATCCAGCAGGTCCTGCGCCTCGACCGGCGCGCGCTGGCCGGCGGCGATCAGCTTTTCCTGCAGGGCCTGCGCGGCAAGGCGCCCCTGGACCTGCAGGTTGGTGACCATGAGCTGCTTGCGTTCGGCATCCGCCTGCTCGAACCGGCCATAGAGCAGCGCCGGCACGATCAAGAACACTGCCGACACCACCATCAGCTTGACGGTTACCGATGAGCGGATTCGCTCAGGCTTGGCCATCTGGCGCCCCTTCGCGCCACCGATAGCCGAAGCCGGGGACCGAGACAATGGCGGCGAACCTGTCGTCGACATCGCAGAATTTCTGGCGGATGCGCTTGACCAGGGTGCGGACGTTGGCGCGATAGCCTTCCGAGCCGGAGCCGGCGATGAAGCTCTCGCCCTTCAGCACATCATAGAGCTGGCGATAGCTGACATCGCCATGAGCGCGGGCCAGCCGCTCGGTCACGCGGAACTCGCCGAGCGTCAGGGAGACCGGGTTGTCGTTCCATTTGGCCTGATGGATCGCAGGCTCGATCAGCAAGGGTCCGCGCTTCAGCATCGCCGCGGGCACGCCGCCGTCGCGCCGATTGCCGGCCAGCACCAGCTCGATCCGCTTGCGCAGCACCGAGAAGCTGCGGGTCTTGGAAATGAAATCGACGGCGCCCGCTTCCAGCGCCGCCTCTTCGTAGAACACGTCGTCGTGCGAGGTCAGCAGCAGCGCCGGCGCCTTGCAGCCGAGCTTGCGCAGCCGGTCGAGCAGGTCGACGCCGGTCATGCCCGGCAGGCGCCAATCGAGGATCAAGAGATCGGTGCGCGCCAAGCCGGGAATGCCGCCGATCGCGGTCTCCGGCCGTTCGAAATGAGTGGCGGAAAACCCTGCTCCGGCCAGATTGTTGATGAGAACTTTCGCGAATACGTCATCGTCTTCGACGACGACCAGCATCGGCTCGCCCGACATTTCAGCTCCGGCGCAGTTTTCCGTAACACGCGTCGACGACGGTGCCTTCCGGCGTGTTGGCCGGGTCGCCCGTAGCCGGCTCGCCCGCCGATGGTGCTGCCGCCGCGGCAGCAGCGGCTGCCGTTGCGGATTCAGCCGTTGGCGCCACCGTCAAGACACGCTCATCCGAGGTTGCCATATCGAGGAAGAAGAAGACATCTAGGCCGCAATCGGCGTTTTGGTATACCCAGACCGTCGAGGCAGCGCGCTGTTCGACGCGAACGGGCTTACCCATCAGGGCGGTCACTTCCGATTCGCTCTTGCCCATAAGTTCCGAGGCCGTGTAGACGGGCGCCGCAGGAGCAGGCTCTTTCGCCGCTGGCGGATCCTGGACCGGTTGCTTGGAGGTGTTGGTCGGCGCCTTGTGCTTCGCCTCGACAACCACCTCTTCTTCCTGTTCTTCCTGCGGGCGGACCGCAGGTTGGGTCGGTGCCCGACGCACTTGCTCAGGCGTCGTTGCCATCTGCGCATCGTCGCGCTCGACCGGCTTCACGCAGCCGCTCGCAAGCAACGTCACCGACAGCAGCGTCGCGCCCAATGCGGCACGCGCTAGGTTGAACCGTCCCCTCGTCATGTCAGCGATCATAGTGCACATGCACAATCATTCCAGTCCTTTTGCACTACAACCATTTGCGATGAACGGCTAAGAGCGCAAGCGAACGTGCTCCAGTCGATTCTTTCTCACACAATCCGGTGAAGAAGGGGAAAGAGTGTGGCGCAAGCTCGCCACCTGCGACGTCTTGGATCACAAGACCGTGCGCCCGCGGCGCGACCCCTACCGATATCTGGAGCACGCCGGCAACCCGATTCGACTGAGGCAGCGGATTTCGCAGAATCCGGCCCCGTCTCGAGCCCTCCTCATCCAACGCCTCCCACCAAACCGGCGCCGACCGCTCCCTGCCCCGAAGCGTGGCAGCGGTCGAGGAGGCAACAGTCTCGCGATAGAATTGTTCCATCAAATTACTCTGGCTTCGAGCCTCTGCGCTGATACGAATCGCGTGCCACTCCGCTGAATGGTGCCAGGTCATTGAAAAGGCGGCTGAATCGTCGCGAAAGGACCAGAGTCCATCGTCACGGCGGTGCTGCGGGGGGCAAATAATGCCGGCACCGCCTCGGAATGACCCCTGTATTTGCCTCAGCCGGTCCTAGGGCCGGAAGCCGATCGACTAGATCTCGATCTGGGTCCCCAATTCGACTACCCGGTTGGGCGGGATGTTGAAGAAGTCCATGGCGCTGGTGGCACTGCGCGACATCCAGGCGAAGATATGCTCGCGCCACATTGCCATGCCGGGCTTGCTGCTGGGGATCACGGTTTCGCGGCTGAGGAAATAGGAGCTCTGCATCGGATCGCAATGCAGGCCCTTGGTCTCGGCCCGGCGCAGGGCGTCGGGAATGTTCGGCTCTTCCATGAAGCCGTAGCGCAGCAGCAGCCGGTAGAAGTTCTTGGGCAGCGTGGTCAGCTCGAACCGCTGATCCGCCGGCACATAGGGAATTTCCTCGAACCGCACGGTCAGGACCACGACCTGCTCGTGCAGCACCTTGTTGTGCTTCAGATTGTGCAGCAGCGATCCCGGCGTGCCGGTCGCCGTGCCGGTCATGAAGATGGCGGTGCCCGGCACGCGTGGCACGCGGTCGGACACCGCGTTGAGGAAGGTCTCGAGCTCCAGCGAATCCTTGCTGACCCGCTCATAGAGCAGCGCGCGCCCGCGCTTCCAGGTAGTGAGGACGAGGAAGATGATGAGGCCGATCGCCAACGGGAACCAGCCGCCATGGGCGATCTTGGTGAGGTTGGCGGTGAAGAAGCTGAGATCGACGAACACGAACAGGCCAATCACGAGCCCCAGCACGATCGGCTTCCATTTCCACAGCAGCGCCGCGACGACCGCCAGCAGCAGCGCATCGATGATCATGGTGCCGGTGACCGCGATGCCGTACGCGGCGGCGAGGTGGGTCGAGGATTTGAAGCCGAGCACCAGGAAGGCGACGAAGGTCGCCAGCATCCAATTGACGAACGGCAGATAGATCTGCCCCATCTCGGACGCGGAGGTGTGGATGATCTGCATGCGCGGCAGATAGCCGAGCTGGATCGCCTGCCGGGTCACGGAAAAGGCGCCGGTGATGACGGCCTGCGAGGCGATAACCGTTGCCACGGTGGCAAGGCCCACCATCGGCAGCCCGGCCCATTCGGGCGCCATACGGAACAGCGGATTGTCGATAGCGCCGGGCACTTGGATGATGAGCGCACCCTGGCCGAAATAATTGATCACCAAAGCCGGCAGGACGAGAATGAACCAGGCAAGGCGAATCGGGAAGCGCCCGAAATGTCCCATGTCGGCGTAGAGCGCCTCTGACCCCGTCACCACCAGCACCACCGAGCCCAGCGCGAGAAACGCGGTCCAGCCATCCATAACAAAGAATCGGATCGCATAGTACGGATTGAGCGCCAGCAGGACGCGCGGGTAGTCAAGGATGTTGATCACGCCCAGCACGGTCAGCGTAGCGAACCACAGCAGCATGACCGGGCCGAACAGGGCGCCGACGCGCGCCGACCCGCTCTTCTGGAAGGCGAACAGCACGATCAGGATGACGAGGGTGAGCGGCACGACATAGTCGTCGAGGCCGGGCGCCGCCACCTGCAGGCCTTCGACCGCGCTCAACACCGAGATGGCGGGCGTGATCATGCTGTCGCCATAGAACAAGGCGGCGGCGAAGATGCCGATGACGACGATGATCGGCGTCAGGTTCGATCCGTGGGTCAGGCGGGTGGCCAGCGCCAGCATCGCGAGGCTGCCGCCCTCGCCCTTGTTGTCGGCGCGCATGATGATGGCGACGTATTTGGTCGTCACGATCAGCATGATGGCCCAGAAGATGAGCGAGAGGACGCCGAGCACGTGCGGTTCGTCCGGCGTCAGCGGATGGGCGCCGGCGAACGACTCTTTCATCGCGTAGAGCGGCGAAGTACCGATATCGCCGAAGACAACGCCGATGGCGCCGAGCGCGAGGGCAGCAGCGCTCTTCTGTTTGGGCGTGGTTGTGTCCACGGATCTTGGCCTGAACCTGCTCTTTGGTGCCCCGGTTGTCGCGCCGGCCAAACTTGCTGGCGGCGCGGTGCAAAATAAGGGACGCTATTTAGGTCGGTATTGCCGCCATGACAAGCGAAGAACGCGGTCCCAGTCATGCTGTTTCCGATCAACACATTGGTATTATTATGAAATTTCGGCCGAGAAGCACTGGGCCGGAACAACGAAAAATGGTCGAAACAGCGTTCAAACAGGCCGTTGCGAAACGTTTCAGCGCCGCGCGATTCCAGGTAAAAGAGCGGCCAGATCGATTGCTCGATTGCACCCCCTCGGAGGAACCAGATGGTCCGGCAGGCACCAAACCCAACCAAGCAGAATCAATTCTACCCGTTCGGCGAGCGGCCGATGCCCCCTACCAAGAACGGCAAGCCGGTCAACCCGGCGGTCGTGCCGCTGCATGACGTGAGCCCGCTGCCGGACGGCGCGAAGTTCGTCGTGGTCGGTGCCGGCATGCACGGCATGTCGACGGCCTATCATCTCGCCAAATACCTCTCCGAGAGCGGCAAGGGCAAAGGCTCCGACGTGGTGCTGATCGACAAGGCCGGCCCCGGCGCGGGCGCCACGGGTCTTGCCTGCGGGTGCGTGCGCAACCTCTATATGACCAAGCCGCTGCACGCGATCCTGCGCGAGAGCGTAAAGGTGTGGAAGTCCGACCCGGTCAATTTCGGCTTCCAGCAGGTCGGCTATGTCTCGGTCGGCGAAGCCAACCAGGAGAGCGACTATATCGCCCTGCACAAGTCGCAGAACGATCAGGGCTATCCCTCCGATCTCTTCATCGGCAAGGACGCCAAGAACTTCCTGAAGTCCATCTGGCCGGACTTCAACACCGAGCGCGCCGACCTCGTGCTGCACGAGAAGCCGTCAGGCTATGCCGGCACGCACATGGCGGTCTGGGGCCTCGACCAGAAATGCATGCAATACGGCGTGCGCCGCTGCTATGGGCCGGAAGTCATCGGCTATGAGATGCAGAACGGCCGCGTCACCGCGGTGAAGACCGACAAGGGCGACGTCAAATGCGACGTCGTGGTGATCGGCGCCGGCGCCTGGACCCCGATGCATTGGGGCTGGCTCGGCAAGGGCGACAAGCTCGACCTCAAATACAAGGATGGCCGCATCGCCAAGGATCACGACATGTGGACCTACTGGCGGCTGCTGGAAGGCGAGGTGTATCTCCCGGAGGGCGTCGATTTCCGCACTGCGCAGGACCGCGACAGCCCAGTGCTGCATGTCGAGTTGATGAACACACCCGTCGTCACCGAAGACGGCCGCGAATTTCCCGACAAGCACTTCTACATGTATGCGCGCTATGCGGCCGAGCGGGTGGGCGCGCCCGGCATTCAGGGCGGCACCATTCCGATCAAGATCGGCGGCAAGGCGGATGTCGAGCCGTACGGCCACCTCAACGACAAATACCAGGCCGACGACTGGTTCGCCGATTATTATTGCGCCACGCTCAGCTATCTGTTCGGCCGCTTCAAAGGCTCGCGCAAATTGTTCAAGGAGCGGCGCAATGGCGGCATCGGCGCGTTCACGCCGGACAACGTGCCGGTGTTCGACTGGGCCGCGCCGAACGCCTGGATGATCGCGGATTCCAACCACGGCTTCAAAATGATTGGCGTCGGTGAATTGTCCGCACGCCACCTGACCGGCGGCCCGCTGCCCGACGAGCTGAAGCCCTTCAGCCTGAAGCGCTACGCCGACGGCTGGACCTATGGCGGCGGCAACTCCAACTGTCCGTGGGTGTGAGGCAGTAGTCGGAACTCCGCCTCCATTCCCGAACACAGAACCTCCTCCCCCAATTGGGGGAGGAGGATTTTGAGCGAAGCAAGAAGCGGCTGGCACCTAGGCGGCGGAATGGGCACGCTTGATTGATGTCTACGTCCGCCTCCCACCGCATGAGTCCCCTCGACTGGTCTCTGCTGCTTGCCCTCTCCCTCCTGTGGGGCGGGTCGTTCTTTTTCGTCGGCGTGGCGGTGAAGGCGTTGCCGCCTTTCACCATCGTGCTGCTGCGGGTCGCGATCGCGGCGGTCGCGCTGCATCTCGTGCTGCGGCTCACCCGCACGACGATGTCATGGGGCGGCAAGACCTGGCTCGCATTCTTCGGCATGGGGCTGCTCAACAACGCCATCCCCTTCTCGCTCATCGTCTGGGGGCAGACCCATATCGCGAGCGGATTGGCGTCGATCCTCAACGCGACCACACCGCTTTTCACGATCCTCATCGCACATGGTCTCACCACCGATGAACGGCTGTCGAAGGGACGGATCGCAGGCGTGCTGATCGGATTTGCCGGCGTCATCGTGCTAATCGGGCCACAAGCACTCGCCGGTCTCGGCCAGGATGTGATGGCGCAGCTCGCCATCCTCGGCGCTGCGATCTCCTACGGCTTTGCCGCGATCTTCGGACGGCGCTTCAAGCGCATGGGCGTGCCGCCGCTTGCGACCGCAGCCGGCCAGGTGACGGCGTCCAGCCTGCTGCTCCTGCCGGTCGCCCTGGCGGTGGACCGACCCTGGATCCTGGCCTGGCCGGACCTGCCGGTCTGGGCCGCGATCTTGGGGCTTGCCTTGCTTTCCACCGCGCTCGCCTATGTCGTGTTCTTTCGCATCCTGGCCTCGGCCGGCGCGGTCAACCTGTCGCTGGTGACCTTCCTCATTCCGGTGAGCGCGATTCTGCTCGGCGTTGCCATCCTCGGCGAGCGGCTCGCTACGACGGATTTCTTGGGGCTGGCCCTGGTCGGGCTGGGTCTCGCGGCGATCGATGGCCGCCTCGCGCTCCGGCTCGGGCCGAACGCCGCCTCCCGCTCATAGTCTCGATCCCGCGTCGCGCTTGAATTTCCGACCGGCCCCGCCATAGTGTGCGGACCGGCGAGGGCGGCGAGAGGCGCGCCGACGCCTGAGAGTTTCGAGAAAATCAGATGCGTCCAGTCGAACAAGCGGCTGGGCGTGCAAAGGGAGGATTAGATGAAGTTGTACGCTCTTCGAACGCTTGCCGCCACGGTTGCGCTGGCGGCGGGACTTGCCGCCGCACCGGCCGCTTTTGCGCTGGACGACCTCAAGCTCATCGCGCCGGCCAAGCCCGGCGGGGGCTGGGACCAGACGGCGCGCGCCATGCAGGAAGTCATGCAAAGTGCCGGCATCGCCAAGGCGGTGACGGTGGAGAATGTAGCCGGCGCGGGCGGAATCGTCGGCCTGTCGCAGCTTGCCGACAAGGAAAAAGGCGACCCCAATGTGTTGATGGTGAACGGCCTGGTCATGGTCGGCGCCATCCTCACCAACCAGTCCACCGTCACGCTGGAGCAGACCACGCCGATCGCGCGCCTGACCGGCGAATATGAAGTGATCGTGGTTCCGAAATCCTCCGACATCCAGAATCTCGGCCAGTTGGTGGAGAAGCTGAAGGCCGACCCCTCCTCGGTCGCCTGGGGCGGCGGGTCCGCCGGCGGCACCGACCACATCCTGGCCGGCCTGATCGCACAGGCGGTCGGCGCCGATGCGACCAAGATCAACTACGTGCCGTTCTCCGGCGGCGGCGAAGCGCTGGCGGCCATCATGGGCGGCCATGTCACCGCGGGCGTCAGCGGCCTCAGCGAATGGGTCGGCCAGATCCAGGCGGGCGAACTGCGTGCCCTCGCGATTTCCTCCGCCGAGAAGATCGAAGGCGTCGATATCCCGACGCTGAAGGAACAGGGCGTCAATGTCGACCTCGCCAACTGGCGCGCGGTGGTGGCGCCTCCGGGCATCGACGATGCCGGCAAGAAGGCACTGGTCGAGGCCGTCGATGCGATGGTCAAGAGCGACGGCTGGAAGAAGATGCTGGCCGACAAAGGCTGGATGGACCTTTACATGTCCGGCGACGAGTTCGCACAATATCTGACCGACGAGAATGCGCGTGTCACGGCCATCCTGAAGACGCTGGGCCTGGTTTCGTAAACCCATGTCGACGAAGCGGGGGGCGGCGGCCGAAATCGCGCTTGGTATCGGCATCGCCGCCCTCGGCGCCTTCATCCTCTATGAAACCGGGAATATCCGGATTGCTCCGATCTATTCGAAGGTCGGGCCGGCGGTCATTCCGTACATCGTCGGCGGGATCACGGTCATCCTTGGGCTGGCGCTGTCATGGCAGGGCTGGCGCACCCGCGCGAGCGCAGCCGCGGTGCTGCCCGGTCTGGACCGGCCCCTCGATGCACCCGGCAGCCTGCTCGATACCCCAGGCACTTCCGGGGATGCGACCGACTGGAAATCGCTGGCGCTGATCGGATTGGGATTGGTGGTGCAGATATGCCTGCTCGATCCCCCCGACGCGCCGTTCGGAATCGACGCGCTGTTCGCGGCATTGAGCGCCCCGATCGCGCAGGCCGTGACAGCGATCTCCGGCTTCGTCCCGACCGAAACGATCGTCTTTGTCTGCGTGGCAGCCGCCTTCGGCAGCCGTCGCCATGTCCGTGACGCCCTCATCGGCCTAGTGCTGGCGCTCGTCGCCTATGTCGGCTTTGTGCATGGGCTGAGATTGCCGCTGCCGCCCGGTATCCTGCAGGGGGTGCTGTGATGCAGACCTTCTCCGCCCTGATGGATGGCTTTGCGACCGCGCTGACCCTTGCCAACCTCGGCTGGTGCGCGATCGGCGTGACGCTCGGCACGGCGATCGGCATTCTTCCGGGCATCGGCCCCGCCTTGACCATTGCGCTGCTCCTGCCGCTGACGGCCCATCTCGACCCGACGGGCGCCTTCATCATGTTCGCCGGCCTCTATTACGGGGCGATGTACGGCAGCTCGACCACCTCGATCCTCCTGAACACGCCGGGCGAGACCGGCTCGATCATCACGGCGGTCGAGGGCAATCTGATGGCGCGGCAAGGCCGCGGCGCGGCGGCGCTCGCCACCGCGGCCATCGGGTCCTTTGTCGCCGGCACGATCGGTACCGTCTTGTTGACCGTCGTCGCGCCCCTCATGGTGAAGGTCGCGCTGAAGTTCGGGCCGGCGGAATATTTCGCGCTCATGGTGCTGGCCTTCACCACCGTATCCGGATTGCTCGGCACCTCGCGCCTGCGCGGGCTGATCAGCCTGTTCCTCGGTATCGTCCTCGGCATGGTCGGCACCGATCAATTGACCGGCCAGGCCCGTTTCACCTTCGGCATACCCAACCTGCTGGATGGCATCGACATCACCCTGGTCGTGGTCGGCCTGTTCGCGGTGGGCGAGGCATTCTATGTCGCCTCGCGCCCTGATCTGCGCAGTGCGGAGATCATACCGATCAAGGGTTCCCTATGGATGACGCGCACGGAATGGGCGCGCTCCTGGAAACCATGGTTGCGCGGAACGGCACTCGGATTTCCGTTCGGCGCGCTGCCGGCGGGCGGCACGGAGATTCCGACTTTCCTCTCCTACTTCCTCGAAAAGAAGCTGACCAGGCACCCGCAGGAATTCGGCCGCGGCGCGATCGAGGGCGTGGCAGGCCCGGAAGCCGCCAACAATTCAGCGGTGGCCGGCGTGCTGGTGCCGCTGCTGACGCTCGGCCTGCCGACGTCCGCCACCGCCGCCATCATGCTGGCCGCGTTCCAGCAATACGGGCTGCAGCCCGGCCCCCTGCTCTTCACCAGCAACAGCACGTTGGTGTGGGGCCTGATCGCCAGCCTCTATATCGGCAACATCGCCTTGCTGGTGCTGAACCTGCCGCTGGTCGGAGTGTGGGTGCGGCTGCTCGCGATCCCGACGCCGTTGCTGTACGCCGGCATCCTGGTGTTCGCGACGCTCGGCGTCTATTCGCTCAACCAGTCGGTCTTCGACCTGTTGCTGCTGCTGATCATCGGCATCGTCGGATACCTGATGCGTCGGTTCGACGTGCCGGTGGCGCCCTGCATCATCGGCATGATCCTGGGCCCCCTGGCCGAGGAGAATTTCCGCCGCGCCCTGATGATCACGCAGGGCGATCCGACCGTGTTCGTCATCCAGCCTATCTCGGCCGCGCTCTTGCTGATCGCGGCGCTGATCATGATCGTGCCGCCGCTGCTTCGGCTGCGTCAGCGGCGCCTGGCATCCTCATAAGGCACATCGATCGGCAGCCCGCCCAGGTGGCGCGCCAGGATCTGCATGTTGCGGTCGTTGGCGCGGAAGAAGAAGTCCCAGATGTCGCCGGCGACCGGAATCGCGCCGACGGCGGTGTCGAACGCGATGTTGGCGATCATGCGCAGCACGGCGGAGCGCGGAATGCCGAGCCGCTGCGCCTCGTAGATCAGATACGCGCCGATCAGACCCGTGATCGCGTCGCCCACGCCGGGGACCAGTCCCAGCACCGCATCCGCACCGATGCGCAGGCCCAGCACCGGCACGCGGATCTGCGAATCCATCAGCTTGGCGATCCGGCGCAGCCGCCGTTGCGTCTCTTCGCGGCGCTTCAGATCGGCGATGCGCTGGTCGGTCGGGTGCGGCGACATGATGGCCCCAGGCTAGCACGGTCCATCATGCTTGGTCGAAGACGCCGTGGCGGAGGTTCATTTGCTCCGCAACAGCTTGCGACAATGACCGCCAGACGCGACGAAGGGAGCGCTACTGCGCGGGCTTGCCGTCGGCGCCGAACTGCTTCAGATAGGCGATGATGTTGGCAACCTTGGTCTCGTCCTTCACGCCGGCAAAGGCCATCTTGGTGCCCGGCACTTTCGCCTTCGGGTTCTTCAGATATTCGGTCAAGGTGGCTTCGTCCCATGTGAGGCCGGAATTCTTCATGGCCTCCGAGTAGGCGAAGCCCTCGACACTGCCGGCCGGGCGGCCGACTACGCCGTTCAAGGTCGGGCCTACGGTGTTCTTGGCGCCTTCGCCGACACGGTGGCAGGCCTTGCACACCGCAAACGCCTTCTCGCCGGCAGCAGGATCAGCTGCCATTGCCGGTGCCACGGATGCGCACAACGCAACCGCGGCGATCATCGCGCGCAGCATCATTCTCGTACCTCTTGGGTTGGATTACCCGCCCGCGCCGCCTGAGGCGCGAGCGGGCCTTGGTTACGCCGACAAACCTTTGGCAAAGGGCAGGATCCGCACGCGCTTGCCGTTTGCGCTGGCCAGCGCGTTCGCGACTGCCGGACCGATCGGCGGGACGCCGGGCTCTCCGACGCCGCTCGGCTTCTCGTCCGACGGAACGATATGCACCTCGACCTTCGGCATTTCCTCGATGCGCAAAGGCAGGTAGGCATCGTAGTTGGTCTGGTCCACCTGGCCTTTGGTGAGCGTCAGCTCTTCGTGCAGGATGGAGCCGAGGCCGAAGCCGATTCCGCCTTCCATCTGCGCGCGTACCTGATCGGGGTTGATCGCGGTCCCGCAATCGACCGCGCACACCACGCGTTCGACCTTGATGCCGCCTTTGTCCTCCAACGTGATGTCGGCGATCTCCGCCACCACGGTGCCGAAGGATTCGTGCAATGCAACGCCGCGGAACGTGCCCTTTGGCATTTCCTTGCCCCATTCGGCCTTTTCCGCAGCCAGATTCAAGGTGGCCAAATGACGCGGATGATCCTTCAGCAGCGCACGGCGGAAGTCGATCGGGTCCTTGCCCGTCTGTTGCGCGATGTCGTCGATCATGGTTTCCATCACGTACGCGGTGTGAGTGTGGCCGACCGAGCGCCACCACAGGACCGGAACGCCGACCTTGGCGTTGACGACCTCGGAGCGGAAGTTGCTCATCGCGTAGGGCTGGTCGGAGACGCCTTCGACCGAGGTCGGATCGACCCCGTCCTTCATCATCGCCTCGAACGGCGTGCCCGCCATGATCGACTGGCCGACCTGCCGGTGCTGCCAGGCGACGATGTTGCCGGCCTCGTCCAGCCCGACCTTCACCTTGTGCACGAAGAGCGGGCGGTAGCGGCCGCCGCGCATGTCGTCCTCGCGCGTCCACTGCACCTTCACCGGCGCCTTCCAGCCGATCGCCTTCGCGGTTTCCACCGCCTCGACGATGACATCGGAATCGGCGACTGCGCGGCGGCCGAAGCTGCCGCCGGTCTTCATCACGTGAAGCTGGACGTTCTCCGGCTTCAGGCCCGCGATCTGCGCCGCTGCGCCCTGGTAGATATCAGGCATCTGATGGCCGCCCCAGACCTCCAGCACGTCACCGTTCTTCCGGGCCACGGCATTCATCGGCTCCAAGGCGGCGTGCGCCAGATAGGGGAACTGGTAGGTGGCTTCGATGACCTTGGCGGCTTTCGTCATGGCGCCATCGACATCGCCGCGATTGGCGGCGACCGTGCCGGGCGCGTCCGCCTGCTTGAGATAGTCGGCGAACAGGTCGGTCGAGCCGCGCTTCTCGGCGGCGCTGTCGTCCCATTCGACCTTCAGGGCATCGCGCCCCTTCATGGCCGCCCAGGTGTTGTCAGCCACGACCGCGACACCGCGCGAGATCTGCACCACATCGACCACGCCCTTGACCGCCTTGGCCGGAGCCGGATCGAAACTCTTCACCTTGGCGCCGAATACCGGCGGATGGGCCACGACAGCCGTCAACATGCCCGGCAGCTTCACGTCGATCGTGTAATCCTGCTTGCCGGTCGCCTTCTCGCGGGAGTCGAGGCGGCGGAAATCCTCCGACCCGATCAGCTTCCATTGCTGCCTCGGCTTCAATGCGATTTCCGCCGGCACCTCTTCCTTGGCGGCTGCATCGGCGAACTCGCCGAACGTGCCCCGCTTGCCGGAGGCGTGAGACAACACCCCCTTCTCGACCGTGATCTCGCTCGCCGGCACGTTCCACTGCTTCGCCGCCGCATTCACCAGCATGGTGCGCGCGAGCGCGCCGGCGTTGCGGTAGCGGTCGAAGGACGAGAACATGGCGGTCGATCCGCCGGTGGCCTGCATCGCGCCGCCAAAGGCGAGGTTGCCGTAATATTTGATGTTGCCGGCGCCACCTTCGACCCGGAGTTGGTCGCGGTCGGCTTCCAGTTCTTCGGCCACCAGGGTGGCGATGCCGAAATAGCAGCCCTGGCCCATGTCCATGTGGGCGGAACGGATCGTCACGATGTTGTCGGGCGAAATGGTGACGTAACCGTTGAAGGGATCAAGTTCGGCCTTCGCGTCTTCCGCCCGCGCGCTCGGCACGCGGAACGAGATGGAAAGGCCGGCTCCTGCGACCGCGGCGCCGACCAGGAACTGGCGGCGGCTGGGCTTGAAAATCTCAGGTTTCAGTTTGAATGGCAGCATGATGTCACCTCAGCCCAGCGTCTTGGCGGCTTCGTGGATGCCGGCGCGGATGCGGTGGTAGGTTGCGCAGCGACAGAGGTTGCCGCTCATCGCCGCGTCGATGTCCGCATCGGTCGGCTTCGGGTTGTCGGTCAGCAAGGCGGTCGCCGCGATGACCTGGCCGGACTGGCAATAGCCGCATTGCGGGACGTCGAGCTGCGTCCAGGCGGTCTGGACCGCCTCCGCGACCTTGCCGTTCAGGCCTTCGATGGTGGTGATCTTGGTGCCTTCGGCATCCGACAAAGCCGTGATGCAGGAGCGGACGGGCACGCCGTCCTGAAGCACCGTGCAGGCGCCGCATTGCGCCATGCCGCAGCCGAACTTGGTGCCGGTGAGCCCGACGACATCGCGAATTGCCCACAAAAGCGGCATGTCGGGGTCGGCATCGACCTCACGGACTTGCCCGTTGATGTCAAGTTTCATCGAACTCTCCTGCGCAGACGGAATGGATATGACTGGGAAGGAAGCTGCCGAGGCGGTTTAAAATTTCCCAGAGACCGTACGGTGATTCAAAAAAAATGGGCGACCAACTGCAACTGTGCAAGAGCACGTTGATCGCGCGCGCAAAAAAATTTTGTCGATGCACAAAACACGTTTACTGAGGATGTGCCCGCCGAATGGCCGCAAGTGGATTGCGGTTTTCCTTCGCAGCACCGGCGGTTCGCGTGGAATGGCGCGGTGGCTTCCGCCCTCTCCGTGATGGTCGTGCTTGGCTAGACCATGACGATTTTAGGTGGAGCGGCCCGGAGGCATTGCCTGTCACGTGCCAAAATGTTACACTAATATCACAAAATCAATTCCCTATAAAAAACTAACAAACGTCACAGGGCGGCGGCATGAAGGGTGGCCTGAAATCCGGGCAGCGCGAGGTGCTGGAGAAGAAAGTCCTGCAGCCGCTGCGCGAGGGCTATGACCGCCTCACCAAGACCGAGAAGAAGCTGGCCGGCTATCTGCTGTCGCGGCCCGACTGCCTGGTGCTGGAGACGGCCGCCACCATCGCCGGCAATGTCGGCGTCAGTCCGATGACCGTCGGGCGCTTCCTGCGCAAGCTCGGCTTCGATGGCCTCAGCGACATGCGCCATCAGTTGAAGGCCGACCTCTATGGCCCGGACGGCGCCAGCCTGTGGTCGATCGACCGCCGCTACCAGGCCTTCACCCGGCGCGAGAAGGAGCATTTCAGCCTCCAGGACAGTTTGGATGCGGAGCTCGCCGCCATCCGCCAGGCCTACGAGATGACGACCACACCGCTCTGGGCGCGCACGGTCGATTCCTTCGCTCATGCCGACCGGGTGTTCATCAGCGGCCTGCACATGGCGCGGGGACTCGCGCTGGAGTTCGTCAGCAGGCTCGAATATATCCGCCCGGGTGTGCATCTCGCCGACGGGCAGAACGGACACTATGCAGACGTGCTGCTCGACGATGCGGCGCGCGTGGCATTCCTGCTGATCGATTTCTATCGCTACGACAAGGCGACCCAGCGCGCGGCCGAACTCGCCAAAAAGCGCGGGCACGAGCTCCACATCATCGCCGACGATTATTGCCTGTGGGCGCACAAGATCACCGACCGGGTCTTCAACCTGCCGACCAGCACCGGCCTATATTGGCATTCGACGGCGGCGATCAGCGCCTTGCTAAACCTGCTGGTCAATGACGTGATCCGCCAGCTTGGCAAGGCGGTCCCGAAGCGCATCGACAAGGTGCTGCAGGCGCAGAAGAGCTTCGACCAGTTCGCGGAGGATCTGTGACCGACGGCTCGACCCTGGTGCTCGCGACCCAGCGGACCAGCATATCGCTGATCGGCGGTGCGATCCTGTGCCTGCCGCTAATCGCGCTGGCGATCTTTTTCGAGACCATGACCGGCGCGGCCTTGCAGCGCACCTACACCCTGTTCCTGATCAACCTCATCGCGGTCATCGGGCTCGGCATCTTCTCCGGCAATTCCGGGATCCTGAGCTTCGGCCATGTCGCCTTCATCGGGCTTGGTGCTTACATCTCCGGCATCCTGACCCTGCCGGTGGCGACCAAGGCGAGTGCGCTGCCGCATCTGCCGGCGCTGCTGGCCGGCATCGAGTGGGGATTGCCGGCAGCCTTGCTCGCAACGCTCATCTGCGTCGGCATTTTCGGCGCGCTGATCGGCGTGCCGATCACCCGCATGGGAGGAGCGGCTGCGGTCATCGCCACGCTTGGCCTGCTGCTGATCGTCCATGGCATCATCATCGGCGCCAGCGACTTCACCCGCGGCAGCAACGCATTTCTCGGTGTCGCCAAGAAGACCGATGTCTGGGCGGCGCTGATCATCGCGGTTCCGATCATCCTGCTGGCGCGCTGGTATCGCGATTCGCGGCGCGGCTCGCAGCTCCGTGCCAGCCGCGAGGATGAGCTGGCGGCGCGCGCCATCGGCATCGACGTGGTGCGGATGCGGCTCGGCGCCTGGATCGTCAGCGCCATGATCTGCGCCGCAGCGGGCGCGCTGCTGGCGCATTTCCTCGGCGCCTTCTCGCCCTCCAAGTTCTATTTCGACGACACCCTGACGCTGCTCACCATGCTGATCGTCGGCGGCATGACCACCGTCTCCGGCGCCCTGTGTGGCGCCGTGGTGGTGACGCTGACCATCGAGGTCCTGCGGCGGGTCGAAGGCGGGGTCGATCTGTTCGGCTGGGAGACGCCGGAATTGTTTGGCCTGACCCAGGCCGGCTTGTGCGTCCTCATCCTGCTGGTGATGTATCGCCGGCCCGCCGGCTTGTTCGCGCGTGAGATCGGCGAGCGCTGGCTGCGGCGCGCCGCCACCGGTTCACATGCCGGCAACGATCTGTCGGTCGTCGCGACCGGCGAGTTGACGATCGAGGGCGCCACCAAGGATTTCGCCGGCCTGCGCGCCCTGGAGGACGTGAAGGTGACGGTGCGGCCGGGCGAGATCGTCGGCCTCATCGGCCCCAACGGCTCCGGCAAGACGACCTTGCTCAATCTCATCTCGGGCGTGCTGTCGCCCAGCGCGGGGCGCGTCCTGATCGACGGTGCCGATGCGACGCACTGGCCCGCCCACAAGGTGGCGCAGGCCGGCATCGGCCGCACCTTCCAGAACATCCGCCTGTTCGGGCATTTGAGCGTGCTGGAGAATGTCGAGATCGCCGCCACCACGCGGCGCTCGGGCAACGGGGAAACGGCGCGCAACCTGGCGCGGCAGTTGCTGGCGGAGTTCGGCCTCGAAGACTCCGCCGACCGGCTGGCGGGCGAGCTGGATTACGGCGCGCAGCGGCGGCTGGAGATCGCGCGCGCCCTGGCGCTGCGTCCGCGCTACCTGTTGCTGGACGAGCCGGCAGCCGGCATGAATCCGACCGAATCCAACCAGTTGCTGAGCGAGCTGGCGGAGCTGCGCCGGCGTACCGGCATCGCCCTCCTGGTCATCGATCACGACATGTCCCTCATCATGCGCTTATGCGATCGCATCGTGGTGCTGAACCGCGGCCAGGTGATCGCACAAGGAAAGCCGGCCGAGATTCAGCGCGATCCGGCGGTCATCGAGGCCTATATCGGCCGCAAGCGTGCCGCGCGCGTAACGTCAGCCACATCCCTTCAGACGCAAGGAGCCACGCCATGAACAGAAGCTTGAGTCTGCCGTCGCTCGCCGCCCTCATTTGCCTCAGCACCATGGCAGCGGCCGACGACAACACCCTCCTGATCGGCGCGCCGATCTCCAAGACCGGATGGAACGCGCCGTACGATTCGCCGGTGATGGACGGCTTCGCCGTCGCGATGGACGAGATCAACGCGGCCGGCGGCATCGCCGGCAAATTCAAGGTCGAGGTCGAGACCCGTGACAACCGCTCCGACAACGCCCAGAACGCGATCGTGACCCAGGACCTGATCGACCAGGGCGTCAAGTTCCTGCTGGTCGCCTGCGATTCCAGCATGGTGCATGCGACCGCGGAGCTGATCGTGGCGGCGCAATTGCCGGCGATCTCCACCTGCTCCTCCTCGCCCACTCTGCCGCTGACCGGCCACGGCTTCATCTTCGCCAACGCCGTCACCGACAATGTGCAAGGCGCGGCGCAGGCCGAATATGCCTGGGGCCAGGGCTACAAGAACGCCTATCTGCTGCGCTCGCCCGACATCGAATACACCCAGATGCCGCTCTATTTCGCCGAGGCCTTCAAGAAGCTGGGCGGCACCGTGGTGGGTGAGAGCATCTATGCCCTGAGTCAGCCCGACTTCTCCGCCGAAGTCACCAAGATCAAGCAGCTCAACCCGCAGCCGGACGTCATCGTCACCTCCGCCTTCGAGCCCGACTTCCCCGCCTTCATCCGCCAGCTGCGCGGCGCGGGCGTCAAGGTCCCGGTGGTGTGCGGCGACGGCATCGATTCGCCGACCACCTTCGCGCTGGGTGACGTCGTTGAAGGCGTGGTCTTTACCTCGTCGGGCTTCGCCGCGCCGGGCAGCCCGATGGAGGCCTACCAGAAAAAGTACCAGGCCAAGTTCGGCAAAGCGCCGGAATCCATCATGGATGCGTTGGGCTATGACCTCGCCAAGATCATCGAGGCGGCGGTGACCAAGGCCGACAGCGTCGAGCCGGCGAAGGTGCGCGAAGCTCTCGCCAGCCTCGAGAACGTGCAGGGCGCGACGGCTGTCATCAGCTACAAGGGCGGCAACGGCACGCCGACCCGCCCGGTGAACGTGCTGCGGATCGAAGGCAACAAGCGCGTGCTGGTCAGCAGCAAGGCGCCGGATGCCGCGATCGTTCCGGAACCGCGCCTCGACCTCAACGCGGCGCAGTAATAGATGGCGCTGCTGTCGCTCAGCGGCCTGGATGTGCGCTACGGCGCCATCCAGGCCGTGCGTTCCCTCGATCTTGAGGTGGCTGAGGGCGAGATCGTCGCCCTGCTCGGGGCCAACGGCGCCGGCAAATCCACCACGCTCAAAGCCATCGTCGGGCTGGCGAAGGCGACGGGCGAGATCACATTCGCCGGCAAATCCATCGCCGGCCGCGAGACCGAAGAGATCGTGCGCAATGGCCTCACCATGGTGCCGGAAGGCCGCCGCGTATTTCCGTCGCTCACGGTCGCGGAGAATCTGCGGCTCGGTGCCGCCACGCGCCGCGATCCGGCCGCGACCGAGCGCAGCCGGAAGGAGGTCGAGACCCTGTTTCCCGTCCTGGCGGAGCGCGCCGATCAGCCGGCCGGCACGCTTTCCGGCGGGCAGCAACAGCAGCTCGCCATCGGGCGCGCGCTGATGTCGGAGCCGAAATTGCTGCTGCTGGACGAGCCGTCGCTGGGCCTCGCGCCGCAGATCGTCGATGACATTTTCGACCTGATCCTGCGGCTGAAAGCGCGCGGCCTCACTATCCTGCTCGTGGAACAGGACGCCATTGCGGCTTTGGATGTAGCCGACCGTGCCTATGTGATGGCGAACGGGCGCATCATCATGTCCGGGCCTGCCGCGGAATTGCGCGCGTCCGAGCAGGTGGCGCGCGCCTATCTCGGCATCGCCGCGGAGAACGCCGCATGATCGGCTATTTCGTGGAGCAGACCGGCAATGCCTTGAGCCTCGGCGGCATCTACGCCCTGCTCGCGCTCGGCCTTGCCGTGGTCTATTCCATCCTCGGCCTGATCAATTTCGCCCACGGCGCGCTGATGACCCTGACCGGCTATGTACTGGTGGGCGCCGCTGTGTACGGCCTGCCGTTCCTCATCGCCGCGCCGCTCGCGATCGTGATCGTGATGGCGAGCGCCGTGCTGCTGGAGCGCATCGCCTTCCGCCCGGTGCGCGGGGCGAGCGGCGCCACCATGCTGCTGACCAGCTTCGCGGTCGCCGTCCTGCTGCAGCTCGCCTTCCAGCTTTTCATTTCGACCCGCCCGCAGATCGTGCCGCTGCCGGACATGCTGACCGCGACGCTCGATATCGGCGGCCTTGCCATCGGCGTCAATCGCGTGATCTCGGTCGTCGTTGCCGTGCTGGTGCTGATCGCCCTCAACCAATTCCTGAAGCGCACTATTATCGGCCTTGCCATGCGCGCCGCCGCGGAGGATTTCGATGTCACGCGCCTGATGGGCATCCGCGCCAACCGGGTGATCGCGGCGGCGTTCGCTTTGTCCGGGCTGCTGGCCGGCATCGCCGCAATCCTGTGGATGGCGCAGCGTTCCTCGGTCGACCCGCTGATGGGCCTGGTGCCGGTCCTGAAGGCCTTCATCGCGACCACATTGGGCGGGCTCGGCAGCTTGCAGGGCGCCGTGCTGGGCGGGCTGCTGCTGGGCGCGATCGAGATCTATTTGGCGGCCTACCTGCCGGATGCGATGCTGCCCTATCAGGGGGCGCTGACTTTGGGTGTCGTCATCCTGGTACTGGTCGCAAGGCCGCAGGGATTGGTGGGCGCGCGGCGCGAGGCTGCGCGCTGAAATTCGAGGGGAGGGAGAAAGCCATGCCGATGGTCACTGTCAATAATGTAGAGCTCAACTACCAGCTTGAAGGCGATGGAGCGGAGACCATCGTGCTGATCAACGGCCTCGCCGATGACCTGACCACCTGGTACGGGCAGATGGATGATCTGCTCGGTGCCGGCTATCGCGTGCTGCGCTTCGACAATCGTGGCATCGGCAAGTCGAGCAGGCCGAAGGGGCCGTATACCACCGCGATGATGGCGGCAGATGCCAAAGGCCTGGTCGGCCATCTCAAGATCAAGGATTTCCATCTGGTCGGCGTGTCGATGGGTGGCATGATCTCGCAGGAATATGCGCTCGCCTATGCCGGCGACCTCAGATCCCTCACGCTCTGCTGCACCTATGCGGCGCCCGGCCCGTTCTGCTCGCGCATGTTCAAGCTGTGGCAGGACATGGCGCCGGTGATGGGCGTACCCGCCGTGATGCGCGACGTCACGCTCTGGGCCTTCACCCAGGATTTCTTCCTGACGCAGGAAGCGACCTTGAAGGAGTTCGAGGCCGCGATGGCGGCGCTCGACCAGCCGGTCGAAGTCTATCTGTCGCAATTGAATTCGATCCAGACCCACGACACGCGATCGCGCCTGAAGCACATCAAGGTGCCGACCATGGTGCTGGCCGGCGCCGACGACATCCTCATCCCCATGAACCTGTCGCGCGAATTGCACGGCCTCATTCCCGGCGCGGAATGGGGAACCGCCAAGGGCGGGCACGCCTACATGTGGGAGCATCCGGCGGCCTTCAACCAGGCGGTGCTGGCGTTTATCGGAAAACATCGCAAATCAAGCAAGTAGCTGTGGCCAAAGGCAAAATCAGCACAACTTGGTGAGCATTTTCGAAGTTTTGCCGAGGTCGGAAACGGCCTGTTTTCCGTTGACGACCGCCTAGGCACGGTGTCATATGCCGCGCGCAATCGAGATTTGGCCTGCCTTGGATATTCGCGCCGACGGTTCTCCGGATGGTGCCTGATCAAGACGATTCCAAAAATCAGGTTGTTGCAGATGCCGTGCGGCAGTCGCACGGCGCGAGAAACGGCATGCATCGACATCAGCATGCCTATGAGAGCCTAGGAGACGAGAATGGCTACTGGTACCGTGAAGTGGTTCAACGCGCAAAAGGGCTTCGGCTTCATCCAGCCGAGCGACGGTTCGCGCGACGTGTTCGTGCATGTGACCGCGGTTGAGCGCGCCGGTTTGCCCGGCCTCACGGAAGGTCAGAAGGTCAGCTTCGACGTGGTGACCGAGCGCGGCAAGCAGGCCGCGGGAAACCTGAAGCTGGCGTAAGACTTCTCAAGATCGCAAGGTCTTGCAGAGCCCCGGCGGAAACGCCGGGGCTTTTGTTTTTTATTAGTTTAGGCGGCGTAATCTCAGAAAGCAGATCGATATTGGGAATGACAGCCGTATGAGCAAACATTGCTGCGATCGCATGGATTTCGACTTGGACCAGAGGTGCGACATTCATCCTCAACGGCATGAGTGCCCTGATAACATCGTTGACATAGTGAGAGGAGGTTACGGCCTTATCGTCCACGATGGCGGTTCCTCCGTTATCGAAATCTCATACTGTCCGTGGTGCGGGACAAAGCTGCCCCCAATCGCAGACCTTGATTCTGGTGACTATCCTGATTCTGACGACGATCCATCTGACACAAAGGCAGATGTTCCCGGCGTTCGAAAGCTAACATCCTTCTAGTGGTTCTATCTCGTCCAGTTGCACACCGATCCGATCCAGCGCGCGATGCAGCGCCGCGATATCCGCTTTTGACAGGCCCTTCGTCACCTCCGCCTCGATCGCCCGCGCGCGCGGGATGATCGCTTCGTAGATCTTGCGCCCCGCGCGGCTGAGGGTGAGCTGGATCAGGCGCTGGTCGGTCGCGTGGGCCTCGCGCTCGATCAGGCCGCGCTTCAGCAGGGTCGCGACTGCCCGGCTGACCTTCGCCTTGTCCATGGCGGTGCGCTCGCAGATTTCGTTCGAGGACAAAGGCGCGAAGGCGCCGAGCACGGCGATTGCCCGCCATTCGGGGATCGAAATGCCGAATTCCTGTTCATAATGGGCGGCGAAGGCCCGGCTGACCCGGTTGGTCGTGACCGACAGGCGATAGGGCAGGAAGGTTTCCAGGTCGAAGCCGGCGGATCGTTTCACGTGAAACCATTCCTTGACATTCGTTTCATATGAAACGATCATAGATCATCGGACCTCGCCCGGCAAGCCGGAGGAGACATCGTCTTGAAGAACTACATCTCGTTCCCGCGCGTCGAAGGCAGCGCCTCGCGCCAGGCCCATGCTTCCCTGCCCAGCGGCACCTATGAGCGCGAGCTGGGCAAGGAGGGTTTCTTCGGCCCCGCGACCCACATGTATCACCGCAACCCGCCGACCGGCTGGGTCGATTGGGAAGGGCCGCTGAAGCCGCGCGCCTTCGACCTCAACAGGATCTCAGGAGAGCAGGCCTCGCCCTGGGACGCGGCAGCCGTGCTGTCCAATGCCAACGTGAAGATGCGCTTCTGGCGCGTGCCGGCACGCATGAATGCGCTCGCCCGCAACGGCGACGGCGACGAATTGCTGTTCGTGCATGAAGGCAAGGGTGAGCTCTATTGCGACTACGGGCATCTGGCGATCAAGGCCGGCGATTACGTGATGCTGCCGCGCGGCACCATGTGGCGGGTCGAGAGCGCGGCGCCGATGACAGCTTTGCTGATCGAGGCCACCAACGGCTCCTACCTGCTCCCCGACAAGGGGTTGGTCGGGCCGCATGCGATCTTCGATCCCGCCATGCTGGACACGCCGAAGATCGATGACGCGTTCCTCAAGCAGCAAGGCCCCGGCACGTGGCGGGTCAAGATCAAGCGCGGCGGCGCGATCTCCACCGTCACCTTCCCCTATAACCCGCTGGACGCGGTCGGTTGGAAGGGCGACCTCGCGCCGGTGCGCATCAACGTCGCGGACATCCGCCCGCTGATGAGCCACCGCTATCATCTGCCGCCGTCGGCGCACACCACCTTCGTCGGCAACCGGTTCGTGGTCTGTACCTTCTGTCCCCGTCCGTTCGAATCCGGCGAGGATGCGCTGAAGGTGCCGTTCTTCCACAACAATGACGACTACGACGAGGTGCTGTTCTATCACGCCGGCGATTTCTTCAGCCGCGACAACATCAAGCCGGGCATGGTGACGTTCCATCCCTGCGGCTTCACCCACGGTCCGCATCCGAAGGCGCTGAAGAACGCCTTCAAATCGGCCAAGCCGGCCACCGACGAATATGCCGTGATGCTGGATGCGCGCGACGCGCTGCAGGTGGGCGATGCCGCCGCCGGCGTCGAATGGCCCGGCTATGTCGATAGCTGGAAGGCGCCAGGAGCATGAAGCTCGCGACTCTCAAGACCGGCAGCCGCGACGGCCGCTTGCAGCTGGTGAGCCGGGATCTCACCCGCTGCGTTGATGCGCGCGCCGCCACTACCTTGCAGCAGGCGCTCGACACCTGGGCCGAGACCGCGCCGCTGCTGCGCGACGAGGCACGGGCGCTCGAAGCCGGCGCATTCCTCGGCGTCGAGGAGTTCGTGGCGGAGGAATGCGCGGCGCCGCTGCCCCGCGCCTATCAATGGGCGGACGGCTCCGCCTATGTGAACCACGTCGAGCTGGTGCGGAAGGCGCGCGGCGCGGAAATGCCGCCGAGCTTCTGGACCGATCCCCTGATGTATCAGGGCGGGTCGGATTCGTTCCTGGGTCCGCGCGATCCCATCCAGATGGCAGACGAGGCCTGGGGCATCGATTTCGAGGCCGAAATCGCTATCGTCACCGACGACGTGCCGATGGGCGTCGATGCAGCAGCGGCGCGCGGCCACGTCAAGCTCATCATGCTGGTCAACGACGTGTCGCTGCGGAACCTCATTCCGGCCGAGCTCGCCAAGGGCTTCGGCTTCTTCCAATCGAAGCCCAGCAGCGCATGCTCGCCCGTCGCACTGACACCCGACGAGCTGGGTGCGTCATGGGACGGTGGCAAGCTTCGCCTGCCGCTGGTGACGCACCTCAACGGCCAATTGTTCGGCAAGCCCGATGCCGGCACCGACATGACCTTCGATTTCGGCCAGCTCATCGCCCATGCCGCGCGCACCCGGCCGCTCGCCGCCGGCACCATCATCGGCTCCGGCACCATCTCCAACAAAGGCGCGGATGGCAGCCCGGGCCGCCCGGTCGCTGAAGGCGGCGCCGGTTATTCCTGCATCGCCGAGCAGCGCACGGTGGAAACGCTGCTAAGCGGCAGCGCGAAAACACCGTTCCTCAAATTCGGCGACCGGGTGCGGATTGAAATGCTCGACACGGACGGCCGGAGCCTGTTCGGCGCGATCGAGCAGGAAGTGGCGCGCTACCAGCTGAAATAGAAACTCCCCTTCCACAAAGTCCCCTTCCCCCCTCGCGGGGGAAGGTCGGGAAGGGGGGTGATGCAGCGCGTGGTTTCAACAGTGAGCGCTTTCGCGCTGCGCACCTATCGGCGCGCTACCCCTCTTCCACCCCCGGGCTCTTCGACCCGGGGGTCACTCCGCTCGCTAAGCCTCCGCATCCTTCCCCCGCAAGGGGGGAAGGGAGGTAATTGTAGGGGAAGGGATCACTCAGTGTCCCGCCGTCGACTTGTCCGGCAGCGCTACCCCGCTCTGTTCGAGCTGCTTGCCGAGATTGGCCTTCAATCGCTCCAGTCCCGTTTCATCGCCCGCTTCGGCGCGGGCGACCAGCACGGCCTGGGTATTCGAGGCGCGCAGCAGCCACCAGCCGTCAGCGTTGTTCACCCGAACCCCATCGACATCGTTGAAATCCGCGCCTTCCTTCTTCAGGCGGTCGCGCACCTCCGACACCACGGCGAACTTGCGGTCGTCGGCGCAGGCGAAGCGTAGCTCCGGCGTGTTGACCGGGCTCGGCAACTGGTCGCGCAGGGCCGCGAGATCGCCGCCGTTGCGCGCGACTGCCTTCAGCAGCCGCACGGCGGCGTATAGTGCATCGTCGAACCCGTAATAGCGGTCGGCGAAAAACACGTGGCCGCTCATCTCGCCCGCGAGCGGCGAGCCGGTCTCCGCCATCTTGACCTTGATCAGGGAATGGCCGGTCTTCCACATCAGCGGCTTGCCGCCGAGCCGCGCCACTTCGTCGAACAACACCTGGCTCGCCTTCACGTCGGCGATGATGGTGCCGCCGGGCTTGTCCTTGAGGACATCGCGCGCCAGGACGGACAGCAGCTGGTCGCCCCAGAGGATGCGGCCCTTGGAATCGATGGCGCCGATCCGGTCGCCGTCGCCGTCGAACGCAATCCCGATATCGAGCTTCTCCTGGGCGACCGTTTCCTGCAACTGGACGAGGTTCTTGGGCTCGCTCGGGTCGGGGTGGTGGACGGGGAATTTTCCGTCGATCTCCTCGTTGAGGATCACGTGGCGGCCGCTGATGCGCTTGACGAGCATCGCCATCGCCTCGCCCGCCGCGCCGTTGCCGGCATCCCAGCCGACCTCGAGGCCGCTGAGATCGATATCGTCAAGCTCGCTCGCCAGGCGCGCGACATAATCCTCCAGCACGGAAACGGCTTCGCGGCTGCCCTTGCCGCTGACCACGTCGCCGGCGGCAACCATCTTGCCGAGGTCCTGGATCATGGCGCCGAAGAACGGCTTGCGGCCGATCATGATCTTGAAGCCGTTGTGGGTCGGCGGGTTGTGCGAGCCGGTCACCATCATCCCGCCATCGGTGTCGAGGTGATAGACCGAGAAATAGAGCATCGGCGTCGGGCCGACGCCGATCGACATCACCTTCGCCCCGGTGGACATGATGCCGGCGATCAGTGCGGATTCCAGCGAGGGTGAGCTGAGGCGCCCGTCGCGGCCGACCGCGATCACCGGCGCGCGCCCCAGCTTCCGTGTCAGCACCGTCGCGAAGGCGCGGCCGATCCATTCGGCGTCCGCCTCGAACACGGTTTCGCCGACGATGCCGCGGATGTCGTATTCGCGCAGGATGCTGGAATGAAAGCGATGGCCGGACATGGGAGTCGAGCCCTTCTCTTTGGATGCAAGCGATGACATGGCTCAGCCTACCGGAAATGAATGAGACGGAGGTGGGGAAAATACCGCGGAGGATAACACCGCCGCAGCCGGATGGTTGCGGCGGAAACGATTGAGGAAATTCACATTTCTACCGGCTGCAGAGATTGCCCGCGGCCAGCGACAAGGTCGGCCAGGGCAGCGCCGTCGGGCGTGCTGGCGGCGGCAGGGCCGAGCCGCGGTTGGCATGCATCATGGCCTCCGCTTCCTCCAGCCCGACCACCATTTCCGGCGACTGCAGGGCGATGTCCATCTCGCGCAGCCGCGCCAGGGTCTCGTCATCCGTCACGCCGAGGATGATGGCCGGCGGATTGACGTAGTCGTCGATGGCGCTGCCGTGCCGCAGAAATTCGGGATAGATGCCGGTGCCGAAATCGGCGCCCGCCCGCTTGCCCGACGCCTGCTCCAGCGCCGGGATGATGAAATCCCGCATGGTGCCGGGCCTTAGGGCGCTGCGCAGCACGATCGCATGGAATTTCGCCTTGTCCTTGAGGGCGCTGCCGATCTCCTCGCACAGCCACAGGGTGCGCGATAGGTCGGGGCGGTTCTGCTGGTCGGTCGTGCCGGCGCAGACGGCGGTCAGTGAGGAGTGCGCGATCGCCTCGCCGATGTCGGAGGTGGCCCGCAGCCGGCCCGCTTTCACGGATTCCTTGATGAGCAGGCCGAGGCCCGGCTCGTTCACCGGTGCGACGCCGCGCCGGATCATGTCGACCTTGTCGGTGTCGGGATCGATTGCGATCACCTCATGGCCTTGCGAGGCGAGGCACCCCGCCGCCACCGCGCCCACATGATCGAGACCGAAGACGCTAAGCTGCATGTCGCGCTCCCAATAAAGCCGCTCGAAGGCAATTAAGCCTAGCCCAAGGCGGAACTCCTGGAAACCTTGAAATGACGCAGTGCAGCAGATCAGCTAAATGTCCCTGAAATATCACTTTTATGCGGCAGGAGACGGGCGGAGTTTCGCGTCTGCGAATATGCCGCGGGCCGCGACTCAGCGCGGCAGGATGCCGGCGGCAACCGCCTTGCTGCGGGTCAGGGCATAGATCGCGTCCACCATCGGGGTCTCGACCCCCACGATGTCGCCCAGCTCCGCCACCGCGCCGACGATCGCGTCGAGCTCGATCGGACGGCCGCGCTCGAAATCCTGCAGCATGGAGGTCTTGTGCTCGCCGATCGAGCCGGCGCCGTCGATCCGGCGCTCGACATCGATCGGCATGGTGATTCCAAGCTTGGCCGCCACCCGCTCCGCTTCGTTCATGATGGATTTCGCGACGGCGCGGGTGCCGGGATCATCGCAGATCGCTTTCAAGGTCGCGTCGGTCAGCGCGCTGATCGGATTGAAGGCGACGTTGCCCCACAGCTTGACCCAGATCTCGGTGCGGATGTCGGTCTTGACCGGCGATTTGAAGCCGGCGGCGATGAGGGCGCGGCTCAGCGCCGTCGCGCGCGCGGACTGGCTGCCGTCGGGCTCGCCAAGGGACAGGCGGTCATTCTCGATATGGCGGATCTCCCCCGGCGCGGCGATCACCGCCGCGGGATAGACCACGCAGCCGATGGCGCGCTCGGGGCCGATGAGATCCCATTGCTTGCCGTCGGGATCGACGCTGGCGAGGCGCCGGTCGGCAAGCGCGCCATTGATCCCGTGGAAATACCACCAGGGCACGCCATTCACCGCCGTCACCACCGCCGTTTTCGGCCCCAGCAACGGGCCCATGCGATCGGCGATCGCTGCAACGGCATGCGCTTTCAACGCAATGATCACGTAATCCTGCGGACCTGCTTCGGCCGGATCGTCGGTGGCGCGCGGCTTGACGGTGAACGTGCCGCTCGCGCCCACGACACTGATTCCCTTGGCCCGCATCGCCGCCAGATGCTCGCCGCGCGCGATCAGCGTGACCTCTTCGCCGACCCGCGCCAGATGCGCCCCCATCAGCCCCCCGATCGCGCCAGCGCCGTAGACGCAGATCTTCATAGTGCACCTCGACCACGCTGCATTTTGCCGTCATGGCAAGGCTTGGTCTTGCCATCCACGAGTTTCAATGGGCGAGACCGTGCTACGGCAGACAAACTCGTGGATCCCAAGGCCAAGCCTTGGGATGACGAATGATGAAACGTGGAAAGCTGCGTCCTCACGCCGACAGCCCCAGCCGCTGCGCCAGGCCGATGCGTTGCAGCTTGCCGGTGGCGCCTTTGGGAATCTCGGGCAGGAAGACGATCTTGCGCGGCACCTTGAAATCGGCGAGGCGTTCGGCGGCGAAGGCGCGCAGCTCCTGCTCGGTGGCCGCCTGCCCTTCGCGCAGAACGACCGCCGCTGCAACCTCTTCGCCCAGCTTGTCGTGCGGCATCGCGAAGGTGACGACCTGTGCCACCGCAGGGTGGTCCATCAGCACGTCGTCCACTTCGCGCGGTGCGATCTTCTCGCCGCCGCGATTGATGATCTCCTTCAGCCTGCCGGTGAGGCTGAGATAGCCGTCGACATCCAGCACGCCCTGATCGCCGGTGCGGAACCAGCCGTTGGTGAAGGCGTCGGCATTGGCCTTCGGATTGTTGGCGTAGCCGGCCGTCACGTTCTCGCCGCGGATAACGATCTCGCCGATGCCACCCCGTGGCAGCAGGTTGCCGCCCAGATCCATAATCGCGACCTCGGGCCCCGCCGCGATGCCGACGGTCCCCGGCTTGCGCGGGCGCGGCGGCAAGGGATTGCTCGCCATCTGATGCGAGGCTTCGGTCATGCCATACGATTCGATCACGGGACAGCCAAACGTGTCCTCGAGCTGCTTCATGACCTGCGGCGGCAGCGATGCGGACGAAGACCGGATGAAGCGCAAGCGCCGCCGCGCCAGCACATCGGCATTGCGGTCCGCGCGCGACAGGATGGTCTGGTGCATCGTCGGCACTGCCGTGTACCAGGTCGCTTCCGCCTGATCGAGCCAGCCGAAGAATTTCAGTGCGTTGAACCCCGGCGGGCAATGCACGCTGGCGCCCGCCGAGAGCGACGACAGCAGCGCACCCACCAGACCGTGGATGTGGAACAGCGGCATGATGACCAGGCAGCGATCCTGCGGCGTCAGCGCCAGGGTCGCGGCGATGTTGCGCGCGGAAGCCGCCAGGTTGCGATGGCGCAAGGGCACGATCTTCGGCCGCGACGTGGTGCCCGAGGTGTGCAGCACCAGGGCGACGTCGTCCGCTCCGGGCTGCGCCGGGCCCGCATCCGCGAACGGAACGGACAGCGCGAAGCTGCCGGCCGGGCCGCTCTCGTCCGGCCTCAGTTCGATGACCGGGATCTTGCGTTGCGCGGCGATCGCACGCGCCGGCGAATCCGGGCCGCCCTGGATGATCAGCGCCTTGGCATCGAGATCGCCGAGATAGAAATCGAACTCGTCGGCGCGATAGGCGGCATTGAGCGGCGCAGCCGCCGCCCAGCTGGCCACCGCGACAAAGGCAGCCGCCATTTCCGGGCCGTTCGGCATCACCATCGCCACCGCGTCGCTTTGCTTGATGCCGAGCGCGCGCAGAGCGCCGCCGGTCCGCTCGACCAGGCGCAGCAACTCGGCCCGCGACAGTGTGGCGCGCTCCGGCGCGCCGATCGCCGGCGCCTCGGAATCGCCCGCGCGCAGCAGGTCGGCGATGGTCTTGATCGTGTTGGCGCTCATCATTCGTCCGTCATTGTTCGATGCGGTCCAGCCGGCAGGCGACCCGCCCTTCGCCAGCCGGCGCGGCGCAGCTTGCCTCAATTGCGCGGACGCGCCTAGAGCGGATCGGCGCAAAATCGACCTGTCCGAAACTCTCCATCCAATCCCCCGATTGGGCGGCGCATTGGATGGTCTCGATCATCATCTTGCGCTGGCCGTCGGAGCGCATGACATAGAGCGCGCCATCGGCCGCCGCCTGCGTCATCGACAGCGCGGCAGACGCGCCGGGCGCGAGCGTGCCGAGATCGCGGTCGACCCAGTGGCCGAACATCAAGCGGCAGCGCAGCGGCTCCGTTCCCGCATTGCTCAGCGACAAAGTGACCGGCTGGTCCGGAGACGCATTCGGCTCGACGCAGCCCGGCAGCAACGCGGCGCACAGGATCAGCAGCCCGGTCGGTGAATGGAATTTCATGCGCAATCTACACCGGCATCGGTTCGCGTGCCGGCAGATAGGGTGCAAGCGGCGCGCGTCCGCGCAGCAGGTCGCTGAAACGCTCGGCGATCGCGACGATGGCGGCATTGACCGGGCCGGTGGTGATCGAGGGCATGACCGAGGCATCGCACACATAGAGGTTGTCGAGGCCACGCAGCTTCAGATCAGCGCCGACCACGGAGTCCGCGTCGCATCCCATGCGGCAGGTGCCGACCGGATGATGATGCGTGAAAGCGGCCTGCTCCAGGAACGCGCGCTTACCGGCTGTACTCTTGACAGAAGGGCCGGGCAGATATTCCGCCAGCCGCCAATCGGACAAGGCCTGTGCCCCGCCGACCGCGCGCGCCTCGTCCAGTGCATCCAGATAAAGGGCGCGATCGTACTCCTCCGCCAGGTAGTTGGGGTCGATCAGCGGCGCTGCGCCCGGATCGGCGCTGGCGAGCGTCACGCTGCCGCGGCTGCGTGGATGGGTGAAGCCGAACATGATGGTATAGGCCTCGCCCAGCGGCAGGGCAGGGAATTGTTCCGTCGTCACCGGCGCGATCACGCATACCAGCACCAGCTCCGGCGCGCGCGCCGCGCCGGAGCGCGCTATATACATCAGCGATTCCGAATGCTGGTATTTCGACGGCGGCACCGGCCGCCGGCTGCGATAGACATTGCCGCCGGAGAGCAGGTGGTCGTGCAGATTGCGCCCGACTCCCGGCAGATCGTGGCGCACGGCAATGCCGAGCGCACGCAGCTCGTCCGCCGGCCCGACGCCCGATCTCAGCAGCAGCAGCGGCGAGCCGATCGTTCCGGCAGCGAGAATGACCCCGCGCTCCACCATCACGTCGCGCGCTCCGGCACCATCCGAGATGCGGACCCCGCGGCAACGCCCGCCCTCCAGGATCAGCGACAGCACTTGGGTCTCAGCCATCAGATGCAGGTTCGGCCGCCCCAGCGCGGGCGCAAGATAGGCATCCGCGATGGTCTGGCGCTTGCCGTCCTTGATGGTGAGGGTGTTGAGGCAGGGGCCGCTCATCCGCGCGCCGTTGTGATCCCCGGTCGGCGCGATGCCGATCTCTTCGCCCGCCGCCATATAGGCCAGCGTGACCGGATGCGGGTCGGCCAGCCGTATCAGGTGCAGTGGGCCGCCGACCGCGTGATGGGCCGACGCGCCCGGCGTGTAATGTTCCGAACGCAGGAAATAGGGCATGAGGTCGGCATAGCCCCAGCCGGCATTGCCATCCGCGACCCAGGCATCGAAATCACTGGGGTGGCCGCGCACATGCGCCATGGCGTTGAGCGCCGTGGAGCCGCCGATCACCCTGCCGCGCGCCCAGTCATGGATGCGGTTCGCGGTATGAGGCTGCGGCACGGTCCGATAGGCCCAGTCGACCGCGCTGCCTTGCAGCAGCGGCCATTGCGCCGGCTCGGCGATGCGTGGGTCGGCGGCGGGGCCGCCCGCCTCGATCAACCCGACCTTGAGGCCGGCATCCTCGGAGAGGCGCGCAGCCAGGACCGACCCCGCGGTGCCTGAACCAATCACCAGGATATCGAACCAATCCGCCGAACCTGAGGTCATTCCGCTGGAACCAATGATGCCCCCCAGCGGATATTGTTTCCACTTTTTTGGCCTCGCGTCTATGATCGGCGAACCAAAGCAAGAGCAAGAAATTCGCTGCGGGGGCTGTCAGCCATGCCATCGAAGATCAAGGAACCGGTCATCACCTTGTCCGCGGGACCGGTCCCCGCCTTCCCGCGCGTGTTGCGGGCCATGTCGCGGCCGGTCCAGTACGATTTCGACGATTATTTCCAGCAATTCTACGAGGACGTGACGCGGAAATGCGCCACTGCCCTCAAGACCAAGGATCCAGCCCTCATCCTGCAGGTCGAGCCGGCGCCCGGCATCGAGGCCGCCGCCGCTTCGCTGATCGCGCCGGATGACGTGGTGCTGAACCTTGCCTCCGGGGTCTATGGCAAGGGCTTCGGCTATTGGTCCGCCCGCTATCACAAGGACATGGTCGAGATCGAGGTGCCCTACAACGAGGCGATCGATCCCGCGCAGGTGGCGGATGCGTTCCGCAAGCGGCCGGATATCAAGATCGCCTCGCTGGTCCACCACGACACGCCGTCCGGCACCATCAACCCGGCGCGGGAGATCGGCAAGATCGTGCGCGAGCATGACGGCTTGCTGATCGTCGATGCGGTGTCGTCCTTCGCCGGCATGGACATCCACCCGGACGACTGCTTCGCCGACATCTTCATCACCGGCCCCGGCAAGTGCCTGGGCGGCGCGCCGGGCCTGACCCTGATGGCGGTGAGCGAGCGCGCGTGGAAGCATATCGAAGCCAATCCCAAGGCGCCCTTTGCCTCGGTCCTCAGCCTCAAGGACTGGAAGAATGCCTGGAGCAAGGAGAAGCCTTTCCCCTTCACGCCCTCGGTCGCGGAGATCAACGGCCTCGATGGCGCGCTCGACCAGTATCTCGAGGAAGGGCCGGAGAACGTATGGCGCCGCCACGCTCTGACCGCGCGTGCCTGCCGCGCCGGCATCCTGGCGATGGGGCTGGAATTGTGGGCCAAGACCGAGAGCATCGCATCGCCCACCTGCACCGCCGTGCGCGTGCCGGCCGGAATCAGCGATGCCGAAATCATCGCGGCGGCGCGCGCGCTGTTCGGCGTCGTGCTGTCGTCCGGCCGTGGCGAGACCAAGGGCAAGCTGATCCGCATCGGCCATATGGGACCGGTGGCGGAGCCGATCTATGCGACTGTCGCTATCACTGCCCTGGGCGGCGCGCTGCGCAAACTGGGGAAGAAGGTGGACGTAGCCGCGGGCATCGAGGCGGCCTTGCAGGTGATCGAAGGCCGCTGAGTTCGGTTATCAAATCGAGGGGGATCGAACATGCGCAGGTTTGAAGGTCGCGTCGCGTTGGTGTCGGGCGCCGCACAGGGCATGGGCAAAGCGGTGGCGGAGCGCCTGGGCCAGGAAGGCGCGCTGGTGGTCGCGGTCGATATCAACGGCGAGGGCGCCAATGCGACCGCCAAGGCGATCGGCGGCAAGAGCTTTGGCGTCGCCTGCGACATCGGCGATGAGGACGCGGTCGGCAAGCTGTTCAGCACGTTGGCGTCGCAGTGCGGCAAGCTCGACGTGCTGGTGAACAATGCCGCGATCGTGCCCTTCGTGAAGTGGGACGAGCTGACTTTCAAGGAATGGCGGCGCGTGCTGCGCGTGAACCTCGACGGGCTGTATCTCATGTGCCGCGCCGGTTCCGACCTGATGCGCAAGAACAACTATGGCCGCATCGTCAATTTCAGCTCGAATTCGATCTTCGCCGGCACGCCCAACATGGCGCATTACGTCGCCTCGAAAGGCGGCGTCCTCACCTTCACCCGCGCCCTGGCGACGGAGCTTGGCGGCTACAAGATCACGGTCAATTCGGTATGCCCCGGCCTCACCGACACCGAAGGCGTGCAGCAGACCCCGCACAAGGACGCATTCGGCTTCGTTGAGATGCTGCAGGCGATCAAGGGTGTGGGCAAGCCGGCAGACATCGTGCCCGCCGTCGCGTTCCTCGCCTCCGAGGAAGCGCACTGGATCACCGGCCAGGCGCTGAACGTCGATGCCGGCATGGTGCGCTGGTAGGCTTGCGTCCGCCATTGCCGGTCTCTGGCTGGCGATGGGAGTTGCGATGGCAGAGACCGCCTCCGACCAAGCTCTGTTGACCGCCGCCAGCCGCGACGATACGGCGGGTGTGAAAGCTGCCTTGGCAGCCGGCGCCGCGATCGATGCGCGCGACAATCATGGACAAGGCGCGC
>Ga0207428_10000567_pt1 | contig 43782 bp, 46 predicted proteins | sample RhiMethybrSRZTD1_FD_187600 | JGI IMG/M metagenome (GOLD analysis project Ga0207428, IMG submission 187600) | Populus rhizosphere microbial communities from Tennessee, USA - Rhizosphere MetaG P. TD hybrid SRZTD1 (SPAdes) (version 3) | ecosystem: Host-associated > Plants > Roots > Rhizosphere >...
GGCCTACATCCAGCAAGCGCCGCATCTGTACATCACCGCGGCGATTGCGCTCATCGTCAAGGCGCTGGTGATTCCTCTCGCGCTGCATCGCATCATCGTGCGCCTGGACATCCACCGCACGATCGAGCCCGTGGTCGGCATCGGGCAGACGATGCTCGCGGGCATTGGGCTGGTCGCGCTGTCCGTCATGGTCATGCTGCCGATCACGGCGCAGGCGGGAACGCTCGCGCGCGAGGACCTGGCGTTCGCGCTGTCGGTGATTCTGCTCGGCCTGCTCATGATGATCTCGCGCCGCAACGCGGTGAGCCAGGTGATCGGCTTCATGTCGATCGAGAACGGCCTGATCCTGGCCGCGACCGGGGCGAAGGGCATGCCGCTCGTGGTGGAGATCAGCGTCGCCTTCTCCATCCTCATCGCCCTCATCGTGATCGGCATCTTCCTGTTCCGCATCCGTGAGCGGTTCGAGACGGTGGACATCCACGTCCTGCATGAGCACCGCGGGGAGCAGCCGTGAGCGAGCCGGCCGGGTTCGTCGTCGCTGCGGTGCTCGCCATTCCGGCGCTGAGCGCCGCGCTTCTCGCGCTGCTGCCCGACGACCGCACCAGCGCCCGGCTCAACGCCGTCGCGTCGTTCCTGACGTTCCTGTGCGCGGTGGCGCTGCTGGCCGAGCGGCCGTCGCCCGGGCCCTTCCTGATCGTCGACGACCTGAATGTCGCGTTCATCGCGCTCAGCACCTTCGTCGGGTTCACCACCAGCGTATTCAGCGCCAGCTACATCGCGCACGAGCTGGAGATCGGCCGGCTCACCCACGCGTATCTGCGCTTCTACCACGCGATGTACCAGGTCCTCATGTTCGGCATGAACCTGGCGCTGCTCTCGAACAACGTCGGGCTGATGTGGGTCGCGGTCGAGCTCGCCACGCTAACCACGGTGCTGATGGTCGGAATCTACCGCACGCCCGCCGCGCTCGAAGCGGCATGGAAGTACTTTCTTCTCGGCAGCGTGGGCATCGCGCTGGCGCTCTTCGGCACCATCCTCGTCTACCTGGCGGCGCGCGCGGTCGTCGGCGAAGGCCTGGATGCGATGGCCTGGAGCGTGCTCGTGGAGCGCGCCGCCGATTTCGATCCGGCGCTGCTCAATCTTTCGTTCGTGTTTCTCCTGCTCGGCTACGGCACCAAGGTCGGGCTGGTGCCGCTGCACGCCTGGCTGCCCGATGCGCACGCCGAGGGCCCGACGCCCATCTCGGCGGTGCTGTCGGGGTTGCTGCTGAACGTGGCGCTCTTCGCCGTGCTGCGCTTCAAGATCGTCATGTCGGCGAACCCGGGGGCGCTCGCTCCGGGGCCGCTGATGGTTGCGCTCGGCCTGCTTTCGGTGCTGTTCGCGTCCTTCATGCTGTACCGGCGCCAAGACATCAAGCGCATGTTCGCCTATTCGTCGATCGAGCACATGGGGATCGTCACCTTTGCCTTCGGAATGGGAGGCGCGCTCGCCAACTTCGCGGGCCTGCTGCACATGACGCTCCATAGCCTTACCAAGTCGGCGATCTTCTATTGCGTGGGGCACATCGCGCAGGTGAAAGGCACGCAGCGGATGGCGGACATCCGCGGCCTGACCGTTTCCCACCCGGTGCTGGGTTGGGGGCTCGTTCTGGGCGTGGTCGCGATCGCCGGCATTCCTCCGATGGGCATCTTCATGACCGAATTCCTGATCGTGACCTCCACTTTCGCCCGCCAGCCCGTGCTCGCCGTGCTGCTCGGGCTGAGTCTGCTGGTGGCGCTCGGCGCGCTTCTCGCGCGGCTGAACGGCCTCGCCTTCGGCGATCCGCACGGCAGCCGCGAGCCGGCAAAGGCGTCCTTCGTACCGGTTGCGATCCACTTCGCCCTCGTGCTGGCGGCCGGCATCTGGCTTCCATCGACGTTCGTCGCCTGGTTCCAGCACGTCGCAGCGTTGCTGAGATGATATGGACTGGACGCGCTCCATCGTAGACCGCGCAGCGTGGGAGCAGGCGACGCAGCGCCTCAACTCTGCCGAGGCATCCCTGCTCGGTCTGTGGGCAGAACCCGGGTTCGCCCACATGGCGCTGATGCAATCCCAGGCCTGCGAGGTGCTCACCCTCGCCTGCGATCAAAACCGCTTTCCCTCGGTAGGACGCTGGCATCCGCCGGCCATTCGACTCGAGCGGGCGATACGCGACCTGGTAGGGCTGGAACCCGAAGGATTGCCCGATACGCGGCCCTGGCTTCGTCACGGCGGCGCGTATTCGTTCCTTTCCGCCGAGGGCGAGAGCCTGCACCAGATCCCGGTGGGGCCGGTGCACGCCGGCATTATCGAGCCTGGCCACTTCCGGTTCACCGCGAACGGCGAGACCGTGGTGCGGCTGGAAGCGCGGCTCGGCTACGTGCACAAGGGCATCGACGCCCTCATGGCGGGTGCCTCGATCGAGCGCGCGGCGCTGCTCGCGGGGCGCGTATCGGGCGACAGCACGGTCGCCTTCGCGCTCGCGTTCGCGCGGGCGGTCGAGGCGGCGCTCGGCGCCGAGGTCCCGCCGCGCGCCGTCTGGCTGCGCGCGCTCGCCGCCGAGCTCGAGCGGCTCGCCAACCACTTCGGCGACATCGGCGCCGTATGCAACGACGCGGCGTTCGCGGTGATGCACGCGCAGTGCGGCCTCCTGCGCGAGCAGGTGCTGCGGGCGGCCGACGCCTGCTTCGGCCACCGTCTCATGATGGACCGCGTCATTCCGGGAGGAATGCGCTGCGATCTCCCGGGCGAAGCGGAGCGGCTGCTGCGCGCCCTGATCGCGGATGTTCGAAAGCGCTTTCCCGACCTGGTCGAGCTCTACGAAGATACCGCGTCGCTGAAGGACCGGACCGTCGGCACCGGGATCCTGTCGCGCGAGCTCGCCCGGCAGTTCGCGGCCGGGGGCTGTGTCGGGCGCGCTTCCGGGCGCAGCTTCGATGCGCGGCGCACGCCCGGCTATGCGCCGTACGACCGATTGCAGTTCGAGGTCCCGGTCGTGGAGGCAGGTGACGTGAATGCGCGCCTCTGGATCCGCATCCGCGAGGTGGAACAGAGCCTCGGCCTAGTCGAACAGATCGTGCGCGATCTGCCACCGGGACCGATTCATGCCTCCCCATTGGGAAGTTCGAGCAGCGGCGCGGAAGGAGTTGCCCTGGTCGAAGGGTTCCGCGGCGACATCCTCGCGTGGGTCAGGATCCGCCCCGACGGCACGATCGATCGCTGCCACCTGCGCGACCCGTCGTGGTTCCAGTGGCCCCTGCTCGAGGCGGCGATCGAGGGCAACATCGTCGCCGACTTCCCGCTGTGCAACAAGTCGTTCAACTGCTCGTATTCCGGCCATGACCTCTAGGACGGCTGCGCATGCGTAGACTGCTCCTCAAGAGCTTCGTCCACGGACCCCTTACCGAGCCGGCGCCCGTCACGGACGAGGCAGCGCTCGCCGAGCTCGCGTCCAGGGTGGAGCAGGCTTCGCGCAGGCGGCTGGGGCGCTCGCTCGCCATCCGCGAGGTCGACGCGGGCTCGTGCAACGGCTGCGAGCTCGAGATTCATGCGCTGAACAATGTGGTCTACGACCTCGAGCGTTTCGGGCTACGCTTCGTCGCTTCGCCGCGCCACGCCGACGTGCTGCTCGTGACCGGCCCGGTGACCGCGAACATGCGCGAGGCCCTCGAGCGCACGTACGCCGCCACGCCGGATCCGAAGTGGGTGGTTGCGGTGGGCGATTGCGGCCGCGACGGCGGTGTCTTCGCGGCGAGCCGCGCCTGCGTCGGTGGCATCTCGGCCGTGGTGCCGGTCGACCTGCACATCCTCGGCTGCCCGCCGTCGCCCACGGCACTGCTCAAGGGCCTGCTCGCGCTTCTCGACAACCGGGAGACATCATGAACGGCGAATCGAACGGAAAGCCTGCCGCGGACCGCGCCGGGATCGGGCGGTTCTCGGCCATCCAGCTCGCCATCGCGGGCCTTGCCAGCGCGCTGGCCCTGGTCATTCTTCTGCTCGTCGTTTCGGTCTTATGAAGCCACGGGAATGCTTCTTGCGGCGCAAGGGGCCATGACAAGAGCTCATATCTTGGCAGCACTTTGCCTTTCATCCGCAGCTGTCCTGGCGGCCGACCCCAAGGCCCAGCCCGCGCTTGCCGAATTCGACGGCGTGGACGCCAATCGCGACGGCCGGATCTCGGCGGCCGAGCACGCCGCCGCGGCGAAGAAGATGTTTCGCGCGATGGATGCGAACCGCGACGGAAACGTCACCGCCGCGGAGATGGACGCGGCCTACAGCAAGGTCACCGGAAACAAGGCCGAACAGTCCGGAATGAGCGGCGCGGACAAGATCAAGGTGGTCGATCGTGACGGCGACGGCGTCCTGACGGCTTCGGAGCACGACGCCGCAGCGAAAGAGATGTTCCGGAAGATGGACGCCGACCGCGACGGCTACCTGAGCCGCGAAGAGTGGACGGCCGGGCACGCCGCGCTGATGAGCAAAGCCGCGAAGTAGGCAGCGGACAGGATGGAAGAGCGCATCCTCCGCCGGATGCCGGAGCTCTTTCTGGCGTTGGCCGTGCCCGCCGGCGCGTGCGCCGTGCTCGCGCCGACTCCGTTGGTAGCGATCCTCGCCCTTGCCGTCGCGACGAGCTGGGCGCTCTCCTTGATCCCGCTTGCGCTCGCCTGCCTGATCGTCACCGCGATGAAAGTCCCCGCGCCAGCCAGAAGGCGGCGAGCGCGAGCGGCAGGATGATGGCGAAGAACACGACCTGGCGGTTCTCGAAGCGCTTGCCGCGCGAGCGCTCGATCCGGTCGAGGAGCCAGTCGGCACCGAAGTAGACCCCGATGGCTACGACCGTGAAGTAGACGATGTCCATATCGCGCGCAGCACGACGATCGCGAAGAGCACGCCTCCGGCCACGGCGAGCAGACCCCCGAGGCCCATGAGGCCCATGGCCGCGAGCTGCTCGGCGCCGCGCAGCACCTGCTCGCCGCCGGCCACCTTGCGCTGCACGCCGTAGCCCCCGGACCAGAGCAGCCCCGCGATGTGCAGCAGCTGGCCCGCGCCGTAGAGCGCGGGCTGCAGCGCTGCGAGCCGCCCCTGCGGGCGCCCGAAGCCCATGCGCGGCAGGAGGTAATACACGAGGCCCATGAAGGCGAGCGTCACCCCGACGATGCTGCCGTGGTAATGGGCCGGGATCTTGACGTTGCTAGCGTTGATGGCGAGCCCGATCAGCCCGCCGGCGCCGAAGAGCGCGAGCGACCACAAAAGCGCGGCGCGCAGCGGCGCAGTCGCCCTTGAGACAGAAGGAGCCTTGATCAAGGCCAAGGCAACTGCAGCCGCGAAAGGCGCGATCGCGAGCCCGCCGCCGATGCGCATCAGCCAGGTCTGCATGCGGTAGTGCTCGACCGAGACGACCTCATAGGCGAGATAGATGACCGGGGTGGCGAAGACCGAGGCCAGCGCGATGGCGAAAAGGAGGATCGCGATGCGCGGCGACAGGGGGTTCCTCGCGCCGATCGCCTCGGCGAGCCAGAGCCAGGCGCCGAACATGAGCAGCGTCCAGGTGAACTGCAGGACGTGGCCGCCGCCCCAGAACAGCACTTCGAAGTAGGCCTTGCGCTCGACGTCGGCCGGAACCGCGGCGTACGACCAGACGAACGCGAGCAGCGCGACGGCCGCCGAGACCGCGGCTGCGTTGAGGCCGAAGCGCAAGGCCGCCGCTCCGTCGAGCCGCGGTCCGACCCGCGGCGCGGCGGCCAGTGCGCGGCCGACGAGCAGCGCGCACGACACGCCGAACAGCGCCAGCGCGCGCAGGAACACCGGTCCGTCCAGCACCGGGATGTAGTTGCTCATCACCGGAGCCGCCGAATCGACGAACGGCGCCACGCACATTGCCGCCGTGGCGGCCGTAGCGCCGGCGAGCGCGGCCCAGCCCAGCCACAACAGCCGCGGCGCGCCGTGAAGGCTCCACAGCAGCCCGGCGAAGGCCGAAAACCAGATTAGGACGGAAAGGTCCACGTGCACCACCAGGGCCACGCGGAAGAAGTCCGCCAGCGGAAACGCGTCCTTCACGTAGGGCGCGCGGGACAGCACGAGCAGGACGGAGAACAATCCCGACGCGAGCAGCGCGCCGATCGCGAGCCCGAGCCAGCCGGTGGCGAGCGTGCGGCGGGCGTCCGCGGGCACGGCAAGCTCGTAGCGCGACGACGAAGCGAGGGCCGCGGGCTGGAGGTCAGCGGAGAACGAACGAGTATTCATGGTCGTGCCTTTCGGTGCGCACCGTGGCGCGCAGATGCGGCTCGCGCCGGCCCGTGAAGCGCTCTTCGGAGAGCGCCATGCCGAGGCGGTACGCGCATTCGCCTGCGCAGCCGATCGCCCGCACGCGTCGGGCGCCGTTGCGCAGCGCATATTCGATGAAGGCCGGCGGCAGCATGGCGAGGCAGCGCAGCGCGATGCCGCCGTTCCCTTTCAATTTCTCGCAACGGAAGACGAGCTCCGTTGAGCCGGAGCGGAGCGCCGCCTGCAGCTTGCTCCGGAGATCCTGCATCGTCAGGTCGGGAAGCTCGATTCCGGACACCAGCTCGCGGAGGCTGCGGAACGGCGTGGAGGAGGGGCAAGCGCCGGCGCAGATGCCGCAGGCGGCACAGCGTTCGGGGAACACCGACGCTTTCCTGCCCGAGAGTATTACCGCTTCGTACGGGCAATCCGCAACGCAGCGGCCGCAGCCGTTGCAGTTCTGCGGATCGACCTGCGCAGGCAGCAGCCGGGGTTTTCTTCCGAGATACGGAGTGAGCAGGAGTAGCGCAGTGATGCCGAGCAGGAAAACCCAGACGAAAGCCGGCGAGGTGGCGTACATCAGCGGATGGATGAATTGGTAGAACCAGTCCACCGCGACGTTCTGCGAGGCGCGCACCGGGTCCCATTGCGGCTCGGAGGCGGCCGGGTGCAGCAGCGCGAGTGCCACGACCATTCCGATGAATGCGAAAGCGGCCGCCGGCGGCGGCGAGGTCTTCGGCTGGCCGAGGCGCTGCACGTGCACCCACATGCCGGCAAGCAGCGCGAGCGGCAGGCCGATGTGGAGGAAAACGAACAGCGAGAAGAGGCGATCCGGCGCTTGCCCGGCGCGCGCGGCCAGACCCAGCCATTCCAGCGTCGCGAGGAAGGAGAACTGCGAGCGCGTGTCCCACACCAGCCAGTAGCCAACCAGGCCCGAGGCGTAGAGCAGCCAGACCAGAGGGACCCCGGAGATCCAGGTGAACGCGCGCCAGCCGCGGAACCGGCCGAGCCACAGCTCTCGTATCAAATGGATGATGGTTACGAGTACGAAAGCATCCGCCGCATAGCGATGCACGCTGCGCAGCACGCCGCCGAACCACCACTCGAGCTCGCCGATCGAGGTGTACGCGCCCGCCGCGCTCGTGTCGAAGCGCAGGTAAAGGTAGAGGCCGCTCCCCGCCAGCATCCAGAAGAGCAGGTAGGCGAGCGCGCCGAGATGTCTCATCAGATGAGGAATTCGAATCCACCCCGGGCCGCATTGAAGTCGATGATCAGGACCCGTCCGCCCGCAAGCTCGAGCGTTTCGTCCTTGGCGTAGTTGAACTCGCCCTGCGCGCGGTCGCGCAGGCGGGCGACGATGCGGTGCCGGCCCGCCGGCAGCGCCATGCGCTGGTAAACCGCCACGTTGCCGTCGTGGCGCAGGCCCGAGGGCTGTACTTCGCGGCGCAGCACGAGCTTGCCGTCGAGCTCCAGCTCCACCAGCAGCGGGGAGCGCTCGCGCGGGCAGTCTTGCGAGGCGCGCATGTTCGGCGCGAGCTTCGCGAGCTCCTCGGCGCTCCTCTCGCGGCACGCTTCCCTGCGCTGCGTGGCGTGGATGAACGAAACCCGCACCAGCGCCTCGTCCGGCGCCACCATCGAGAAGCGCGGCTCGGTCGAGAAGTAGGCGAGGATCGCCATCAGGGGCACGTAGAGCACGAGCTGCGCGGCGAAGCGGAGTGCTTTCATGCGGTTCCTCCGAGGCGAACCATTTCGGGGGCGGGACGCGGCACGAAGGCGTCGGCGAAGCAGTCGTCGGGGCCGAGGCCGTGGGCCGTGAACGCAGGGTGTGCCGCCTGTACCATTGCCGCCGAGCCGCAGGCGTACACCTGGTAGCCGCCGAGGTCGGGGAAGTCGGCGAGGATCGCCTGGTGCACGAAGCCGGTCCTGCCGGTCCAGTTGTCCTCGGGCGCGGGTTCGGAGATCACCGGCACGAAGCCGAAGTTGTCGTGCTCGCGCGCCCACTTCTCGGGCAGCTCGCGCAGGTAGAGGTCGGAGGGGCGCCGCACGCCCCAGTACAGGAGCATCCTGCGCTTCATCGCGCGGCCGAAGGCGTACTCCAGCATGCTCTTCACCGGGGCGAAGCCGGTCGAGCCGGCGACGAAGATCATCGGCTTCTCGGAGTCCTCGCGCAGGAAGAACGACCCGGCGGGCCCCTCGAAGCGCACCCGGTCGCCCGGGCGCATGCGCTCGAAGACGTGCGTGGTGTAGCGCCCGCCGGGGATGCGGCGGATGTGGAGCTCGATGCTGTCATTGACCGACGGGGCGGTCGCGAACGAGAAGCTGCGCTTCTCGCCGTCCTCCAGCAGAATGTTGATGTACTGGCCGGCGTAGAAGGCGATGCGCTCGCCGGCTTCGAGCTTGAGGATCACCTGCATCACGTCGGGCGCGAGCCGTTGCATGGCCGCCACGGTCGCAATCCAGGGTCGTGCGGCCGCGGCGCCCGGCGCCTTCGCCGGCACATACTCGATCTCGACGTCCTCGCGCGGGGTGCACACGCACGGCAGGATCGTGCCGGCGGCGCGCTCGGCCGCGCTTAGCACGCCGGGCTGGTACGGACCGAACTCGACCGTCCCGGAGCGCAGCGTCGCCTTGCATTCGCCGCAGCCGCCGTTGCGGCAGTCGAAGGGCAGCGCAACGCCCTCGCGCAGGCCGGCGTCGAGCAGCGTCTCGCCCGCGCGCACTGCGACGATGCGGTTGTCGGGTCGCACCAGCATGTAGCGCTCCGCGCCGCGCTTCTTCGGCGGCAGCCACGGCAGCAGGAAGAACAGCGCAGTCGCGCCGCCCACGAGCAGCCACACCTCGCCCGGCGTCCAGCGGTACAGGAGCGCGAGCACCGGCAGGTAGAACCAGTCGAAGCCCAGCTCGGCCACCCCGTCTTCACGCTGGCTCACCGCGGGCTTCAGGATCGACAGGACGACCAGCGCGACCGTCAAGGTCACCATGATCGGCAACGGCGGCGAGGTGCGCGCCTGCGGCACGCGCTGCGTGTGGATCCACAGCAGCGCCAGCACCGCGAGAGGCACGCCGATGTGGATGAACGAAAGCAGCGAGAAGAGGCGATCGTTCACGTTCTGCTCGAAGATGAAGTTGCGCACCAGCGTGCCGTTGAACACCGGCAGCCAGTCGAGCCATTCGGCGGTGGCGATCACCGTGAACTTGGCGAGGCGATCCCAGGGCAGCATGTAGCCGTTGATTCCCGCCACGTACACCAGCCACAGCAGCACCAGGCCGCTCACCCAGGAGAACCAGCGAAAGCCGCGGTAATGGTCGAACGCCCAGTGCCGCGTCATATGGAGCAGCATCGTCAGCACCACGCCGTCGGAGGCATAACGGTGCACCGAGCGCAGGACGCCGCCGGCCCAGGGCTGGCCGTGCGTAAGCGCCTCGACCGAGCCTGAGGCACCGGTCACGCTGGTCTCGAAGAAAGCATAGAGATACAGCCCGCTCGCGACGATCAGCCACATCAGGTAGTACGAGATCGAGCCGATGTAGTAGAGCGGATTCAGCTTCTCGCCGAAGGCGAGATTGAACAGCCCCTCGACCTTGACGAAGCACCACTGCAGCAACGCCTGGACACGCCTGTGCACTGCCCGATGCTAGGAGGCCGGCTCGGCTTTGGATTTGATGTGAGTCAACTTCCGGCGGCGCCATTCCCAGGCGACGAAGCCGATGCCACCGAGCATGACGCTCGCGCCGACGAGAAGCTCGATCAGCACCACATAGTTGAGGCGGTAGCGGCCCGCGGCGGGGTCGTAGACGGTGCACAGAAGCTTGAATTTCTCCCAGGTGCCCTCGAGGCTCGCCTGCTCGACGGGGGCGTTCTGCGCGAGCTGCAGCAGCGGGCCGACGAAGAGCGGCGCGTCGAAGGCGTCGCCATACACCTGCCGGTACACCCGCCCGTCGCGGTCGAGGATGCTCACCTGAAGCAGGTGGTCGAAGCCCGCCGCGGTAGGCTCATAGCGGAAGCCCAGATCCTTCGTGAGGGCATCCAGTGCGCTGGCGTCCGGGGTCAGGAACAGCCAGTTCGGCGAGGCGATGCCGAACTTGCGCGCGAAGGCGCGCATCGAGGTCGGATCGTCGAAGGGCAGGTTGAAGCCGATCGTCGCGACGCGGAAGGTCCCTTGGCCCAGGGTGCGCTCCGTCTCCTTGACTGCCGTGGCGAGGAACTGAGTCGTCGCCGGGCAGACCTGGGAGCAGCCCGTGTAGATGAAGTTCACGACCAGGGGCTTGCCGCGCAGCTCGGCAAGGCCCACTGCACGGCCGCTGGAGTCGACGAACCGGTAATCGCCGATCTGGCGGCCGAGGGCCGCCTGGCTTTCTTTCAGGGCGAGCTTTTCGTCGAAAGCCGCGGCGTTGAAAGAAGCGACGGCGAATAGCAGAAGCTTAGAAAAGCGCCACATCGGCCATGGCTCCAAGGAGCACTGCCGAGAGTTGCACCAGCGAGGCGAGGAATGCCCTGCGGGCGGGCATTCGCGCCGGCCGGCGCACGAGCGCATGGCAGCGCGCGAGGAAGAACGCGCCGCCGGCGGCGGCGAAGCCCGCGTAGACGAAGTGCAGGCCGAAGAACGCGGGGGCGAGCGAGGCGAGCACCAGCAGCCACGCGCTCGCGCAGATCGCCTTGGCGGCGCGCGCGTCGCCGACCACGACCGGCAGCATCGGCACGCCCGCCGCGGTGTAGTCGCGCCGGCAGACGATGGCGAGGCTCCAGAAGTGCGGCGGGGTCCAGAGAAACAGCACCACGGCGAGCGCCAGCGCTTCCGGGCCCGGGGCAGGCGAGACTGCCGCCGCGCCGGCGAGGACTGCAAAGCTTCCAGCGAGGCCGCCGACCACGATGTTCCACCAGGTGCGGCGCTTGAGCCATACCGTGTACACCACGCCGTAGGTGAACGCGCCGAGGAACACGTAGGCCGCAGCGACCCAGTTGGTGGAAAGGGCGGCCGCAAGCACCGAAGCGGCCAGCATGGCCGCGATCACCCACAGCCAGAACGGCCCGTGCCGGAGCACGCCGGTGACGAAGGGGCGGCCGTGCGTGCGCGCCATGCGCGCGTCGATGTCGCGCTCGACGTACTGGTTGAACGCCCCCGCGGCCGCCGAGGCGAAAAGAACCGCCAGCACCAGCGCCGAGGTCTTGCCGAAGCCGAGTGAAGCTCCTCTTTCCACGGCAAGGCCTGCGCCGGCCGCGACCGCAATCGCGACACCGATCCGGACTTTGAAGAGATTGAGGACGGCTTTCACGTCGCGTGTTTCCTTACTTCAGCGGCCAGACCGTCGACAGGTACTTCCAGTTGACGAAGTAGTACAGGACGAACGACACCAGGAACACCATCGCCAGCGCGAAGGTTCCGGGCGCAATCATGCCCGCCGAGCCATGCCCGGCGATGACCGGCCCCGCCGCAGGAACGACACGCGGCGCCATGCCGTCGCGGGCGCGAACGTGCTGGAAGCCCGGGGTCTGGATCTTCTTGCCGAGGAATACCGACCACACGGTGATGAGGAGATACATGCCACCGCCGACGATGGCGATGAGCCCGCTGATGCCCGCGAGCGCCATCATCAGCCAGGCCGCCCCCGGGAACTCGTAGGGGAAGGCGTTGCCGGCGAAGCCGATGTCCCAGTGCCTGCGCGGAACGCCTAGGGTACCGGCGCCCATGAGGAACAGCGCCACGCCGCCCATCGCGAGCCCGAACACGTACGGCTGGTACTTGGCCATCGTCGGGAACGCGAGCTCGCGGCGGAACAGCACCGGGATCAGGAAGTAGGTGAGCCCCATGAAGGCGAGCGTCGTGCCGATCACCACGGTGGCGTGAAAATGTCCCGGCACGTAGATCGTGTTGTGAATGATGAGGTTGAGCTGCTCGGTGCCCATCATCACGCCCGAGATCCCGCCGAGGAAGCCGAAGCCGACGAGCGAGATGAACATGGCGGAGAAGCACGGGTTGCCCCAGGGCGCCTTGCGCAGCCACTCGAACAGCCCTTGGGTATAGCCCTTCTTGCGCTGCGCCACCTCGATCGAGCCCGGCACCGTCAGCCCGTGCACCATCGAGGCGAGCACGGCGAGGTACATGGCGTAGCTGGTGTTGAAGATCTTCCAGTTGGAGGTGAGGCCCGGGTCGGCGAGCAGGTGATGCGCGCTCGCGAGCTGGAGGAAGAAGATGTAGAGCAGGAACGCGCTGCGGCTCACCTTCTCCGACATCGGCTTCGCGCCGAACACGATCGCGGCGATGGCGTACCAGACCGAGACGTGCGCCGCCACGTTCACCTGCTGCGACGAGTGCCCGAAGGCCCACCACACCGTCTTGTACATGAGCGAGTCGATGTAGTTGACCAGACCGACCGACCACAGGAAGGTCGGGATCAGGATGATGGCGCCGGCGGCGATGGTGAACACCGCGATGATGGCCGCGGTGATCGCACCGAAGGTGACCAGCGGCACCGAGTTGCGATAGGTGCGCTCGGCGCGCGCCACGACCAGCGTGCCGAAGAACACGAAGCAGGCGACGAGCGCGCCGACCGCGAACAGGATCAGGCCGAGGTAGAAGGTCGGATGCGCGCCCATCGGCGCGTAGGAGGTGAACATCACGCTCGAGTCGCCGCGGAACACCGAGTAGTTGTTGACCAGTGCGCCCACGACCATCAGCCAGAACCCCGCCCAACCCATGGCGGGCGTGGCGAGGCGGCACTTGAGCAGCGTCGAGGCGGCGAAGTACAGCACCGCGATCTCGAAGAAGATGATCCAGAAGATCAGCATGTTGATGCCGTGCGCGGTCAGCACCTGGTAGAACCGGTCGGGCGGCAGCAGGTGCACCGCCTGCCAGCGGGTGAGCACCACGCCGATGGCGAGCAGGCCGCCGATCAGCAGGGAGACCACTGCCGCGACGGCGTTCCAGCGCATCAGCTTGTCGGCGGGCTCGTGGAACACCAGGCCCGTGGCCGGGTCGGTCCTGAACATGCGGTTGACTGGCATTTGCTTTTCTCCCTACTTCACGACGTACAGCCGGCTCGCCATCGTGTGATGGTTCACGCCGCAGTACTCGTTGCAGAGGATCGAATACGTTCCGGGGTGGGTCGGCGTCACCGTGACCACGTGCTCGTAGCCGGGGTGCACCTGGATGTTGATGTTCTCCGGCTGCAGCGAGAAGCCGTGCAGCCAGTCCATCGACATGAGGTGGATGCGGTAGGACTTGCCGGCCTCGAGCTCGAGCATCGGGTACCAGCGCCAGAGCTGCGCGATCAGGTACACGTCGCTTCCCGCGGGCGGGTGCACCACCGGCACCTTCAGGTTGTCCGGCCCTTCCTCGCGCACCTTGTGCTTGGCAATGATTTCCTCGGCCTTCTTCGCGAAGTCCGCGGGCTTGGCGCGGTAGGCCTCGTTCGCCAGGTTCTGCTGCCCGTAGAGGTGCCAGTACGGCATCATGAAGAACATGATCAGGCACCACACCAGCGCGATCACGATCCAGATGAGCTCGGTGCGCTCGAGCGGCTCCTTCCACCACACGCGCTCCGAGGTCGATGAAATGGTCATTGCGGCTCCCTGGCTGGTTTTATTTCGCGATCGGCAATCCGACGATCTCCATCACGCCCCAGATGATGTAGAGCACGGTGGGCATCGCGATGCCGATGAAGAGCAGGAGAAACGGGTTGTCGAGGAGCTGCTGCATGGCCGGGACGGGCTCTTCGTCGGGCAGGAAGTCGTCGCTGTGCTCGGTGCTGGTGGTTGCCATGCGGCCTCCGTTGCGTGGATTGCCGGCAACTTAGGCGAGGGGTGGCGCGGTTTGCTTGATGTGAATTAAGTTTTTCGAGGCTCGTCCCGCGCACCATGCGCCCATGACTGAACGCGACCGCCGGCGGGTGGCCGGCTGGCTTCTCGTTTGCGCGGCCCTGGTCTTCGCCATGGTGCTGGTGGGCGGCGTCACCCGCCTCACGCGCTCGGGGCTCTCGATCGTCGAGTGGCAGCCGCTCGTCGGGGCGCTGCCGCCGCTGTCGCACGCCGACTGGGAGGCGCTCTTCGCCCGCTACCGCGAGACGCCGGAGTTCCGGCTGGTCAACTTCCAGATGACGCTGCAGGGCTTCAAAGGCATCTTCTGGTGGGAGTACTTCCACCGCCTGCTCGGCCGCACCATCGGCTTCGTCTTCCTGCTGCCTTATCTCTGGTTTCTTCTGAGGGGAAGGCTGGAAAAGCCCCTGGCGTGGAAGCTCGCGGGAATCTTCCTGCTCGGAGCGCTGCAGGGCGCGATGGGATGGGTCATGGTCCAGTCCGGCCTGATCGAGGATCCGAAGGTCGATCCGGTACGCCTTTCCGCGCACCTTGGGATTGCGCTCGCGATCTTCGCCGCCGAGCTGTGGCTCGCGCTGGAGCTCCTCGCCCCAAGGAAGGCCGCCGTAGAACGGCTGCCGCGCGCGCTTCCGTTTGCGGTGTTCGCCATGGCGCTTTCGGGCGGCATGGTCGCGGGGCTGCGCGCGGGCTATGCGTACAACAGTTTCCCGCTCATGAACGGCCATCTCGTGCCGCCCGAGGTCCTGATGCTCGAGCCTTGGTGGCGCAACTTCCTCTACAACATGGCGGCGGTCCAGCTCGTGCACCGCGCCTTCTTCTGGCTGCTTTCGATATTGATTCCGATCGTCTGGTGGCGCGCACGCGACACGGCGGCTGGAAACGCCTTGCTTGCCGCCTTCATCCTGCAGGCCGCGCTCGGCATCACGACGCTGTTGCTGGGCGTGCCCGTGGGTTTCGGTGCCGCGCACCAGGGCGGGGCGGTGCTGCTGCTCGCCGCCGCCATATGGTCGGCGCATTCAGTGCGGGCGCGCCCGGTGTTCCGTGCCGTCCATGCCCCCGCCTGAGCGACGGTTTCGGCTCGCTGCAGGATTGGGATTGGGCCTTTTGCTGGTGGTCGTTGTCGCAGCCGCCGGCATCCGGCTTGAAATCGGACCCGGCCTGCTTCGGCTTGTCCATCGCGCCGCCGCCTCGCTCGAAGTCATCGTGGTGCTGTGGCTGGGCTGGATGGCATGGCGCGCACGTGCAACCCGTCCGGTCGTATGGCGCGGATCACTTGTTGCAATCGGCGTCACCGCCTTCCTCTCGATCCTCGGCATCGCCGCAGGGCAGAACCCCCCGCCGGCCGCCGCCGCCGCCAACCTGCTCGGCGGGCTCGCGCTCGCCGCGGTCTTTGCCTGGCTTCTTGGCCGGATCAACGGAGGCTCGCGTGCGACGGGCCTCGCCCTTGGTTCCCTTGTTGGTGCGCTGCTGGCGATCCAGCTCCTGCTTGGCGCGCGGCTCGCGATCGTCGAGCGTTTCGCTGCTGCGCTGCCGCTGCACGGCCTGCTTGCGGTGGTCCTCGCCGGCCTGCTCGCGTGGCTGGGGCTCGCGCGCGTGCGCGGAGTGGCGGGGAAGGCGCTGTTCGCCCTCGCGCTCGCCGCGCCAGTCGCGGGCTTTACCGCGCTTCATTACGAGTGGTCGGCCGGCGCGGCGCTCGCTCACGCCGCAGCGGCCGCGCTGCTGCTGGCATCGACTGCCTATGCCCTGGGCCGCGGCGCTTGACTCACATCAAGGGAATGCGCCCGCCGGCCTGCAATCTTGCCAGCCATGAGTGAGGTCCACAGTTCGCTGAGCACGCAGCACGCGCAGATCGAGCGAGCGCTCGACGCGGTGATCGCCGCCGGGCGCGGCGCCTGCTGGTCCCTGTATCGGCGCTACCTCGCGGGGCTGCGTGAAGGCCTGCTCCAGCATATGCTATTCGAGGAGGAAACGCTGTTCCCGGCCCTGGAGAAGGGTGCGGCGGCCGCGGTCAAGGCGCTGCGCGAAGACCATGCGCAGCTTCGCCGGTACCTGGAGACGCTCGGCGCGGCGGCGCCGGAGCAGGACCCCGCAGGCTGCATCGCCGAGCTTCGCGAGCTCGCGGCGCTCCTGCGCTCGCACCACGCCGCGGAGATGGCGCTCGATCCGAAGTACGCGGCCCGGCCCGGCCCGCGGCTCGTGCTGCACGAGCCGGCGGCGATGGACCTGCGTGGCTTGCGGCCGCCCGAGCCGATGGTGCGCATCTTCCAGGCGCTTGAGCGCGACCCGGGCGCGCCGCTGCGCGTCATCCTGCCGCACGAGCCGCTTCCGCTGTATGCGCTGCTGCGCGAGCGCGGCTATTCGTGCACGGGCGCGCCGCGACCGGACGGCGGCTTCGAAATCCTGATCGAGTCCTCTTAATCCAGATCAAGCAACCGGCGCCTCCCGGCAGGCATCTTATGGTTAGCCAAGGAATCGCCATTCGATCGGGAGAACCCCCAGTGAACAGCCCTCGCAGTCGTCTCGCGCGCGCCGTGACCGTGCTCGCGCTGCCCATCGCCGTCGCCGCCGCCTATGCGCAACCCACCCAGCCGGGGCGCGCGCCGGTAACCGATCCCGAGATCCGCTACCAGGCCGGCGGCTCGCCGCTCGAGACGGTCGAGATGCACCAGGACATCAATCCGAAAGCCCCGCAGATGACCAAGGCGGAGTTCGACAAGGCGCGCCAGATCTATTTCGAGCGCTGCGCCGGCTGCCACGGCGTGCTGCGCAAAGGCGCTACCGGCAAGCCGCTCACGCCCGATATCACGCTCGCGCGGGGCACGGAGTATCTGAAGGTGTTCATCAACTACGGCTCGCCCGCCGGGATGCCGAACTGGGGCACCGCCGGCGAGCTCACCGCGGCGGACGTCGACCTCATGGCGCGCTACGTCCAGCAGACGCCTCCGCAGCCGCCCGAGTGGGGCATGGGCGACATGAAGAAGACCTGGAAGGTGCTGGTCCCGCCGGAGAAGCGCCCGAAGAAGAAGGAAAACGCCTATAACACCGACAACATCTTCGCCACGACGCTGCGCGACACGGGCGAGGTGGCGCTGATCGACGGCGACACGAAGAAGGTCATCAACATCGTCAAGACCGGCTACGCGGTGCACATCTCCCGCACCTCGGGCTCCAAGCGCTACGTGTACACGATCGGGCGCGACGGCAAGATCAACCTGATCGACCTGTGGATGGAGAAGCCCGACAACGTCGCCGAGATCAAGATCGGCCTGGAGGCGCGCTCGGTCGAAACCTCGCGCGCCAAGGGCTACGCGGACAAGATCGCCATCGCCGGCGCCTACTGGCCGCCGCAGTTCGTGATCATGAAGGGCGACACCCTCGAGCCGCTGAAAATCGTCGGCACGCGCGGCATGACCGTGGACGATCAGGAATACCATCCGGAGCCGCGCGTCGCAGCGATCGTCGGCAGCCACCTCAAGCCCGAGTTCGTCGTCAACGTGAAGGAGACCGGCAAGATCCTGATCGTCGACTATCGCGACATCCGCAACCTCAAGACCACCGAGATCGAAGGCGCGAAGTACCTGCACGACGGCGGCTTCGACTCGACCAAGCGCTACTTCATGGTCGCGGCCAACCAGTCGAACAAGGTCGCGGTGATCGACACCAAGGACAACAAGCTGGTCAAGCTGGTCGACGTCGACAAGATCCCGCATCCAGGGCGGGGCGCGAATTTCGTGCACCCGAAGTACGGCCCGGTCTGGGCCACCGGGCACCTCGGCAGCGAGAAGATCTCGCTCATCGGCACCGACCCGGAGAAGCACAAGGAATACGCCTGGAAGGTGGTCCAGGTGCTCGACGGCCAGGGCGGGGGCAACCTCTTCATCAAGACCCATCCGAAGTCGACGAACCTGTGGGTCGACACGCCGCTCAATCCCGATGCTAAGCTCGCGCAATCGATCGCGGTGTTCGACATCAACGACCTCGCTAAGAAGCCGGTGGTGCTGCCGATCGCCGAATGGGCAGGGGTCGGCGATGGCGCCAAGCGCGTGGTGCAGCCCGAATACAACAAGGCCGGCGACGAGGTATGGTTCTCGGTCTGGAGCGCGAAGAACCAGGAGTCGGCGCTGGTGGTGGTCGACGACAAGAGCCGCAAGCTGAAGGCGGTGATCAAAGGCAAGGAGATCGTCACGCCCACCGGCCACTTCAACGTCTACAACACGACTCACGACATCTACTAGATAAAGGACCCACCGCAATGAAGCTCGTCGTAGCCACGGCCGCCTTGGCCGGCATGTTGTTCGCAGCTCCAGGTTTCGCCGACGAGGCGCTGGCGAAGAAGCACAATTGCACCGCCTGCCATGCGATCGACAAGAAGCTGGTCGGGCCGGCGTACAAGGACGTCGCAGCCAAGTACAAGGGCCAGAACGTCGCCGCGAAGCTCCAGGAGAAGGTGAAGAAGGGCGGGCAGGGCGTGTGGGGCCCGGTGCCGATGCCGCCCAACGCCGCGGTGCCGGACGCCGATATCAAGACGCTGGTCGACTGGATCCTGAAGTTGAGCTGAAGGTCCGCGCGAACGCGCCTGCCCCGCAGCGGTCGAACCGGGGTGGCGCACTTCAAGCTAAAGCTCGCGAAGGGCGAGCGCCTTCTAGACCGCATTCTCGGCGCGGGTATTGCGCTCGACCATGAATGCGACGGCGCGCTCGCGTGCGGAGCCTGCCGCGTTATCGTTCGCACCGGCGCGCAGACGCTCAGCGCGGCGGGCGAGGACGAGCTCGACATGCTCGACCGGGTGGCTGCCGAGGAGCCCGGCGCGCGCCTCGCCTGTCAGGCGCTCGCCGATGGCGGCGAGGTCGAGGTGGAGCTTCCCGCGACCGCAGTCCCAGCAAGAGCCGCGGGGTCGATTCCCCTGTCTGTGACCGAGCGCGCGTCGAAGTTTCTCGCCGCGCAGCTCGCCCGGCATCCGGGTGCAGTCGCGGTGCGCCTCGCAGTCCATCCGTCCGGGTGCTCCGGCTTTCGCTACCGCGTCGATCCCGCCGACTCGATCCTCGAGGGCGACCGGGTTTTCGAAAGCGGCGGCGTGCGCGTCACCGTGGATGCTTTGAGCCTGCCGTACCTGCAAGGCACTGTGGTCGACGTGGTGCAGGAGGGGCTCGCGCGCAGGCTGCGCTTCGACAACCCGAACGCGCGTCAGAGCTGCGGCTGCGGGGCGAGCTTCGGCACCTGAAACGCGGCCATGGCGCTCTTCACACCGTCGGAGCCGCAGGCGGGATCCGCGCAGGGCTTTGCGCTGTTTGCCCTCGGCTTTCGTCCCTTGTACCTCCTCGCCGGCGCCTATGCCGCGCTGAGCGTGCCGCTATGGGCGGCTCAATACGCGGGCTGGGTACCCGGAGCGAATCCGCTGTGGCACGCGCATGAAATGCTGTTCGGCTATGCGTTCGCGGTCATCGCGGGCTTTCTCCTCACCGCCGTGAGAGCATGGACCTCGCGCCCCACGCCGGGCGGCGCCGCGCTCGCCGGCATCGCCGCGCTGTGGATCGCGGCGCGGCTTTCAGCTCCTTATTCCCTCCAAGGCAGCAGCCTGCTGGATGCGCTTTTTGCCCTCGCCGTGGCCTGGGGCATCGGCCAACCGATCATTGCAAGCCGTAACCGGAACTGGTACTTCGTCGTCTTTGTGCTGGCGCTCGGCGCCGCGAGCATCGCCTTCCAGGCGCACCCGCGGATCGCGCTCGCCATCGGGCTCGATCTCGTCCTCCTGGTCGTCTCGATCATGGGCGGGCGGGTCATTCCGGCCTTCACCAACAACGCCGTCCCGGGCGCCGGCGCGCGCCGCAACCGCTGGATCGAGTATGGTGCGCTCGGCTCCGTGCTCCTGCTCATTGTCCTCGACGGCGTGCAATGGGGCCTGGGTGCCGCGCTGATTTGCCTTCTGGGCGCGGGCCTGCACGGCGCGCGTGTAGCGCTCTGGGCGCCGCTCGCGACCCGCGGGCGGCCGATCCTGTGGATCCTGCACCTCTCGTATGCGTGGGTCGCCGTGCACCTCCTGATGCGCGGGCTGGCCGGCTTCGACCTCGTCCCCGCCGCGCTTGCCACGCACGCGCTCACCGTGGGCGTCGTCGGCGGCCTGACGCTCGGGATGATGACCCGCACGTCGCGCGGCCACACCGCGCGGCCGCTCAAGGTCGGATCGTTGGAGGTGGCGGCCTACGTCTTCGTGCACGCCGCGGCGTTTGTGCGCGTGCTTCTTCCGCTCGCCGTGCCCGGCGCGTACGCGGCCTGCGTCGTTCTCTCTGCGGTGCTGTGGTGCGCTGCATTCGCCCTGTTCACTGCTGTGTACTACCCGATCCTTTCGCGTCCGCGGCTGGACGGGCAACCGGGCTAGCGATGGGCAAACGCGTTCGCTTGACTTGCATCAAGGCCTGCCGAGTGGGGGCTGCTACAGTGGACTCGAGTCTGCAGCGGGTCGCCGAAAAGGGGCAGCAACAGCGGGATTCCCGGCTACCTGTCGGGATACCGGTCCGCAGGCAGGCTCCGCAGCGGCTACCGCCGCGCTAGAAGTAAGCGCCCCTCAGGCGCTGCCCGAAAGTCCGGGCACCCAGGCCCCGCCTCAGGCGGGGCCTTTCATTTCGGCATAATCAAGATCCCATGTTCAAGCGCATCGACCATATCGAGCTCGTCACCGCGCAGCCCGAGCGCGCCATCGCTTTCTACACCGGCGTGCTCGGATTCAGGGTGCGCTCGCGCGACACGGTCCCGGGCGGACTGCAGCTCGTCTACCTGGATCTCGGCGGCACCACCGTGGAGCTCATCACCTACAGCGAGACGACCCCTGCGCCGCGCGCCGAAGGCGAGCATCTCGGCTACCGCATGATGGCGCTGGAGGTGGATGACCTGCAGCAGGCGCTCGCCGAGCTCAAGGCGAAGGGTATCGAGCCCACTTGGGGGCCGAAACACCGGCCGAGCTACGCCCGCGCCGAGATCCGCGACCCGGACGGGAACTCCATCGAGCTGCGGCAGTGGGTGAAGCACTGAACGGGTGCTGACCGGGCAGCGCGCGTTCTACCCGGCCGCGGCGCTCCACGCAGCGCTCTTCCTTCCCGCCTCGGTGCTCGGCATGGGCCGCCAAGGATCGCTGTGGCATGCGCACGAGATGCTCTTCGGGTTTGCCCTCGCCACGGTGGCGGGCAACCAGCTCGCCACGCTCGCAGGATGGCGGCTGTACCTGCTCCTCGCCGCGTGGGCTGCCGCGCGCGCGGCCTTCATTGCCGCGCCCGGATCCCTCGCCGCGGGCGTGCTCAACGTGCTTTTCGCCGCGCTGCTCACGCTGCATGCGGCGCCGCGGCTTCTCGGCGCGGCGAAGAAGTGGCGCAACCAGGCGCTGCCCGCGACGCTGGTTGCCCTGTGCGCCACCGTCGCGGTATTCCATCTCTTTCGCTCGGGGCTGGTGACGGCCGTCCTGCTGCTCGCTCTTCTTATGCTCTTCATGGGAGGACGCATCATCGCTCCAGCGGTGGCGGGACAGCTCGAGCGCCAGGGGCAGCGCCTCGGCCCTCGCGTGCAGCCCAGCATCGAAGGAGCACTGATCGCCGTCATGGCGCTCGCGGCAGCGGCAAGCGTGGCCTCTTTCCAGGTCCCGCTTGGAGGACTTTGCCTGACTGCGGGAGTCCTCGCAGCCTTGCGGATTTGGCGCTGGCGCCTGTGGGCACTGCGCGGCCGTCCCGACCTCGTCTGCCTCGCTTCGGGCTACGGCTGGCTCGCCCTCGGGCTCGCGCTCTACGGATCTGCCGCGCTTGCCGGGCGCCACGAGACGGCGGCGCTGCATTTCATCACCGTTGGCGCCGTCGGCACCTTGACCTTTAACGTAATGGCGCTCGCTTCGCTGGTAAGGGCACGCCGCGATCCGGCGCGCTGCGCGGCGCTCGTCTGGGGAACGGCGCTCATCGCCGCCGCGGCGCTCGCCCGCGCCGCAGGACAGTACGAAGCTGCGGCGCTGTGCTGGTCGGCTGCGTTCGCCCTCCTCGTATTCCTGCTGGCCGCTAGCCGGCGGCGTCTGCGCGGGCAGGGCGAGCGGCCTTAGCAAACGTCAAGGTTTCGCAAGCACCCTCGAACGCTGGTGCACGGCAGCGCTCTATCTCTATAGAACCCGGCAGCTTGCCGGCAACCAACTGAGGATAAGCACCATGTTTACAAGAAAGATGAGACAGGCAGCGCTTGCAGTGGCAGTCGCGCTCGTATTTGCGGGCCCGGCGGCATACGGTCAGGCGGCGCACGATCACGGTCAAGCAGCCGGCGAAGTCAAACTGGTTCTCAACCAGGGCCAGAAGTGGACCACCGACGCACCGCTGCGCCAGGGCATGGACAACATCCGCGGCGCGCTCGCCAAGGACGTGAATGCGATCCATGCGGACAAGGCGACGCCGAAGCAGTACGAGGCACTCGCCGCAAAGGTCACCGGCGAAGTGGCGGGCATCGTGCAGAACTGCAAGCTCGAGCCCGCCGCCGACGAGCAGCTGCACCTCGTGATCGCCGAGCTGATGGCCGGCGCGGAGGCGATGGAAGGCAAGGTGAAAGGCGAGACGCGCCGCGCCGGCGCAGAGCGCGTGGCGAACGCGCTGAACGCCTACGGCGAGCACTTCGACCATGCGGGCTGGAAGCGCCTCTAAGCCGGTACGGCAGAGCTAGTGCGCGTGCGGCTCTTCCTTGGCATGGTGGCCGTGCGCCGGCCCCGAGGCTGCTTGCCATAGCCGCTCAACGTAGTGGATGTAGGGCACGTAAGCTTCCACATACTCGCGGCCGGCCCGGACATCGTCCGGTGCGAAACCTTTGCGCGCCACTGCGTGATGGAAGTGCTCATGGAGCCCCTTGCGCACGGCGTCGCCCAGCACCTTCAGCAGCTTGTCGACCGAGCCGTCTTCGAGGGCGCGGTCCGCTGCCGGGATGGCAGGGCCCAGATCGCGCCCCGCCGGCTTGAGTCCGGTGTACGGGGCGCCTTCGCCTGCGCGGTGCACGCGCACCAGCGTCTCGAAGAAATGCTGGTCGGCGAGGGCGCGCGCTTCGCCGCCGAGCTTGCGCACCGCGACGGCGTGCGTGAAGGCTTCGCGGATTTCCGCCTCGTCCTGCTCGCGCACCCAGGGCAGCACCAGGTTGACGTTGCTGTCGTTCAGCGCCCGGCGTGCGAGCGAGACGACCGGGCCGTCCAGGCCGTCGCAATGCCCCAGGCCGAAGGCGAGCAAAGCAACGCCTCCGCCCAGCTCCCCGAGCCAGCCTTGGCTCCCCGTGATCCATGCCGTAGCGCGCTCCAGCGCCACCAGCACGATGACCGTCGCCGCCGCGAGCAGTCGGCGATCATTGATTCGTAGGGCTTTCATGAACGCTCCTCGTTGCGGATTGCTCCAAAAGCAGTCTGCGCCGAACGCGCTGCAGCTTGTTGAGGTAGGTCAACCTGCTCTTCCGCCTCCTGGATTCTCATTTGACTGGATCATGCGGCACGAGCCCGACCTCAAATCTTTCCTAGCGCACCTGCCGCTGTTCGAGGGCCTCAGGGCCGATGAGCTCGAGCGTCTCGCCGCCGGCACCATCCGCCGCAGGCTGCGCAGCGGCGAGACGCTGTTCAGCCGCGGCGAGCCGACGACCGGCTTTCACGCGGTCGTGCACGGCCGGATCGCGCTGGTTGCCAGCTCGGCGCAGGGACGCGAGCGCGTGAGCGCCATCGTCGAGGCCGGAGGCAGCTTCGGCGAGGCGATGATGTTCCTGGAAAAACCCTACATCGTGACCGCGCGGGCGCTGACCGATGCGCTGGTCCTGCGTATCGGCAAGGAAACGGTGTTCGCCGAGCTCGAGCGCAATCCGCGCTTCGCCCGCCGGGTCATCGCGGCGCTCTCGGCGAAGCTGCAGGCGACGGTCGACGAGCTCGAGACGTATGCGCTCGGACCGGGTAGCGCCCGGCTCGCCGCCTGGCTGCTGCGGGAGGCGCCGCCCACGCATCAAGATGGGCCCGCCGTGGTGATGCTGCCGGCGGCGAAAAGGGCAATCGCCTCCCAGCTCAACCTGAGCGCCGAGCACTTGTCGCGAATCCTGCGCGAGCTTGCGCACGAAGGCCTGATCGAGGTCCACGGGCGCAAGATCCGGATTCCGGACGTCGCACGCCTGCGCGACTGGAACTCAATGAGGCAATCCCAATGAGATTGCGGTCTGTTGCAGTGCCTCTTGCCTTGGCAGCGCTTGCCGGCTGCGCGGCGCAGCCGGCGCCGAGGGCAGAAGAGGGTGCGCTTGCCCTGCGCGGCATCATGCGCGACATGGGGCGCGAGCTCACGGCCGCCACCGACGCCCTGTTGCGCGAGGACTACTATGCTGTTGAGCGCTCGGCCAGTCGCCTCGCCGCGCATGCGCAGCCGCCGGCCGAGGAGCGAGTGCGCATCATTACTTGGCTCGGCGGCGAAGCGGCGCGGTTCAAGGGCTTTGACGACGAGGTTCACGGGCACGCGCAAGCGCTCGCCGCTGCGGCCCGTGAGCGCCAACCCAGGCCGGTGCTGGAAGCATTCTCGAAGCTACAATCCGCATGCGTGGAATGCCACGTCGAGTTCCGCAAGCGCTTGCTTGAGCGGTTCTATCCGCTCCAGCCGAAATAAGACGATGTGAGGGAGGCGAGAATCGCACCATGAAGGCGTCCGTTCAGGTCGTTGTGCTCGGCCTGTTGCCGTGTCTGGCGCACGCAGAGCCGAAAAGCGGCGAGCACGTTTACAAGGAAGTCTGCTTCGCCTGTCACGCTACCAAGGTGGAAAAGGCGCCGCAGTTCGGCGACCGCAAGGCCTGGGCGCCGCTCATCAAGGAAGGCCAGCACGTGCTCACGGCGCACGCGTGGGTGGGCGTGCGCAACATGCCGCCGCGCGGCGGCAAGCCCGATCTCGAGCTGGAAGAGTTCGCGCGCGCCGTGGCCTACATGGCGCGCGCGGCGGGCGGCAAGTGGCAGGACCCGGACGCTGCGATGCTGGCGAAGATCCGCAACGAGGAGAAGAAGCGCATCGCGCAGATGAAGTCGAAGAAATGACCGGCCGGGCTGCGATTTTCCGCTCAGGTGACCCGTTCCGGCGTTTCAGGTTGCGGCTGGCGAGCTTCATGCGCAACCGGCCTGGCCTGCGCAAAACGCAGGTGCACCCGCGTGCCGGTGCCCGGCGACGAGTCTAGCTCCACGCTGCCGCCGGCTTGCCGCATGAACCCATAGACCTGAGGCAGTCCGAGGCCCGTGCCCGCTTCCCCCTTGGTGGTGAAGAACGGCTCGAGCGCGTGCAGCCTGACGTCCCTGCTCATGCCGGAGCCGTCGTCCTCGACGGTGAGGCAGACCCCCGAGGCCGTGACCTGCGTGCGCAACGAGATGCGGCCCTGGCGCGAAATCGCGTCACGCGCATTCACCACCAGATTGAGCAGCGCGATCTCGAGTTGCGACTCGTCGGTCAGGACCGGGGGCAGCCCGGGCGCCAGCTGCAGGACCAGCTCGATGCGCGGGCCGGCCGCCTGCGCGATCAGCGGCTGGGCTGCGCTGATGAGCGAGTTGAGGTCCGCCGGCTTGAGCTCGAGCCGCTGGCGCCGCGCGAAAGCGAGAAGGCGCGCAATGAGCTCGGTGCCGCGGTCCACCGCTCGCCGGGCGACGGCTGCCGCCTGCAGCACGTGGTCGCGCTCCCCGGGCCGGAGCGTCAGCACCTGGAGACTCGAGGAGACCACGTTCAGCAGGTTGGCGAAGTCATGTGCGATCCCCCCAGTAACTTGACCAAGCGCTTCGAGCTTCTCCGCCTGTGCACGCTGCGCGCGCGCCTGCTCGAGCCGGTTTCGCCTGCGCACCAGCTGCACCAGCACTCCGGCAAGCAAGAGCGTGAGCGCCGCCATCGCCACGGCCGCACTCGCCGCGCTGCGCCTCCATTCGGCGAGCAAGTCGTGCTCGCTAAGTGACACATGCACCACCAGCGGCAGGCCTTCGATACTGCGGTAGCTGACGATGCGTTTTCCGGCGACCAGGTGGCCGTCGATCCAGTAGCTTCCGGTTTCACCCGCGTTTCCGGCGAACAGCGGCAGGCGCTTGAAGTTGCGTCCGATGTCTTCGGGCGCCGCGGGATGGCGAGCGATGAGGGTACCGTCTCGATGAAAGAGCGCGATCTCCTCGCGTCCGCTGAGCGCGATCTTGTTGTACAGCGCCTCGAAGTACGTCGCCGGCAGCGCGGCGACCACAACGCCGTGAAATTCGCCGGGCGCGCCCAGGCGCGTAGCCACGGAGACAAACCAGCCCGCTTCTGCTCCGGAGCGGCTCAGGTACGGACCGGAAACATCGCTCTCCACGTCGCGGTGGTCGCGAAACGCCATGAAATAGGCGCGGTCGGCAAGGCTCACGGCCGGCGTGCGCGGGTAATCGGTGTCGTGAATCAGGTAGCCATCGGGCCCGATGACGAAAAGCGCACGGGCGTAGGGAAGATCGTTCAAGCGCTGCCGCAAGAGCGCCTGGAACGCGGGGTCGTTGCCCTGTGGGCGCGATAACGTCCAGGCGTCTGCGACGGCCCGCACTGTCAGCGCGGCCGACTGGATCGTCCGGGCGGTGTGCTGCTCCATAACTTGAGTAAGGGCGGCGGCTGCGCGCTCTCCTCGATCGAAGGCGGCGCTGCGGGCATCCACCAGCAAGGCCACGACAATCGTGGTGGCAGCGAGCCAGCCCAGGATCGAGGCGAGCAGCGAAACGCGGTTCGTAAGCCGGATCATGCCTCACCCTAGTAGGCTCGGGACCGCGGATGTTGACGCAGCTCAAGCGCCGCCGAACGCGTCCGGCACGTCTCTTGCCAGCGGCTAGGCGCGGCGCAGGCGCGCGACGTCGGGGACGCGGATCGAGCGGCCGTTCACCTCGATCAGGCCGTCGGCTGCGAGCTCGTGCAGGATGCGCGAGAAGTGCTCCGGCGTCATATTGAGCCGCGAGGCCAGCACGCTCTTGCCGGGGGTGAGGTTCACGTCCGCGGCGCCGTCCGCGACGCCCTCGGGCAGCTCGGCGAGCAGGTAGCCGATGAACCGCTCCTCGCCCGAGCGCAGCGTGTAGGCTTCGACGTCGCGCACCAGCCCGTGCAGCCGGCGCGCGAGGCCGGCGATCATGCGCCGCGCGAACGGGTTGGGGCCGAGCTCCTCGAACACGGCCTGCTTGGCGATGTGCAGCAGCATCGAGTCCGAGAGCGCCTGCGCGAACACCACGTAGGGCTTGTCGAGGAGCATCAGCGCCTCGCCGAAGCTCTGGCCGGGGCGGATGATCTCCACCACCTTCTCCACGCCCTGCGGCGAGGTGAAGGCGAGCTTCACCTGCCCGTACACCACGAGGTGGAAGCCGGTGCACGGGTCGCCGCACTGCACGATCGACTGCCCCTTGTCGAAATAGAGCGGCACGGTCGCGGCGGCGATGCGGTCGAGCTCGGCCGGACCCATCTCGCAGAACATCGGGAGATTGGCGAGGAACGCGCGCGTCTTGATCTGGGGCGGCCGCCTCGGCATGTCAGTGGCTCGTGCCTTCGGAGCGCTCGATCTTGTTCGCGACGTTGTACTTGCCGACCGGCTTCCTCATCGGGATGCGTTTCACTTCCTTCAGCGTCGCGGCGTCGAACACGATGAGGGCGCCGTCGTCCTCCCACAGGCTGGCGAGCGCGTAGCGTCCGTAGCGGTCGAATTCGATGTGGGCGAGCGTCTTGCCGGGTGCCGGCGTGAGGCGCGCGACCACCTCGAGGGTCTGCTTGTCGATGAGCTGGAGCGTGTCGCGTCCCTGCGGGCTCATCATCGAATCCACCCAGGCGTAGCGCGAGGCTTCGTGGCTGCGCAGGAAGAAGCCCGGACCGAGCGTCGGCACCTGCTTCACCGTCTGCCATGAGGCGACGTCGATCACCGTCACGACACCCTCTTTCAGATTGGGCGTCGCCATCACGCGGCGCCCCTGGCGCTCCCAGGTGATGCCCGAGCCGAGGTGCGGCAGGCCGGGAAGCTCGAGCGTGGCGATTGCCCGGCGCACGTCGAGGTGCACCACCGTGGCGCGCCTGCCGTCGCGCTGCGTGCCGACGACCTGCCGGTAGTCCGGAGTGAAGAAGAAGTCGTCGAGCGGCTCCTCGAGCGGCGTGCGGCGCGGATGGAGGAAGCCGGACACGAACGCGCCTTCCTTCAGGCGGAAGTCATGCACCAGCCCGGCAGCGATGTCCTCTGCTTTCGGGTCGTAGGACACCTCCCACAGCTCGGGCAGGTCCTTGAGCGCCACGATGAAGCTCCTCCTCGGCGCAGCATCGTACACGGCCGAGACGCGCGAAGAGTTGCCTTTCTCGTCCTTCGCATCCATCAGCTTCAGCAGATTCAATTGAGAATCGAACACCGCCAGCGTGTGCGGCAGGTAGTTCGCCGCGACCACGTAGTTGCCGTCGGAGGAGACCGCGGCGTTCCTGGTGTTGATGCCGGCGCGCACCTCGGCCACGGTCTCGAGGTTCCACAGGTCGTACTTGGTGAGCCAGCCGTCGCGCGAGGCGAAGTAGACATAGCGGCCGTCTGGCGAGAACTTCGGGCCGCCGTGCAGCGCATAGCGCGAGGCGAAGCGGTGAATCGGCTCCAGGCGCTCGCCGTCCAGGATCGTCACGTGGTGATCGCCGGCTTCGACCACGACGAAGAGGTTCAGCGGATCGGCCACGAGGCGCGGTCGCCCAATATCCGGGGAAGTCTTGTGGATCGTGCGAGAGGCGCGGATCTCGGTCTCGCCCCATTGCGGCGCCGGCATCACCGGCGAGTAGATCAGCTCGACCAGACTGGAAACTTGCTGTTCATTCAATTCATTCTTGAACGCGGGCATCTGCACGCCCGGCCGGCTGTCGCGCACCATGCGCGCGGCTTCGGCCTTCTTGAGCCGCGACAGGTTCTCGGGCAGCAGCGCCGGTCCCATCCCGCCGAGGCGATCCGCGCCATGGCACGCGGCGCAATGCGTCTGATAAACGCTTTGCGAAAAGCAAACCCCCGGGAAGAGCAGGACGACGAAAAGCAACACCTTCCTCACGCGGCGATCTCCTCGTCGTCGAGGTAGCAGGCGGGGTCCTCGGCCCACGGATCGCCGCTCACCTTCATCGCGCGCACTCGGGTGTTGCCGCCGCAGATGTCGAAGTGGGCGCAGCGGCCGCAGCGGCCCTTGATCGCGCGCGGCCGCGCCTTGAGGCCCGCCATGACCGGGTGGCGGGTGTCGGTCCAGATGGCGGAGAACGGCCGCGAGCGCACGTTGCCGAGCGTGCAGTCCCACCACATGGTGTCGGGGTGGACGTTGCCCAGGTTGTCGATGTTGGCGACGTTGACGCCGGAGCTGTTGCCGCCCCACTCGGCGAGCTTGGCCCGCAGGTGGGTTTCGTCCAGGCCCGGGACATGGCGCCGCGCCCAGTGGAGGAAGTAGACCCCGTCGGCGTCGTTGTTCCCCGTGACGTAGTCGCGCTCCAGCCCGTGTCTAGCCTGGTCCCAGCAGCGTGCGAAGAGCACGTCCATCGCGGCGCGCGCGGTGGCGAGCTCGGCATCGCGCTTGCGGTTCACGTTGCCTCGCCCGGCGTAGTTGAGGTGCGAGAAGTAGAACCGCGGAATGCGCTCGCGCTCGACGAGGTCGAGTAGCGGCTCGAAATCGCCCGCGTTGTCGCGGGTGAGCGTGAAGCGCACGCCGACCTTGACCTCCAGGTCGCGCAGCAGCCGCAGCGCCTCGAACGATTTTGCGAACGCGCCCGCCATCCGACGAAACCTGTCATGGGTTTGAGCGAGGCCGTCAAGGCTGATCCCCACGTAGCCGAAGCCGGTGCGGCGGATGCGCGCCGCCATGGCCGCGTCGATCAGAGTGCCGTTGGTGGAAAGCGCGGTATAGAAGCCCATTGCCTTCGCGCGCTCGGCGATTTCGAAGAGATCCCGCCGCAGAAGCGGCTCGCCGCCCGAGAGGATGAGCGCCGGCACGCCAAACGCCCTGAGATCGTCCATCACCGAAAACACCGCGGCGGTGTCGAGCTCGCCGGGGAAGTCGACATCGGCCGAGATCGAGTAGCAGTGCATGCACGCGAGATTGCAGCGGCGCACCAGGTTCCAGATCACCACCGGCCCCGGCGGGTCGCGGCGCGGCGAGAGAGGCTCGCGCGGGGCGCTCGGGGGCGTCGGATGCAGGATTTCGTTAACGAAGCGGGAGACGCGGAACATGTCAGGCGATCCTGAGGCCGGTCTTCTTGAGGATTCGGGTGCTGTAGAGCACGTCGCTCGCGCCGAGCGAGGCCCCGAGCGCGGCGCGGATGATCTCGATCTTCTTCTCGGTGTCCGCGCGGCTCGCGCCGTGCACCATCGCGAACAGGTTGTAGGGCCAGTCGGGCAATCTGCGCGGACGCCGGTAGCAGTGCGTGACAAAAGGCAGCGAGCCGATTCGCCGTCCGAGGTCGTCGACCGCGCCGTCGGCTACGTCCCAGACCGACATCGCATTCGCGGCGTAGCCCAGCGCATAGTGGTTGGGCACGGCGCCGATGCGCCGGATGCGGCCGTCGGCGAGCATGCGTCGCAGTGCGCCGAGCACCTCCTCCTGCGAGACGCCGAGCTGGCGCGCGAGCTCCTGGTAGGGCGTGGAAACCAGGGGCAGGCCGCCCTGCGTCGCCTTCACTACCGCCCGGTCAATCGCGTTCATGCGGTGAGCCTCAGTCCGACGAAATACTCTTTCTCGCGCGGCAGATTGAGCACCGGGTACCCGGTTTGCGCCTCGATCGTTGCGATCGTCCTTTCGATTTCCGCGGGCGAAAGTGCGGCGAGCACGAACCACATGTTGAGCCGGTGCGCGCGCGCGTAGTTGTGCGCGACCTGCGGATGCGCGTTCACGATCGCGGCCACGCGCTCGAAATCCTCGCCGGGCACGCTCAAGGCGCACAGCGAAAAAGTGCCGCCGAGTCGCTCGGCGTCGAACAGCGGCCCGAACCGGGTAAGCACATTGCTCGCGAGCAGGGCCTTGAGCCGGGAAAGCAACTCGTCCTCGGTCGTGCCGAGCTCGCGTGCCATGTCGGCGAATGGCCGCTCGCAGAGCGGGAAGCCGCCCTGCAGGGAGTTCACGATGCGCCGGTCGAGCTCATCCATAGCGGGCAGCGCGCTGCGCGAAACACCGGTTGCTGAAGAGCACCGCCCGCGGGTAGCGCGCGGCGTACAGGCCGCTGATCCGCTTCACCTCGTAGAGCACGCGGCTGCGGCGCCGCCCGTGCACCATGCAGTAAAGGTTGTACGGCCACTCGGGCGCCGAGCGCGCCCTGCGGTAGCACAGCGTGACCACCGGATCCCGGGCGAGCTCGTGGCCAACCGAGCTGACGCGGTCGTCGGGCACGTCCCACACCACCATGGCGTTGGCCTCGTACCCGACCCGCCGATGCCGCACGATCGCACCGATGCGGCGGATGCGGCCGTCGGCGAGCATCCTCTCGAGGAGCGAGATCACTTCCGCTTGCGTGGTCCCGACCTCCGCGGCGACGCGCTCGTAGGGCGCGGCGACGAGCGGGAGCCCGCCGGCCACCGCGGCCACCAGCTTTCTCTCCTCAGCGCCAAGCTGGGGAAAGATCCGAGGCGCGTCTGCGCGCGGCGCCGCGCGGGTGCCCAGATCGAAACCGAGGTCGATGTGGAATTCCTCGAGCAGCGGCAGCCTCAGCGCCTGGACGGCGCAGGCCTGCTCGATGCGGAAGAGCGTTTGCTGAAGCTGCGCTTGCGTCGTCCCGGTGACGACGAACCAGAGGTTGTAATGGTGCTCGCGCTCGTAGTTGTGGTTGACGCCTGGCTGCGCGCTGACGAACTCGGCGACCGCCGCCAGCCGCTCGGGCGGGACCGCCATCGCAGCGAGAAGGCTCGCGCCAACGGCGTTGGGCCGGAACACCGGACCGATCCGGTCGATCACCCCCTGGTCGCGCAGGCGCGCGAACCTGGAGAGCGTCTCTTCTTCGGACAGGCCGGCCTCGCGGCCGATCACCGCGAACGGCCGCGGCACCAGCGGAAGGCCGCGCTGCCAGGGGTTGACGAGGCGCAAGTCGGCGGCGTCGAGCATCAGAATCCGGTCATGCCGGCGCGTGAAGTGAGGAAGATGCCGCTTGGCTTGTCCGCCGGGAGCCGCGTCAGCTCGGCGTAGCTCGCCGTGTCATAGACCGCCACCGCGTCGTCGTCGCGCGAGGAGATCCACGCCTGCTCCCCGCGCGGCGTGAATTCCATGTGCAGCACCGCGCGGCCCGGACGCAGTTCCTTCACCACCTTCATGGCATCCACGTCGATCACCTGGACGCGGTCGTTGTCCGGCAGGGCGAAGTTCACCCAGACGCGCCGCCCGCCCGGCTGCGCCACCGCGAACACCGGCTGGCCGCGCAGGGGGATGCGCGCGGCCTCGGTCCAGTCGACGCGATCGAGGACCAGCACTTCATGGCGTCCGACCGCGGGAAGGAAGAGGTAGCGCCCCGCCGCCGCCCAGCCGCGCAGGTGCGGCATCTTGAACACCGGCAGCGGCTCCTCGCCGCGGCCGTAGCCTTGCAGCACGCGGCGTGCGCCGCGCTCGGGATGCCACAGGTCGACGAGCGCGAGGCCGTCTTCGCCGTAAAGCCCGGCGATGTAGTGGCGGCCATCGGGCGTCACAAAACCGTCGTAGGGCTGCTTGCCGATTTTTTCCAGCTTCGTGACTTGCGGATTACGTGGTTGCGAGGCGTCGACGATCCAGATTGCCCCCGCTTCGAACAGGCTGAACACGAAGCGGTTGCCCGGCGCGTCGGCGATCCCGACCACCTTGGCGCCCGTGGGCACCTCCGAGAGGAGCTCGAGCGTGCCCGCGTCGAAGATCCGGATCCCCCCCGGCGTGTAGTTCGCCGCGGCGACCAGGCGCCCGTCCTGCGAGATCGCGCCGCCGATCGCGTTTCCCGACTGGATGATGCGCCGCTCGATGCGCGCGCTCAGGAGATCGATCTTGGTGAGTCCGCCGTCGCGGCCGAAGACGTAGGCGTGGCGCGCGTCGCGCGAGAACACCACCGAGGCGTGCGACAGGTCGCCCAGCCCGTCGACGCGGCCGAGCGCGGTGCGCTGCGTTGTCTCCACGAGCAGGATGCGTCCCGCGGCGCGCTCCACGACCACGCCGAGGTCGCCCGTGCCGCGCAGGCCGGACGTCGAGCACGAAAGAAGGCTGAGCGCTGCGAGCGCGGTGAGAATCAACCGCTTCACTTGGGCAGTCCTTGCTTGAGGGCCTCGGCGATCCATTGCGCCTCGGAGTCGGTGAGATGGCCGCGCCAGGGCGGCATCGGCGTGCCGCGGCGGCCGTGGAGGATGACGAAGCTCAGCTGCTCGGCGTCTTTTTCAGCCAGCGCCGCGGGCTCGAGCGGCGGGCCGAGCCCGCCCTTGAGCGTGAGGCCGTGGCACGCGCCGCAGTCGTGGCGGATCAGCTCGACCAGCTCGGCGCGGCGCGCAGGCGAAGGCTGCGCCGCGGCGGGAAAGGCTGCGAGCAGCAAGGCGACCATGCCCGCCATGCGTTCCATGCATGAGAGGATGCCTCCGCGACGCGGGCAAGGATTTAACCTGGATCAAAGCCGCGGGCACTGCGGACCCTAGAGTGGGGCCATGAGCCTCGCTCCGGCGGCGGACCGCGCGTACTTCGCCGCTTTTCTTGACTTGCGCGGAAAGCCCGGCGTCGTGGTGGGCGGCGGACCAGTCGCTGCGCTCAAGGTCGAGGCACTGCTGCGCTCTGGCGTGCGCGTCACCGTGGTCGCGCCCCACGTCTGCGAGCGCCTGTCGGAGCTCGCGCTCGTGGGCGCGCTCAGGCTGGAAAAAAAACGCTTCTCGCCGGGCGACCTCGTAGGCGCGGAGATTGCCATTGCAGCGACCGACGACCCGGCGGTGAACGAGTCGGTATCGGCGGCGGCTCGCTCTCTGCGTCTCCCGGTGAACGTGGCCGACAACGCGGCGCTTTCCAGTTTCATCATGCCTGCGGTGGTCGACCGCGCGCCGGTTCAGATCGCGATTTCCACGGCGGGCAGCTCGCCGGTCCTGGCGCGAAAGCTGCGTACCGCCATCGAGATCGCCGTGCCCTTCGCCTTCGGCCGCCTGGCGGCGCTGATCGGCCGTTTCCGGGGCGTCTCGAAGGAGCGTTATCCCGATCCCGAGGAGCGCAAGCGCTTCTGGGAAGAAGTGGTGGACGGGCCGATCGCCGGTATGGTGCTTTCGGGGAACGAGCGGGAAGCCGTCAGCGCGCTCGAGACGAAGCTGCGCCAGGGTGAGCGCTCCGACGGATTCGTCAGCCTGGTCGGCGCGGGCCCGGGTGATCCGGAGCTGCTAACGCTGCGCGCGCTGCGCGTGATGCAGGCGGCGAGCGTAGTTCTCTACGACCACCTGGTGTCGCCGCGGCTCGTCGATCTGACCCGGCGCGACGCCGAGCGCATCTACGTAGGCAAGGAGCAGGACCGGCACGCGCTGCCGCAGGCCGAGATCAACGCCCTCATGGTGCGGTTCGCGCGCGAAGGCAAGCGCGTAGTGCGCCTGAAAGGCGGCGATCCTTTCATCTTCGGCCGCGGCGGCGAGGAAATCGAAGCCCTGCTCGAGCACGGCGTCGCGTTCGAGGTCGTGCCGGGCATTACCGCCGCCGCCGGAGCCGCGTCGTACGCGGGGATCCCGCTCACCCACCGCGACTACGCCCAGTCGTGCGTCTTTGTTACCGGCCATCTGAAGAACGGCTCGGCGCAGCTCGACTGGCCGGCGCTGGTACGGCCGAACCAGACCCTTGCGGTCTACATGGGCGTGGGCGGCCTCGCGCAGATCTGCCGCGGCCTCGTCGAGCACGGCATGCCGGGGTCGACGCCCGCCGCGGTGGTGGAAAAAGCGACGCTTCCGGAGCAGCGGGTGGTCGAAGGAACCTTGTTCTCCCTTCCGGAAAGGGCGAAGGCGCAGCGTATCGCGCCGCCGGCGCTCCTGATCGTCGGCGAAGTGGTGAGGCTGCGCGCCAAGCTCGCCTGGTTCGGTCAGGCGACGGCGGCTGCCCTGACGCCGGGACTTCCGGCGTGAGAATCCTGCTGCCGTCGGACCGGTCCGCGGCGTCGCTCCAGGCGGCGCGGATGCTCGCCGATTATCGCGGCGATCGTGCACGCATCCAGCCGATGCTGCTCAACGTGCAGCGCCCCGTTCTAAGGGCGTGGCCGGGCCACGGGCTCGATCGCGCCGCGGTCGAAGACGCGCTGCGGGAAGCGGGGATGGCGGAGCTGCGCGCCGCGCAGGAGATTCTCTCCGGCGCCGGCTTCGCGCCGGAGCTTGTGGTGCGCCTGGGCCACGCGCCGCAGGCGATCGTTGAACAGGCGCAACGCGCCGATGTCGACGCCATCGTCATGGGCACGCGCGGTCACGGCGCACTCGGCGGCTTCGCGCTCGGGTCGGTCGCGCTGCGCGTCGCGCAGTCCGCCGAGCGTCCCGTGGTGCTGGTCAAGCCGGAAAGCACGCTCCCGGCCGGCCTGGGAACTCATGTGAGGATCGTGTTGCCGGTCGACGGCTCGGAGGCGGCGACGATGGCAGCGGCCAGGATCGCCGGCTGCGGAGATGCGCTGGGTCGGCTCCAGGTGGACGTGGTCCATTTCCAGCAGCCGCTGACGGTCATGGAAGCGATGGCGCCGCCGCACCGCGACGCGCTTTCCCACTGGAGCGGGCGCGAAGCCGATGAAGCCGTTGCCGGTGCGCGAGAGGCGTTGCGCGCGAGCGGTGTGGAGCACCAGATCCACATCCTGGCCGGCGATCCGGCGACCGACATTGCCCGGTTTACCCGGGAGCGGGCGGCTGACCTGATCGCGATGTCGACCCGCGGACTGGGCGCGCTGCATCACGCCTTCATCGGCTCCGTCGCGATGAACACTTCGCATCTCAGCCCGGTTCCGGTGCTTCTCATGCGATAACGCCGTGGTTGACCCGAGTCAACACCGGCTCGCGCACCGCCGGGTCCGAGGCATAGAGTGGCAGGAGGCAACGAAGGAGGTCGTATGACGAGACTCGACTATCGGCTTGGTGTCCTTGCGTGTGTGGTGGTTCCTGCGATGGCGGCCGACCCGGCCACGATCGACTGGACGAAGATTCCCTCGACGAGCGTGATGCTCTTCTATCCTGGCCAGTCGTCCTACGAATGGCTCAGCGGCAACGACCACGGCAAGGGCAAAGGCGCGAAGGCGGTGCGCGAGGGCGGGAGCTGCATCAAGTGCCACGAAGGCGACGAGCGCGCCATGGGAGGGCGCATCGTCAAGGGCGGGCCGCTCGAGCCCACCCCGATCGAGGGGAAGAACGGCGCGCTCGAGCTGAAAGTACAGGCGGCCTACGATGCGAAGAACGCGTATTTCCGCTTCCAGTGGAAGACGCAGAATTCCTATCCCGGGACTGAGCACCAGTACCTGCGCTTCGACGGCAAGGAGTGGAAGGTCTACGGCTATCCGAAGCTCGACCAGGTGGTTCGCGAGGGCAAGGAGCCCGGGATCTACGAGGACCGACTGACGATGATGATCGATGACGGCAAGGTGCCGGGGTTCGCCCGGCAGGGCTGCTGGCTCACCTGCCACGACGGCGAGCGCGACATGCAGCGCCCGGTTTCGAAGGAACAAGCCAGCGCCAACGGCCTGCTCGGCGCGCTGAAGAAGAGCGACCTGCGCAAGTACCTTCCGTCCACGCGCCAGGATCCCGCGAAGTGGGAAACGGGCAAGTCCCTCGAGGAAATCGCCAAGATCAAGTCGGCAGGCGGCTTCGTCGACCTGATCCAGTGGCGTGCGCATCGCTCGCACGGCGTGGGGATGGCCGACGACGGCTACGTGCTCGAGTACCGCAACTCCGACGCCGGAAAGGACATGTTCAGCAGCAACGCCGATCCGGCGACGCACGCGCCGCGGTTCATGTGGGACCAGGCCAAGACAGGATACCGCGCGATCACGGCGGATCAGCTGCGCAAGGGCGAGCACTTCTTGATCCGCGAGACGAACGCGGTGCCGTTCGACCCGAACGCCGGCTGGAAGCCCGGTGACCTGATCCCGGACTATGTGCTCAGCCGGAAAGACGCGGCGGGCTCCGCCGCCGACAACAACGCGCTCGCCTCATGGAAGGACGGCGAATGGCAGGTGACGCTGATCCGGTCGCTCAACCTCGCCAACCCCGACGACAAGCCGTTGAAGGAAGGCGGCGTCTACAGCGTGGGCTTCGCGGTGCACGATGACAACATTACTACCCGCGGACACCACGTGTCGTTCGTGCGCACGCTCGGTATCGGCGCCAACGGACAGATCCGCGCCGTGAAGCTGCCCTAGCCGGCAGCGGCGCTGGCGAGCTCGGCGACGACGCGTCGCACGTCGACCGGAAGGAACGGCTTCTCGATCACCGGCCGGCCGCTCGCGGCGGCGAAGTCGCGCAGCGCGGAGGTGAGGGTGTCGCCGGTCACGAAGACTACGCGCTCGGCGCGCTCGGGCCAGCGCTGCTCGATCTCCTGGTACAGCGCGCGGCCGTCGAGGTCGGGCATGCGGATGTCGGTGAGGATCACGTCGTAGCGCTCACGCGCGAGCCGCTCCAGCGCCTCGCGTCCGGAGCTCGCCGTGACCACGCGATGGCGCGCCTCGGTGAGGATCTGGGTCAGGGCGTCCCGGATCTCCGCCTCGTCGTCGACGACGAGGATGCGGCAGCGTTGTGCGCTTGGCGCGCCTTGCGGCCCTGGGTCGGCGCCGGCCGGAGCGACCGATCCGACCGGCAGGACGATGCGGAAGACGGCGCCACCGTCCGGCGGACAATCGACGCTGAGCGTGCCGCCGTGGGCTTCGACGATGCCGAGGCTCACCGCCAGGCCGACCCCGGTGCCGACTCCGATCGGCTTGGTGGTGAAGTACGGCTCGAACACCCGCTTGCGGAGCTCCGCCGGAATGCCTGGTCCGCTGTCGGCGACGGTGATCTGGACCGCCTCGAGGGCTGCATCGTGCCGCGTGGTCACGTGGATGCGGCGCGTGCCCGGGTGATCCTGCAGCGCGTGCTGCGCGTTGATGACGAGATTGAGCAGCACCTGGTGGAGCTGGTCTGCGTCGGCGTGGATGGGCGGCACGGCCGCGAGGTCCAGCTCGACTTCGATGCCGCTGGTGCGCACGGCATACGCGGTGATGTCGAGCGCAGCGGTCACGACGTCGTTGATCGCGACGCTGCCGCGCTCCGGGCGCTGCTGGCGCGCCATGGCGAGGAAGGTCCGCACGATGCGTGCGCAGCGGTCGGCCGCGGCGCGGATCTTCACCGCCGCGGTCCGCGTCGCCGGATCGCCTCGCTCCTCGAGCATCACTGCCCGCGCCACTACGACCGAGAGCGGATTGTTGAGCTCGTGCGCGACCCCGGCGAGGAGCGAACCGAGCGCGGCGAGCTTCTCTCGCTGGTACAGCGCTTCGCGCTGCCGCGCGAGCTCCGCGGCCGCGCGCTTCTCGTCGGTGATGTCGCGCGCGATGGTCAGGACGTGGGGATTTCCCTGGTACTGCATCGGGATGGCATGAACCTCGATGTCGCGGGTCGAGCCGTCCTTGCGCGTCTCGGTGATGCCGGCGTGAACCGGCTTCGCGGATTCGATGCTGCGCAGGACATCGGGCCGGTAGGACGGGCCGGCAAGCCGGCTCGGCGTCGAGGCGAGGCGCTCTTCCTCGGAGTAGCCGTACATGCGCCACAGGGCGGGATTGGCGTCGACCATCTCGGCGGCGGCGTTCCAGAGCGCGAGGCCGTCGATCGAGGCGTTGAACATCGAGCGGTACTCCTCGGCGCTCGTCTCGAGCGCCTGCTGAACCCGCGCGCGCTCGGCGATGTCCTGCTGCAGCCGGGTCTGGGTCTCTGCGACGCGGTGCGCCATGGCGTCGAACGCCCGGCTCAGGCGCCCGAGCTCGTCCTCGCCGCCGAGAGCGCTCCGCGCCGAGAGGTCTCCGGCGGCGAGCTCTTCGGCCGCGCGCACCAGCCGCGCGGTGCGCCGCGTGAGGAGGAAGTGGACCAGCAGCCACATGGCGAGCGCGAGCGCGGTCACCCAGAGCGCGGAGTAGAGCGATTGCTGCAGCACCTGCGCGCGCGCCTCGGCTTTCGCGCGCTTGAGGTCGTAGGCGAGAAGCAGGCTGCCGGCGCGAGACGGCCGCAGCTGCTCGCTCTCGCGGCCCATCAGGATTCCTGCGTAGCTGAGCAGCGCGTCGTCGCCCAGGTCGTGCACGACTCGGGCGTGGCGTTCGCGGACGGCCCGCGCCGCCTCGCCGGCATCGAACTCCGCCACGGCCTGGGCGATCTCGCGGCCCAGCCAGGCGCGCCGCGTCGTGGCGATGACCATTCCCTGGTCGTCGGTCAGGCAGACATACAGGTAGTCGTGGTTATGCGCCAGCACCGCGATCTCGTGCTGCGCGATCGCCTGCTCGCCCTTGAGCAGCAGGTACTCCAGCGTGCTCTGCAGGCGCGACATCTCCTGCGCCAGGCGCTTGCGGCTCTCCTGCTCCGCGGCGCGCTCGGCGCGCGGCACGTGGTACAGGAAGTTGAAGGCGCTCAGCGTCGCCGCAAATCCGAGCAGGATGAGCGGCACCGTGAGCCTGAGCGATGCCGGAACGCGGAGCGTCACGGCGGCAGGTTGGCGAGCGGCCCGGGCGCCAGCACCCTTTCGATCTCCACCTCTTCGCGCAGGAGCTTCGCCTCGAGCATCAGGCCCATGAGGCGCCGTCCGGTCAGCGCCAGCTCGGGCGCCGCCCCGCCCAGCATCCTCAGGTTTTCGTCGCGCGAGGGAATGTGCAGGCCCTTCAGCGCCGCGAGGAACTGCTCGCCGGACGTCTGCTGGCGGATGCCCATGCGATGCGCCGAGCCGACGGGATCGACGTTCATGTACTCGAGCGCCCGGAACCAGCCCGAGAGCAGCGCGCGCACCGCGTTGGGCTGCTTCTCGAGCACGCTCGCGCGCACCGCGACGAGGTCGACGATCTCGCCCGGGATCTCGGTGCTGTCGAACAGCGTGGTGGCGCCGCCCCGCAGCAGCTGGACGCGATACGGATCGAAGGTGACCGCGCCGTCGATCTGGCCCTTCTCGAACGCGCTCGGCTGCTCGTTCGACTCGAGATGCACCACCTTGACGTCGGCCGCCTGCATCCCGTTGAGCGCGAGCGCGCGGCTCAGCACGAACGCGCCGAGCGCGCCGCTCTCTACGGCGACCGGCCGGCCCCTCAGGTCCTGCATCGAGCGCATGCCGCGGCGGCCGACGACTGCGTCGGCGCCGTGCGACACGTCCACCACCAGGATGGCGCGCGGCTGCAGGCCGTCGACCGCGAGGCTGAACAGCTCGTCCAGGCTGATCACCATGCCGTCGATCGCCTGGTTGCGGTAGGCGCGCAGGACCTCGCTCGCCGACGGATATTCCACCAGCTGCACGGCGCCGAGGTCGAGGTGGCCGAGATCGCGCGCGAGGTACAGCGGCTCGCTGCCGATCCAGACGTTGGTGCCGATGCGCAGCGCCGGCTCGGGCTCGCGCATGCACCCCAAAAGCGCCGCGAGCAGCGCGGCGCACCCCAGCAGCCACGGTGTCTTTCTTGCGATCGCGTTCATCGTTTCCTCACTCTCCGCTCGGGATGAAGATGTAGCCCTCGTTGCGTATGGTCCTGAGGAAGCGCGGGCGCGCCGGGTCGGGCTCGATCTTCTTGCGCACCCGCATCACGCGCAGGTCGACGCTGCGGTCGAAGGGGTCCCAGTCGCGCCGGCTCAGGTTCAGGATGCGCGCGCGCGACAGCGTCCGGTTGGGATGCTCGGCGAGCGCCTTCAGCAGATCGAACTCGAGCGGCGACAGCGCGACTTCCCGGCCTTCGGCATCGGTGAGCCGGTGCGCCGCGAGATCGAGCACGCAGCGGCCCATCCGCACGCGAGCGTCGCCGAGATCGGCGCAGCCCGCCGGAGAGGTTCGGCGCAGCACGCTCTTCACGCGCGCGAGGAGCTCGCGCGGATCGAACGGCTTGGCGACGTAGTCGTCGGCGCCGATCTCGAGTCCGACCACCCGGTCCACGACCGAGCTCGCGGACGTGAGCATCACGATGGCGATGCCGGCGTAGCGCTCGCGCAGGTGCCGCGCCAGCGTCAGGCCGTCTTCGCCGGGCATGTGCACGTCCACCAGGGCGAGATCGATGCCGCGCGCCGCGGCGCTCGCCCGAGCGGCACTCGCGCTTTCCGCGCCGAGCGCCGCGTAGCCCTGGGCGGCGAAGTATTCCACCAGCACCTCGCGCACCTCCGCTTCGTCATCGACGACCAGGATGGTGGCTTCGCGCTTCACGCAAGCAGCGCTTTCGCGACGACGTAGGCGATCGCCACCGCTCCCCACAGCATGAGCAGGTATGAGAGACGCCTGCCGCTGACGGCGAGCGCGTCCGCCGCCGTCTCGCGAGGCTCCGGAGCAAGATCGAAGCTCACCCGGGCAACCTCCTGCAATTCGGTTTGCGTTATCCGGTTCATCGTCCGCCTCTTGCCGCCCTTCGCGGCTGCACCGTCAAAGCGCGACCGTCACGCGCAGGAACGTCGCAGGAATGGAGGTCACGTCCTTGCGTGAGCTCCTGTTCTGGGTCTCGAACAGGTCTTCCAGCCGGCGTTGCAGATCCGCTGTGCGCCCGCTTTTCTCGGCGGCTTCGAAGGCATTCATGGCCGGCCCGTAGTAGTTCTTGAACCGGGCGAGGAATTCGGTCGGCTTGCCGGCAAAGTTGAAGGTATAGGTATCCCGCGCGAAGGCTATTTTCTCGGCGGGGACTCCCGCGGCGACAAAGCGCGCGATGACGCTGCTCTCGACGCCCCAGGTCATCGGGCTGACGAAGCCTTCCGGCGGCGGCGGCGTGAAGGCCGAGCTGATTCTCAGGACCTGCGCGACGAACGTCGGATCGTCGGGGATCCAGTTGCCCATGATGATGCGTCCCCCGGGTCGGACGACGCGGACCATCTCTTTCGCGGCGTCGAACGGCTTGGGGGCGAACATCGCGCCGAAGATGCTGACGAGGAGATCGAAGCTTCGATCCGGCACGCCCCGCATGTCGGTGGCGTCGCCCTCCTGAAACCTGCAGTTGGCGAGCCCGAGCTCCTTTGCGCGCCTGTTGCCCGCGGCCACGAGGTTGGCTGCGATGTCGACGCCCAATACGTCGGCGCCGCGCTTCGCCGCGGGGATGGCGGTGGTTCCGTCACCGCATCCGAGGTCGAGCACCTTGAGGCCCTGCGTGATGCCGAACTTGCCGACCAGCGCCTCCCCGCTTTCGCGCATGGTTTCGGCGATGCGCGTGAAGTCGCCCTTTTCCCATAGTGCCTTGTTCGGATTCATCAAGTCGCTCTCCCTAGAGCAGCAGCGTCACGATCACGACCACCGCGGCGGCGAGCGCCGCGGTGAGCTTGGATTGCAATTCGGTTGAATGCATGGATTACCCCAGCAGGAAATCATCGGAATGGAGCGAGGCGACAGAGACGTTTTCGAGCGTCACATGCTCGCCGCCGAGGTCGAGCACGGCGTTGCCGTCGACGTCGCTCGCGTGAGCCATCAGCGAGGCGAAGTCCTGCGCGCCCGCGATGCCGCGCAGGTCGATCACGTCCTCCGACCCGGCACCGGCCGCGAAGCCCTGGATCACGACGTCGGCGCCGGGGCCGGCGATGAAGGTGTCGTTGCCGCCGTTGCCGATCAGGATGTCGTCGCCCGGGCCGCCGATCAGGACGTCGTCGCCCGCGCTGCCCAGGAGGACGTCGTTACCCTCGCCGCCGTCGAGCACCAGCTTGATGGAGCCGGCCGCGACGCCGGAGCCGTCGATCACGTCGTCGCCGTCGCCGGCGCTCACATGCAGCTGGTCGAGCGCGCCTTCCGCGCCGGTGACATTCAGTCGAGCGGCGAGGCCGAGCACCGAGAGGCCGCCGGCGCCGCCGGAGATCACCGCCACGTCGTCGCCGCTCGTCGCGCCGACTGTCACGACGTCCGACGACCCATCGCCGCCGCCGCCCGCCGCCGCCAGGTTCACGTTCACCTCCGCGACGTCGGTGCCTGAGAGGTCGTTGACCACGACGTTGTCCACGCCGCCGAGCGCGTTGAAGTCGATGCGCTCGACATCGTTCAGGTCCATCGTGATGCCGGCGATGTCGCGAGTGAAGAGCGCGCGCGAGCCGTTTGCCGAGATGGCGACGCTCTCGCCGATATTGGCGCCGTTGAAGAGCAGGTTGTCGACGCCGGCCTGGCCCTCGATCGAGTCGTTGCCGTCGCCTGGATTCCAGACGAACGTGTCGCTGCCCTGGCTGCCGATCATTGCGTCCGCACCCGCGCCGCCGACCACCGTCAGGTGGACGACGTCTGCGGCGAGGCCCGAGGCGTCGAATGCATCGTTCCCGCCGCCGAGGTTCACCTGCAAGGTATCGAGCGCGGCTTCCGCGCCGCTCAGGTTCACGTCCGCCTGCAGGCCGGTTACGGACGCGCTACCGCTCGCACCGCTGACGGCAACCACGTCGTCTCCGCTCGTCGCATCGACCGCGATCCGGTCGGCCGCGGCGTCGCCGCTGCCGCCCGGGGTGGCGGCGAGGTCCAGGTTGACCTCCTTGACGTCGGTGCCGCCGAGATCGTGCACGGCAATGTTGTCGGCGCCGCCGCGGGCGGTGACGTCGATGCGCTCGACGTCGTTCAGGTCCATGGTGATGGTGCCGATGTTGCGGGTGAACAGCGCGCGCTG
>Ga0207428_10000568_pt1 | contig 43738 bp, 37 predicted proteins | sample RhiMethybrSRZTD1_FD_187600 | JGI IMG/M metagenome (GOLD analysis project Ga0207428, IMG submission 187600) | Populus rhizosphere microbial communities from Tennessee, USA - Rhizosphere MetaG P. TD hybrid SRZTD1 (SPAdes) (version 3) | ecosystem: Host-associated > Plants > Roots > Rhizosphere >...
GTCAACGGCGAGCCGCTCGCCGGGCGGCAGGCGGTCGCCGTCCTCAATCTCCTGGGCCTGAATTGGGCGACGCTCGGCAATCATGAGTTCGACATCTCCGAAGCGGCGTTCCACCAGCGGCTCGCCGAGAGCAAGTTCGGCATCGTGTCGAGCAACGTCGTGGACGCGCAGGGTCAGCCGTTCAAGGGCACGGTGCCGTCCACCGTGGTGCCGCTGCGGGTGGCGGGGCGGACGATTCGACTTGGCCTGATCGGGCTGACGATTGATTTCAATCGCCGGCCGTGGGTGACGTATCTGCCGGCAGTGCCGGCAGCACGTGCGCAGATCGACAAGCTCAAGGGACAGACCGACGCGATCGTCGCGCTCACGCACCTCGGCCTCGCGGGCGATCAGGCGCTCGCGGTGGGCGCGCCGGATCTCGATCTCATTCTCGGTGGACACGAGCACGAGAACTGGTTGATGCGCCGCGGTCCGGCCGCGACGCCGATTGCCAAGGCGGACGCCAACGGCCGGTCTGCGATCGTCGCGACCATCACGTTCGGCGCGCCGGGCGCCAGGCCCGTCGTCGACACGCGGCTCGAGATACTCAACGAATCTGTCGCGCCACAGCCGCGCGTCCAGGCGGAAGTGACACGGTGGATGCAGATCGGCTTCGCGGCCTACCGGCAGGAAGGGCTCGATCCCGACGCGCCGGTGGCGACGATCGCCTCGCCGCTCGACGGGCGCGAGGGCACCGTCCGCAATCGTCCCGGCGAGCTCACTGACCTCGTCGTCGCCAGCATGGCGCGCGAGGCCGGCCCGGTGGAGGCCGTCGTGCTCAACGGCGGTTCGGTGCGGATCGACGATGTGCTGTTGCCCGGGCCCGTGCGCCAATACGACGTCATCCGGATCCTGCCGTTCGGCGGCAAGATCGTTCGCGCCACGCTCGAAGGCGCGTTGCTCGGCTCGATTCTCGAAGCCGGTCTGGCCAACCAGGGGAGCGGCGGCTACCTCCACACGCAAGGGGTCACGCGACAGGGATCGACCTGGCTGATTCAGGGCAAGCCGCTCGAGCCGGCGGCGCGGTATCGTGTCGCGCTTCCGGAGTTCCTGCTCACCGGCGGCGAGTCCCGTATGGCGTTCCTGACGCGGACGAACCCGCAGGTGTCGGACATTCGTGAATTCAGGGACGTGAGGCTGGCGGTAATCGATGAGCTCAAAGCCAGGCGGTAGGAGGGGCCGGCTTTGGCCGGCCTAGCGAGGGCGGGCTAAAGCCCGCCCCTCCTCTGCATTTTGCAACGCACTCAAGCTTCTTCAGTGACCGCTTTCAGCGGAAAGCCGGCCTCGCGGGCGGCGGTGACGACGTTGTCCACCTTGGTCTCGGCCACTTCCCAGGGGTACACGCCGGCGATGCCACGGCCGTTCACGTGCACGTGCATCATGATTTGGTACGCCTCGGCCGGCGTCTTCTGGAAGATGTTTTCCAGCACGTTCACGACGAACTCCATGGTGGTGTAGTCGTCGTTGAGGAGCACGACCTTGTAGAGCTTCGGGTCCTGCTTCTTGGTTTCGGGCCGTTCTTTGACGGCGTGGCCAGTCTGCTCCATTCCTCGAATCTGTGGTGAAATCCTCAGCACCATCTTATGCGCATGAGACCCTTCTCGCTCTCCGCCACGCTCGCCGTCGCCACGTGCCTCGTCAGCGCCCAGGCCCAGGCCCCGAAAATCGACCTCGCCATCCAGGCCGGACGCCTCATCGACGGCGTCTCTGCGTCGCCTCGTGGCCAGACGACGATTCTCGTCGGCGGTGAGCGGATTGTGGCCGTCCAGGACGGCTGGCAATTGCCGGCGGGCGCCCGTGTCATCGACTTGCGCGCCTCGACCGTGCTGCCGGGGTTCATCGACGCGCATACGCACATCACCGGCGAGGGCACCGGCAACGCCATCGTCCGCACCGCGACCGAAACGCCCCTCGACGATGCCGTCCGTTCGACGGCGTACGCGAAGCGGACGCTCGAGGCGGGCTTCACGACGATCCGCAACCTCGGGGCGGCCGGCGGCGCCGACATCGCCTTGCGCTCGGCGATTCAGGCGGGACTCGTTCCCGGTCCGCGGATCTGGACCGCCCGCACGACGCTCAGCATCACGGGCGGTCACGGCGACGACACCAACGGGATGCGGCCGGACGTCTGGAAGGCGCCGACCTGGGAAGACGGCATCGTGGACAGCGCGGACGAAGCGCGCAAGGCCGTGCGGCATCAGCACAAGCTCGGCGCGGATCTGATCAAGATTACGGCCACCGGCGGCGTCCTCTCGATTGGCGATTCAGGGGACGCGCAGCAGTTCACCGACGACGAGATGAAGGCCATCGTCGAAGCCGCGCATCTGCTCGGCATGAAAGTGGCGGCGCACGCGCACGGCAAGCGCGGCATCGACGCCGCGATCCGCGCGGGCGTGGACTCGATCGAGCACGGCACCTACGGCGACGACGAGAGTTTTCGGCTCTACAAGGAGCGGGGCACGTACCTGGTGCCGACGATTCTGGCGGGGAAAACCGTCGCCGAGATGGCGACGATCCCCGGCCACTTTCACCCGACCGTTCAGGCCAAAGCCGAGCGCATCGGCCCGCTCATGCAGGACATGTTCCGGCGCGCCTATAAGGCCGGCGTGAAGATCGCCTTCGGCACCGACTCGGGCGTATCGAACCACGGCGAGAACGCGCGCGAGTTCGTCTACATGGTCGAGGCCGGCATGCCGGCGATGGAAGCGATCCTCTCGGCGACGCGCGCCGGCGCGGATCTCATCGGGGCCGCCGATCGCATCGGATCGATTCAGTCGGGGCGCTTCGCCGACGTGGTGGCCGTGGCCGGCAACCCGCTCACGGACGTCAGCGAGCTGCGGCGCGTGACGTTCGTGATGAAGGGCGGCGCGGTGTACAAGAACACTGTTAAGTGAGAAGTGAAAAGCCAGAAGTTAGAAGTTAGAGTACGCATGTCGAGACCAGCGCCCAATGACTTCTGACTGGACACCGCTCTCTGCAGGCGTCGCGTATTTCGATCTCAACTTTCTTGGCGAGCGTGGCGTCATTGCAACCGCGGTGCTGCAGGGCCCGCAGGGCGTCGCTCTTATCGATCCCGGGCCGTCTACCACACTGCAGACACTGACGGCGACGCTGAAGGCGCGCGGGTTCGCGCTGCCGGACGTGCGCGCGATCCTGCTGACGCACATCCACCTCGATCACGCGGGCGCGACCGGGTCGCTCGTCGCACAGTGTCCTGATGTGACCGTCTACGTGCACGAACGCGGCGCGCCGCACCTCATCGACCCATCGAAGCTTGTCGCCAGCGCGTCTCGGCTGTACGGCGCGGACATGGAACGGCTGTGGGGCGAGGTGTTGCCGGTGCCGAAGGAGCGAGTGCATGTCTTGGGGACGGGCCTCGACCTGTGGAAAACTCCCGGGACGCGGTCGCTGGCTTCCGACCTGCACGGTCCCGGGAGTTTTCCACAGGTCGAGGCCCGTCCCCTCCCGCGTCCCGGGAGTTTTCCACAGGTCGAGACCCGTTCCCTGGACATCGTCGGCCACGAACTTGCCTGGGCCTGGACCCCCGGCCACGCGTCGCATCACGTGAGCTATTTCCTGCCGGCCGCGCGGATCGCGTTTGTCGGCGACACGGCCGGGATCTGCCGCCAGAGCGGCCGGGTCGTGCTGCCCGCGACGCCGCCGCCGGACATCGACCTCGACGCGTGGCGCCGAAGCACGGATGTCATCCTCGGCTGGGAGCCCGATCAGCTCTTCCTCACGCACTTCGGGCCGCAGCCGTCACCGCGGGTGCACTTCAACGATCTCTGGAAGCGGATGGACGCCTGGAGCCGTCGCGTACAGGCACTCATTGCGACGGCCGGCACCGACGAGGACCGGGCACGCACGTTCATGAACGAAGTGATGGACGAGCTCACGCGCGCGACGAGCCGGCAGGAAGCGCTCGCTTACGTCAGCGCCGGGCGGTTCGATTTTTCGTGGACGGGGCTGGCGCGGTACTGGAGAAAGACGCTGTCAAGTTAGAAGACGGATCACTTCTTCGTCTTCTCCATCTTCTCCAGGACGGCCTTGATCTTCTTCCACTCCTCGCCGTAGAGCGCGAAGTCGCCATCGCGGAGCGCCTTGTCGGCCCGATCGACGTGCTGACGGAACTCCGCGACGAGGGCCGCGTAGCCGCTGTCTGTCGCGGTCGACGGCGCCTCGACGAGCGGTGTCCCGGGTTCCGGCGCGGTCTGGACGACCGACGTGGCGGTGCTGTCCAGCCGATCCGGCGCCAGCGCCTTGCGAATGGTCGCGCCGAAGATCTGCGACAGTGCGTCCACGAGCGTCTCAGCCATGACGATCTGGCTCTGATAGGCGACGATGACCCGTTTCAGCTCGGGGATCCGCCCTTCAGGCGACCGCAGGTACAGCGGCCGGACGTACAGCAGCGACTCGTCAATCGGGATCACGAGCAGCGTGCCCCAGATGACCGAGGAGCCCTGCTGATTCCACAGCGTGATCTGCGGCGAGATCACTTGATCCTGGTTGATGCGGCCGTTGATCTGCTTCGGGCCGTAGACGATCTTCTGCTTCGGGAACTGGAACACGAGCAGCTTGCCGTAGTGATCGGCGTCGCTGCGCGCGACCATCCAGGCCGCGAGATTCTCCTTGAGACGCGGCGTAAACGGCAGCATCTGCAGGAACTCCGGATCCTTCTGACCCGGCAGCCGCATGATCGTGTAGTAGGGCTGGATCGGAATCGAGTTGCCGCCGACGTCGAGCGTCGGCGTCTGCCACTGATCCTCCCGGTTGTAGAACACCGCCGGGTTGGTCATGTGGTACTGCTGGAAGACCGTCGACTGGATGCGAAAGATGTCCTCGGGGTAGCGCAGGTGACGCCGGAGATCGACCGGCATGTCGCCGAGCGGCTTCAGCATCCCGGGAAAAATGTTGGCGAGCGTCAGCGCCAGCGGATCGGACGGCTCCGCCAGGTAGAGCTGCATCGATCCGTTGTAGGCGTCGATGACGATCTTGACCGAGTTCCGGATGTAATTGAGGACGCCGCCCTGCCATTGGCTGCGCGTCGAGTACGGGTAGTTCTCCGTCGTCGTGTACGCGTCCTGAATCCAGAACAGCCGGCCCTGCGAGACGACCGGATACGGGTCGGTGTCGTACGCCAGGAACGGCGCCAGCTCCCGCACCCGATCGCTGATCCGCCGGTGGAATATGATCCGGCTCTCCGGCGTGAGCTGGTTCGTGACCAGGATGTTCGTGTTGGCGAAGCGGATCGCGAACATCAGCCGCCGCATGAGGCTGCCGACGCTGACGCCGCCCGAGCCGTTGTACGTCGTCGTCACATTGTCGTCGCCGCGCGGATAGTGGAATTCCGGCTGCTTCGTCCGGACGAGGACGTAGTCGTTGGACAGTTCGCCGAAGTACACGCTCGGCTCGTCGAGCTTGATGTCCACCGTCGAGACCGGCGGCAGGTCGCGGATGAACAGGACCGGAAGTCCTTCGTTGGTGACCTCGTTCACCGGCCCGAGGGTCAGACCGTAGCCGTGCGTGAACACCAGCCGCTCGTTGACCCACGAGCGGTTCTGCATGCTCTCGGTGTTGAGCTCGCGCACTGAGAGCATCACCTGGCGGGATTTGCCGAGGATGTTGTAGCGGTCGTTGTCCACGTAGCGGAAGTCGTAGTACGTTCGGATTTCCTGAATCTGCGTGAAGGTCTGCAGCAGCGGGTCGTGATCCCAGAGCCGGACGTTCTGAATCGTCGCCGCGTTGGCGATGATGTCCTTGGCCGTGAGCGTGGCGTCGCCCGACACTTCCCGCTCCTCGACGTTGTCGAGCGCGTACGCCCGACGCGTCGCGGCGATGTTGTTGAGGATGTACCGCTGTTCCTTGTCGAGCTCGTTGGGCGTCACGATGAAGCGCTGCAGGAACGCGGCGTACATCGTGCCCGTGACCGAGATGACGAAGTAGGCGATGATGGCCAGCGGCAGCGGCCACGCCCGGCGGGTGAAGCCGTAGAGCGCGGCGAACACGGCGCCGGCCGCGAGCACGCCGAAGCTGGCCCAGAGAAAGGGCAGCCGGGCATGCACGTCTGTGTAGGACGCGCCGAAGATCACCGGCGCCACCGAGAGCAGCGTGTCGAAGCGATCCAGCCAGGCGCCCCAGGCCAGCAGCCCGAAGACCAGCGCCGCGAGCAGGCCGATGTGCCGGCGCGCCATCGGGATCAGCCGGAACCGCGGCAGGATGCCGGCGTTGGGCCGCTGCTCGATCACGAAGCTGCCCGAGAGCACGTAATACAGGGCGCAGCCGATGAGCGCGGCAAACGACGCCACCAGCGCCTGCTGCCGCACGGTCTGCAGCAGCGGCAGCTTGAACACGTAGAACGACACGTCACGGCCGAACAGCGGGTCGCGATCGCCGAACGGCACGCCGTTGAAGTAGTTCAGCCACGTCATCCAGCTGCTGGCCGACGCCAGCGCCAGGCCGCCGGCGATCACCAGCGCCGCCGGCAGCGCGACGCCGGTCAGATGACGCCCCTGTAAAGTGATCGGCCGCCCGTCCACGCCCGTGCCGAGCACGATTTGCGGCCGCCGGAACGTCCCGCGGGCGACGCGGAAGTTCAGATACAGGAAGAGAAACAGGATCGCGAAGGTCGTCACGAAGACGAGCGACTGCGCGTTCAGCGTCCGCAGGAACACCCCTTCGAAGCCGACCTCGCGAAACCACAGCCAATCGGTGTAGTACGTGACGGCCGACGGCACGATGAGCAGGAGCGCCGCCGCGACCAGGACAAGGCTGAAAAGACTGGGCCGCCTCATCGCAGTGTCAGAGCGGCGTCGGGGACGGTCCGCGCCGTCCGGTTGGCACGCATGGCTGTGTGGTACGACAACCTTATCATCAAGGCCCAGGGCCGCGGGCCCAACCCCAGGTCACCGGCTTCCAGCCCCCATCCAGCCTGGGGAATGGGCCCGGGCCGTTGGCCTATATTGGTCTCCTATGCTTGCCATCGGTTCGCCGGCGCCTGACTTCGAGCTCTCCAACCACGCGCGGACTCCTGTCCGCCTGTCTTCCTTCCTCGGCAAGAAGAACGTCGTCCTCGCGTTTCATCCGCTGGCGTTCACTCCGGTGTGCGCGACGCAGATGCAGACGTACGAGCGCGCCCAGGACCGCTTCCGTGCGCTCGACACGGTGGTCCTCGGCATCAGCATCGACGCCGGGCCGTCGAAGAACGCCTGGGCGACCGCGCTCGGCGGTATCTCGTTCGATCTACTGAGCGACTTCCACCCGCACGGCGAAGTCGCCCGGGCCTACGGCGTCATGCGGGACGATGGGATCTCAGAACGCGCGCTTTTCGTGGTGAACAAGGCCGGCAAGATCGCGTGGGCGAAGAAATACGACATTCCGGAGCAGCCGGATGTGGAGGAGCTGTTTGAAAAGCTGGGCGAGCTCCGATGACAATCGATCAATCGATCGATTGTCCTTCGATCGATTTCATCTCGCGTCGCTTATTGGATCGCAATCAAGTCTGTGTCAGTACGCCAGTACCAAGTACCGTCCACCAGCGCCGGTGACGCCAGCACGCGGGCGTTCAAACGATTCGTCCGAAGCAGCTTAAAGGTCGGGCCGGCCTGCACGACGAACGTCTCGCCCAGATCGTTCGTGAGGAAGATCCTGTCGCCGACCGCGACCGGTGACGACGAGAAGCCCTCCCTGCTCGGTTGACCGAGCCGATCTTGGTACATCAGTTTGCCGGTTCTGGCCTCGTAGACGGTCAACACGCTCTGCATGTCGTTCACGAGATACAGCAGGTCGCCGTGCACCAGGCCGGATGGCACGAACGGTGATCCACGCGGCGTGGACCAGACGACGTGCGTCCGCGTGACGTCGCCGCTGCCGCCGGGCGTGATGGCGAACGTCGGACCGGCGCGCCCCGAGGAACAGAAGACGAGACCGTGGCCGACGACTGGCGTCGGGATGACCTCGCGGGTGTTGCCGCGCACCGTCCACAGGTCGGCGCCAGTCGCCGGATCGTAGGCCTGGACCGTGCCCTGGCTGCTGACGATGAGCTCGTCTCGCGTGCCCGTGTGGATCACGATCGGCGTGCCCCAGCCGACGGTCGCGGAGCGGTCGCGCTTCCAGATCAGCTTGCCGCCCGCGGCGTCGAAGGCGGCGACGAACGATCCGATCGTCGCCGAGCCGTCGTGATCCTGGAAGATGAAGACGCGGTCCTTGTAGAGGACGGGCGATCCGGCGCTGCCGTGGTAGTTGTAGACGTCGCCGAGCCTGGCCTGCCAGACGATCTTGCCGGAAAAATCGAACGCGGCGAGGCCGTGCGTTCCGAACGAGGCGTAGACGCGGACACCGTCGGTTACCGGCGTTGCCGAAGCGCGGCTGTTCTTCGGATACACGTGCTCGACGCCGCGCGAGGGGACTGGCGTCTCCCACAGCAGTTTGCCGCTCCCGCGATCGAACGCAAGCATCGAGACGCGCGCGCCGTCGGCCGTCGCCGTCGTCAGGAACAGGTGATCCTTCCACACGATCGGCGAGGAGTGGCCGACGCCCGGGACGCGGACGCGCCACTTCACCCGTTCCGTGTCGGACCACGTGTCGGTGTAGTTGGTACCTGCGACGTGGCCCTGTCCCGATGGGCCGCGCCAGCGCGACCAGTATTTCGCTCCTTCGCCCTCGACGGGGATCAACCGGACGTCATCAGGAGCCGTGGCCGCGTGGAGCGCGGCGGCCGCGCACATCGCCAGCAGACCGGATCGGAAAAACGCGTACATGTCTCGATTCTAGAGCCGTTCTCATTCTCCCGGAGCGAGCTGCCCAGTGGAATTGGTCCGAAATGCTCGAGATGCTTCCCGATTTGGGCTCGCGGAAATGAGAACGGCTCTAGTGCGGCTGGCGCCGGTTGATAATGGGAACAGGATGGCGGAGCCGGAGTACGTCCTCGGGACCCACGATGAGGAAGTGGCGCGGCTGGGTGTTCAGCACCAGGTCTGGCGGGACCGGATGCTCCAGCTGTGCCGCGAGGCCGGGTTCGGCCAGGGATCGAAGCTCGTAGATCTCGGATGCGGTCCCGGGTTCGCGACACTCGATCTCGCCGAATTGGCGGGCGGCACCGGATCGGTCGTTGCCGTCGATCAGTCGCTGCGCTTCCTGGCGGCGCTTCGCGCCGCGGCGAGCGCGCGCAGCCTGCGAAACATCGAAACCCGGCAGGTGAATCTCGATGCGTGGGAGCTCCCGGTGTCCGACGTGGACGGCGTGTGGTGCCGATGGGTCGCGGCTTTCGTCGCCGATCCGGAGGCGCTCGTCGAGAAGGTCCGTCACGCGCTGAAGCCAGGCGGGGTGTTCGCCGTCCAGGAGTACGTGCACTATGCCACCTGGCGGCTCTCGCCCAGATCGCCGGCGTTCGAGGAATTCGTGCGGCTCGTCATCGACGCCTGGCGCCGGAGCGGCGGCGAGCCGGACATCGGGCTCGATCTCCCGCGTCTGCTCGAGCGGCACGGGTTCGCCGTCGAGCGCGTCCGGCCCATTGTCGAGATGCTGACGCCGGCGATGGCCGCCTGGCAGTGGCCGAGGGCGTTCGTCGAGACCGGCCTGCAGCGCCTGGCGAGCCTCGGGACGATGTCGCAGGCGGCTGCCGACGCGACCTGGGCCTCGTTCCTCGAGGCCGAGCGCGATCCGCAGACGCGCATGGTGACGCCTCTGACCGTGCAGATTCTCGCGCGGCGGATCAGTTAGAGAACTCTCCAGCACACCGGTTATCTCGACGCGGTCTTGGCCAAAACCTTCTTCGTGATCTTCGTGTGCTTCGTGGTGAAAGGCTGGGTTTAGCCAGAGTTCAGACGCCGTTCATTGCCCGGCGAGCCGCCGTGGTGGCATGCTGACACGCTATGACGGCCGGCCAGCGCTACCGCTTCGGCGACTTCGAGGCCGACACGACCACCGGTGAGCTCTGGAAGCAAGGCGGCCCGGTCCGCGTCCAGGATCTGCCGTTTCGACTGCTCGTCGCCCTGCTCGAGCGTCCTGGCCAGCTCGTCACCCGCGCCGAGCTCGGCCAGCGCCTCTGGGGCACGGACACGTTCGTGGACTTCGAGGCTGGACTCAACACCGCAGTCGGCAAGCTCCGCGAAGCGCTCGGCGACAACGCCGATCACCCGCAGTTCATAGAGACAGTGCCGAAGAGAGGGTACAGGTTTGTCGGGGTGATGTCAGGGGACGGGTCTCTCCCTGTGGAAAACTCCGGGGACGCGGTCGCAGTGGTGTCCCCGGAGTTTTCCACAGGGAGAGACCCGTCCCCTGTCTTGCGCACTGATGCTCGTCTGCGTCCGCGCGGTGCGCTCATGCTTGCTGTCGCCGCCGCGGTGATTCTGACGCTCGTGTCCGTCGTTCGTCAGTCTCCTTCATCCCTCCGTCCAGTCCGCGTCGCCGTGGCGCTCTTCGACAACGAGACCGGCGAGCCCGAGCTCGATCGGCTCGCGCAGAATCTGACCGACTCGACCGTCGTCAGGCTGACGGCCGACCGGCGGCTCGCCGTGATCGGCAACGCCGCCGTGCTGCGCACCGATCGGCCGTTCCGCGATCTCCTCAAGATCCGCGACGCGCTGTCGGCCGATCTCATCATCCTCGGTCAGATCCAGAAGCGAGACGATGGCCTGCGCGTGATGGCGCACCTCATCCGAGGTGCGGATCAGGCGCACGTCTGGGCGCGTCCGACGCCCCTGCTGGCGGGCGCGACGGCGACGACCGAAGCGCAGGTCGTCGCCGACATCGCCCGGGCGGTGAACGACGAGGTTACAAAAACAACTGGACCGTCGTCGCCTTCTTCGCCGTCAGCACCAGATCGGGATCGTGGATGGTGAGGGTGACGCCCCCCGGCGTTACGGCGAAGCGGATCCGGACACTCTCCGAGCCGACGGGAAAGAACTCGAGTCCGCCGACGTGCAGCAGCCCCCGCTGCGATCGTCCCGTCCGCAGGAATCCCACGGTGTCGCGGACCGCCGCGATTTCGATGCGCTGATCGGGATCCGGCCCGAACGTGTACGCGCCAACGAGCGGGGCCCGTTCCTCCGCCGAGAGCGGTTTCAGCGCCGGCTTCAGGTCGGCGTCTCCGAGCGACGTGAGGTAGTCGGCAACGGCGCGTGCCCGCTCGCCGCCGGCCGTTGCGTGGGCGAACAGCGTGATGCCGTGCGGCCCCTTGGTCCGCTGGATGCCCGGCTGGGCCGTGACGAATGCCTTGATGACGTCGAGCTGCCCCAGCATGGCGGCGGAGAAGATCGACGGCCGCGCGCCCTTGCTGAGGAGGTACTCGGCGATGTCGCGGTTGCCGACGTGGGAGGCGGCGCCGAGCGCGCTTTCCCAGTCACCGAACCCCCAGTCCCAGGCGGCCCGGGCGAGGGTGGGCTGCCGGTCGACGAGGGCCTTGAGGCGCGCGAGGTTGTTGTGGGAGACGCCGACGACTTCCCTGACCAGGTCTGGTTCCTGCGTCGGGTAGGGAGATCCTCCGCTGAGGCCGGGGCCGGCGGCGGGTTCGCGGGCGGCGGGCGCCTGAGCGAACGTCGAGAGCGGGGTCAGGGCGAGCGGCGTGGCGGTCATGAACGATCGGCGGGACATTGTCACGGCGAGCCTCCTTAGGGACAGCCGCAGAATGCGCGGTGGTGGAGGGACGGGGCAATCGACGGCGTCTTAATTGCGTCTGAATTGGCGACAACCCGGGGGGCGGTCGTCTCGTCTAACGAGATCGTAGCTAAGATGACCTTATGAAAGATGCCCGGCTGCCCGCCCTTACGCACCTGCAGTTCCTCATTCTCAGTGTCCTGCTCCACGCGCCCGAGGAGCCGGGCCGCGCCGTCCGTGACACCCTCGCCACCTTCGGCGTCCGCCGCACCGCCCCCGCGTTCTACCAGCTCATGGCCCGCCTCGAGCGCGCCGGCCTCGTCGAGGGCTGGTACGAGCAAATCACCGTCGGCGACCAGGCCGTCACCGAGCGCCGCTACCGCATCACCAAAGCCGGCGCCGGCCGCTGGGAGGAGACCCGCCAGTTCTACGACCGCACCGTGCCCGCGGCGCTCCGACGGCGGTGGTCGAATGGCTGACCATCCGGTGGGCCGCCGTCTCGGGCGCTGGCTCCCCGCCGGCATTCGCCGCGATCTTTTCGAGCCGGCGCTCCGCGACCTGCACATCCGCGAGCTCGCCCGAGCCGGACGCTCGCCGAACGCCGCGCCGCGGTTCGCGCGGTGGCTCGCCTCGCTGATTTCGATCCTGGGTCTCTATGTTGCCTGCTGGTGGTCGGCGCTGTTTCCGTTTTCTGACCGCTCGCGTGCCGTCCCATCGTCAACGCCACGCCTCTCCCTCTCAGAAAGAGCCTCGTTCATGTGGACCGATCTCCGTCAGGCCGTCCGTCTTCTGTTCCGCGAACGCTCCTTCGCCGCCGCCGCCGTGCTCACGCTCGCGCTCGGCGTGGGCGCCAACGTCGCCGTCTTCGCCGTCGTCGAGGCCGTTCTGCTGCGACCGTTGCCGTACGAGGCGGCCGACGACATCGTCATCCTCAATCACCGCGACGAGCGCACGGGGCTGACCAAGGATTTCATCGCGATGGGCGATCTCGTGGACATGGCGGCGCGCCAGTCGTCGCTCGAGAGTTTGCTCGCCTACAACGCCGGGCGCAGCACCGTCTACGGCTTCACCGAGCCGGTCACGGTCAACGTCCTCCAGGTCCAGCCAGAGGTCTTCGATCTGTTCAGGGTGCGAGTGCTTCACGGCCGCGCCTTCGTAACGGCTGATGCGAAACAAGGCGCGGCGGCCGTCGTCATGCTTGGCCACGACTTCTGGCGCACGCAGTTCGGCGCCGATCCGTCGGTGGTGGGCAAACGCCTCCGCATCGGCTCGGGCGAGCGGGAGATTGTCGGCGTCGCCCCGGCCGGGTTCAGGTTTCCTCCGGCACGGTCCACGGACGTCATCGTGCCCTTCATCCTGCCGGCAGAGGCGGTGACGATGCGCAACAGCTACTGGACGCTCGCCGTGGGCCGTATGAAGCCGGAGAGTTCTCTCACGCAAGTCAACGCCCAACTCACGACTCTCGCGGAGCAGATGGAGCAGGAACAGCCGCGGACGAACCTGGGCACCCGCTACTTCGCGAAGTCACTCCGCGACTCGCTGGTCGGCGACACCAGGCGCCCGTTGACGCTGCTGCTTGCGGCCGTCGGCGTCGTGCTGCTCATCGCGTGCGTCAACGTCGGCAACCTGCTGTTCGCGCGGGCGGTCGGCCGGCGGCACGAACAAGCGCTGCGTGCGGCGCTGGGTGCGGGACGATGGCGACTCACGTCACAGATCCTGACCGAGAGTCTCGTGCTCGCGCTCGTCGGTGGCATGGTCGGTGTGGCGATCGCGTACTGGGGAACCCCGGCGCTCGTCGCGCTGATCCCGCGGGCCGTTCAGGCGCCGGGGCTCGCCGACGTCGGCATGAACGCGCGGGTGCTCGCGTACGCGCTCGGCATCTCGGTGGCGGCGGCGCTGGCATTCGGATTGATGTCCGCGTTGGCGGCCGGCCGCCCCAAGCCGGGCACGCTGACGGCACAGGCTCGCGTCGGCATGAGCGCGGGCGCTCGCCGCACCGCCTCCTCTCTTGTTGTCGTCGAGATTGCGCTGGCGGTCGTGCTGCTTCTCGGCGCCGGCTTGATCTTGCGCAGTTTCGTCCGGCTGATGTCGGTCGATCCCGGATTCAAGGTCGATCGCGTGTTGACGATGGACGTCTCGCTGCCGGCTGGCGCGTACCCGCGGGTGGAGGCACGGCAGGCATTCTTCACACAGCTCTTTGCCGGCGTCCGCGCTTCGCAGGAGGTGCGGTCCGTCGGGGCCGCAGTGGTCGTGCCCCTCACCGGCAACAACTGGTCCACGCCGTTCGAGCGCACGGACCGCCCACCGGCGGCCGGCGCGCGGCCGCCCGATGTCGGTTGGCAGGTCGCGTCGGGCGGCTACTTCGAGGCGCTGCAGATTCCGCTGCGGTCCGGGCGTCTGTTCGACGAGCGCGACGGTCCGGCGGGATCGCCGGTCGTCATCGTCAGCGAATCGATCGAGAAGCGCTACTTCGGCGGCGAGGGTGCCGTCGGTCACTATCTGCGGCTGGGCCAGGGCCAGGCCGAGATCGTCGGCGTCGTCGGCGACATCCGGCGGGCCGCGCTGACCGACGAACCTCGCGCCGACCTGTACCTGCCGTTCGAGCGTCAGGTGCCTTCGTCGGTGACACTCTTCGTGCAGACGGCGGGCGACCCGGCGCGTGTGGCGCCGATCGTGCGGCAGACGATGCGATCGATCGAGCCGAAGGTCTCGATCGCCGAAACGACGACGCTTCGCGAGGTGGCGACGCACTCGGTCGCGAGCACCAAGCTGGCACTGTGGCTGCTCGGTCTCTTCGCGCTCGTGGCACTGACTCTCGCGGCGATCGGCATCTACGGCGTCACGTCCTACGTCGTCCGCCAGCGCACGCGCGAAATCGGGACGCGACTCGCGCTCGGCGCGCTGCCGAGCGATATCGCCTGGCTCGTCGTCAGCCGGGGTGGGCTCCTGGGCGTTCTTGGCGTCGCGCTCGGTCTGGCCGCCGGCCTCGTCGCGGCCAGATCCCTGACCACGATTCTCTACGGCATCCCGCCCTGGGATCCGCGCACAGTCGCGACAGCGGCGATCGTTCTACTGGTCACGTCAGTGGCGGCGTCCTTCGTTCCCGCGCGACGGGCGGCGAAGACGGATCCGGCGCGCACAATGACAGGGAATTTGTAGATCAAGACCGTTCACCACGAAGCCCACGAAGATCACGGAGACGCGTGGGTCTTTGGGAGGGCGGACTTCAGCCCGCCCCTCCTTCTGCATTTTGCAACGCACTCTAAGAATCTTTGTGCTCTTCGTGCTCTTCGTGCTCTTCGTGGGAACTACAGCTCTCGCAACGCCGACGGAATCGGTAGCGTCGCCGCCCGGATCGCCGGGAACAGTCCGCCGACGAGACCCATGATGAGCGCGTAGACGATGCCGGTGACGAGCAGTTCGGGCGTCACGCGGAACGCGAACGCCACCTGGCTGAATGTCTGAAAGTTCATCGTCGAGGTCTGGTAGCCGTTGAACGCGAAGTACGCGGCTGCGCCGCCCAGGACGCCGCCGATCAGGCCGAGCGCGAGTGATTCACCGAGCACGGAGACGAGCACTGACCCCGTGTTGAATCCGAGCGCCCTCAACGTCGCGATTTCGCGCGCCCGCGTCGCCACCGCCGTGTACATCGTCAGAATCGCACCGAAGATGGCGCCGATGCCCATGAGCGCCGCGATGCCGTACCCGACCACCTGAATGAGGCTCGTGAGCGCGCGCGATTGCCCCGCGTAGTACTCGTTCTCGCGCCGCACCATCACGTTCACGGCCGGATTGGAGGTCAGCCAGTCGGTGAACGCTTTGAGCGAGTCGGACGAGTCGAGCCGGGCGAGCACGGACTGGTACGAGTTGCCGCGGCGGTAGGCGCCTTGCAGCACTCTCGAGTCGCACCAGATCTCGCTCTCGGCGACGCCGCCGTCCGCCTCGAAGATGCCGACCACCTGCCAGCGATTCTGACCCGAGACGATCGTGTTGCCGAGCTCCAGGTTCGCAAACTGCACGCTGGCGCCGCGTCCGACGATGACCTCGTTCGTGCCGAACTGAAGCATGCGCCCCTGGGTGACCGACACCTCTTCCCGCACTTTCATGGCCGTCGGCTCGATGCCGCGCATCGGAACGTTGGCCGGGGAATCGGGCGACGATTTCTTCGGCAGGTCGATGATCACGTACAGCTCGGCTGAGACGAGCGGCGTCTGTCCGTCGCGGCGGATGCCAGGCGCCTGTTTGATGACGTCCGCTTCGGGCCCGCCGAGGCCGCTCGTCATCTCGCTGTCGGCGCCGCTGCGCATGACGAGCGCGCGTTGCGGCGATCCCGACTGGCGCATCGCCGCCGAGAACCCGGCCGCGATCGACAGCACCGAGATGAAGACGACGACCACGCCGGCGATGCCGACGATCGCGACGGCCGACGAGCTGAGCCGCTGGGGAATCGTGCGGAGATTGAGCGCCATCATGGCGAGCGTCTGTCGCAGCCAGCGCATCTCAGTTTCTCCTCAGCGCATCCGTGATGCGCAATTGCATGGCGCCGACCGCCGGCATGATGCCGGCCAGAAAGCCCATGAGCACCATCAGCCCGACGCCGAGGGCGACGTCGCGCGACGGCAGCACGAAGATCGGAAGCATCCCGCCGGTCGGGTCGCCGCCCTGGACGACCAGCCAGGCCAGCCCGAGGCCGAGCCCGCCGCCGACCAGGCCGATGAACAACGACTCGGCGAGCACGAGCGTCAGAATCAAGCCGCCAGAAAATCCGAGCGTCTTGAGCACCGCCAGCTCGTTCGTCCGCTCGCGCACGGATTGCGCCATCGTGCTGGCGGCGATCAGCAGCATCGTGAACAGGACCGCCGTGAGGATCGCGATCATGATCGCGCCGATGTCGCCCATCTGTTTGGCAAAGCCTTCGACGAAGCCTTTCTCGGTCGTGGTCTTCGTCTCGGCCGAGGAGTTGGCGAACATCTCGTCGAAGGTGTGGCTGAGTGCCACCGCCTTCGCCGGGTCGGCGATCTTCACGATGTACCAGCCCACCAGCCCCTGGCCGCCCCTGCGGTTTTCGTCCAGATAGTCGTACCGGAAGAAGAACTGCGTCTTGTCGACGCCGTCACCGCCGTCGTAAATCCCGCGGATATTGAATTCCCACGTCTGACCGCCGGCCTTGGGTTGCCAGATCGTGGCCGTGAGCGGGACGCGCTGGCCGAGCTTCCAGCCGAAACGCTCCGCGAGGTCCTTGCCGACGATCACGCCCTGCCGATCCTCCAGCCATGCCTTCATCTGGTCGGCCGGCAGCTTGTACTCCGGGTAGATCTTCAGGAACGGCACGGGATCCACCGCGATGTTCGCGAAGAAGTTCGACGGGTCCTGATAGTAGGCGCCGAACCAGGTGTTGTGCGTGGCGAGCTCGACGCCCGGCACGGTCTGGAGCCGGGGCTCGTACGACACCGGCAGCGGCATGATGAGGCTGACCTTGTGGATCAGCACGAGCCGGTCGGCGCCGGCGATGTCGACGCCGAACGTGAACGCCATCCGGATGGTCATCAGCAGCCCGAACAGCAGGAACGCCACGAAGATCGACAGCAGCGTGAACGTCGTGCGGATCTTGCGCCGCCAGAGGTTCTTCCAGACGAGCGGGAGGTACTTCACGCGTGTCCTCCTCCGTTGGTGAGCAGGCCCTTGTCGAGATGGAGCGTGCGCTTCGCGCGCTCGGCCGCGTGCGGGTCGTGCGTGACCATCACGATCGTCTTGCCGTGATCGCGGTTGAGCGCCTGGAGCAGGTCGAGGATCTCGTCGCCGGCCTTGCGGTCGAGATCGCCCGTGGGTTCGTCGCAGAGCAGCAGCGCCGGGTCCGTGACAATCGCGCGCGCGATGCCGACGCGCTGTTCCTGCCCGCCCGAGAGCTGCCGCGGGTAATGTTTCGCGCGCTCGGACAGGCCGACCACCTTGAGCGCGATCGCCACGCGCTTCCGCCGCTCGGCTTTCGACAGCTTCGTCAGGAGCAGCGGCAGCTCGACGTTGCGCTCCGCGGTCAGCACCGGCAGCAGGTTGTACAGCTGAAAGACGAAGCCGATATTGCGCGAGCGCCACCGTGACAGCTCACCGCCGTTCAGGTCGTCCACGCGCTCGCCGGCGACGGTCAATGTGCCGCCCGACGGCTCGTCCAGGCCGCCGATCAGGTTCAGGAGCGTGGTCTTGCCAGACCCGGAGGGCCCCATCAACGCCACGAAATCACCCTGCGGGATGTCCAGCTGCACGCCCTTGAGCACGTCGATCCGCTCGCCGCCGCGCGTGAAGTGCTTGTGGACGTCTCGGACTTGAACAAGAGACGGAGTAGACATCAAGAGCTCCTGATTGGTTTCTTCACGCCGGTTCCGGGGTTCCGGAGTTCCGGAGTTCCGGGGTTCGGTTCTGAAGTGCCCCAACGCGTGGGTTTCGCAGGGCATGGGCTCCAACTTGCGCGTTCCCCGGCGCGTGGGCGCAGTTGCCGGAACTCCGGAACCGAACTCCGGAACCTCGGAACCCCGGAACCCCGGAACCCGCAAGTGTCACTTGCTCACCACTTTCATCCCCGCCGTCAACGTGGCCGGCGGCGAGACGACGACCTTGTCCCCGGTGCTGAGCCCGGCCAGCACTTCGAGCCGGTCACCGTCAGTGCCGCCGGTCCTGACGGCGCGGCGTTCGACCACGTCGTTGACGACGACGAAGGCGAACGCCTGCGTGCCCTCGGTTTTGATCGCGGCCTTGGGGACGAGTGTCACCGGGCGCATCGCCGGAGTGTCGTTGGTGTCCTCCGGATCGCGAAGGAAGGTGACCTTCACGCCCATGTCCGGCAGAATCCGCGGGTCCAGCTTCTTGAACCCGATCCGCACGAGCACCGTCGCCTTCTGCCGGTCGGCGGTCGGCACCATCGTGATGACGTGCGCGGGAATCTGCCAGTCCTGATACGCGTCGAGCACCGCGGTCACGCCCTGGTTCGGCTTGACGCGATTGATGTAGCTCTCGTTCACGTCCACTTCGATCTCGAGCGATCGCATGTCCACGATCGTGCAGATGCCGGTGCGCGTGAAGCCGCCGCCGGCCGAGACCGGCGACACCATCTCGCCCGGCTGCGCGTCCTTCGAGATCGCGACGCCGCTGAACGGCGCACGGATGATCGTGTTGTCGAGGTTCGTTTGTTCCAGCTCGACCTGGCGCTCGGCGACGCGGACTTGCTCCTGCGCCACGAGGATGCGCGCGTCGTTCGAGTCGATCGTGGCTTTCGCCGCATCGGCTTCGGCTTGCGTCGCGAACCCGTCCTTGACGAGCTGGGTCAGCCGCTTGAGCGTCACCTGGGCCTCGTCGCGACGGACTTCGTTCTCCCGCGCCATGTGCCGCGCCGCCTGCACCTGCGCTGCGGCCAGGGCCAGCGAGGCACGAAACTGCGCGTCGTCCAGCCGGGCGAGGATCTGGCCCTGCTTCACAGCCATGCCCTCCTCGACGTTCACTTCAATCACCTTGCCGGTGATCTTCGACGACACGGTCGCCCGCCGCCGCGCGGTGACATATCCCGACGCGTTCAGCACGGCCGCCTGCGCGCCCGCGGCGCGCTCGGATACCGTCGCGGTTTCGACCTCGATCGGTCGCTCCCCCGTGGCCCAGCGGTAGCCGGCGTACCCGCCCCCGCCGAGGACCGCGAGCACGAGGATCCACGTGAGAATCCGCCCGCCGCGGCGACGTCGGCGTTCCGGTTCGCGCTCGATCTTGAGCGCGGCGAGATCGTCGTTGAGTTCGGTCATAGAAGCAGGGCCCAGGGCCACGGGCCCAAGCCGGGACAACGGACCCGCAGTGCCAGGGAGAGAGGCCGCAGGTACTCGGGAGTCCCCCAATATATTTCAAGAAGTGTGACGGACTCTAGCTTTCGGGCGATCAGGCCAATCGGTGAGTGGCGACGACTACCCGGCCAAGGGTGAGTCTTGTTAATGGGGCAATGCGGCAATGGGGCATTGAGGCAATACGGCCACTTGCCTCAAGCGCTCGTACTGGCCCATTGCCTCATTGCCTCATTGCCCCATTGCCCCATTAACCAGGATCTATCGCCCCGGCACGCCCAGCCACGGCCGGCTGACGTAGTCCATCATGCCGAGCCCGAAGAGGATGAACAGCCAGAAGAAGCCGGCGATGACGACGACCTTCGTGAGCGGCGTGTTGTAGCGCACGCCCATGAAAAAGATCACGACCAGCGACGCCTTCGTCACCGCGATCCCGAGCGCGACCGGGGTGTTCAACCAGCCGAAGTCGTGTCCAGCCACCCAGACGGTGATCAAGGTAAAGAAGAGCAGCGCCGCAAAGACGGTGACGTAGAGACGAACGGTACCGATATGGGCAGTAGACATGTGCGCTCAGGCTCCCGGCCCGCCGTGGAAACCCAGCAGATACAAGAGCGGGAAGAGAAAAATCCACACGATATCGACGAAGTGCCAGTACAGACCCGAGATTTCCACCGGGTTGTAATAGTCCGGTCCGAACTGGCCCTTCCACGCCATGACAAGAATGATGGCCATCAGGACGATGCCAACCACCATGTGCGCGGCGTGGATGCCCGTCATGACGAAGTAGAGCGAGAAGAAGAGCTGCTGAGCGGTCGGGAGGGTCGGATCGAAGTGCGGCCCGGGCACGAGGTGATGCTCGAACTTCGAGGCGTACTCGAAGTACTTCACGACCAGGAAGACCGTGCCGAGCAGAATGGTCAGAATCAGGTTCACGATCTGGCCGTTCCGTGATCCCACCTGCGCCGCGCGCACGGCCAGCACCATCGTCAGCGAACTGCAGATCAGCACGGCGGTGTTGAGCCCGCCGAGGTACACGTTCAGGTGGTGGCTGCCGCCGACCCACGCGTCCGGGTACATCGTGCGGTACACGATGTAGGCCATGAACAGGCCGCCGAAGAACATGACTTCGGTGACGAGAAAGACCCACATGCCCAGCGTCGAGGCCTCGAGCTGCTGCTCCATGCTGTAGAAGTGGTGCTGCAGCTTCGGGTGGTGCGCCTGGGCGTGCCCGCCGGCGCCGTGCGCGTGGCCGGCGACGGCGTGGTGGACGGTCGGCTCGTTGGCGCCCGGACTGCTGCCGAGCGGCGTCGCAGGATTAGCCAACGTGGACCTCCCGTCCCGGCTTGTAGTTGTAGGCCGGCTCGGTCACGATCGGATCCTCATCGAAATTGAAGGTCGGCGGCGGCGAGGGAATTTCCCACTCCAGTCCCTTCGCGCCCCACGGGTTCGCCGGTGCCAGCGCGCCCTTGAACAGCGAATACACGAGATAGGAAAACGCGAGCATGTAGCCCGCGCCCAGCACGGTGGCGCCCAGCGTCGACATCACGTTCCACACCTGGAACTCGGCCGGATACGCGTGATAGCGGCGCGGCATCCCGAGGTAGCCGAGCACGAACTGCGGGAAGAACGTGAGGTTGAAGCCGACGAAGACCAGGATCGCCGCGACCTTGCCGAGCGACTCGTTGTACATCCGGCCGGTCATCTTCGGCCACCAGAAGTGGAGCCCGCCGAGGAACGCCATGATCGCGCCGCCGACCATGATGTAGTGGAAGTGCGCGACGACGAAGTAGGTGTCGGTCAGGTGAATGTCCAGGCCCATCGCCGCAAGGAACAGGCCGGTGAGACCGCCGATCAGGAACAGGCCCATGAAGCCGATCACCCAGTAGGTCGGCGACTCCCACGTAATGGACCCTTTGTACATCGTCGCGGCCCAGTTGAAGGTCTTCACCGCGGACGGCACGGCGACGAGCATCGTGATGATCGAGAACACGAGGCCGGCGTAGATCGACTGGCTGCTCACGAAGAGGTGATGCCCCCAGACGAGGAAGCCGAGGATGGCGATCGCCAGACTCGAGAAGGCGACGAAGGAGTAGCCGAAGATCTGCTTGCGCGAGACCGCCGCGACGAGCTCGCTCACGACGCCCATGCCCGGCAGAATCATGATGTACACGGCCGGGTGGGAGTAGAACCAGAACAGGTGCTGCATCAGCACCGGATCGCCGCCGAGCTTCGGATCGAAGATGCCGAGGTGCAGCGCGCGCTCGGCCATGACCAGCACGATCGTGATCGCGACGACCGGCGTGCCGAGAATCATGACCAGGCTCGTCGCGTACTGCGCCCAGACGAAGAGCGGCAGGCGGAACCAGGTCAGGCCCGGCGCGCGCATCCGGTGGACGGTGACGATGAAGTTGAAGCCCGTCAGGATCGACGAGAACCCGGCGATGAAGACGCCGACTGCCGCGAGCGTGACGTTCGTGTTCGATGACTGGCTGCTGTACGGCGTGTAGAAGGTCCAGCCCGTGTCCACGCCGCCGCCGGCGACGACGCCAAGCGTGAGGAGCGCGCCCGCGACGTAGAGATACCAGCTCAGCAGGTTGATGCGCGGGAAGGCGAGGTCCTTCGTCCCGCACATGATCGGGATGAGGAAGTTCCCGAGCGTCGCCGGGATCGACGGGATCAGGAAGAAGAAGATCATCACGACGCCGTGCAGCGTGAAGAGCTTGTTGTACATGTCGGAGGACACGAGGTCGCCCTCCGGCGTCATGAGCTCCAGCCGCACGCCCGCCGCGAAGAGACCTCCGATCCCGAAGAAGATCGTGATCGAAATGAGGTACAGCATCGCGATCCGCTTGTGGTCCTTCGTGAGGAGCCACGACGCGATGCCGTACGGGGCGTCGAGATAACTGTGACGTGCTTCCTGCATAAAGATGATCCTGGTTAATGAGGCAATGGGGCAATGGGGCAATGGGGCAATGGCAACACTTGTCTCGCCTGCTTCACGTGCACCCGCACCGACGCGGCCAGAAAAGACCAGCGTTCGTATTGCCCCATTGCTCCATTGTCCCTTTGCCTCATTAACACGCCTTTACTCATTTCGCCGCCGGTTTGAGGCCCTTGATGTACGCGATGAGCTCCATCAGGTTCTCTTCGCTCACCATACCCTGAAAGGCCGGCATGATCGGCTGGTAGCCTTTCACGACCTTCGCCTGCGAGTTCATGATCGACTCGCGGATGTAGTTCTCGTCCGCGGTGACCGACCGGCCGTCGGCGAGCTCCACCGGCTTGCCGTAGAGGCCGTGCAGCGTCGGGCCGCGGCCGGTCGAGTCCGCCTTGTGGCACGTGATACACGCGTAATCGGTGAACAGCCGCTCGCCAGTCTGCGCCGCCGGCCCGGTCGATCCCGACTGCTGCGCGCGCACCCACGCCACGTAGTCGATCGGCTCCATGGCGATGACCTCGCCGATCATTCCCGAGTGCTTCGTCCCGCAGTATTCGGCGCAGAACAGGTGGTAGGTCCCCGGCTTGGTCGCCTTGAACCACAGCGTCGTCAGCTTGCCGGGGACGACGTCCATCTTCACGCGGAAGGCGGGGATCGAGTAGTCGTGGAGCACGTCTTCCGAGCCCATCGTCAGCCGGACGGCGCGATCGATCGGCACGTGCATCTGGTTGATCTCGCGCACGCCGGTCGGGTGCTGCACTTTCCACATCCACTGCTTGCCGACGACGTACATGTCCATCGCGTCGGCGGGCGGGCGGGCGAGATCGAAAAACACCTTCGCGCCCCACGCGAACATGACCATCGACAGCACGAACGGGATGAACGTCCAGGTCAGCTCGAGCGCGAGCGACCCGTGAATGTCTGCCCCCACCTCGTCCGGATGCCGGCGGCGGTACTTGATCGCGAAGAACACGACCAGCGCCGTGACCAGCACGGTGAAAAACGCGCACACGGCGGCGATGAAGAGATAGAGCAGGTCCATCTCGACCGCCACCGACGACGCGCTTGGCGGGAACAGGGGGAAAGAAGTCGACATCTAGCGGGTACCCGTGGCGGTCGTCCGGACCGCGTTGTGGTGGCGGCGTTCGCGCCGCAGGCTCAAGAACACCGATGTGCCGAGCGCGATCACCGTCAGGGCGGCAGCCAGCCTGACGAAGTTCATGATCACCAGCCCGTACTTGCCCGACTCGGGATCGTAGTGGTAGCAGAAGAGCAGAATCTGCTCGACGACCGATCCGATCTTGCCCTCGCTGGCCTCGACGAGCGCGAGCTTCAGGTCGCGCGGCGCGAATTCGATCCCGTAGAGGTACCGGGACACGCGCCCCTCGGCGGTGAGCAGCGTAATCGCCGCCGGATGCGCGAACTGATCGATCTCGGCGTCGTAGGCGTAGCGAAACCCGACGGCCGACGTCAGCGCCTTGATCGACGTCTCACGCCCGGTCAGGAAGTGCACGTACGGCGCCGCCGCCGGATGCCCGTAGCGGCGGAGAAAATACTGCTTGCGGTCGGCCGCGAGCGCCGGCGTCTCCCCCGGATCGAAGCTCACGACCACGACCTCGAACTCCTTGCCGGCGGTGAACGAGATGCCTTCGAGCGAGCCCACCAGGCCGTGCAGCACCTGCGTGCAGAGCATCGGGCACTCGTAGTAGACGAGCGCGAGCACCACGGGCCGCGATCCGAAGAACTGCCCGAGCGTGACGTCCTTGCCGGTCTCGTCGGTGAACGGCGTATCGAGCGGGATCTTCTCGTTCAGCTTCTGGTCGATGCCGACGTCCTTGAGGATCGGGATTTGTTCCGAGGCGACCTTGCCGGGCGGCGGGACGTACTTGGGCGTGGACGGCTGAGCCGTTGCGACGGAGACCACGGAGAGGACGGAGGTCACGGAGAAAAGCACACCCAGGCACAATCGGGCAAACCTCGGCCGCGATCGGTCCATCTGTTGTTCAACTGCGTCGTGCCTGTTCATCGTCTTTCTCCGCAACTGAGGAGGGGCGGGCTTCAGCCCGCCTCTTGCCGGACCGGCTAGAGCCGGCCCCTCCCGCGTCCGTACCCGAAGTTCTTCCGTGCTCTCCGGCTCTGTTCCGTGCCCTCCGTGTTACTTGCCTTTCGTCGTCTCTGGTGTCGCCGGCGTGGCGCCCCGTACCGGCAAGCCACGCTCGATGATCAAATCCTTCGCGCGATCGATCGGGAGGCGGACCGCTCCCGTCGCCTGATCGACCCAGCCATAGCTCGTGAGCGCTGAATGCTCGGTGTCCTTGAAGGTCTTCAGGTTCGCCGGCTCGTCGCGAAGCAGGGTCGGGGCGGGTGGCGCTTGACCGGCTGGCGAGGCCAGCGGCGAACGCGGACTGGTGCTCACGGGTAACAACCGGTGGTCGAGGTACGCGAACAGACCCACCACGAGCAACTGGCAGGCGACCGTGGTAACGGTGAGGACCACCACGAACCAGAAGATGCCGCTGTAGCTGACCCCGTCGCCCTCGACCGGCAGCGGCGACGGCGCGTGATGATGTTTAGTGTCCGCCATGGGCCATCGCTTCCTTGAAGTACGGATCCTTCGCCGGCACGAGCGCGCGGTCGGCGAGATTGCGGAAGAAGAACCAGAGCCAGACGCCGCCCATGCCGAGCACGGCGGCGAAATCGACCCACGAAATCGACGACCCCTCGTGCCGGAACACGGGCCCAATCGTCCAGGTGATGTCGACGATGCGGAAGAAGAGCACCCAGAGCGCGATCCACTTCACGGTGCGCGGGTTGCGCTTGAGGTCGCGCGACAGCAGGAAGATGAAGGGCAGCACGAACTGCCCCAGCAACACCGCGAGACTGACCGGGTACCAGGGGCCGTGCAGCCGCTCGAGATAGAAGGGAATCTCCTCGGGCAGGTTCGCGGACCAGATAATCAGCAGCTGCGAGACACTGAAGTACGCCCACAACAGCGTGAAGGCGAACATCAGCTTGCCGATATCGTGAAACTTCTCGGCGTCGGCGACGTGGCGCATCGGCTCGAACTCGACGAGGAGCGCCAGGATGAGAATCGTGAACGCCATCGTCGACAGTCCCTGCCCGCCGAGCGTCAGGATGCCGAAGATCGTCGAGTACCAGTGCGGGTCGAGCGACATGATCCAGTCGACGCTCATGAACGTGATCGTGATCACGTAGAGCACGAGGCCGGGGCCCGACAGCACGCGGAACCTGGCGTCGGCCGGGCCCGGCGGCTGCGCCGGCAGGTCGTCCTGGTCCTTGGACCACTTGGTCAGCAGGTAAATGAGCGTGCCCCAGACCGCGAACATCAGGACGGCGCGCACCGTGAAGAACGGGACGTTCAGATACGCCGCCTTCTGGTGGATGATCTCGTCGGTCGCGGCTTCCGGGCGGGCCCAGGGGTAGAGCGACGTGCGCTTGAGCCAGATCGGGACGAACGCCACGGCCATGACCGGCAGGTTGCGCGCCGCCGCTTCGAGCACGCGCCGCGCGACCAGACCCCAGGCGCCGCCCGAGAGGTACTGGACCATCAGCACGGCCATCGAGCCGAGCGTCAGCCCGATCCAGAAGATGTAGGCGATGAGGTACGACTGCCAGAACGCATCGCCGGCGACGAAGAAGCCGATCGCGGCGAGCACGAGGCCGACCACGGCCAGCATCTGCACCTTCCCGCTCAGCCGGCCGATTTCCGCCGTCGGCCGCGTCAGGAGCGCCGCGTCGTCCAGATGTCCGTGTCCGCCTGCCATTACTGCTGACCGCCCTTCTCACCACCGCCATGTCCGGCCGCCGGCGCGGTCGCGGGTGGCTTGCCGCTCTTCAACTGCTCGAGCTCCTTGGCCGGCACATCAGCGGTCGTCGCCGAGTGCGCGAGCTGCAGCGCCTTGATGTACGCGACGATGCGCCACCGATCTTCGACGGTCACCTGCGCCCGGTAATCGGGCATCGCGCCGAAGCCGTTGGTCATCACGTCGAAGAAATAGCCTGGCGGCGCCGCGCGCAGCCGATCCTGGTGGTACGACGCGGCGCGGCGGTACCCGCGCTGCACGACCATGCCGTTGCCGTCGCCGGTGCGGCTGTGGCACGGCGAGCAGTAGATGTTGTAGCGCTCCTCGCCGCGGTCGAGGTCCGCGCGCGTCATCGCGAACGGGAACGTCGCGACGGGCGCGCCGCCGACCTTGCCGGTGTAGAGATGCTCGTCTTCGTTCAGCTGCCCGCGTGCCACCGTCCCGGTCACGAGCGGCTGCGCCGAGCTGCCCTTCGGAAACACCGCGCTCGCCTCGAGCGGGTCGTACCGCGGCGCATCGTGCATATCTTGCCGACACGCGGCGGAGACGGCGATCAGGAGCGACAAGCTTGCGATGAGTACGAGGCGCCGCGATGGCCAGGCACTGGGCACTCGGCACTGGGCACTGGTAGGTTCGCAGGTCCGCAGGCTCTTCCTAGTGCCTAGTGCCAAGTGCCGAGTGCCCGACAAGGCTTTCGACAAGTTAATGCGCAACTTCCACCACCTCTCGCGCGCCGAGACCGGCGAGGAACTGGCGCGTGCCGATCGGATCGAACTTCGGATCGGCCGCCTCGATGGCGAGGAAAAAGCTGTCCTGTGACGCCCGGGAAAAACGCTCGTGATTGAACACCGGGTGATACGGCTGCGGCAGTCCATTGAGCGCGAGCATGCCGATGACCGCCGAGAACGCGCCGAAGAGAATCGTCGTCTCGAACGCGGGCGGAATGAACGAGACCCAGGAATGATAGGGGCGGCCGCCGATGTTCATCGGGTAGGCGATGACCTGGGTCCAGTACTCGAGCCCGTACCCGCCGAGCATCCCGAGGACGCCTCCGGCGAGCACGATCGGCGCCACTTTCTTCTCGTGGAAGCCGATCGCCTCGGCCAGGCCGTGAATCGGGAACGGCGAGTAGGCGTCGGTCTTCGTGAAGCCGGCCTTGCCGACCGCCGTCGCGGCGGAGAGCAGCGCGTCGGCCGAGTCGAACTCGGCCATCAGCGCGTAGAACGGAGTGGTGGCGTCAGCGTGATGCGCCATCAGTGCGCGCCCCCTTCTTCCTTGGCTTTGGTTCGCGACTGCGGCAGGAGCGTCTGCATCTCGAAAATCGCAATCATCGGCAGCACGCGGACGAACAGGAACATCAACGTCGTGAAGAGGCCGATCGTGCCGGCCAGCGTCATGAAGTCCCAGACCGTCGGGTAGTACATCTCCCACGACGACGGCAGGAAGTCGCGGTGGAGCGACGTCACGATGATGACGAACCGCTCGAGCCACATGCCGACGTTCACGAACATGCACACCGTGAACACGACGGCGATGTTGCGCCGCATCTTCTTCATCCAGAGCAGCTGCGGCACGAGGAAGTTGCAGAGCAGCAGGATCCAGTAGCTCCACGCGTACGGCCCGAAGTAGATGCGGTTCTTCAACATGAAGCGTTCGTATTCGTTCGAGCTGTACCAGCCGAAGAACGCCTCACAGAGATAGCCGTAGACCACGACGAGGCCCGTGACCAGCGTGACCTTGGCCATGTTCTCGATGTGCCGCATGGTGATGAAATCCTGCAGCTTGAACATGACGCGGATCGGGATGGCGAGCGTCAGTACCATCGCGAAGCCGGCGTAGATCGCGCCGGCGACGAAATAAGGCGGGAAGATCGTCGCGTGCCAGCCGGGGAGCACCGACACCGCGAAGTCGAAGCTCACCACGGTGTGGACCGAGAGGACCAGCGGCGTCGAGAGACCGGCGAGCAGCAGGTACGCCTTCTCGTAGCGCGCCCAGTGCCGCGCCGAGCCGCGCCAGCCCATCGCCAGCATGCCGAAGAGGCGCTTCAGGAACGGGTGCTGCGCCTTGTCGCGGAAGGTCGCGAGATCGGGAATGAGGCCGATCGACCAGAAGAGCAGCGAGACCGTGCCGTACGTCGAGACCGCGAACACGTCCCAGATCAGCGGGCTCCGGAAGTTGGGCCACAACGTCATCGTGTTCGGATACGGGAACAGCCAGTAGATCGCCAGCCAGGGACGGCCGGTGTGCACGAGCGGGAACAGCGCCGCGCAGGCCACCGCGAAGAGCGTCATGGCTTCGGCGAAGCGGTTGATCGACGTGCGCCAGTCCTGCTTGAAGAGCAGCAGAATCGCCGAGATCAGCGTGCCGGCGTGGCCGATGCCGATCCACCAGACGAAGTTGATGATGTCGAACGCCCAGCCGACCGGGACGTTGTTGCCCCAGATCCCGATGCCCTTCGCGAGCAGGTACGTCAGGGCGACGATCAGGCCCATTAACAGCATGAACGCGATCCCGACGATCGGGAACCACGCGAGCGGCGTGTTCTTCGTCAGGACGATCGACGTCAGCTTGTCGACCAGCGATCGGGGCGTGTGCCCCGGCGCGATGACCGCGTCGACTTCGCGGGGCGGATGCTGCGCTGCGCTCATTTCTTCTCCAACGCCGGGTTCGGATTCCGGACGACCGCCAGGTACGACGTGCGCGGCCGCGTGCCGAGATCCTCGAGGAGGCCGTAGTTGCGTTCCTGCGCCTTGAGCTTCGACACCCGGCTGTCCGGCTTGTTCATGTCGCCGAACACGATCGCGTCGGCCGGGCAGGCGGCTTCACAGGCGGTGCGAATCTCGCCGTCGCGAATGTCGCGTCCTTCGGTCTTGGCGTCGATGCGCGCGTGGTTGATCCGCTGCACGCAGTAGGTGCACTTCTCCATGACGCCGCGGCTGCGGATCGTCACGTCCGGATTGCGCTGCGCGTTGAGCTCGGGCGTCGTGAAGTCCGAGTAGAGCATGAAGTTGAAGCGGCGGACTTTGTACGGGCAGTTGTTCGAGCAGTACCGCGTGCCGACGCAGCGGTTGTAGACCATGTCGTTCAGGCCTTCGTCGCTGTGCACGGTCGCGGCCACCGGGCAGACCACCTCGCACGGCGCGTTCTCGCACTGCTGGCACGGCACCGGCTGGTGGTAGATGCCCACGGGGGCGACCGGATCGCCCTCGAAGTACGTGTCCACGCGAATCCAGTGCATCTCGCGGCTGCGCTCGACCTGTGACTTGCCGACGACCGGGATGTTGTTCTCCGAGACGCACGCCGCGATGCAGACCTGACAGCCGGTGCAGGAGTTCAGATCGATCGCCATGCCCCACTTGTTGCCCTTGTATTCGAAGGCGGGGTAGAGCGAGAGATCCCTGGGCGGGACTTCGTGTCCCTGCTCGGCGATCGACTTCTTCGGCTCGCGCCGGTACTCCTCCGCGTCCACGACGCGGACCGGGTGCCGCCCTTCCATCATGAAGTGGTTCTGCGTGGAGGCGAGCGTGTACCGCTCGCCGGTGCGGACGACCTGCGCGCCGCCGTCGAACCAGACCGCCTTCGACGTGCGGAGGCCGAACGTGTCCACGCCGACGCCGGTGCCGACCCGGCCGGTCTTGCGCCGGCCGTAGCCGAAGTGCACGGCCACCGAGTCGGTCGCCATGCCGGGCATGATCCACGCCGGCACGCGCACGGTCTTGCCGTCGTAGCGGACGTCGACGAGATCGCCGTTGTTGATCCGCAGCGTGCTCGCCGTGTGCGCGTCCACGTACGCGACGTTGTCCCACGTGACTTTCGACAGCGGCTTCGGCAGCTCCTGCAGCCAGCCGTTGTTGATGAAGCGGCCGTCCAGGATGTTCGGATCGGGCACGAACAGAATCTCGAGGCCCGAAGGAGTGGGGACGACAGGGACGCTGGGGACGACGGGTCCGGTGGGTGCGGGCGGGACCGCAGCCGCCCTGACCCCGGCCGGCGCGGCCGGCTTGGCGCCCGCCGCGGCTGGCGGCGCCGCCGCGGCGACCGTCGAGAACGGCGAATGACCTGACACGAACCCGTCGTGCAGCGCGTGGCGCCAGAATGCGTCCACGTTCGCGAACGGCTGGCCCTCACGCGTTCGAATCGTCCACGCCGGCGTCGTCTGCCCGTCGAACGCCTTCGTCCAGTACGCCTTGAGCAGATCCATCGGCGTGCCCGGCTCGCCGTTCATCAGCGCGAGAATCTCGATCGCCTGGCGGCCCGAGTAGAGCGGCGCGATCAGCGGCTGCCCGAACGTCACGGTGCCGTCGAAGCTGCGCGCGTCGGCCCACGACTCGAGGTAGTGCGCCTCGGGGATGTGCCAGTGGCTGACCTCGGCCGTCTCGTCGTAATAAAGACCAAGGTGCACGCGCATGCCCACCTTGTTCAGCGCTTCGCCGAAGAGCAGATCGGCGGGCGCCGTGAACACCGGGTTGCCGCCCAGCATCAGGAGTACGTCCACCCGGCCCGCGTTCATGTCGGCGACGAGCTCCGCAATCGATTGCGCGCCGTCGGCCGGCGCGCCGTCGATGCGCGGGCCGTAGGTCACGGTCGATCCGGTGTTGCCGAGCGCCTCGTTCATCGCGCGCGCGAGGACGTGGACCGCGGCCGGTTGACGATCCCCCGCGATGATCGCGGAGCGGCCCTTGTGCGCCTGAAGATCCGCCGCGACGGCGGTGATCCAGCGGCGCATGTCGTCGGTGAGTGCCGGCGCACTCGCCGGCGCCGTCCCGGCGCCGATGGCCGCCGCGAGCGCGCCCGCAAATCCATGAATGTCGCGCGCCTTGACCGGGAGGCGGTGATCCGCCTTGCCGCCCGTCACCGTCGGTACGGGCTCGACGACGTACAGCCGGTTCATTTCGTAGGTGGGCGTGCCGATCTTCCGCCGTGAGGCGAAATCTTTGGTGTAACGGACCATGCCCGGCCCGAAGCCGAGGAAATCCGCGTCGAGCGAGACGATGATGTCGGCCTTACTGAACTGATAGATGGGGTGCGCGTCGAAGGCGCCGCCCTGCCGGGCGCCGTAGACGGGATCCCACTGATGCCACTTCATCTGCGGCATCTTGGCCAGAAGCGAGCTCATCTGAGCGAGGAGCGAGGGCGACGTGATCGGCTCAGTCAGGACGTGCAGGCCCTGTCCCCCGATCGCCTGACGCGAAGTCATCGCCGCCTGAACGGCGGCCTGGAACGACACCCAGCTGCGATCCTCCGCGCTGCCCACGACGGTCCGGGACCGGTCGGGATCGTAGAGCGTCAGCACCGAGGCCTGGCTGAAGACGTCCGTGCTGCCAAGGCTCGCCGGGTGATCAGGGTTGCCTTCGATCTTCGTCGGCCGGCCCATGTGGTTTTCGGCGAGCAACGCGTGCGCATAGCCGCCCTGGGTCATCGCCGTGGCGTAGAAGAGCGGGCGGCCGGGGATGATCTCCTCGGGCTGGCGGACGTACGGAATGATCTTTTCTGCCGGCTGACGGGTACACGCCCCGACGCCGGCGAGGGCCAGCGATGCCCCCATCAACTTCAGGAATTGGCGGCGGCCCGCCGGGTCGTTGAATTCCGAGGCCTGCGACGGGAACTCACGATGGAGGTACTCGTTGAACTCCGGCGTGTCGGCGAGCTCGTCGAGGCTGCGCCAGTAGGCGCGCCCTTCCAGCCCGGCGAGTCTCGTGCGGATGTGCTGTAAGTCCATAAGGTTGGCTATCCAAGGCTCGGATCCGGCTGGCGCGGCGGCCGGCCGGCCGCGATCACCGGTGGCAGATCGAGCAGCTCGTCATGTGCTCGATGCTCGACACGCGGTACGACTCTTTCAAGAAGCGGCCCAGTTCGAGCTGGCTGGTAAACTGCCGCGTTTCGGTTCCGACCCGCACGTCCACCGGCTTGTCCCCCCGCGGCTGTTCGTAGGCCACGTTGAAGACCTCTTCGCGGGGCCGCAGGTACTGCTCGGGCGCGCGATGGCAATCGAGGCAGAACTCCATGAGGAGCGACTTGGCCTGGTACATGAGCGGCATCTTGTCGACCGGCCCATGACAGGTGACGCACCCGACGCCCTGCTTCACGTGGATTTGGTGGTTGAAATACACGAAATCTGGTAGGTCGTTTACCCGAATCCACGTCAACGGCGTGTCATTCCGGAAGCTGGCGCGCACTGGCTCGAGGATAGGCGCCGTCGTCCAGAGATTGGCGTGGCAGTTCATGCAGGTCTTGGTGGGCGGGATACCGGCGAACGAGGATTTCTCGACCGACGTATGACAGTAGCGGCAGTCGAGCCCGACCCCGCCCACGTGGTGGGCGTGACTGAACTGGATGGGCTGCTCGACGAACTCGTTCTGTCTGGTCGCCCAGGACGACCGCATGAGGGTGAAGACCAGCCAGCCGGCGATCAGGACGACTGACAGCAGGATGGCGAGACTGGATCTGGCCAGGGCATTCGCGTTACGCGGAAAGATCTGACTCATAGCCGGCGGCAGCGCCCTAAGCCTACATTGATCGCTCGCCGAAAAACAGGCACGTCAACCGCGCGGACGTGGCCGGCGCGGGCGCGCCGGGACGGGCGGAAGACCCGGTGCGACGGCCAAGTGGCGGCTATATAATGTGAAACGTTTCACAATCCTGTCAAATCCCGACGCGGCCTCACGAACGCCGGTCCCGCGGCCGCCAGAAGTGCGATATATCGCTCTGCCATGTCCACTGACTGGCAATATCCTGCACGACAGTAGGATGAACCCGTCATGAGCGCGATCGAGATACGCGGCGTCAGTAAAACCTTCGGATCGCATCGGGCCGTGAACGACCTCACGCTCGACGTCCCGGAGGGATCCATCTACGGCTTCATCGGGCCCAACGGATCCGGCAAGACCACGACCATCCGGATGATCATGAACATCATCCTGCCCGACCGCGGCGACATCAGCGTGCTGGGCCGGCGCACGTCCACCTCCGCGCGCGACGACGTCGGCTATCTCCCCGAGGAGCGCGGCCTCTATAAGAAGATGCCGGTGCGCCGGCTGCTTCGCTACTACGGCCGACTCAAAGGCCGCTCGCTCGCCGAACTCGACCCGGTCATCAATCACTGGCTCGGCCAGCTCCAGCTCGCGAGCTGGGCGGACAAGCGGATCGACCAGCTCTCCAAGGGCATGGCGCAGAAAGTCCAGTTCATCTCGTCCATCGTCTCGAAGCCGCGGCTGCTGATTCTCGACGAGCCCTTCTCCGGCCTCGATCCGGTGAACGCTGAATCGTTGCGCGACGCCGTCTTCGAGCTGCGCCGTCAGGGGACGACGATCGTCTTCTCGACGCACGACATGGGCGCTGCCGAGCGGATGTGCGATCGCATCTTCATGATCTTCAAGGGCAACAAGGTGCTCGACGGATCGCTCGACGAGATTCAGGCGCGCTACGGGCAGGACACCGTCCGCGTCCGGACGGCCGCCGGACCGAGCGGCCTGGCCGGCCTGCCCGAGGTCGAAGCCATCAACGACCACGGCAACTTCCAGGATCTGCGGCTCAAGGGCGACGCGCAGACGTTCCTCCGGCGGCTCGTCGAACGGTCGCCGGTCATGCATTTCGAGATCACGAAGCCGTCGCTCCACGACATCTTCGTTCGCATCGCGCGGCCGACCGAGGAAGACCTCAAGGAGCCGGCCGGGGTGGCCCGATGAAACGCGTCCTCACGATCGCGCAGTCCGAGTTCCTGACGCTCGTCAAGACGAAGGCGTTCATCATCGGCATCTTCCTGATGCCCGTCCTGATGTTCGGCTTCGTGACGTTCATGAGTTACGCCGAGCGGCACGCCGACACCGAGACCCGTCCGTTTGCCGTGATTGACGGCACCGGCATCCTGTACGACGCGGTCGCCCAGGCGGCCGACGTCTACAACGACAAGTCCGGAAACGGCGAAGGTCAGAGCGGCCCGCACTTCGTGCCGAAGCGCGTCGATCCCGCCGGCCGCCCGCTGGACGACGTGAAGCTCGACCTGTCGGAACAGGTGAAGAAGAAACAACTCTTCGCCTTCGTCGAAATTCCGGCCAACGTCCTCGACGCCGGCCAGAAGGCGACGGTCCACTACTACGCCGAAAACACCTCGTACGAGCGGCTGCCCGACTGGCTGCGCACGACGCTGAACGACGAGATTGCGAAGCGCCGATTCGACCAGGCCGGCGTGGACCGCGCGCTCGTCTCCAGGCTCACCTCCCGAACCCCGCTGACCACCTTCGGGCTGGTCGAGCGCGCCGCCGACGGCAAGATCGCCGAGGCGAAGGAAGTGGACGAGCTCACGCGCTTCGCGGTGCCGTTCTTCTTCCTCATCCTGATGTTCATGGCCGTGATGACCAGCGCGCAGCATCTGCTGAACGCGATCATCGAGGAGAAGATGAGCAAGATCAGCGAGGTGCTGCTCGGATCCGTGTCGCCATTTCAGCTGCTCGCCGGGAAGCTCCTCGGCGTCGTCGCCGTCTCGCTGCTGCTCGCGGGCGTGTACTTCGCGGGTGGCACCTTCGCGGTGATTCGACTCGGCCGGCCGGATCTCATCAACCCGGTCCTGATTGCGTGGTTCGTGCTCTTTCTCGTCTGCGCGGCGTTGATGTTCGGATCGATCTTCCTCGCGCTCGGCTCGGCGTGCTCCGATCTCAAGGACGCGCAGAGCATGCTCCAGCCGGCGATGATTCTCGTCATCCTCGCGTATCTCGGTTCCTTCGTGGTGATGCGCGCGCCCGAGTCGCCGCTCGCGGTCGGCATGTCGCTCTTCCCGACGATGACGCCGTTCGCGATGATGCTGCGCATGGTGATGCCGCCCGGCCCGCCGCTCTGGCAGGTCGCGCTCGGCGTGGCGCTGCTCGTCGGATCGACGGTGTTCCTCATCTGGGCGGGCGGCCGGATCTTCCGCGTCGGCCTGCTGATGCAGGGCAAGGCGCCGAACCTGCCGGAGCTGATGAAGTGGGTCAGGAGATAGCGCGATCGCGCCGGTGCAGGGTGCACAGTGCACAGTGCACCGTGCGGGTGCAGGCTGCGATCGTGCCTGGTGCGCCAGAGTGACCGAGCATTCCGTCCTCGTCGCGGGCGCCGGGCCGGCTGGCGCGGTAGCGGCACGGACGCTGGCGGCGGCCGGCATTCGCACCCTGCTCGTCGATCGCGCCGCCTTCCCGCGCAACAAGCCGTGCGGCGGCGGCGTCAGCCTGCGCGCGCTGCGGCGGTTTCCGTGGCTCGAGCGCGCGCTCGCCGGCGTGGACGTCCATCGCATCTCGCGCCTCCACCTCGAAGGGCCGGAACGATCGTCGCTCGACATCGAGAGCCGGGACCCGTGCGTGCTGCTCGTCCGCCGCGTCGAATTCGATCACGCCCTGGTGCGCGCGGCGGTGGACGCCGGCGCCGAGCTCGTGGAGAAGTTCGAGATTACGCAGCTGGACGCCAACGACGCCGGCGTCACGCTCCAGTCGCGCGACGGGCGGCGGCTCCAGGCGCCGATCGTGATCGCCGCCGACGGCGTCCACAGCGTGATCGCCAAGCGTCTCGGCGTGAACGCCCGCTGGCCGCGGACGAGCATCGCGATCGACATGATGGAGGAGACGCCGGTCGAGACGTTGCGCGCGGATCGCCCCGACGTGCTCTGGGTCGCGTATGCCTACAACGGGCTCGACGGCTACGCGTACATCTTCCCGAAGACGCACCACGTCAACGTCGGGATCGGGTGTCTCCTCTCGCACTACAAGGGCGAGATGCCCGGCCGCCCGTACGACATGCAGCAGGCGTTCGTCGGCCGTCTCGTGGACGAGGGCGCGCTGCACGGCCGGTCCGATCGACGGCACTTCACGCCGTATCTGATTCCGGTCGGCGGGCCGCTGCCGTCGGCGCACGCCGGCCGCGTGCTCTTCGCGGGCGACGCCGGCGGATTTGTCCACGCCGTCACCGCCGAGGGGATTTACTACGCCATGGTCTCAGGCGAGCTGGCGGCGAGCGCGATTGTTCAGGCCCAGGTCCCAGGGCCACGGGCCCAGGCCGGCCTGCCGCAGTTCAACTCGGGCCCTGGGCCCGGGGCCCTGGGCCCTCTGTACGATCGTCTCTGGCGCCGCGAGATCGGCGCCGAGCTGGCCGACGCGGTGCTCATCCAGCGCTATCTCTTCGCGAAGCACGATCGCGTGAGCCGGGTGGTTCGCGCCGGATCGTCGGCCAACGGGCTGATGGACATGGTGCTGGCCTACGTGAAGGGTGAATTGTCCTATCCGTCGCTCCGCCGCCGGATGCTGTGGCGCTTCCCGCTCACCGTCCTGCGCATGGCGCGGGAAAAGCTGGCGAAGGGTGCCTGAGACAAGCTTCACCCTGACGAAAAAGCTTCACCATGAAGAAGTGAAGAGATGAAGTAACTTCTGGGTGAAAGACTCATGGCCTCACCACATATGGCAAACGCGTCGGCCCAGGTTCGGCGCCTTCAAGGTCTTTACCATCGAGGTGCGGGTCTTCATGGTGAAGCTTTGTTCACCGGCTGGCTTGCCGGCATCGTGCTTTTGCTGGTTGTGGCGGCATCGGCGTGGGCACAACCGCCCGCGCCGATCACGTATCGGGTGACGTTTCCTGAGCCCGAACATCATTGGATGCAGGTCGAGATCACGTTCGCCGGGCTCGGCACGGCGCCGCTCAAGGCGCGGATGAGCCGGTCGTCGCCAGGGCGCTATGCGGTGCATGAGTTCGCGAAGAACGTGTTCTGGGTCGAGGCGTTCAACGGCGCCGGGCGGAAGTTGAGTTACACGCGTCCGGACGTGGACGGCTGGGACGTGGCGGGACACGACGGCACGGTGCGGGTCGTCTACAAGATCTTCGGCGACTACGCGGACGGCACGTACATGGCCGTGGACACGACGCACGCGCACCTGAACATGCCCGCCGCGTTCATGTGGGCCGCCGGTCTCGAGGCGCGGCCGATGCGGATTACGTTCGTCCCGCCGGCCGGATCGAACTGGCGAGTCGGAACGCAGCTCTTCACGACAAACGACGCGTTCACGTTCACGGCGCCCAACCTGCAGTACTTCATGGACAGTCCGACGGAGCTCTCCGACTTCGTATTGAGCTCGTTCACCGTGCCCAACACCGACGGCACACCCGCGCAGTTCCGGCTCGTCGTCCACTCCGACGCCACGCAGGAGGACGTGGATGAGCTCGCGAAAGCCGTGCAGCGGCTCGTCCGGGAGCAGATGGCCGTCTTCGGCGAGTTCCCGAAGTTCGAGCCGGGCTACTACACGTTTCTGCTGGACTACGTCCGCTGGGGCGCGGGCGACGGGATGGAGCATCGGAACAGCACGTCGATTTCGAGCCCCGGTCTCTCGCTGCGCACCGCGAACGGGCGGCGCAACGCGCTCGGGACGATCTCGCACGAGTTCTTCCACACGTGGAACGTCGAGCGCATCCGGCCGGTCGGCCTCGAGCCGTTCGACTTCACGCGCGAGAACATCACGTGCTGCCTCTGGCTCGCCGAAGGTTTCACGCAGTATTACGGCCCGCTCCTGGTGACGCGCGCCGGGCTTGGCCAGGGCGCGCCGACGGGCGCCGCCACGGCCGTGATCAACGGGTCGGGCCGCCTGGTGCGATCGGCCGTGCAGATGAGCGAGCAGGCCGCCTTCGCCGATGCCGGTGTGGCCAACGATTCCGTCGATCGTGGGCGCACGTTCATCTCGTACTACACCTACGGCGCGGCGATTGCGCTCGGCCTCGATCTCTCGCTGCGCAACATGACAGGCGGCAAGGTGACGCTCGACGACTACATGCGGATCCTCTGGCAGCGGCACGGCAAGTCCGCCGACGCCAGGCCGGGATACGTCGGCCGCCCGTACTCGCTCCGCGATCTGCGCGACGTGCTCGCCGAGCTCACGGGCAACAAGGTCTTCGCTGAGGAGTTTTTCGACAAGTACATCGAGGGCCGCGACGTCGTGGACTACGCGGCGCTCCTCGCGCCGGCCGGCTACGTGGTCCGCCCGGCGAACCCGGACGGCGGGTGGATTGGTCCGGTCAGCGCGCAGGAAGGCGGCGGCGGGATCACGATCACGAGCCTCACCGTGTTCGCGACGCCCGCATACGACGCCGGCCTCGACACCGGCGACGTGGTGACGACGATCGCCGGCGAGCCGGCGACCGCCGCCGGATGGAACGCGCTCCGTCAACGCAAGCCCGGCGACGCCGTGCCGGTCACCATCCGTCGCCGCGACGGCAAGACCGAGAATCGCACGCTCGTGATCAAAAGCGATCCAACGGTCCGCATCGATTCGGTCGAGACGACCGGCAGCGAGCTCACTGCCGCACACCGCGCGTTCAGAGAGGCGTGGCTGGGCACGCGCGTTCGCTAATTGTTAATGAGGCAATGGGGCAATGGGGCAATGAGGCAATACGAACACTTGTCTGAAAACCACGCGGCTCAAAACTCGAGCCGCGCTACGGCCAACGAGGCAAGTGCTTGTATTGCCCCATTGCCTCATTGCCCCATTGCCCCATTTGCCCCATTAACCCCAATCATTTAATGCGTCCCGTCACCTCGAACTTCCGATAGTTCGTGTACCGCGCCTCGCAGGTGATCATCTCCTGCACGTTCTTTCCGCGGCCGAGGTAGTGTTCCCGAAACACCGACGGCACCCAGAGTTTGAGCTTCTCGTCGAGCGTGTAATCGGTGGACTGTCCCGCCTGGATGTTGTCGTGGTCCACGCGGAGCACGGTGCGCTCGACGCGGCCCGTCTCGGCGTCGACGACCATCTCACCGGTTGACTGGATTCGTCCACCGCGGGGTGTGCGGATGAGCGTCGGCCGGCCGCGATCGGTGAACGACAACGTCACGCGGGCGGTCTCGCCGATCCGCTCGACTTTGCGCCGATCGAACGCGACGCCCTCGACGCGCTTCGGGCCGAGCAGCAGCAGCGGCAGCGTCGGCTCGTTGAAATTGCGGCGGATGGTGCCGATGTTGAAGGCAGCGTTCCGGTTGGCGACCAGTTGCGCGACCTGCGAGACCTCCCCCTGCTGCAGGAGCGCGCGCAGCGCATCGCGGTCCGTGACCGGACGGCCGTCCACGACCGCGACGTCGTGCACCGCGATCCACTCGGTGTCGCCGGGAATGAACGCCAGGAACAGTTCGCCGGTCATTTCGCGTCGCTCGATGCCGCCCGGCGTGCGCAGGACTTCCTGGACGTAGATCTCGTCAGCGACGACGAAGCGCATCTGGGCCTGATAGTCACGAACATAGGCGGCCGCGGCCGTGACGATCGCTTTGGTCGAGACGTCGGGCTGCGTGCGCTGGGTGCCGAACGACAGCGTCGTCGCTGCAAGTCCCGCGGCGATCGCGACGCCCTTCATCGTGTATGCGCCGAGCGCCGACCGGCGTCGATCCAGCCGTAACGGGTGAAGATCGATCCGGCAATCGCCGCGGCCGCCGCGATCGGGCGGCCCAACGGCCAGAGCGGGGCGCCGAGACGCAGCAGCAGCGGCAGCGGACCGGACAGGAGATCGCCCAGGCGCGTCGCCGGACCGGACGCGCCACGGCCCAGGACCGACGCGGGCGACTTGCGACCGAGCTCCAGCCGGATGCCGATGATCGTCTCGACGATCGCCGCGACGATTCCGAGCCGGTTGAGCGGCGGTGTGAAGTGGCCGCACAGCTCGACCATCGACACCGCGGCGCCGAGCGACGACGCGCCGAAGTGCAGAGGGAGGAGCCGCGCATGCGCGGCCCAGACCGGAATAGCGGTCGCGCCGATGAGCACGCCGGTGTACGTCGCCAGGACGAGACCGGTCGCGGCCGCCACGACATCGCACACCCAGACGACCACGCGCAGGCCGGCGGCGCCGCCGAAGCCCGACAGTCCGAGCACAACCGGCGCGAGGACGGCCGGCGCGAAGAGCGCGAGCGTCCACGCGCCCACCGACATCGGGCTGCGCAACTTGAACACGCGCAACATGTTCAGAAAGCGATCCGGGCGGCCGAGGTCGGAGATCAACAACAGCGGCGAGACGAGCGCGCCCACTGCCGCGATCCAGCGGGCATCGCCAACGAGCGCGGGATCGGCCCCTGCGACGGCCGCCACGGCGGCGATCATGGCGGCGATGCCCGCGACGCCGCCGACGAAGAAGTACGCGGGAACTTCCCAGGTCCAGACCGGGGGTTTGAGGATCGGGCGGTCGTAGTAGCCGCGCGCGGCCGCCGGCGCCGCGGCCAGCCGTCCCTCGACGAGCTCGGGACGCTCTGAAATCGTCGAAGGGCGTGACGCCTCGTCGCGAAGCGCGTCGAGCCGGGACTCGCGATCGGGCATCGCCCGCATCATCTCATCGACGAGATCGTGGCGCTACTCGCCGGCCACCCCCAGATACCTGAGGAACATCCGCGGCAACTCCTCCTGCAAATGCCCATCATCGACCGGCACTACCTTCTCGAACAGATCGGCGTGACCGAAGAGGATCAGCTCGCGCAGGGCCAGGGCCACCATCACCATGCCGTACGCGACGGCGTACTCCGGCTGCGGATGGCGGATCTCATCGCGCCAGAGCAGGAAGAGATCCACCATCTTGCGGAAGCTCCGGATTTCCAGCGCTTCTTTGCGACGGACGAACGGGGCTTTCGCGTGGGTCTGCGAGTACTGGACCGCCGCGCGAATCAGCCCGGTTCGCGTGCGATACCCGCGAATCATGTTGCCGATCCACGTACGCGCGAACGGGCGCAGGCCGATGCGCCTGATCGCCTCGGTGTCCAGCGGGTGCTCGAGCTCCTCGAGATTGGCTTGGCTGAACCGCGCGAACACGGCCGCCATGAGGGCGTCTTTGTCGCGAAAGCGGCGATAGACGCTCGCCGCCGAGCGCTTGGCCTGGGCGGCGATTCGCGGCAGCGTCGCGCCGTCCGGGCCGTGCTTCTCGAGGACCGTTTCCGCGGCGTCGAGCAGCCGTCGGAGCGAATCACGGCTGCGGGCCTGTTGCGGCGGGCGGGGCGGCGGGCGGCGGGCCATCGGCCGCATCCTATCCTTGACAAGCAGATAATGTAAATGTAAATTCACATTTACGTTTACCGGATTCGACGGCCGGCGCTCCGCCGGCCACCGAGAGGAGGCGCCATGGCGACTGAGACGGCCGTCAACGATCCGTGTTTTCTGCGCAGCGAACGCAGTCCGGCGTTCGCGAGGTACTGCGAGCGCGTCTACGGACAGATGCTCAACCAGTACGGCACCGCGGACATGGCGCAACTGGATCTGTTGCTCGACGTCCTGCGCCTCGACGCCCGCCACCGCGTGCTCGACGCCGGGTGCGGGACGGGACAGACCACGAGGTACCTGGCGGCACGGAGCGGCGCGAGATTCTTCGGCGTTGACAAGGCCGAGCCGGCGATTCGCCGCGCAAACGAGCTGGCACGCGCGGCCGGCGACGGCGTGGGATTCGCGGTGCAGGACCTCGACGCGCTCGCGCTCGATCCGGCCACCTTCGACACTGTCGTCGCGATCGAGTCGCTCTATTTTCCGAAGGATCTCGCCGCGACGATCGGCCAGTTCAAGGCGGCGTTGCGCCCGGGCGGCCAGATGGGACTCTTCTTCACGCACTTCGGCCAGGGTGTTTCAGTGCCGGCGCGTGAGAGCCGGGTCGGTCAGGCGCTGGCGGCGAACGGCCTGGCGTTCACCGCGCACGATCTCACCGAGAGCGATCGCGCCTTCTGGCGGCGCTCCAAGGACAGCGCGGACGCGATGCAGGAGGTCTTCGATACGGAAGGCAACGGCGACCTGTTACACCTCGGCGAGACCGTGGCCGTGCTGGATCTCATCGCCAAGGGCGGACACGCGCGGTACCTGTATCACGTGCAGACGTAGCGCGGCTTGGGCTTCAAGCCGCGAAGTGCGGCGGGCCGGAGCCCGGCCCGCCCTACGACCGTGCAGTGCCGTGCATTCGTAGCGCGGCTTGGGTTTCAAAAGCCGCGGCGTGACTACGCGCTCGACACGGCATCGACGAGCGCCTTCAGGTGGCGCCCGCAGATTGTGCTCGCTTCGAGCTTGTCGCCGCGCGGTCCCTTCCAGTGCGTCTCGAGGCTGATGGCGCCTCGATACCCGTCGGCGACGAGCGCCAGCAACTGGCCGCGCCAGTCCACGCTCATCTCACCGACCGGACCCCACGTGGGCGTGTGGCCGGCGACATCGCAGTCCTTCGCGTGGACGTGCACGATCCGCGACGGCGGAAGCCGGCGATACCCGTCCGGATACGGCGTCTCACCGGCGACGAGCGCGTTGGCCGGATCCCAGACCAGCTGCAGCGCCGGGTGATCGACGGCTGCGAGGACGCGCGCCGCCTCTTCAGCGGTGCCGATGTTACAGGCGTGTTCGTTCTCGAGGCCGATGACGAGACCCCGGCGCCGGGCGCTGTCCGCCAGCGCCCTCAGCGCCTCGACGATCCGATCGAAGCACGCATCCGGATCCACGGTCCGCCAGTACGAGAACACACGGATGATCCGCGCGCCCGTCCGTTCGGCGATCCAGAACGCGCGCTCCACGAGCCGCGGCTGATCGGCGTACGTGTGCTTCGATCCGAAGACGTCCTGCTGGAACCGTTGATCGACCGCTGGGGCGTCGGGGAGCACGCATTTGAGCACCGGCGACGCGATCGACAGCACCGTCATGCCTTTCGCCTCGACCGCCGCGCGCGCGCGATCGACTTCATCATCCGTCAGATCGACGATGTTCTTGCCCCAGACGACGCGCAGCTCGGCGCCGGTCATGCCGACGGCGGTCATGGCGTCCAGGGCCGTCTCGAGATCGGGTGAGAATTCGTCAGTGATGGCGGCTAAGGGAATAGTGATCATGTCAGGGCAGAGGGCACAGGGCAGAGGGCAAAGGGGAAGGAAAAGGAGCGCAGGGAACAGGTCAAGGCACAGCGCACGCCCGTAGTGTCTCACGTTGACGAAGAACTACGGGGGCGACCCGAGCGACGAGAAACGCTATAGCCCAGCCGTCTGCATCGGCCGTCTGTCGCAAGTCGTGACAGGCGACCCGGACGCCAAGCACATCAGCACGTCGTACGTGGAGCGGTGACTGGCGGCGACTACTTCCCTAGCCGAACCGAAACCCCTCCGGCCAACAACACGCCGACCGGGACCACGTGAAAGGTGACGAGCCGGACCTCCGGCCTGAATGCCAGCCGATCCGACAGACGTTGATGCCAGCCGAAGCCCACGTGTCCGATGATGAGCGTGGCCACTCCGTAGCTGACAAACGCGTAGCTACCTTTTTTCGTGCTGAACCGGACGAGACGCTGACGTATCTGCGCGCCAACCATGCGTGATGGAACGTCGATGAACGGCTCGAAGGCAAATCGGTCTGAAAGCGGAAATGAGAAGCGCCCTCGGCCAATCAGAGGACGCCCGAACTCGCTCAAGTCCTCGGTGACGCATTGGCCATAGGCCGCGGGACCAACGGTGACCTCCTGAACACGGACGCTTCACGGAGAGCACGGGTCTCAGAGGGTTAACCCGAATGACCTCGGTGCTCTCTGTGTTTCAGTGCTCTCCGTGTTGC
>Ga0207428_10000569_pt1 | contig 43728 bp, 33 predicted proteins | sample RhiMethybrSRZTD1_FD_187600 | JGI IMG/M metagenome (GOLD analysis project Ga0207428, IMG submission 187600) | Populus rhizosphere microbial communities from Tennessee, USA - Rhizosphere MetaG P. TD hybrid SRZTD1 (SPAdes) (version 3) | ecosystem: Host-associated > Plants > Roots > Rhizosphere >...
GGTGGGGTCCGACCAGGTGCACGCTCGCGTCGACGTTCGCGTGGTGGCGGCGACCAACCGTAGTCTCGACGACCATGTGGCTTCCGGGCAGTTCCGCGAGGACCTTCTGTACCGGCTGAAAGTCATCCATCTTCATGTGCCTCCCCTGCGTGAGCGGCCCGACGACGTCGAAGCGCTCGCGCGGCACTTTCTCAGCCGCGCCGGGCGTGAAGTGAAATTCACGGACGAGGCGCTCCTCGCGTTCGAGCGATACGGATGGCCGGGGAATGTCCGCGAGCTGCTGAACGTGCTCGAACAACTGATCTGGCTATCGCCGAATGGCGTCATCGGGATCGAGCACCTGCCGGTCGCCATGCGCACGACGCCGCAGGTGAGGATGCCCATCGATCAGAGCCGCCGCCAGGTCGCCGACGGCCTGTTCGACGACGTGGTGCGCCGGGGTGCCTCGTTCTGGGAGCACGTTTACCCGATGTTCCTCGCGCGCGATATCACCCGGCACGACTTGCGCGAGCTCGTCCGTCTCGGTTTGCGGGAATCGCGAGGGCGCTACAAGTCGATGCTCACGCTGTTCGGCATGCCCGCCCCCGACTATCGCCGGTTCATGAACTTTCTCGCAGCCCACGGGTGCAGTGTCGGAGTCCGGGAGTTCCGTCAGGCTGCGGAGGTCACCGTGTCCCCCGCAGTGGAGCCCGTGTACTCGGTTCCCGCCGAGCCCACGCTGGGGCCTGCCGTTCCCTCACATTAAATCTGGTTGGGACCAGTTGAAAGACTGGCCCTGGCCAGACAAGTCCCACCAGGTCAGCCGGCACTCAGATCACCGCGCGCATTCTTTCGGGCAAAACCTCCGAAATGCCCTTTTCGTCATTTCGGCCGGCCGCGGCATGCCCGTTGCTCAATTCTGGAACGTGCCCGATAGACGTCGCGACAAGAGATTCAAGTTTACCGAACCAGCCGCTGGCGCGCTCAGGCTCTTCCCTGACGTACTGGTGCAACAGGATGGTCCGGACGAGTGGACTGGCATCAGCCGGCAGCCGGCCACGGCCGGCGAGACGCTCGTCCTCGATGTCGTGCAATTCGACGCGGTCGAAGGAGAGATTTACCGGCGGCTGCCGGTCTGCGTGGTCGAGAGCCGGCCGGTCATCGTCGACGGCGACATGCGCCACCGCATCCGGCTGCACAGCGGCATCACGGCCTCGGTCCGGTTCGAGCACCAGGTGAGGCGCGGATGAGCATGTTCGAGTTTCCGGGGACGCTGACGCGTGAACTTTCCGTGCGCGTTGTCAACGTCAGCGCATCCGGCTGCCTGTTCGAGTCTCGCCGCCGCATCGAAGTCGGCACAATCGCGACACTCCAATTGGGGCTCGGCGGCGCGGAATGCAGCGACGACGTCGAGGTCGTGCGGTGTGAGGCGGTGAAGGGCGTCCCCGGCTTGTACCAGATCGGCGTGCGGCTTCTGTGGACGACTCCGCGCCACTCGGGATCGATCCGGCATGCAGTCGCAACCCGGCTCGCGGCGCTCGATCGGGCAGACGCGGTTTACGTGAGCTAGGCGGCTTGTTTGGGTAGTAGCGTTCCACGCCCACCTGCCGCCCCGTCGTCAGCTGACGTCGTCACCTGATCGTCCCCTCGTCGAACAGCGCGTTCCCAATCCGATAAATTCCAATCGATTCAATAACTTGCGGCCGAGCGATGCCTGGTGGCGAGCTTGCAGCCTCAGCCCGCATGGACACAGCCCCAGGCCTCATCGTTGCCAGCCGTGCCATGACCGATCTGCTCTCGATCGCCGACCGGGCCGCCAGGAGCCCCGCGAAGGTGCTGATCACCGGCGAGAGTGGCGTCGGCAAGGACGTGCTGGCGCACTTCATTCACAGACAGTCGCCCCGCAAGACGGCGCCGTTCGTGGCTGTCAACTGCGCCGGGCTGACGGAAACCCTCCTCGAATCCGAACTGTTCGGGCACGTGAAGGGCAGCTTCACCGGCGCGTACCGCGACAAGCGCGGGAAGATGCAGCTCGCGCATCGCGGCACCCTGTTTCTCGACGAAGTTGGTGAAATGAGCCTGCGCATGCAGGCGCTGCTGCTGCGGTTTCTCGAGAACGGCGAGATCCAGGCGGTCGGGTCCGATTCGCCGCAGTCGCGCGTCGACGTTCGCGTGGTGGCTGCGACGAACCGCAATCTCACTGAACACGTGGCCGCCGGGCACTTCCGCGAGGATCTCCTGTATCGCCTGCGGGTCATCCATCTTCACGTGCCGCCGCTGCGTGAGCGGCCGGAGGATGTCGAGGCGCTCGCGCGACACTTTCTGAGCCGGGCCGGGCGTGAAGTGAAATTCACGGACGAGGCGCTCCTGGCGTTCGAGCGATACCGATGGCCGGGGAATGTCCGCGAACTGCTCAACGTCGTCGAACAGCTGATCTGGCTCTCGCCGAATGGTGTCATCGGGATCGAGCACCTGCCGGTCTCGATGCGCCCAACGACGCCGCACGTGATGATGCCCGTCGGCGAACGCCGGCGGCAAGTCGCCGACGACCTGTACGACGCGGTCGTGCGGGACGGCGCCTCGTTCTGGGAGCACGTCTACCCGATGTTTCTCGCGCGTGACATCACGCGGCACGACCTGCGCGAGCTCGTTCGCCTCGGCCTGCGCGAATCGCGCGGCCGTTACAAGGCGATGCTGACGCTGTTCAGGATGCCGGCCAGCGACTATCGCCGGTTCATGAACTTTCTCGCAGCTCACGGATGCGGTATCGGGGTCCGGGAATTCCGTGAAGCTGCCGCGTCTCCGGTAACGCCCTCAGAGATGCCGCCCGTACTCTCCGTTCCGGCGGAGGAGCCGGAGGAGCCCGCCGTCCTGTCCTTCTAGATCCCTTGCGACTGCCGCCGCAGTATTAGCGTCGCCGGTCTTTCAGCTCACCACGGCCCTCGGTCCGGTGAGGTTGGCCGTGCGCGGTCCGCCCCGCACGGCCCTTTTTCTTGTACGTGGGATGTGCTGATCGTCCTCGCCGCCGCCTAAAACGGCGGCCGCTTGATCCCCAGCTTCCGCATCTTGGACTGCAGCGTCGTCCGCTGGAGCCCGAGGCGGGCGGCCGCGCCGGAAGGACCGGCGATGACGCCCCCCGATTCCCGCAACGCACGAATAATCGTCTCCCGTTCCGCGTCCTTCAACGTCGCTGCGGGTTTCGGGCTCGTCGAGGTCTTCGAGGTTTTTGCCTTGAGATCCTGCAAGGGCAGTACGAGCGTTCCGCCCTGGGACAGGATGACGGCGCGCTCGATCACGTTCTGCAGCTCGCGGATGTTCCCCGGCCAGTTCCACCGCACGAGCGCGTCCATCACGGCATCCGGGATTGTTGGAACGGCGCGGCCCAGGCGCCGTGCGCACTGCGTCACGAAGTGCCACGCCAGCGCCGGGATGTCGCCGGCCCGCTCGCGGAGCGGCGGGATCGTGATCGGAAAGACACTCAGTCGATAGTACAAATCGCTCCTGAACGATCCCTCCTCGATCATCCGGTCGAAGTCGCGGTTGGTGGCCGCCACGATCCGCACGTCGATGCGCTGGGTCCTGGTGCTGCCAAGGCGCTCGAACTCCCGCTCCTGCAGGACCCGCAGCAGCTTGGGTTGCATCTCCATCGGGATGTCACCGACCTCGTCCAGGAACAGGGTGCCCCGGTTCGCCACTTCGAGCCGTCCTGCCCGGCTCACCGCGGCGCCGGTGAACGCGCCCTTCTCGTGCCCGAACAGCTCGCTCTCGAGCAGGGTCGCGGGCAGCGCCGCCACGCTCGTTCGCACGAACGGGCGGTCGCGCCGCGCGCTGAGGCGGTGAATGGCCCGCGCGAAGAGTTCCTTGCCGGTGCCGGTCTCGCCGAGGAGCAACACCGTCGTGTCGGTCGGTGCCACGGTCTTGACCGCGCTCAGCACGTTGCGCAGCGCCGGGCTGGTCCCGACAATCTCCCCGAACTCGTGCTGCAGCTCGACCTCGAGATACTGCTTCTCGTCGACCAGCTGCGCATTGAGGCTGGCGAGTCGTTCGTAGGCGCGGGCATTCTCCAGGGCGATCGCAATCTGTGTCGATGCGTGACCGAGCAGCGTGACGTCCCCTTCCGAGAATGCGTCCGGCCCGGGACTTCCGACATAGAGCGTCCCGAGCTTCCCGTTGCGCGTCACGAGCGGTACGCAGCACATCGATTCGACGCCCTCCGTTTTCATCAGTGATGCGCCGATCCAGCCCCGTTGCTCCATCTCCGTCCGACGGAAGATACCCGCGGTTCCCCGCTGGAACGTGATGCCCGCGGCCGACTCGTTCAAGGGAATCGTGGCGCCCGAGGTGCTGAAGCCATGCGCCTTGTCGTAGATCAAATCGAGCCGGAGCTGTTCCGAGTCCGGGTCATACAAGGCGACGCCCACGTGGTCCGCCTCGGCGATGCGCTGCACGGTGTCGCAGATTGTTTCCAGTAACGTGCGGTAGTCGGGTTGCGAGATCAACAGGTTGTTGATATCGAGGAGGAACTGCAGGCGATCGCGCTCTTCCCGGACCTCGAGCTCGTAGCGTTGCGCCTCGTCGCGGTTGATCCCGTTTTCCACCGCGATGGCCACGATCGCCGCGACCTGCTCCATGAACGCGACCGTATCGTCGGTGTAGACGGCATCCGACCGGCTTCCGAACGCAAGGATTCCGATTTGCCGATGCGCGGTCGTGAGCGGCAGGTAGCACGCCATCCTCAATCCCTGGCTGCGGAGATACGCAGGTACCTGGTGCAGCGGTCCTTTTTCGGGGATTGGAACCACGGCGGTCTTCTGCGTCTCCCACACCGTTGCCGCCGGACCATGCTCGGCGATGGGCTTCGACACGATCGGCGGGGCAAGACCCGGCGGTTCCAGGATGACGAGGCGGAGCTCGTTGCTTCGTTCGTCGTGCAGGAGAAGCGCGAGGTAGTCGAACGGGATGATCGGATGGAGCTCCTCGCCCAGGACGCGCACCAGCTCGCCGATCGTGCGATGCGTGGCCAGCGTCTTCGAGGTGCGCAGCAGCGCGTCGTAGCGCGAAAGGTGTGCCGAGTCGAGCGCCGCTTCATCCGGCATGCAGATATCCTCGACGTAATCCTCAGACAGACTGACCGGCCTGGCCGGTCCACCTCATCGGCCGTGCAATCGCGACGCCGGTACGTGTCCTGCTGTTACCTCCCAGGCGCCGCGATTTTCTCAAGCATTTCCATCGATCGAACAGGGTTGGCTCCCTCACGCCCACGACATATCGTGACCTCGAAGCCGGGGTGTCGGCGCGACAGCGCTATAGAAAGGATGAGGCGCAGAATGATCCGATCTTCGATTCGCCAGGTCCTGCCGATCGCCGCGATGGCGATCGCTGCTGCCGTTTGCCCACGAGAGGCGATGGCGCAGCTCCTGACGCAGCACGTCAAAGGGGCGGTCGGCCTCAAAGCCGGATCGCAGCCGCCGCCCGGCGGCTACGTGGTCCTGCCGCTCGCGTATGTCTACAACACCGATACGGTGAAGGATCGAAACGGCGACAAGGTCCCGATCGACGCGAGCATCAACTCCGTTTTCTATGGCGCCGGCTACAGCCACGTCACGACGAAGAAGATCCTCGGAGGCCTTTACGGCTTCACGTTTCTCTTTCCGGTCGGCGCCAACAACCGCATCCAGGGCACCGAGATCGACGCGAACCCGGGCGCCGGCATCACGGACTCCGTGGTGACGCCGATCAGCATCGGCTGGCACCACGGGCGCGTGGATACCCTGGCCGCGTTCAACCTCTTTCTGCCCACCGGCAGGTACGAGGATGGTGCGACCGACAACACCGGAATGGGGATGTGGGGATATGAACCGGTCGTGGCGACGACGGTCTACCTCGATGCGAGCAGGAAGTATCACGCCGCCACCGAGCTCTCGTTCGACTTTCAGTCGAAGAAGGAAGACAGCGAGAACAAGGTCGGCAACCAGTTGAACCTGGAGGGCGGCGTCGGCGCGGATTTCCTGAAAGGTGGATTGTCGGTCGGCCTTTGTTACTACGCGGCGTTCAAGGTGACGGACGACGAGATTGCCGGGATACCCGGGATCCTCATTCGCGGCAGGAACAAGGCGTTCGGGCTCGGTCCGGAAGCTACGCTCGCGCTCGCCGCGGGCGGCAAGCTGCGCGGCTTCCTGACGGTGCGCTATTTCTGGGAAACCTACGCGCGCACCGCGACGCAGGGCAGCGCGTTCCTGATTCAGGCGACGTTCCTGACGAAGCCGATCAAGCTGCCCGGTTCGTAGCGCTCCAGCGCGTCAGCCGACATACTTCTCGATATATCCGGCGCCCGCATACCCGCGCAACACCCTCGGAGCGTACTTCTGAAAGAATTCGCCGAGGGCCTCGGAGGTCTTGAATTTCGCCATGCCGAAATTGGGATCGAAGAACTGGAAGTTGTCCTTCATGTGGATGAACGCCACCGAGTGCACCTTTGATGCGGCGGTCGCAACCTTCGCCTGCCCCTTGACGTCGCTGAGCGTCAGCACGTAGAAGCCGGGCCCGCCTTTCACGATTCCGAGGATGCCGACGGTCGATGCCTTGTCCCAGAACGCAGTCGCTTTCGTCAGCTTGAGCTGGACGAAACCGTGGGCCTTCAAGTAGTCCTCCACGGTGCTCTTGTTCGCAATCCATTGCGCATCGTCCAGCACCGTCAGATCGGTGCTGAAGTCGACCCGCCACTTGTAGTCCTTGATCCACACTGCGCAGAACTGGGCGCAGGCGCCATCCGAGATATAGCAATGCCCTGCGATCGCGTTCTTCTGGCGCCAGTCGCGCCCTTCTCCCTTGCACTCTCTTGCCAGGTCTGTGAGTACGGACAAGGTCTACCTCCTGTGTTGGGGTGATCTCGTAATCAAAACGCTCGTCAGCTGTCCAGAACTGCGAGGCGGAGCTACCAGCCGTTACAGTCGCTCTTGTACCCGCAGTTCTCGCAGCGCCAGCAGGCTTTCACGCGAATCAGCTTCACGCTCCCGCAGCGGTCGCAGCATTCCTGCCCCGTATTGTTGTCGGATCGTCGTGCGGCAGCCGCAGGTGGAAGGAGGGGAGATCCGCTCACCGGTGACGCCGGGGCGGACGGTCGTCGATCGCCAGGTCGATTCATGGTCACTCAGGATAATGCCGCGGGACGGCCCCTGAGCTGAAATCCTGAAGCACAATCCACTTGCACGAGTCGTCGTATCCGTGGTGGGATCGCTGCCCTGCTCGCTGCTTGCACCCGGAGGATCTCCATGACATGCGCTGTCAGCATCAGCGTCAACGGCCGCCGCTATCAACAGGACGTCGAGCCCCGGCTCCTCCTCGTGCACTTCCTTCGTGAGGCCGGCCTGACGGGTACCAAGATCGGGTGCGACACGAGCCAGTGCGGTGCCTGCACGGTGTTGATGGACGGCATCGCCGTGAAATCGTGCACGACGCTGGCGGTCCAGGCCGATGGCACGAGCGTCACCACGATCGAGGGGCTCGCGGAGAACGGCGTGCTCACCCCGATCCAGGAAGCCTTCTGGGCGAAGCACGGGCTGCAGTGCGGTTTCTGCACGCCGGGGATGGTCTTCGCCGCGCACGAGATCCTGCGGACCAATCCCAACCCGTCCGCCGAACAGATCCGCCACGGCCTCGAAGGGAACATGTGCCGCTGCACGGGCTACCAGAACATCGTCCGTGCGGTGCAGGCGGCGGCCGCTGACCCGCGGAGCGCGGGGATCGGGGGTGGCCGATGACGACCGTCAACGCGGCGCCGGCCCGTGTCTTCGGATCAGGTATCCGGAGGCGTGAAGACCCACGACTCCTCACAGGTACGGCACGGTACACCGCGGACTTCACGCTGCCCGGTATGGTGCACGCCGCGATCCTCCGGAGCCCGCACGGTCACGCGCGGATTCGCGGGATGGATACCAGTCGCGCCAAGCGCGCTCCAGGCGTGGTCGCCGTCTTCACCGGCGCGGACACCGAAGCGGGACTCAAATGCATTCCGTGCGCCTGGCTGTTGCCCAATGCGGGCCTGAACATCGCACCGTATCGCGCCATTGCCACGGACGTCGTTCGCTACGTGGGCGATGCCGTGGCGGTCGTGGTCGCGAAGTCCGACTACCAGGCCTACGACGCGCTGGACCTGATCGACGTCGACTACGAGCCGCTCCCCGCGGTCGTCGATCCCCAGAAGGCGGCCGCGGCGGGCGCGCCGCAGCTGCACGAGGAAGCACCCGGCAACGTGGCATTCCACTGGATGGTCGAGGGCGGTGACGTCGCCGCGGCCTTCAACTCCGCCGGCGTCGTGGTGCGCGATCGCATCATTCAGCAGCGGCTGATCCCGACGGCGATGGAGCCGCGCGGCGCTGTCGCGCAGTACACGCCAGCGACGGGTGAGCTGACGCTGTGGAACACCACGCAGAACCCCCACATCGTCCGCTTCATCATGTCGCTCGTCACCGGGGTGCCGGAGGATCGCCTTCGGGTGGTCGCACCGGAGGTCGGCGGCGGGTTCGGCAGCAAGATTCCCCAGATTCAGGGTGATTTCATCACCGTGTTCTGCTCGATGAAGCTCGGGCGACCGGTCAAATGGATTGAAACGCGATCCGAGAACTACCAGTCGACCACGCACGGGCGCGATCACGTACAGGAAGTCGAGCTCGCCGCCACCAAGGACGGCCGCATTCTCGGACTGCGCTGCACGGTGTGGGCCGGCATGGGCGGGTATCTCTCAACGGCGGCGCCCGGCATCCCCACCATTCTTCATGGACTGATGCTGTCGGGACCGTATCAGGTGCCCGCCGTGAAAGAGGACGTGTACGGCGTCTACACCAACACCACGCCGGTGGAGGCGTATCGCGGCGCCGGCCGTCCCGAAGCCACCTTCATGCTCGAACGCATGATCGACGTGCTCGCTCACAAGATTGGCGTGGACGCAGCTGAAGTCAGGCGACGCAATCTGATTCCGCCCTTCGAGAATGGCCACGACGTCGTCACCGGCCTGAAGTACGACAGCGGCAACTATCAGGGCGCGCTCGACAAGGCGCTGACGCACGTCGGTTACGAAAGCCTCCGGCGCGAGCAGGCGGCCGCCCGCGCGAAGGGTCGCTACCTCGGAATCGGCGTGTCGACCTACGTCGAGATCTGCGGGCTCGGGCCGTCGCAGGTCGCGGGCGCGATTGGCTTCCAGGGTGGTCTCTGGGAGAGCGCGATCGTTCGGGTCCACCCGAGCGGGAAGGTGAACGTGTTCATCGGCGCGTCGCCGCACGGCCAGGGAGAGGAGACGACGTTTGCGCAAGTGGTCGCCGACGAGCTCGGGTTCGGCGTCGACGACATCAAGATCGTGCACGGCGATACCGACAATACGCCGATGGGGTGGGGCACTTACGGGAGCCGGACCACTGCGGTAGGCGGTGCGGCGTTGGCGGTTGCAACGCGGAAGATCAAGGAGAAAGCCAAGCTGCTGGCCAGCCACCTTCTGGAGGCCGCGGTCGAGGACATGGACTACGCCGACGGCAAGTTCTTCGTGAAGGGGTCCCCGGATCGTTTCAAGACGATCCAGGACATCGCGCTGATGGCCAACGTTGCGTGGAACCTGCCGCAGGGAATGGAAGCCGGGCTCGAGGCGTCGAGTTTCTACGACCCGCCGAACTTCACCTACCCCTTTGGCGCCCACGTCGCCGTCGTGGAAGTCGATCCGGCTACCGGGACGGTGCAGCTCCAGCGCTACGTCGCGGTCGATGACTGCGGTCCGCAGATCAACCCGGTCATCGTCGAAGGCCAGGTACACGGTGGCGTCGTCCAGGGCGTGGGCCAGGCACTCTGGGAGGAAGCGGTCTACGACGACAACGGTCAACTCCTGACCGGCTCGCTCACCGACTACGCGATTCCGCGCGCCGATGTGCTGCCCGACATCGAGGTGTTATCAACCGTGACGCCGTCGCCGCACCATCCGCTGGGCGTGAAAGGCATCGGCGAAGCGGGGACGATCGCCTCGACTGCCACCGTCTATAACGCCGTCATGGATGCCCTGCAACCTTTCGGGGTCGAGTCGCTTCAGATGCCGTTGACGCCTGAACGCGTCTGGCGCGCGATTGCCGCGAAGGGCCGCTGATAAAGAGAGGGTCCGCCTTCGCTTCGCTACTGCGAGACAAGCTATGTATGCACCGAGCTTCGATTACTTCCGCGCACGCACGGTCGCGGACGCGCAACAACTCCTCTCCGCTCACCCTGGCGCCAAGCTTCTGGCCGGCGGGCACAGCCTGCTGCCGTTGCTGAAGCTCCGCCTCGCGGCGCCGTCGGCTCTCGTCGATATCGGGCGGATCCCGGAGCTGCGAGGCATCGCTCGGCAGGGGGACTGGATTCGCATCGGCGCGCTCACCACGCACGCCGAGCTGGCGGCGTCAGCGGATCTGCGCACTGCGGCGCCCTCGCTGGCGGATGCGGCGGCGATGGTTGGCGATCCTGGGGTCAGGAATCGCGGAACGATCGGCGGGAATATCGCGCATGCCGATCCGGCATCCGATCTGCCTACCGTGCTGGTCGCACTCGATGCGCGGATTGTTGCGGCCGGACCGGGAGGGGAGCGGACGATTCACGCGGATCAGTTCTTCACCGGGATCATGACGACGGCGCTGTCAGAGGACGAGATCCTGGTGGGGGTACATCTGCCCGCATCTGCCGGCGGAGAGGGCTCGGCGTACGAGAAGTTCTCTCATCCTGCCTCACGTTATGCCGTCCTCGGCGTTGCGGCATGGGTCTCGGTCGCGAACGGCACGTGCAGTTCGGCGCGGATTGCGCTTGGCGGCCTGCTGCCGAACGCGCGGCGCGCCGGCAGCGTCGAACGAGCGCTGATCGGAAAAGCCCTCAACGAGGACGCGATCGCGGCTGCCGCCGGCCAGGTTGCCACTGATCTCGGCCACGACGTCATGGGGGACCTCTACGCGTCGGCGGAGTACCGCGCCGCGATGGCGCCCGTGTTCACGAAGCGGGCGCTTGCCAGTGCCGCGGCGCGCGCGCTTCGCTGACCTGACGTCGTGAGCTCGCTCTCTGAGTGTGTGGCTTCCGGCTTTAGCCGGAAGGATGCGTGAGGCGTTCCATAGATGGACGACAGCCACAGCCTTCCGGCTAAAGCCGGAAGCCACCCGCTCGAGATCCCCGCCTCCGTCGATGACCTCCAGCAGGCCATGGCCAGCCAGCACTACATCGCCGGGCGCGGGCTCGCCGTTTCGATCTATCTCGCGCTGCGCCTGCAGCGGCCGTTGTTCCTCGAAGGCGAGCCCGGCGTCGGGAAGACCGAGGTTGCCAAGGTGCTGGCGTCGGCGCTCGACACCGAGCTGATCCGGCTGCAGTGCTACGAGGGCCTCGACATCAGCCATGCCGTCTACGAGTGGAACTACCCGCGGCAGATCCTTGAGATTCGGCTGCTCGAGGGTGCGCATGCGCTGGATCCGCGCGCGGCCGAGCGCGAGCTCTTCACCGATACCTTCCTGATCAAGCGGCCGCTGCTCCGCGCGATCGAGCAGACGCGTGAACGCCCGCCCGTCCTGCTGATCGACGAAATCGATCGCGCCGACGAGGAGTTCGAGGGATACCTGCTCGAGCTGCTGTCCGACTTCCAGATCACGATTCCCGAGCTGGGGACGATCCGCGCGGTCACACCGCCGGTCGTCGTGATCACCTCGAACCGGACCCGTGAAGTTCACGATGCGCTGAAGCGCCGATGTGTCTACAGCTGGATCGACTATCCGAGTGCGGAAACCGAGCGCCGCATCGTGGCGGCGAAACTGCCCGAAGTGCCGGCGCGACTCGCCGGGCAGGTGACCGCGTTCGTCCAGGAGCTGCGGACCGCCGAGCTGTACAAGACGGCCGGCGTATCGGAGACCCTCGACTGGGCCGCGGCGTTAATCGCCCTCGATCGCGAGGAGCTCGACGCCGAGACCATCGACGAGACGCTCGGCATCCTTCTCAAGAACCAGGAAGACATCCAGGCCGTGCGCGGGGAGCGGATCCAGGCGATGCTCAACCGCGCACTGGCGCGAGGCGCGGGATCGTGAGCCTGGCCGCCAACGTGCTGCTCTTCGGGCGCATGCTGCGCGACGCGGGGCTGGACGTACATCACGGGCGCCTGCTCGACGCGGTGCGCGCGCTCGAATGGGTGAATGTGGGCAGTCGCGCCGATGTCGCCGCAACGCTGCGAAGCCTGCTCGTGCACGATCGCGATGAGATCGCGCGGTTCGATCGCGCATTCGAGCTGTTCTTCAGGGCGCATCGCGCACCGGCGCCCGGCCTGCCGCTCTTCTCCCTCGGGGAACGGCCGCGTGTCGTGGCCCGGCCCGCGCCAGGTCCACCCATCCATGCAGATTTCGAAGGGATCCAGGAGGGATCTCCGGGCACGACGCGTGCCGTCGGCGCCTGGAGCGCCGCGAGCGTGTCGCGCACGAAGGATTTCGGCGACTTCACCGAGCGTGAGCTGGAGCGAGCGCGCGCGCTCCTCGAACAATTCCCGTGGCGCCTGAACCGGCGCCGCACGCGACGATGGCAGCGTGCGTCGAGCGGCGCTCCCGATCTCCGGCCGGTGCTGCGGCGCAGCCTCATGCTTGGCGATCTCGTGGAGCTGCCGCGGCGCACGCGTCGTGAAGTGCCGCGGCCGATCGTGCTGCTTGGCGACGTCAGCGGATCCATGGAGCGATACAGCCGGATCATGGTGCACTTCGTCTACGGGCTGGCCCGGAGCGCGACGCGCGTCGAAGCCTTCCTGTTTGCAACCCGGCTGACGCGGGTCACACCGTACCTGATGACCGGTCGTGGCAGTGCCGCCCTGACACGCCTGGCGCGCGAGGTTCAGGATTGGGGGGGCGGCACGCGCACCGGCGACGCGCTTCGTACTTTCAACACGCACTGGGCGCGGCGCGTCATACGCAACGGTCCCGTGGTGCTCGTCGTCTCGGATGGCTGGGACCGGGGCGACCCGGCGCTCCTGGATCGTGAACTGGCCCGCGTCCGCCGCAGTTGCCGGCGACTGATCTGGCTCAACCCGCTGCTCGGCTCCGCACAGTACGAGCCGCTCACGCGCGGAATGCAGGCCGCGCTGCGGCACGTGGACGACTTTCTTCCCGCGCACAACATCGTCAGTCTCGAACAACTCGCCGAACATCTGCGCGCGCTACCGGCCAGGACCCGGCCGGTCGCCTCGCACGCGCGCCACCGGTCTGCATCATGGAGCTGAACGCCACCTACGACATCCACGCCCCGTCCCAGCGCGTGTGGGATCTGTTGATGGACACCGACGCGATCGGGAGATGCCTGCCCGGATGCAAGGGGCTGAAACCAATCGGCCCGGATCGGTACGAGGTGGAACTTGGCCTGACGGTCGCGGCCATCGCGGGAAGCTTCAAAGGGACCGTCGCGATCGAGGACAAGCGTCCGCCGAACAGCTACACGCTGGTGGTTGAAGGCAGCGGCCGCCAGGGGTTCATCAACGGGCGGGCGCGTGTCACGCTCGAACCCGGGGACGATCACACGCGCGTCCAGATCGCGGCGACGGCGGAGGTGGGCGGGATGATCGCCCGCGTCGGCCAGCGCCTCCTCGAAGGGGTGGCCCGGACGATGATGGATCGGTTCTACGCGTGCCTGGCCAAGCAGGTGGAGCAGGGTGCCGGAAGCTGACGTAAGCTCTCACGCCATGAAACACACGAATCCGCGTCGGACATGGATCACCTTCGGTCTCGTCAGCGCGGTGGTTCTGGCATTGGCGCCATCCACGCGCGGTCAGGGCTCCGGTGCGCAGGCGTTCACCGGCGCTACTCTCATCGACGGGACGGGCTCACGCATCGACAATGCGGTGCTGGTCATCCGCGACGGACGGGTGGTGAGCGCCGGCCGATCAGGCGCGGTCTCGATTCCGAGGGAGGCCCGGCAGATCCCGCTCGCGGGGAAATTCGTCATCCCGGGCTTGATCTCCGCGCACGTCCACGTCTCGGATGTGCAGGGGCTGGCGCCGCGCGCCTATACGGACGAGAACACGCGGCGGCAACTCGGCGTGTTCGCACGCTATGGGATTACGACCGTCCTGAGTCTTGGCGGTGAACAGCGGCCGGCTTTCGCGGCGCGCGACGCGCAGGGCACGGCCACGCTCGATCGCTCGCGCATCTACGTGTCCGGGGAGGTCGTGACCGGCAACACGCCGGAGCAGGCGCGGCAGATGGTCGCATCGGTCGCCGACGGCAAGCCTGACATCATCAAGATCCGGGTCGACGACAACCTCGGGGCCTCCCCGAAGATGACGCCCGAGGTCTACCGCGCCGTGATCGATGAAGCCCACCGCCGCGGCCTCCGCGTCGCCGCGCACATCTTCTATCTCGAAGACGCCAAGGATCTGCTGCGCGCCGGTGTCGATCTGATCGCGCACAGCGTTCGCGACAAGGACCTGGATGACGAGTTCATCGGGATGATGAAGGCCCGGAACGTGCCGTACTGTCCGACGCTGACGCGCGAGATCTCGACGTTCGTCTACGAATCATCACCCGCATTCTTTGCCGATCCCTTCTTCCTCCGCGAAGCGGACCGCGCCGTCGTGGCGCAATTGCAGGAGCCGGCACGACAGACGGCGATGATCAATTCCAAGTCGGCGCAGGCCTACAAAGCGGCCCTGCCGATCGCACGGCGGAATCTCAAGCGGGCCGCCGCCGCCGGGCTGTTGATCGCGATGGGCACCGATGCGGGCCCGTCGCCGGAACGATTCCAGGGCTACTTCGAGCACATCGAGATGGAGATGATGGCGGAGGACGGTCTCAGCGCGGCCCAGGTTCTCCGCGCGGCGACCAGTGATGCCGCACGAGCGCTCAAGCTGGACGACATCGGCACGCTCAAGGCTGGAGCGTGGGGCGACTTCGTCGTGCTCGATCGCGATCCCCTCCAGGACATCCGGAACACGCGCACCATCTCGGGTGTGTGGATCGCCGGCAATGCCGTGAAGCGCTGACCGCCGTCCGGTTTGCTGGGGCTGAGAAGCAACGGTTGCCGGCGCGCCTCCGTCCAACCCGGAATGGAACGTCGTATCACTTCGGAGGTCGGCCGGCATGTCGAGGCACTGATACAAGACTTGCGCTTCGGCATCCGATTCCAGCTGCGGGCGCGAACGTTCACTGCGACGGTTTTCGTCGTTCTCGCCCTGAGTATCGGCTCGACCGCGGCTGTGTTCACACTCGTCGAAGTCCTCCTGCTCAGGCCCTTACCGGTCAGTTCTCCCGAGAGATTGTTCAGCATCTCTGCGCCCGGGAGGAACATCGATCTCAACCCGTCGTACTACGCCCATGGCTTCTACGAAGCCCTCCGGGCTTCCAATCCTCTCTTTCGCAGTCTGATTGCGTCGTCGACCGTGGTTTCGTCCGGCGTCAACCTCGCCGACGGACAAGCCACGGATCGCGTGCGCGCCGAGCTGGTCTCGGGAAACTACTTCGATGTCCTGGGCGTTGACGCGGCCGCGGGCAGGGCCCTCAGGCCGGACGACGACAAGACGCCCGGGGCGCACCCGGTGCTGGTGTTGAGCCATGCGTACTGGCAGCGCCACTTTGCCGGCGCGCCGAATATCGTCGGGCGCACGCTCACGGTCAACGGAACGCCGTTCACGGTCATCGGCGTCGCGCGACGCGGATTTTTCGGGACGAGGCCGGGCTTCGGCCCGGATGTCTGGGCCCCGCTCATGATGGTGCAGCCGCTGAGCGGTGGAGGCCTGAGACCGCTTCAACGGGACAACAACTATATAGAGATGATCGTACGTCTCGACGCCGACGTAGACGTGCGACAGGCGCAGGCAGCGGCGACGACGTTCTACAGGAACTGGCTCGATGATGGCCGGACGACCAAGCAGCGTCCCGATCCGGCGCCGGTCCTGCAGCTGACCCCGGCGAACACGGGGCATTCACTGCTGCGCGGTCAGTATCGCCAACCTCTCCTGTTGCTGATGGGTGGCGTTGTCCTCCTGCTCCTGATCGCTTCCGCGAATGTCGCGACGCTCCTGCTTTCGCGAGCCGCGGCGCGAGCGCGAGAAATGGCGGTCCGCACAGCCATCGGCGCCACTCGTCTTCGCCTGGTGCGCCAACTGATCACCGAGAGCGTGCTCATCGGCCTCGCCGGTGGCGCCGGCGGATGGATCGTCTGCGTGTACCTGGGCCGTTTCACCCTGACATTTCTGCCGCCGGCGGCCGAAGCCTGGCAGTTTGCGCCGGATCTCCGAGTGTTTGCGTCGACGCTTCTCATCTCGGTCGGCAGCGGTCTGGTCGCCGGACTGGCGCCGATCCTCCAGCTTGGCCGCCGCGATTCCGCGGCAGCATTGAGGGGAGGCGCGGGGACGCCGAACCTGACCCGGCGGAGGATCGACGCCCGCGATACGCTGACCGTCGTTCAGATCGCACTGGCGATGCTGCTGGCCCTGGGCGCAGGGTTGTTCGCGCGCACACTTCAGAACCTCGAGAACATGGACATGGGCTTCGACCGCGACAACATCCTGCTCGTCTCGATCGATCCCGCCAGGAGTGGATATACCAGCGCGAGAAGTGCCATCTTCTTCGACCAGCTCCTCCAGCGCCTCCGCGCACAGAAGGACGTCAAAGCCGCCGGGCTGGCGAGCCACGGCACCTTGAGCGGCGTCCTCCCGGCTGGCACCCGTTTCATGAACACCCAGATGCACGCAGCAGGCACGGTGACGCAAGCGGGGGAGGATCGGACCGTTCACAGCAATGTCGTCAGCCCAGGCTACTTCGAGGCTGTTGGAATTTCTCTGCTGCGCGGGCGGGACTTCAGCAAATCTGACAGCGGAGAAGGCGCCAACGTCGCGATCCTCAATGCGGCCGCAGCGCAGCTCCTCTTCGGCATTCAGGATCCGGTCGGCAGGCGTATCGGCCAGGGACGACAGGGTCCGGCGGAGATCGAAGTGATCGCCCTGGTCGAGGACGCGAAGTACCTGAGCGTGCGGGAAGCACCCCTGCCGACGGTATACCTTCCGTCGCGCGGCAGCAGCCCGATGACCTTGCACGTCAAGGCGCTGGCGAATCCTCGTTCGACGTTGCGCACGATCGAACGAGAGGTTCAGGCTCTGGACGCGACACTGCCTCTTTTCCACGTCCAGACGGTTGAGGCGCGGATCGACGATGCGCTCCGCCAGGAGCGGCTCGTGACGACACTGTCGGGGATGTTGAGCGTGCTGGGCATCTTGATAGCCGCGGTCGGCATCTATGGCCTGATCAGTTTTTCGGTTGCTCAACGAACCCGTGAGATCGGCATTCGCATCGCCGTCGGCGCTGAACCGCGGCGGATTCTGGTGATGATCCTCGGACGGGCATTGCTGATCGTGGCGATCGGGATGGCCGTCGGTCTTCCGCTGGCGCTTGGTTCGCTGCGTGTGGCCCGCAATTTCTTGTATGGCGTGAGCCCTTCGCATCCGGGGACTGTCGGCGGAGTGCTCGTCCTCTTGACTCTGGTCGGGCTCTCGGCAGGTTTGGTTCCCGCGCTCCATGCGGCGCGGACGGATCCGTGCAACACGCTGCGACAGGACTAGCAGGCTGAAGGGATAAGGCAAAAGGCATAAGGCAAAAGGCAGGTTCCGTGGCTTCCGGCTTTAGCCGGAAGGATGCGTGCGGCGCCGAATGATGTGCAGAATTCAGCGGCAGCCACATCCTTCCGCCTAAAGGCGGAAGCCACAGAAGAGCTCTCAAACCCCCGTCAGTCCAGCGGCCGCATGAACCGTTCGACCGCCCAGCGGCCGATGTTCCGCCCGTGTTCGATTCCCTCCTCCACGGCGCGGCGGAAATGAATCCCTACCAGGATGCGTGAAAGGCCGTTCTCGTTCGCCGCTTCGGTGAAGCTGCGGAACGAACGCAGCTTGGGCCTCGCGTCGGTGCACGTTTGGCCGGCCGGCAACGTCATGCTGCAGTTCCTGAAGCGAATCCGATCGGTGCCAAAGACCCGCTTGAGGACCTCGGCCGCCGCGCCGCCCTCGACGCTGTGAGCCGAGTCGTGGTCGGGCATCGGATATGTGAAGTGCAGGGGCGTCCAGCCCGGATCGGCTGAAGTCTGCGGATTGCCGTCAGTATCCGCCTCGTGAATCGCCGTGACGGGGCGCCAGAAGTTGTAATGGTACTTGCCCTCCCACGACCCGATATAGCCGTCGGCGAGCGCCATGTTGAGGAGGCCGAACAGCCGCGCGTTGTCGTTGAGATCGAGGTTGGCACGCGCCGAGATCCCCCGGGCGATCCGGTTCCATGCAAGCGGCGAGCTCTCGACCCAGAACAACGCGATTTGCGTCTGCTCTGCTGTGCGCGCACTCGGTGTATTGACCCCGTCTCCTCCGAGCGACTTCACCTCGTTGAAGTCGTCCGCATAGTCGCCGCTGCCGATCGGAAGCGGCGGGCCGGCGCGGAACTGCGCGGAGTCACTGAGCACGAATGGCGTCACCTCGCCCCAGCGCGGCGCGAACGCGAAGGGGATGCCGGGAACGAATTTGAACTCGCCCGGCGCCGACCCCTGCGGGTACCCCAGGTCCGCCAGCAGAGTGTCCGATCCATCGTTGGCGCGCAGCGCGAGGATGGCCCTGGCGGCGGCCTGCCCGACGGCGATGCCGCGGGCCTTCGGCTGGTTGTCAGGAAGTTCGGCGAGGGCCGCCGCATAATCGGCTTCCACGGTGGCGAGGCCACGCGGGACGCACTCGCCGGGCTCCTGGAGCTGGCCGATGACGGCGACCAGTACGTCCCGCGCGGCGGCGGCGACGGCGGCGCTCGATGACGTTCCACCTGGCGCCGGGACATCGTAGGCATACGGGCGCGACTGGCGACGAATGGCATTCACGGCATCGTGGACGGCGATCTGCACCATTGCATACATACGGGCTTCCGCAAGCGCATTGCCATCCGGGTTCAGGCATGCGGCTGTTGCGGCCCGGCCCGCATTCTCGTTCCACCTGAGCACTGCATCAGTACGAGCCGCGCTCGGCGAGGCCGCCAACACGACGATCGATAGACAAACACATCCCAAAACGTGCTGCCTCATATGAACCTCCCAGGGCCGGTCCAGACGCGCCAATCCGGCGACGGCTTGCCCTCCGTAGCTCGCGGCGTAAGTTCCGCGAGCGAAGGAGGGGCGGGGATATACTTTCGCCCTGTCGCCCCAGCGCTCCGGTTCCGGCCGTCCTCTCTGAAAGCCGAAAAGACGCCCGAACCGGCTCACAGCCGGCCCGAGCCCTCTAACGGCCGGCTGAGTGGAGCAAAGATGGATGTGCAGCGCTCGTCTGCGAACGGCCACGAAATCAGCGATCTGGTGGAGGATGTCGGCCGCCGTGGCAGGGGTGCGGTCGATCGGCTGTTTCCAATCCTGTATCAGGAGCTCAAGCGGATCGCCCGCCGACACCGGCGCCGGGAGCGGTGGGACCATACGCTGAACACGACCGGCCTGGTGCACGAGGCTTACGTGAAGCTGCTCGGGCTGGATCGCATCAACTGGCAGAACCGCGCCCACTTCCTGGCCGTCGCGGCGCAGGCGATGCGCCGGGTCCTGGTGGACTACGCCGTCGCGAAGCAGGCGCAGAAGCGAGACGGCCATCGTCAACGCGTTTCCCTGGACGAGGCGATGCTGCAGGTGGAACGTCCGGTGGACGAGCTGATCGCGATCGATGCGCAGCTGACCCGTCTCGAGGAGTTGAACCCGCGCCTCGCCCGGGTGGTCGAATGCCGCTTTTTCAGCGGCATGAGCATCGAGGAAACGGCCCTGGCGGTGAGCTCGTCCCCCGCGACTGTCAAGCGCGACTGGCGGCTCGCGCGCAGCTGGCTGCATCGCGAGCTCGCGGGCGCCCGCCCCTGAGACGCCCTGCCTCATGACCCTCGAGCGCTGGCGTGAGGTCGAGGCGTTGTTCAATGCCGCGTGCTCTTCCTCATCCGCGCGTGTCGAGGAGCTCCTGGCGCACGCGAAACCGGAAGTGCGCGAGGAAGTGGAAGCGCTGCTGGCGCAGCAGCAGTCCGACGGCCCGCTCGACCGGTCCGCCCTCGATCTTCTGACCAGCGACGACGGCGAGACCGTGGACGACAGTCTCGCGCAATCGGCTATGCGCCTCGAACCAGGCCAGACCCTCGGTCCCTACGTCGTGGTGTCGACACTCGGGCGCGGCGGGATGGGCGAGGTCTATCGCGCGCGCGACACGAAGCTCGATCGCGACGTGGCGATCAAGGTTCTCCCGGCGGTGTTCGGATCCGACCCGGACCGCGTCGTCCGCTTCCAGCGCGAGGCCAAAACGCTCGCCGCGCTGAACCATCCCAACATCGCAGCGATCTACGGGCTCGAGGAGCGCGACGGCGCGACCGCCCTGGTGCTGGAGCTGGTCGAGGGACCGACGCTGGCCGACCGCATCGCCCAGGGTGCGGTTCCGCTCGACGAGGCGTTGCGGATCGCTACGCAGATCGCTGACGCTCTGGAAGCTGCTCACGAGCGCGGCATCATCCACCGCGATCTCAAGCCGGCCAACGTCAAGCTGCGGCACGACGGCACGGTGAAGGTGCTGGACTTCGGACTCGCGAAACGCTGGTCAGGAGCGAATGCCGGCGAAATGCACGCCAATCCCCTCAGCGGTGGCGGGTTGACCGGCGACGGCGCGATTCTCGGCACGGTCGGTTACATGTCGCCCGAACAGGCCGCGGGCCGGGCCGCCGTTTTCGCATCGGATCAGTTCTCGTTCGGGGTGATTCTGTTCGAGCTGCTGACCGGGCAGCGCCCGTTCGCGAGGGACACGTCGGTCGAGACGCTCAGCGCGATCATCCGCGACGATCCTCCGCCGATCGCGACACTCAACCCCGCCGTTCCGGACTCGCTGCAGCGACTCGTCGAGCGGTGCCTGGCCAAGCAGCCGGGCCATCGCTACCCCGACACGCGGCAAATGGCGATCGAGCTCCGTCGCGTTCGGGAGGACCTGGAGACGCTGCCGCGCCGCGAGGCGCGGCCGGTCGTTCCGACTGATCGGTCTTCCGCCGTGGTTGGCCAGCCTGGCGCCATGGCACGACGCCGCCCCTCGCGGCTCGCGGCGGCCCTGGTTATTTTGATCGCGGCGGCCGGCACCACGTGGTGGCTGCGGCCGACGAACGGTGGCGTTCGCACGCTGGCCGTCCTGCCGTTTGCCAGTGCCGATGCCGATCAAGATGTCGAATATCTCGCCGACGGCATCACCGAAAGCCTGATTCAGCGAATCTCGCGTCTGCCTTCGCTGTCGGTCATGGCGCGCAGTACCGTGCTCAACTTCAAGGGCAAGCCGATCGATCCGCGCGAAGTCGGCCGCCAGCTGGGCGCCGATGCCATCCTCACCGGCACGATTTCATCGCGGCCGGGACAGCTGCGCATCACCGCGGAGCTCGTCGAAGTCGCCAGCGGGGTCCGGCTGTGGGGCGACGTTTACAATCGGCCTGCTGGAGCAGTCGTGTCGGTCCAGGAAGAGATCGTCAACGCCATCATTCGCGAAGGCGTGCATCTCGCGATGAGCGACGACGAGCGGCTCGCGATCGGCCGTCATCCGACAGACGACGCCGTGGCTTACGACCGCTATCTCCAGGCCAGGCACCTCGCGTTTCGAGGGACGGAAGCGGACGTCAGGAAAGCGCTGGAGCTCCTGGGACAGGCGACCGCGCGCGATCCGCAGTTTGCCCAGGCCTACAAGCTGCTGGGCGCCAGCTACGTGTCGCTGGCCCTCGACGGCTTCGAGCGGCCGACGGACGCCTTTCCGGAAGCCAACCGCAACCTCACCAAGGCATTCGACATCGAGCCTCAGCTCGCGGAGGCCCACGCGACACGGGCGGCCGTGTACTTCTTCTTCGACTGGAACTGGGCGGCTGCGGAAAAAGAATGGGCGTTCGCCGAAAGCCTGCCGAGCGGCGCGTTGCCGACGCAGGAACGCGTGAGCCATTCCATGGGGCGTTGGGTCATCGGCGGTCCGGCTGAGGCGCTTCGCGTCGTACGGCGGCTCCGGGCCCTGGACCCATTGACGGTGTCCTATGCCATGGTCGAGGCCGACTACCTGTTAAAAGCCGGCCAACTGGACGATGCTGCGGCGCTCTATCAGAAGACCATCGAAGACGAGCCCACGGCCGACGCGCTGGACGGGCTGGCCGAGGTCCGTCGCAAGCAAGGCCGCTTTGACGAGGCGCTCGAAGCAAGACGGCGCGCCTACGAACTCGCGGGTGACGATTGGCTGCTGGCAGCGTTCAAGACCGCGCGCGGTGAAGAGGGATATCGCTCGATCGATCGGATGGCATTCGAACAGGAGCTCGAGAACCTTCACACCCGCGCGGAGACGGCCTACGTCTCGCCGCTCGACTTCGCCCGGGCGCATGCGCGGCTGGGTAACCGGGAGGAGGCGTTCAGCTACTTCGAGCGGGCATTCGCCGATCGCGCGCCGGGACTTGTCTTTCTCAAGGTCGACACTGCGTGGGACCTCATCCGTGACGATCCGCGCTTCGCCGCGGCAGTTCGGCGCGTCGGCCTTCCCTGACCCCGCGATTCCTTGTCGCCGGGGCTCGGGGCTCGGGACTCGGGGCTCGAAGCGGTGCCCGGTCGGGGCGACATTCGGGTGTATATTTGGGGCGCTTCCGGCAGAATCCAGGGGGACGCATGAAGACCCGACTCGTCGTGACGGTTCTGCTCCTTGGCGCGATCGGTGTGGCCGAGCCACTGCTGGCCTGCGGCGAAAAGTTCCGCGTCGGCACCCGTCTGACCAGGTTCCAGCAGCCTCCACGCGCGCGCGACGCCGCGTCGATTTTGATCTATGCGAACCCCGCGCTCTCGAAGGCGCTTGCGGGCGTCCCCGTCGACCAGGCATTGCGCAAGGCCGGCTATAAACCCACATCCGTCACGAGCCCGAAGGAATTCCAGGCGGCGCTCGATCGCGGCGGGTGGGATCTGGTGCTTCTCGATGTGGGTGACAGCAGCGCCGCAATCGCACGAGCGCCGGTCGCGAACGCGCCGGTCGTCGTCCCCGTGATCTTCAACGCCTCGAAGGCCGAGCTCGCCGCGGCGAAAAAACAGCACCCGCATGCCCTGAAAGGGCCGATCAAGAGTCAATCGCTGGTCCATGCCATCGACGATGCGCTGGCCGACAAGCCGCCGACGCAGAGCAAGATCAACAGCACTTCCGGTTTCTGAGGATCACCGACAGGATGCGGCGCGGGACAGGCCTCGGTCGCGTCGTGGTGACGCGGGCGTTGGTCGTGGCTGCGCTGCTCGTCGCGCGCGCGGCTTCTGCGTTCGCGCAAGCATGGGTGCCCCCGGCGGGTGTGGGCTCAGTCACCGTCAGCTTTCAGAACCTCGACTACAGCGGACATTTTGCAACTGACGGCGAGTTCTTCGAGGATGTGGGGAACAGCGTCCACAACCGGGTCGATATCGAAGCCGACTTTGCGATCACGGACCGCTTGTCGATCGTCATCGGCATCCCCTTCGTGTTCACCAAGTACACCGACCCGGACCCGCTGCCGCCCTTCGTGCCCTTTCTGCCCGTTGACGACTGCCGGTGCTGGCACAGCGGCTGGCAGGATTTCGGATTTACCGCGCGATACAACCTCATGAACGGTGCGTTCGGGCTGACGCCGTCCGTGTCGCTGGGAGTGCCCAGCCACGGCTACGACTTCCAGGGAGAGGCGGTGCTCGGAGAGCGGTTGAAGGAGCTGCGTATCGCGGTGGACGCCGGACATCGGCTGGACTTCATTACACCGAGACTCTCGGTCCAGGGCCGTTACTCGTACGCGTTTGTCGAGCAGGTCCTCGATGATGTCCCGGTCGACCGCAGCAACGCCGCGCTCGAGGGGGAGTTCACCTTCACGCGGCGACTGGCCGCCCGAGGGGTGCTGACGTGGCAGCGCGTCCATCGCGGGCTGCGCCTGGGATCAGCATCGGAAGACCCATTCGCTTTTCCCGGCGAGGTCAACACTCCCGAGCGCCTGTTCGAGCACGATCGGCTGCTTCGTGACAACAACTTCCGAGTTGGCGGCAGCGTCGCGTATTCGCTGGAAAAGATGGACCTGTTCTTCTCGTACTTCCAACTGCTGCAAGGCAACGACAGCCACGGCGGACGCGCAATCACCGTGGGCGTGAGCTGGCCGTTCGAGATCCGCAAGCGGCCGGCGCCGTGAGCCGCCGTCATCGATCGGACGACGGGACGGACGGCGTCCTGCCAACGGCGACTGCCCCGGCGGAGGCGGCAAGGATCCTGTGGGACGCGTGGAGGGAGGGCGTCACGATCCGGTCGCTGCCGGAGCGATGCCGTCCACGGGATCGCGCTGAAGGATACGCGGTCCAGGCCGAACTGATCGCGCAGTCGGGCGAGCGTGTCGCCGGCTGGAAGATTGCGGCGACGAGCGAGGCTGGACGACGACATCTCGCCGTGGACGGTCCTCTCGCGGGTCCCTTACTGGCCAGCCGACTCACCGGTGCGGGATCCACCATCGACCTGCGCGGCAACAAGATGCGCCTCGCCGAAGCGGAGTTCGCGTTCCGCATGGCTGCGTCATTGCCGCCGCGCGGCGCACCGTACATCCTGGACGAAGTGAAGTCCGCGACCGCGTCGCTCCATCCCGCCATCGAAGTTCCGGACTCGCGCTACGAGGACGTCACCTCCGTCGGAGCTGCGCAACTGATTGCGGATGCCGCCTGCGCCTGGAAGGCGGCAATCGGTGAGCCCGCCGGCGTTGACTGGCAGGCGCGCGATCTCGAGGGTCACCCGGTACTGGTCTTCAAGGATGGGGGACTCGCGGCCGAGGGCCGGGGCGAGAACGTCGGCGGGCCGCTTCGGGCCCTGACATGGGTCGCCAACGAACTGGCGACGCATGCCGGCGGCCTGCGCGCCGGCGATCTCGTGATCACCGGCACGTGCATCACGCCGATCCCGATAGCACCGGGCGAGCGCGTGTGCGTGGACTTCGGCGACCTCGGCTCGATCGAGTTGGCGTTCGAGCCCGAGTAATCGAGCGCCCCGTGCGCACATCGGCATAGCTGCGCGCCCCCGGTTCCGATCTGAGACAATGGGCCTTTCCGTAACAGGAGTGTCGATGAGCGATTCCGCGACTGCCGTTGAAACGGGTTTGCCGGCCCACGTGCAACTGATTCAGATGTGTGCGGGCGCGTGGGTGGCCTCCGGCCTCTACGCGGCGGCGAAACTTGGTCTTGCCGACCACCTGGCGAATGGACCCCGCAGTGCGCTCGACCTCGCGCCTGTGACGGGCACGCACGCACCGACGTTGCACCGGTTCCTGCGCACGCTCGCGGGATTCGGGATTCTCGCCGAAGGTGACGGGCAGCGATTTGCCCTCACGCCCCTCGGTGAGGCGTTGAAGACCGGCGCACCCGGCGCGGCGCGGTCGACGCTCATTGCGTTTGGCGGCCCTGCATTCTGGCGTAGCTGGGAGGAGATCCTGTATTCCCTCGAAACAGGGAAGCCGGGCTTCGACAAGGTCTGGGGCATGCCCGTCTTCGACTACCTCGCACAGCATCCGGATGAGGCATCGCACTTCAGCGAGGCGATGGTCGGCTTTCACGGGTCCGAGCCGCCGACCGTCGCCGAGGCCTACGACTTCTCGAGCATCCAGACCGTCGTCGACGTCGGCGGCGCGACCGGAAACATGCTGGCCGCTCTCTTGTCCCGTCATCGTGGCCTGCGCGGCCTGCTCTTCGACCTTCCTCACGTCGTGCGCGATGCCCCGGCCCTGCTGAAGGCGCGCGGCGTGGAGGGGCGCGTCACGATCGAGACGGGAAGCTTCTTCGAGAGGGTCCCTGCGGGTGGGGATGCGTATCTCCTGTCGCACATCATTCACGACTGGAGCGAGCCGCAATGCCTGACGATCCTCAACCACTGTCGTGAGGCCATGCGTCCCGACGGTCGGCTGTTGATCGTCGAAACGGTACTGCCCGAGGGCGATGTTCCGCACCAGGGCAAGCTTCAGGATCTCGTCATGATGGTCATTCCGGGAGGCCAGGAGCGCACCGAAGACGAGTATGCGACGCTCCTCGGCAAGGCCGGCTTCCGATTGAATCGAGTCGTGCCGACGTCGTCTGTCGTCAGCATCGTGGAGGGTATTCCAGCCTAGATGGGATTTGGGATTTGGGAGTGCGTTGAAGCTTGGAACTTGGCAGTTGGGATTTGACGCCCCCAGATCGAGTAAGATTACCCCCACAATGTGGTTTAACCGCGAGACCCCGCCACTTGGCGACTTCGAGCAGCTCACCATGCTCGCCGTCCTGCGGCTCGACGAGGACGCCTACGGCGCGGCGATCCAGCGCGAGATCGAGGTCCAGACCGGCAGGGTAGTTTCGGTCAACGCGATCTACACGACGCTCGATCGCCTGGAAGCGAAAGGACTGCTGCGGTCCTGGATCGGTGCGCCGACGCAAGAGCGGGGTGGGCGCCGTAAAAAGCACTACGGCCTCGAGCCGCTCGGGCTGGCGGCGATCAGTCAGGCCTATCGGACCATGCGGCGCATGTCGCGCGGGTTCGAACGGCTGCTGGAGCGGTCATGAGTCGCCGGCTCCGGCTGCTCCCGCTGGTGCAGTGGCTGCTGCGGCACCGGCTTCCCGAGGAATGGGCCGAGTTCGTTCTCGGCGATCTCGAGGAGGGATACCATCGGCGACGCCGGCAATCATCTTTCGATGCATCGGTCTGGCTGTTGAAACAGACGCTGGTGTGTTTAGCGTCGCCTGTCCCCGGAAGCAGCCGCCGAATCGAGCCGTTGACCACTCCGCGGATCGCGCTGAGACCTGGCCACTTGCTGCGTAGCGCCTGGCGCACCTTCAGGGCGCGCCCACTGCTGACCGTCTCGTGCGTCGGCATCCTCGCCGCCGGGATCGGCAGCGCCACCGCGGTATCTGCCGCCGTGTATGCGCTCCTGATCCGGCCGCTCCCGCTGCCGGCATCGGAGCGGCTGGTGTCGGGATACGCGCTGCGCGAGGGCTTCGATCCGTTCGGCACCTCGCTCGCGGAGTACAACGCCTTCAAGACCCGCGTGGCCTCGTTCGAGTCAATCGGTGTCGCGCGAGGCCAGACGTCCACGCTGCGCGCGGGCGGCGAGACCGTTCGCGTCCAGGCAGCCGCGGTCACATCGGACTACCTGTCGACCGCGGGTGTCGTGCCGGCGCTCGGACGCACCATCTCACCCGCCGACGATCGGCCGGGCAGCTCCGCTGTCGTGGTCATCAGCCACTCGCTGTGGGTGCGTCACTTCGCCGGGCAGCCCGACGTGGTCGGTCGCAGCCTGACGATCGATGGCCGCCAGGCCACCGTGATCGGCGTTCTGCCCCCGAGGTTCGATCTGCCGTCCGCGACCGAGATTTGGGTCCCGCTCCAGGTGACGATCGACGCCTTGCCGCTGCAGGACCGGCTCGCGTCGACCTACATGCCCCTTGCGCGGCTTCGCCCGGGCGCCGCGATTGGGCGCGCCAACCAGGAGATTGCGACGATCGTCAAGGCGCTGACCGAGGAATATCCTCAGCGCCGCGGATGGACGTACCGCGCGATTGGCCTGCGGCAGCAGCTGCTCGGGGACCTGGATGGCCGGACGACCAGGACTGTCGGTCTAGTGGTCACGGCGGTGGTCTTCCTGCTCGTGATCTGTTGCGTGAACGTCGCGAATCTTGTCCTGCTGCGGGCGGCCGACCGCGAGCGAGACGAAGCGATTCGCGTGGCGCTGGGCGCGTCAGGTGGTCAGCTCACGCTCGAACGGCTCGCCGAATCGTTGGCCATCGGACTGGCGGGCGGTGCTGCCGGCCTGGCGCTCACCACGTGGCTGGCGCCGCTCCTCAGCGCACTGAACCCGGTTCGTCCCGCTGCGTTTGGCCCGGCACTGACGGACTTTCGGGTCGACTCCCTCACGATCGCGATCGGCGCCACCATTTCCGCAGTGACGACGATCCTGACAGCGATCGTCTCGCACACGCGCAGCGATTCGCGGGCGGACGTGGCAGCCACGCTGGCGGCGTCAGGACCGCGTACGGGCCTCGGCCGCGCACGCCGGACACGGCTCCGGCTCCTGGTCGCGTCGCAGATCGCCGTTGCCGTCCTTCTGCTGGTCGGCAGCGGCCTGGTGCTGCGGAGCTTCGCGGCGCTTCGGGACACCGATATCGGATTCCGCACTCACGGCATCGCCAGCTCGCAGCTGACGCTGCCGCCGCGCATGTTCACCGACCACATCAGGCGGGTCGCGGACCTCGAACGCCTGGTCGCGTCGGTCCGCGAGATCCCCGGCATCACGAACGCAGGCATCACCACGAACATCCCTCTGCAGCGCGGCTCGTTCGACTCTTTCTTTACCGTCGAGGGCCGGGTCGTGGAGAACCCGAACGATGTGCCGATCACCGGCCACCGCGTAGTGACGCCCGAGTACCTGAGGCTGCTCGGCGTGCGCCTGATGAAAGGCCGGTTGCTGTCGGAAAGCGACACCGCCGCTGCGCCACTGGTCGTGGTGATTACCGAGGAACTGGCCCGCCAGGCCTGGCCCGGAGAGGAGCCGATCGGCCGTCGCATCCGGCGCGGACGCGCCAGCGACACCACGAATCCCTGGTTGACGGTCGTCGGCGTAGTCCGCGACGTGAAGGAAGATCGCTTCAACTTCAGGACCAATCGTGCCGCCTGGTACCTGCCTTACGCGCAACAGAACAGCTCGGCCCCGCCCAACCTGGTCATCGAGAGCGAGGCCGATTTCGACGCGCTGACAGCGGCGGTGCGTCGGCGGGTCCGCGGCTTCGACCCGGACGTAGCCGCATCGGAGCTGGTGGCGTTCGACGTCCACGTGGCCGGGCTGATCGTCACCGAACGGTTCGCAGCGGTAATGCTGTCGGCGCTCGCCTGCGCCGGTCTCCTGCTCGCTGTGATCGGCCTCTACGGCGCCATCTCGCACATCGTCCGTGCGCAGCAGTCGGAGATTGCCCTGCGGATCGCCGTGGGGGCTGCGCGCGGGCGAGTGGTCGTCATGGTGGTGCGGGAGGTGATGCTGGTGGCGGTATGGGGCACGATCACCGGCGGCCTCGTGGCTGCGGTGGGCGCGAACGGGCTCTCGACCGTGCTCTACGAAGTCAGGCCTCACGACGCCGTCACTTATGGCAGTGTGGCGGTGCTCCTGATCGTGGTCAGCGTTGCCGCGGCGTTCGTCCCGGCGCTGCGCGCCGCGCGGGTCGATCCGGCCGCGTTACTCCGGTGAGGGAGAAGAGGTGCTTGAGAGGGATTGAGAGGGATTGAGAGGGACAGGTGATTGAGAGGAAGAGGGAGTTGAGGAAACGCATTGAGCGAACGGATTCTTAACGGGAGCAACGGAGCCAACGAAGGAAACGGATCGGTCTCCGGACGACTGGGCAATTCGACGCGGGCGCGCTTTGCGCGCGAGGGAGGGCAGGACCTTGTTCCGCAAGATCCTGCCCTCCCTCCAGCCGGCCGTTCGGCCGGCGCCGCGTCGAATTCGGAATCGGCTGAAGGAGGATCCGTTACCTTCGTTAGCTCCGTGGCTCCCGGCTAAATCCGTTGTCTCACTTATCTCCAGATCCTGGGCTCACTGCCTCCAGATCCTGGGCTCGCTGCCTCCAGATCCTGGGCTCGCTGCCTCCAACTCCTAGGCTCACTGCCTCCAACTCCTAGGCTCACTGGAATCCAGCGCCTGGGCAACGAATCGAGATTACGTCGCGCCCGATCCGAGCTGAGCGAGGAGCCACGCGCGTGCGAACGCCCAGTCCCGCTTCAGCGTTGCGATCGAAACGCCCAGCGCTTCTGCGGTTTCGCGCTCGCTCAATCCGGTGAAATACCGGAGCTCGACGACACGGCTGGCACGCGGGTCGATCGATTCGAGCCGCGACAGCGCTTCGTTGAGGGCAAGGAGATCCTCGCCTTCATCGGCGGGCACGTCGACCTGGCTCAGCGAGATCGCCAGGCGATGGTCGGGACGCTTCTTCGCATCCCGCGCGCGGGCGTAGTCGACGAGGATGTGCCGCATCTCGCGCGCAACCGCCGCGAAGAAGTGGGCGCGACTCTGCCAGTCGATGGAAGCCGTACCGAACAGCCTGACGTACATCTCGTTGACGAGACCGGTCGTCCGCAGCGTGTGACCGGGGCGTTCCTGCCGCATGTAATGGGCGGCGATGCGACGCAGCTCGGGATAGACGAGCGAGACGAGCTCGTCGCGAGCCGCGTCGTTGCCGTGCCGCAACTCGCCGATGAGCGCGGTCAATCGGGCCTGGCCGTCCTGTGACATCTGTAGCTGAGCCGTCGTTCGAGCCCGGACGGCAGTATAAGTGACCATGCTCCAGACTCCCGACCGGCATCGGCGCCTGCGGGCAGTCTTCGACGAGGCGCTGCTCCGGGAGCCCTCCGGGCGTGCCGCCTTCGTTCGCGAGGCCTGCGCGAACGACCCCGACCTCATGCCCGAAGTCATGCGACTGCTGGCAGCCCACGAGGACACGCGCTCGTTCCTGGATCGACCGGCCTGGATGCCGGGCGCGGCGATCGAGGCCGAAGAACACTTTCCCGGCACCAGCCGCTTCCGGGTGCTGCGCCGGCTCGGTGCCGGGGGCATGGGGGCAGTCTACGAGGTGCACGATCGCGATCGTGACGAAATCGTTGCGCTCAAGACCTTCCTGCGGACGGGAGCCGCCGATCTCTATCGGCTCAAGCGGGAGTTTCGCAGCCTCGCCGATGTGACGCACGCCAACCTGGCGTGTCTCTACGAGCTGTTCGTCGAGGACGAGCGGTGTTTCTTCACGATGGAGCTCGTGCGCGGCCTGAATTTCGTCGATTACGTGCGGGCCGCCGATCGGACCCGTCGATTCCACGATCGGCTGATTCCCGCGCTCCGGCAGCTGGTCGACGGGGTTGTCGCGTTGCACGCGAGAGGGAAGCTTCATCGCGACATCAAGCCCTCGAACGTGCTGGTCACTCCGGACGGGCGCGTGGTGATTCTCGACTTCGGCCTGATCACCGAGCTGATGCCGCTGCACGCGGGCGAGGCCAGCGCCGTGCAGGGTGGCACACCGGCGTACATGGCCCCGGAGGAAACGTCGGGCGCGATCCCGTCGGAAGCGGGCGACTGGTACGGAGTCGGGATGACGCTGTACGAAGCCCTGACGGGCACCATTCCGTTCGCCGGTACGGTCACCGAACTGCTCATCTCGAAGAGAACGATCGATCCTCCGTCCCCGATGGATGTGGTGCCGGGCGTTCCTGCCAACTTGAGCGCCGTGTGTATGGGCCTGCTGTGCCGCGATTCGGCGCGCCGGACGTCGGGGCCTGCGGCCCTTCGCGAATTCGATCGAGAACCTGTACCGCTGGTCACGCCCGCGCGAATTCGCGAAACGCCCTTCGTCGGCCGCGCCCGTCAGCTCCACGTGTTGAACGAGGCGTTCCGGACGATCGTGAACGGGAACGCGGCGGCGGTCTCGATTTCCGGGCCGTCGGGAATCGGCAAGACCGCGTTGATCCGGCACTTCGTCGGCCGGATCGCGGCGGCTGACGATGTCCTCGTTTTATCCGGGCGGTGCTACGAGAACGAGTCCGTCCCGTTCAAGGCGCTGGACGGTGTGATCGACGATCTGAGCCATCATCTCGCGTCGATTCCACGGCCCGACGTCGAGCGCCTGCTGCCGCCGGATGTCGCGGCATTGACGCGAGTCTTTCCCGTGCTTCTGCAGGTGCGCGCGATCGCCGCCCTGCGGCACGACCGGCCGCTCGAATCCGCCGATCCACAGAGCCTGCGGCGCCGCGCCTTCAGCGCGTTACGTGATCTGTTCGGACGCATCGCGGACCGGCGACGACTCGTCATCTGTATCGACGACCTGCAATGGGCCGACGCGGACAGCGCGGTGCTGCTCGAGGATCTGCTCTGGCCACCGTTCGCACCGGCCATGCTGACGCTGTTGTGTTTCCGCAGTGAAGAGACCGCGGGAAACCCGTTCCTGCGGGCGCTGCTCGATCGGGCGGGGCGTGACATCTGGTCCGCGATCGCGCTCGACCCGCTGACAGACGATGAGGCCCGGACCTTGATCGGCGCGGTGGTTCCGGCTGACGCGATGCTCGACGAGGATGGACGCCGTCAGTTGACACGGGAAGCCGCGGGCAGCCCGTTCGTGCTGGAGCAGCTCGCCCGCTACGCAGGCGTCGCCATGCTGCGACCGGGCCTGCCGCCTACGTTCGCCGACATGTTCGCGGCACGGCTGGGGTCGCTCTCGCCGGAGGCCTACCGCCTGCTCGAAACGCTGGCGATCTGCGGCCGGCCGATGGCGTCCGACGTGGTCTGCGATGCCAGCCGGGTCGCAGGTGAGCGGCAGTCTCTCATTGCCACGCTCCGCGCCTCACGATTCATTCGCAGCAGCGGCTCGTCGGAGCGGATCGAGACCTATCACGACCGCATCCGCGACGTGCTCACCGCTCACATCGTGCCTGACGCCGCGGCCGAAATCCACGGCCGTATCGTCAAGGTGCTGGTCGAGAGAGGCAGCGACGACTGCGAGGCGCTGTTCGAGCACTATCATGGCGCCGGAGACAAGAAGAACGCGGCGATCCAGGCGGGGCTTGCCGCCGACAAGGCAGGCACCGCGCTCGCGTTCGACCGGGCCGCGTATTTCTACCAGCACGCCCTCGCGCTGGATCCTGCATCCACCTCGGTTGACCGGTGGCGGGAAGGATTCGCGGGCGCGCTCGCGAACGCCGGCCGCCCGACCGAGGCCGCTGCGGCCTACATGCAGGCCGCGGCTGGAGCCACCGGCCCGCCGCGCGTCGAACTGCAGCGGCGCGGCGCCGAGCAGTTCCTCATCGGCGGTTACATCGCTCGTGGTCTCGACCAGATTCGCACCATGCTGGCCGATCTGGGCATGAGCCTCCCCGGAAATCCGCGGGCCGCGCTGCTGCCGTTGCTGTGGCGGCGTGCACGACTCAGATGGCGCGGGCTGCACTTCACGTCGCGAGCGGCCGACCAGGTCGACGCCGACACGCTCCTCTGCGTGGACGCCTGCTGGTCCGCGGCGACAGGATTGTTGCTCGTGGACATGATCAGCGCCGTCGCGATCAGCGCACGTCACCTGCTCGTGGCGCTCGATGCCGGGGAGCCTTACCGTCTCGCACGCGCGATGGCGCTCGAATCGATGGCGAGGGCGGCGTATCCGAGCGGCCGGGCGCTCAGCCGGCGTCTTGTCGAGCAGTCGAAAGAACTCGCGAAGAGCGTCGGTCACCCGCACGCGATCGGGTTGTCCCGCCTGGCAGACGCCATGATCGCGATCTCGCTTGGCCAATGGAAGAGCGCCCTCACGCTGTCCGAGGACGCGCTCGCATTCCTGCGAGAGGAGTGCGTGGGGGTCACGTGGGAACTGAACATGGCGCAGAACGTCGTGATCTGGGCCCTCATGTACCTCGGAGAGCTGGGCGAGGTGTCGCGACGCGTTCCACCTCTGATCGCCAGCGCCCGCAGGAGCGGCAATCTGTACCTCACCACAGAGCTGTGCACCAGGAGCAACTACGTCTGGCTGGCGGCAGACGATCCTGACGAAGGCGAGCGCGTCGCGATCGAGAGCATCGGGCGATGGTCCCACACCGGCTTCCATCGTCAGCACTACAGCGCGATCCTGGCTCGGATACAGACGGCACTCTACCGGGGTGACGCGGCGCTGGCGTGGCGCCTGCTCGAGGACCTCGATCGCATCCTCCGCCGCTCTTATCTCAGGCGGGTCCAGGTGCTGCGAATCGAATCGCAATACCTGCACGGACGCAGTGGTCTGGCCATGGCGGCGAAGTACGGTGCCCGTCGCCGGTTCCGCGCGGCGGCTCGAAAGGCGGCCCGCCTGATCGCGAGCGAACGGATGCCATGGTCCGATCCGATCGCACTCCTGCTCGAGGCCGGGCTCGCACACCTCGACGGCAACGCTCCGCTGGCGCTGCGTCGCCTGCACGACGCCGCCGCGCGATTCGACGCCGCCGACATGAAGTTGTACCTGGCCGTCACCCGACGCCGTATTGGCGCACTGCGGGACGACGCGGCCGGACGCGCGCTGAAGCGAGAGGCGGAGGAGTGGATGGCCGCACAGACCATCAGGAACCCCGCCGCGATGACCCGGACGCTCGCTCCGGGGTTCCCAGATCTCCCATAGCACCGCGGGTTCGCGGGTTCGCGGTTCGCGGCTCGGCAGAGCTGGTGGTTCTCAAGGGCAATGAGGGCCAGTCCTAGTGGCGAGTTGTCTCTGATTACGACCGGCTCCGCCGAACCCGCGAGCGCGCGAGCGCGCGAGCCCGCGACCCATGAGCTTTTTCCCTCCCGCCTTCCGCCCGTAAGAGTGAGGAGCTCGAGCCATGCTGGATGTGTTTCGCGCCGTGTTTGGCGTCATCGTTCTCGCACTCAACACGCTGACGCCTCGCCAGGCGGACGCCCGGCAGCCGCGGGACGCGTTGCCACAGGTCGAGGAGCTGGCAAGGGCCCGGAATCCGCAAAGTCCCGTCATCCGGCGCCAGCTTCCCGACGGAGCCGCGACACGTGCGCTTCGATTTGCGCGCACGGAGCTGTATTTCGGAACGGCGACGGCGGACGGAGCGGTGACCGAGGTGCAGTTTCAGGAGTTCGTGGACAGGGAGGTGAGCCCCCGGTTTCCGGGCGGCCTGACCATCACCAGGGCGGAGGGCCGGTTCCGCACCGAGGAAGGCGGCATCGTCAAAGAGCAATCGTTCGTGCTGGTGTTGCTCTATCCGTTCGAAACCTTTGCCGAGGGCAGCCGGCGAATCGAGCGCATTCGCAGCCTCTACAAAAAGCAGTTCGATCAGCAGTCGGTGCTGCGCGTCGACGATCAGTTCGTAGTCTGGGTCTCGTTCTAGTGGTCAAGGAAGAAAGCATGTTTTTTCGATTGCTCACCACGTTTGGCGTTGCCGTCATGCTCGTTGCCAGGACTTCTGCCCAGGCGCCGGACTCGCATTCCGCCGAGGCCGGCGCAACGCAGACGGCAATTGTCGCCAATGACAACCGGCGGCCCGCCGGCTCGCTCGCCGGCGGCATCCTCACCCTGGAGCTCCGCGCACAGCTCGGTGTGTGGCGACCGGAGGGGGACGCGGGTCGAGCGCTCCTCGTGGCGGCGTTCGCCGATGGATCCGCTCGGCCGTCAGCGCCGGCGCCGCTCATCAGGGTGCCCGAGGGCACGACCATCGTGGCGACCCTTCGTAACGAGCTCGAGCGAGTGCTCATCGTTCACGGCCTCTGCGACCGCGGGGAAGCATCGTGTCCGCCGGTCGAAGTTCCCGCGGGCGGGACCTGCGAGCTCCGGTTCGGCAGCGGCCCGGCGGGGACCTACCACTACTGGGCTGCGACCGGCCGGGTTCCTCTCGGGTTCCGCGACATTGAAGACGCGCAACTCTCGGGAGCTTTCATCGTCGACCCGAAGGAGGCAGCGAAGGATGACGATCGCGTATTCGTCGTCACTGAATGGGCCGATGTCACGCGGGATCAGCTGAAGCAGATCCTCACGCAGGACGATCCCGGCGCCGCGTTCATCAAGCTGCGACCAGACGTCCTGTTCACGATCAACGGACGATCGTGGCCGCACACCGAGCGCCTCGTCTACACCGCCGGCGATCGCGTCCGGTGGCGCATCGTGAATCTCAGCTCCCAGGTCCATCCCATGCACCTTCATGGGTTCCACTACGAAGTCGACAGCGTCGGCGATGGAACGCGCGATGACCGATATGAGGACGCGCAACGGCGCACGGTAGTCACGCAGCTCATGCCCCCAGGCACGACAATGAGCATGACGTGGACACCCACGCGGGCAGGCAACTGGCTGTTCCACTGTCATCTGATGCTCCACGTGTCGCCGACGCTCCACGTCGATGGGTCGCCAAAGGCAGCGCCGGCACAGGACGACCACCACGCGGCAGCGGGAATGACTGGAATGGTGCTCGGGATCAGGGTCGCGCCGGCTGAAGAGACGGACAGCCCCAAACCTGCGGTCGGCATCCCCGCACCGCCGCGAAAGATGACGCTGCTGATGCAGGCCGAGCCGGGGCGATTCGGGGACATTCCGGCGTTCGGATTTCAGCTCGCCAGCTCGCCTTCATGGCGTAGCGTGCCGGTGCCTGGCCCCGTTCTCGTAGTCGAGCGGGGAGAGCCCGTCGAGATTACGCTCGTCAACCGACTGCCGGAAGGAACGGCGATTCACTGGCACGGCATGGAGCTCGAAAGCTACTACGACGGTGTCCATGGCTGGAGCGGGACGGATCTGCAGGTGACGCCGATGATCGAGCCCGGCGCATCCTTCGTGGTGCGGTTCACACCGCCGCGGGCCGGTACGTTCATCTATCACACGCATCTCCACGATCGACGGCAGCTGACACAGGGTTTGTACGGTGCACTGATCGTTGTGGAGCCGGGAGAGCAGTTCGATCAGCGTGTCGATCACGTGCTCGTCATCGGGCGCGAAGGTCCCAATCCCGGCGCCCCAATTGTGATCAACGGCGAGCGCGTTCCACAGTCGGTCTGGCCGGCCGGAGTGCGGCAGCGCCTCCGGCTGATCAACATCACGCCGGACGATATCGTCTCGGTCGTGCTTCAAACCAACGAGGGCCCGGTGACCTGGCAGCCCGTGGCCAAGGATGGCGCGTCGCTGCCCATCGGGAGCCGTCAGGCCGGGGTGGCGAAGCAGATCATTGGTGTCGGGGAAACGTACGACTTCGAGTTCGAGACACCGGCCGGGCGTCGAAACCTCTGGCTCGAGGTGCGATCACCGGCCGGGAAGTGGCACGCGCAGGCGCACGTCATTGTGAAATGACTCTTACTGTTCATCCGGCCCAGCGCTCTGTGGGCCTACTGCGCCCGGAGTGCGTCGACTGGATTGGCTGACGCGGCGCGCCAGGCCGGGATGAGGCTCGCGACGAGCGCCAGCGCGCCGAATACGATCGCCCCGCCGGCAAACGAGACGGGGTCGAGCGGGCGAACGTCATAGAGCATGCCTTCGAGCAGACCCGTCGCAAACGCGGCGGCGCCGACCCCGAGCACGATGCCCGCCGACGCGAGCCGGCCGGCGTGTCCGAGGATCAACTGCAGCACCTGTCGGCGGACAGCTCCCAGCGCAACCCGAATACCGATCTCGCGGGTTCGAAGGCTCGCGTTGTAGGCGGCGATCCCGTAGACGCCGAGCGCGGCCAGGAAGAGCCCGATCGCGCTGACGATCGCCGCCAGCCAGGCCGCGAGACGCTGGGGGAAGAGCGTGAACGCGGTCATCTCCGCAAGCGTGCCCGCCTGCACGACCGGAAGGTTCGGGTCCATCTCACGGATCAGCGCCCGGACTTGCGGTAGCAGGCTCGGACCGGTTGGGCGCACCAGGATCCAGGCGATGGGTTCGTAGCGCTGCGCCGCAGGCACATAGAAGAAGGGGTTTGGACTCTCGCCGATCGTGCGGTACTTCGCGTCGCGGACGACGCCGACGACATCAATGGGGCGACGGCTCGCGCCGACCAGGATGCGTTTGCCGACCGCGCTCTCGCCGCGCCATGCGCGCCGCGCGAGTGTCTCGTTGACAATGGCCACCGCGGGCGCTCCGGCGCGATCGGTCTCATCGAAGTTCCGGCCGGCGAGGAGCTCCAGCCCCACCGTCCGGAAGAACCCGGGTGTCACGATATTCTGGCTCGCGTCAATCGCACGCTCGCTGCCAAGCTCACCCGGCAACCAGAACCGACCACCCTCCCGCTCCATCGTCAACGGCACGACGCGAGCCGACGCGGCGGCCTCCAGTCCGGGCAGGCCTTGAATCCGCGTCATGACCGCCTCGGCAAAGGCTCGTCCCCGCTCGACGTCGTATCCGCCCAGTCGATGGTTCAGCCCGATGACCTCGACGCCGTCGACCCGGAATCCCGGGTCGATCCGAGTGGCATGTCGAATCGAGCGTGTGAGCAGCAGCGCGCATACGACGAGGAGGACCGACAAGGCGACCTGCGCGATGACGAACATCGACCGGGCGCGAAGGCGGGGCGCCGCGCCGGCCCGATCGCGATTGAGCGTCGCGGCCACGTCCACGCTGGTCGCCGCAAGCGCGGGACCAAGGCCGGACGCCAGGCCCGTCACCATCGCAAGGCCGACGGCAAAGGCCATCACGCGCCAATCGATGCCGAGATCCGGACTCAGAGCAAAATTCGGCACGAGTGGAATCGCGCGCTCTATGAGGTCGATGACGACCCATGCCACGCTTAGCCCTACGATCGCTCCGGCGAGCGAGACGGTCAGACTCTCCACGACCAGCAGCCGGATGACGCGTACCCGGGCCGCTCCGAGTGCGAGGCGCATCCCGAGTTCCGGAGCACGCGTCACTCCCCGCGCCAGCAGCATGCCCGTTGCGTTGAAGCACGCGATCAGCAGCACGAGACCGACCAGCGCAGATAACAACGCGATGAAGCGGTTCATGACTCCACGGATCTCCACCGGGAGCGCGCCGGCGGCCTCGACGGCGAGGCCATGACGGCGGTTCTCGTCCGGGAACTCGCGCTGCAGCGCCTGGCCGATCCGCGCGACTTCGTCCCTGGCCTGCTCCATGGTGACGCCGGACTTGAGGCGTCCGATCCCCATGAGCCACTGTCGCCCGCGGAGCGCCACCCGCCGGAGGTCCTCGCCATCGGGGTACGCCGTGATCGGGACCCACAGGCGCTGATCGTCAATGGTGTACCCGTTGAAGTCGGCCTGTGCGACACCGACGATCGTGAACGGACGGCCATTCAGGCGCACCGTTCGTCCGACAATGTCCGGCGTGCCGTTGAACTGTGTTTGCCAGAGACGGTGACTGATGACGGCGACGGTGCTGGGACGGTCCAGGCGTTCGTCTTCCGGCAGGAAACCACGACCGCGGGCCATCTGCACGCCCAGCACGTCGAAGAAATTCGCCGAGACGTAGGCCCCGGGCACCGGCACCGCGTCGTCGCCCAACCCGAGCCCGAATCGTGCGAGCCCGCCGACGTGATACGCGGCGAGTCCGTCGAACACCGTTTGCCGCGCGCGGTAGTCGAGATAGTTCGGGTAAGAAAAGGTGTCGAATCCCTCGCCGCTGTAGATCCCGCCGCCTTCGCCGCTGTCAGTGCGGCCGACTTCGGCGAGGCGACCCGGGTTGGCGATTCCTGACGGGTAGCGGAGCAGGAGCGCATCCGCCACGCTGAACACGACGGCACTGCCCGCGATCCCGATTCCCAGCGACAGCGCAGCGGTCAGCGCGAACATCGGGGTGCGCCGCAGCGTCCGGGCGGCATAGCGGACATCCTGCAGGACGGAGTCGAGCGATGCGCCGGCTCTGACGTCGCGCACCTGCTCCTTGACCGCTTCGAGGCCGCCCAGCTCAATCGCCGCGGCGCGGCGGGCGTCAGCCGGCCGCAGGCCGGCGCGGGTCTTCTCGTCGACGAGCAGATCGAAGGTCGCGTGCAGCTCGGCGTCGAGGTCGCGGTCGACCCGCTCGCTGCGGGTCAGGTTGCGCCAGAGAGCTGCTGCGCGCGACGCGAGTGACATGGCTGACTCCTCGAATCCAGGCCTCTTCGTATCGTCATTCGATACGAGCGGCAGTGTGCCTGTTCTTCCTATCGAATGTCAATAGGGAGCCGCGAACCGTCAAGCGAAGTAGAATCTGCCGAACGGAGGACGCCATCGCAAAACGTCTCGTCAAATCAGTGACCGGTACGGGTGCCATTCATGCCGGCGACGTGCTGCTCCGCACGACAACGTACGAGCTTTCGGTGTGGGCGGACGACCGGCAGCCGGCGTCGGAAGAAGCCCTCGAGGCGGGCGCGAGCATCGAGGGTTCCATCGACATCACTGGGATCGCCGAGGCGGTCGTGCTCGCCGGTCCCGGTGCGCTGACCTTGACGCTCGAAGACGGACGTCGACTTGCTTTCGAGCTGACGGGTACCGGCGGTGCAATCGTCGGCCGTGGCTGGCTGCCCTGATGGTTACGGTCCCTTTCTCGCTTTCGCCGCCTCGCGTTCGACGGCTTCCATCACGCGCAGGATGTTGCCGCCGAGGATCTTCGTGACGTCTTTCCCGGTATAGCCCTTCTGCAGCAGGGCATCCGTGATCCTGGGCAGTTTCGACGCGTCTTCCATGCCGATCGGCATGGTGGCGCCGTCGAAGTCGGATCCGAGGCCCACGTGATCGATTCCCGCGACCTTCACCGCGTGATCGATGTGATCGATGATCGCGTCCCAGGGCACGGCCGGCAGCTCGCCTTTCGCCATCGCTTCGTGATCGAGGCGTTCCCCTTCCAGGGTCGTGCACGCTTCGTTGCCGCCGCACTTCTTCGACATCGCGGCCATTGCGGCGACCAGGTTGCCCGAGCGCTTCTCGCTGGCCACCCGGAATGGCTCGCTGAGGAACGCGGCGTGGTAGTTGATCATCACGACGCCGCCGTTCTTCGCGAGCGCGCGGAGCATGTCGTCGGTCATGTTGCGCGGATGGTTTGCGATCGCGCGGCACGACGAGTGGGACGCGATCACCGGCGCGGTGGTGATCGCGAGCGCGTCGAAGAACGTCTTGTCGGCAACGTGGGAGATGTCGACCATCATTCCCAGGCGATTCATCTCGCGCACGACGTCCTTGCCGAAGGGGGTCAGGCCGTTGTGTGCCGGCTTGTCGGTCGATGAATCGGCCCAGTTGTTGTTCTTGAAGTGGGTCAGCGTCATGTACCGCACGCCGAGCGTCGCATATTCGCGAAGCGTCGCCAGGCTGTCGGCGATCATGTGGCCACCCTCGACGCCCATCAGCGCCGCAATCCGGTGTCCGGCCGCGGCTTTCCGCACCTCGGCGGCGGTCGTCGCCAGGACCAGGTCCTTCGGATGCTCGCGAACCGTTTGCCGTACGGCGGTGATCTGACCCATCGCCCGCTTCACCGCGTCGGCACCGGTGACGTCGCTGGATACCCAGATCGAGAAAAAGAGCGCGTCGAGCCCGCCTTCCCTCATCCGGGGAATGTCGAGGTTCCCGATCGTATTCCGCGCGCCGATGTCGAAGGTCTTGTCGAAAACCAGCCGCTGGGTCGTGTCGGCGTGCGAGTCGACCACGATCGCGGCATCGTGCACCTGTTTCGCGCGCGGCGATACCGCGCCGGTCGAGGACTGTGCGAATACGACGAGCGGCAGGCAGAAGGCGATCACGATGCCGTGAACGCACATGCGATTCATGGACGCAATCTTAGACTGAAGACCGCTCGACAGCCCCCGATCGCAGGGCTTCCCGCCCCTTCACAATTAATTCACGGCCGGCGGCGACACTCCTCTTGAATGGCAATCTATCGCGGGTTCGCGGCTCGCGGCGGGTAAAAGCTCTTTGGAGGAAGCCAATGAATCGATATGGTGTTCGGCTGGTGGTCGGCGTCCTGGCTCTCGCGACGCTCGTGGCCGTCGGCGCCTACACATACAACCTCGGCGTTGCTCGCGGCCTGATGGAAACCGGCAGAGCGCTTGAGGGTGCCGGCGCTGGCGTCCCGGTCGTCCACGTCTGGCATCCCTGGGGATTCGGGTTCTTCCCGTTCTTCCCGCTGTTTTTCATCCTTTTCTGGGTCTTCGTCCTGCGCGGACTATTCTGGCGGGGACCCTGGCGGCGCCGATACCGGCATGACGACGGTATGCGGGCCGCGTTCGAAGAATGGCACCGTCGCGCGCACGCGAGCCCAGAGCGAGGCTCCGCCGAGCCATAGCCGAGCAGTCGGCCGGGTCTAAAGACCCGGCCCTGCAGATCGGTAGCGTGACAGTTGCACCGATGTCTGTAGGGGCGGGTCTTCAGACCCGCCCGATTGTGTGCTGAGCGAGCGAAGCGAGTCGAAGCATGAAGCACGTTCTCGTCGTGGACGATGAGCGGCGAATCGCAGGAATCGCGCGCGATTATCTCGAGCGGGCGGGGTATCGGGTTACCACCGCCGGGAACGGTGTCGATGCGCTCGCGCTCGCTCGAACCGAACATCCCGATCTCATCGTTCTCGACCTTGGTCTGCCGCACATGGATGGCCTCGACGTGACGCGGGCGCTGCGCCAACAGTCGAACGTGCCGATCATCATGCTCACGGCGCGCGTCGACGAGAGCGACAAGCTCGCCGGCCTCGAGCTCGGCGCGGACGACTACGTGACGAAGCCGTTCAGCCCGAAGGAGCTCGTGGCGCGCGTGCGGGCGGTGTTCCGTCGAATCGACGCGCCGTCCGAGCGCGGAGACGTCGTTCGTGCGGGCGAGGTGACGCTGGACAAGCGCCGGATGCAGGTCAGCGTGGGCAACCGTTCGGTGGATCTCACCGCGACCGAATTCGAGCTGCTCGCCACGCTGGCCCGGCAGCCAGGCCGGGTGTTCACTCGCGCTCAGCTCCTCGACGCCATCCGAGGGGAGGAGGTCGAGTCGTTCGACCGCGCGATCGATGCGCACGTCAAGAACCTGCGGCGGAAGGTCGAGCCGGACCCGCGAAACCCGCGATTCATCGTCACGGTGCACGGTGTCGGCTACAAGTTCTCCGAATGAGACGAGCGCAGTGGGGCAGCCGTCGGCCGCCGTGGTGGCCCGAGACCGAACCCTGGCCGCCGCGGGATCGCGTCGTTCACTGGCGCGCGGGGCGCGCGAGATTCTTTCGACGCGTTGCGCTGCTCGCGATCGTGATGCTGGTCGCCGGTATCTCCGGCGTCCTCGCGCTGGTGTGGCTTGCCGCCACTCGGTCCGGCATCGTCTCGCCTACGACCGGCGGGGCCGCTGCGCTCCTCTTCGGTGGCGGCCTGATTGGGGCGCTCGCTGCGCTCCTGATCTTTCGCGGGATCGTACGGGGCGTGGGCAGACCGCTGCGCGATGTGATGGATGCGGCGGACCGCGTGGCGGAAGGGGATTACTCGGTCCGCGTCCGGGGATTCGGGCCACCGCCGATCGCCGGTCTCGCGCGCGCGTTCAACACGATGGCCGGGCGGCTGGAACAGCACGACCGGCAGCGGCGCGAGCTCATGGCCGACGTGGCCCACGAGCTGCGGACGCCGCTGACGGTGATACAGGGCAAGCTCGAAGGCCTGCTCGACAACGTCTACCCGCGCGACGATGGCCAGCTGACGGAGCTGCTCGAGGAAGCACACGTCATGTCGCGGTTGATCGAGGATCTCAGGACGCTGGCGCTTTCGGACGCCGGCGCATTGAAGCTGCAGAAAGAGCCGACCGATCTTTGCGCGCTGGCTCGAGATGCTGTTCGGTCGTTGACCGCGGAGGCGGCCGCCCGCGGCGTGGCGCTCGATGCCGAGTGCCCGACCGGCGAGCACCAGCTGACGGTCGATCCTGTTCGCATTCGAGAGGTGCTGACCAACCTGCTGTCCAACGCGCTGCGGCATACGCCGGCCGGAGGCTCGGTCCTGGTGCACGTCGCGGCCGTCGCGGATGGCGGCGTCCAGCTCGAGGTGCGCGATACGGGAGCCGGCATGACACCCGGGGAAGTCGAGCGCGTGTTCGACCGGTTCCACAAGGGTTCGCAATCGCGCGGGGCGGGGCTCGGGCTCTCCATCGCGAGGAGCCTTCTCGTCGCCCACGGCGGCGAAATTCGCGCAACGAGCGCTGTCGGGAGCGGCACGACGATGACGGTGACGCTGCCGCGAGATGAGGAAATCGCTGACTAGAACTCGTCCAGACTGTTCCGGTGGCTTCCGCCTTTAGGCGGAAGGATGTGGCTGCCGTTGAATTGGCACAGTCTTCGAGGAGCCCTTGATGGTTCGCCGAGTACTCAGATCGCTCCGGTCCTTCTGGACCG
>Ga0207428_10000570_pt1 | contig 43701 bp, 49 predicted proteins | sample RhiMethybrSRZTD1_FD_187600 | JGI IMG/M metagenome (GOLD analysis project Ga0207428, IMG submission 187600) | Populus rhizosphere microbial communities from Tennessee, USA - Rhizosphere MetaG P. TD hybrid SRZTD1 (SPAdes) (version 3) | ecosystem: Host-associated > Plants > Roots > Rhizosphere >...
CTACGCGATTCGCGAAGGCGGCCGAACCGTCGGTGCGGGAACGATCACGGAGATTATCGAGTAGGGATGAGGATCGCTGATTCCTGATTCCTGATTCCTACAAGGAAGCACCTATGGCAGACAAGATTCGAATCCGCCTGAAGGCATATGACTCGCGGATTCTCGACCAGTCGACCGGCGAGATCGTCGACACCGCCAAGCGCACCGGTGCGCGCCTGGCCGGCCCGATCCCGCTGCCGACCGCGAAGAACAAGTGGACCGTGCTGCGATCGCCGCACGTCGACAAGAAATCGCGCGAGCAGTTCGAAATCCGCACGCACAAGCGCCTGATCGACATCTTCGAGCCGACGCCACAGACGGTTGATGCGTTGATGAAATTGGATCTTCCCGCTGGAGTTGATGTCGAGATCAAAGCCTTCGGGAAAGAACACGGTAAGTAAGCGGGCACTGTAGGCCGGGCCTTCCAGGCCCGGCGCGCTGGCGCAGCGAGTCAGCTGGCAGGTTGAAATGATGGTGAACGGAATCATCGGAAGGAAAGTGGGCATGACGCAGCTGTTCGATCCGGACGGCAGCGTGCACCCGGCCACGGTGCTGAAGGCCGGCCCTTGCGTCGTCTCGCAGGTGAAGACGGTCGAGACCGACGGCTACGAAGCGGTGCAGCTCGGGTTCGTTGACGCCAAGCCGACGAAGGAAAACAAACCGACGCAGGGTCACTTCAAGAAGTCGGGCGTACCGGCGACGCGGATCACACGTGAAGTGAAGCTGAAGGCCGGGGGCGACCCCGTGAAGGCGGGCGATCAGATCAATGTGTCGATCTTCGCCAACGGCGAGCGGGTCGACGTCGTCGGCACGAGCCGCGGAAAAGGGTTTCAGGGCGTCGTCAAGCGTCACCACTTCAAGGGCGGCCGCGCCACGCACGGCTCGATGTTCCATCGCGCGCCGGGGTCGATTGGCGCGTCCTCGTATCCGTCGCGCGTCGTTCGCGGCATGCGGATGGGCGGGCACATGGGTGCCGACCGTGTGACCGTGCGCAACTTGAAGGTGCTGCGCGTCGATGCGGAGAACAACCTGCTGCTGATCGAAGGCGCGGTGCCTGGCGGGCCGAACGCGGTGCTCTTGATTCGCAAAGCCGTTGCTGCGAAGAAGATCAAAGTCGCGCAGGTGGAGCCGGTGAAGAAGAAAGGTAAGAAGTAGCGGCCATGACTGTCGATGTCGTGAACCAGCAGAACGAGAAGGTCGGGTCGCTCGACCTGAACGACGCGGTGTTTGGCGGGCGCGTCAAGACCGACCTGATTCACCAGTCGGTCATCCGGGCCAACGCAGCCGAACGCCGCGGCACGCATGCGACCAAGAACCGCGCGCTCGTCAGCGGCTCGGGCAAGAAGCCGTGGCGGCAGAAGGGCACCGGGCGCGCCCGCGTCGGCGAGATCCGGAACCCGTTGTGGCGCAAGGGCGGCACCGTGTTCGGGCCGCAGCCGCGCAGCTACGAATACCAGCTGCCCAAGAAGGTCGAGAAGGGCGCGCTCCGCGCCGCGCTCACGCAGAAGCTGCGCGACGGCGCCGTGATTGTCGTCGATGCGTTGAGCGTCGCCGAGATCAAGACGAAGGCGGCCGCCGAGATGCTGAAGCGTCTCGGCGTCAGCGGCAAGACGCTGTTGGTCGACGTCAAGCCCGAGGATCGCCTGGCGTTGTCGGTGCGCAACATCGAAGGCGTGCAGCTGCTGGCGAGCAATCGCATCAGCGCGCGCGACGTGATGAATACCAGGCGCGTGGTTCTGACGAGGGCAGCGGTGGAGAAGCTGCAGGAGGCGTTGGGCTGATGAAACTGACGGACGTCATTCGCCGCCCGCTCATCACCGAGAAGACGACGCTGATCCGCGACGAGTACCGCACGCTCGTGTTCCAGGTGGCGATGGACGCGAACAAGATCGACATCAAGCGCGCGGTCGAGCGGCTGCTCGGCGCGAAGGTCGAGAGCGTCCGCACGGCGCTCGGCCACGGCAAGATGAAGCGCCAGGGCCGTTCGATGGGCCGCCGCTCGGATTGGAAGAAGGCGTACGTGAAGCTGCGGGAAGGCGAGAAGCTGCCCGAGTTCCTGCAGGGTGCCTGAGCCTATAGCCGAGAGCCGAAAGCCCAGAGCCAACAAGGATCACAGAAATGCCGATTCGCAAATACAACCCAACGTCGCCTGGCATGCGCGGCAAGACGTCGTTGACCTTCGACGAGATCACGACGAGCGAGCCGTACCGGCCGCTGACCGAGACGCTGCACCGTTCGGGTGGGCGCAACAACCGCGGCGAGCTCACCGTCTGGTGGCGCGGCGGCGGACACAAGCGGCTCTACCGGATCATCGACTTCAAGCGCGACAAGAAGGACATCGTCGGCACGATCGAGACCATCGAGTACGACCCGAACCGCTCGGCGCGCATCGCGCTGGTGAGCTATGCCGACGGTGAGAAGCGCTACATCCTGCAAGTCGTTGGCATGAAGGTGGGCGACACGATCGTCGCCTCGGAAAAGGCCGACATCCTGCCGGGCAACTGCCTGCCGCTCAAGAGCATTCCGCTCGGCACGACGATTCACAACGTCGAGCTGCGGCCCGGCAAGGGCGGGCAGATCGCACGCAGCGCGGGATCCTCGGTCCAGCTCGTGGCGCGCGAAGGCGAGTACGCCTCGGTGAAGCTGCCGTCGGGCGAAATTCGCAAGATCAACGTCGAGTGCGTCGCGACGATTGGCCAGGTCGGCAACATCGATCACGAGAACGTCTCGATCGGCAAGGCCGGCCGTAGCCGCTGGCTCGGCAAGCGGCCGCATGTGCGCGGCGTCGCGATGAACCCGGTCGATCACCCGCTCGGCGGTGGTGAAGGCAAGACGTCCGGCGGCCGCCACCCGGTGACGCCGTGGGGCCAGCCGACGAAGGGCTACAAGACGCGTCGGCGGAAGGACACAAGTCGCTTCATCGTTCAACGGCGGCCGAAATAAGAAGGCCTCAGGGCCAGGGCCCAGGGCTCAGGCCTCAGCGCGCACCAACCGCGCAAGCTGGGCCTGAGGCCAGGGGTCTGGGGCCTACAAGGATCAGAGAGCTATGAGTCGTTCATTAAGGAAAGGCCCGTTCGTTGACACGACACTCCTCGAGAAAGTCGAGTCGATGAACCGCGCCAACGAGAAGAAGGTCGTCAAGACGTGGTCGCGCCGCTCGACGGTGATTCCGGAGATGGTGGGTCACACGATGGCCGTGCACAACGGGAAGAAGTTCATTCCGGTGTACGTGACCGAAAACATGGTGGGCCACAAGCTCGGCGAGTTCGCGCCGACGCGCACGTTCAAGGGGCACACCACCAAGACCGAGAAGGCGGCAGCGGCGGCACCGGCGGCCGGCGCGCCCCAGGGTGGTGGCGGCGCCGCGGCGCCCAAGTCGTAGAGAGAGACAGCGATGGTTGAAGCACAGGCAACGGCGCGCGGCATTCGGACGTCGGCCCAGAAGGCGGGGCTGGTGTGCGATCTGATCCGCGGCAAGAACGTCAATCAGGCGCTGGCGACGCTGCAGTTCACGCGGAAGATCGTCGCGCGCGAGCTGGCGAAAGTGCTGCGATCGGCGGTCGCCAACCTGCAGCAGCGCGATGGCTTCAGCGGCGACGTCGATCGGCTCTACGTGGCGGCGTGTTTCGCCAACCAGGGCATGTCGATGAAGCGCGTGCGTCCCGCCCCGATGGGTCGGGCGTATCGCGTCGTCAAGCGCACGGCGCATCTGACCGTGCGTGTGGCCGAGCGTCCGCTGAAGATCGCCGCGGTTGGCGGCGACGCGGAGAAGACGGCGAAGGCGACACCGACGGGCGCGAAGGCGCGTTCGGCGAAAACCACGAGCCGCGGGGCGAAGAAGGCCGCGGCGTCGGCGTAGACCCCGGTCCACCGTAGCCTCTGGCGACGGTGGATGGCAGGAAGAGAGGACTGACACGTGGGCCAGAAGGTTCACCCGTACGGATTCCGGCTTGGCTTCAACAAGACGTGGCGATCGCGGTGGTACTCCGATCGTGACTACGCGAAGCTCCTGCACGAGGACCTCGCGCTTCGAGAGGATCTGAAGAAGCGCTTCTCGCATGCGGGGGTGTCGCGGATCGAGACCGAGCGCGCGGCCAACAATCTCAAGATCGACATCTACACGTCGCGTCCCGGCATCATCATCGGACGCAAGGGCACGGAAGTCGACAAGCTGAAGCAGGAGATCCAGAAGCGCACGAGCCGCGACGTCTTCATCAACATCCAGGAGATCCAGAAGCCCGAGCTCGAGGCGCAGCTGATCGCCGAGTCGGTCGCGGTGCAGCTCGAGAAGCGCGTGGCCTTCCGCCGCGCCATGCGCAAGGCGGTCGAGTCGGCGCTGCGCTTCGGCGCGCGCGGGATCAAGGTGCGCGTGTCGGGCCGTTTGAACGGCGCCGAGATCGCGCGCTCGGAGTGGTATCTGCACGGGCAGCTGCCGCTGCAGACGCTGCGCGCGGACATCGACTACGGCTTCGCCGAGGCGAACACGACCTACGGTCAGATCGGCGTGAAGGTCTGGCTCTACAAAGGCGAGCGGCTGGTGCCGCGTGTGGGCCGTGACGAGGAATACCGCGACCGCGGCCCGCGTCGGCCAGCCGGTCGTGAGCGATAGGGGACGACTCAGATGTTGATGCCAAAGAAGGTCAAGTACCGCAAGCAGCAGCGCGGACGCATGACCGGCAAGGCGTGGCGGGGCTCCGACGTCTCGTTCGGCGATTACGGCCTCAAGGCCATGGAGCCGGCGTGGATCACCGACCGCCAGATCGAGGCGGCGCGTGTCGCGATGACGCGCTTCATCAAGCGCGGCGGCAAGATCTGGGTCCGGATCTTCCCGGACAAGCCGATCACGAAGAAGCCGCAGGAAACCCGCATGGGCAAGGGCAAGGGCGCGCCGGAGCAGTGGGTCTGCGTGGTCCGTCCGGGCAAGGTGCTGTTCGAGATGGAAGGCGTGACCGAGGTCGAAGCGCGCAAGGCGATGCAGCTGGCCTCGGCCAAGCTGCCGATCAAGACGAAGTTCGCGACGCGGTTCGCGCAGGAGACGGCGTGATGAAGGCGGCGGAGATTCGGGAGCTGTCGGTCGACGAGCTGCGCACGCGCGAGCACGAGCTCGACGATCAGCTGTTCCGGCTGCGGATCCAGAAATCGATGGGCCAGCTCGAGGCGCCGGCCAAGGTACGCGGCGTGCGCCGCGACCTCGCGCGGATCAAGACGATCCTGCGTGAGAAGACGCCCGAGACAAAACAGAGGACGAAATGAGCGTCAAGGCACAGGTCACCGGCCGGGTCATCAGCGACAAGATGGACAAGACCGTCGTCGTGGCCGTCGAGCGCAGCGTCCGCCACGGCGTCTATGGCAAGACGCAGCGCAAGACGTCGACGTTCGTCGCGCACAACGAAGGCAACGACGCCAAGACGGGCGACACGGTGGCGATTGCCGAGTCCCGTCCGCTCAGCCGTCGCAAACGCTGGGTCGTGATCCAGGTCGTCGCGCGTGCGGCTCAAGTCTAGGAGACAGCCATGATCCAGATGCGCTCGATTCTCGACGTGGCCGACAACTCCGGCGCCCGCAAGATCTCGGTCATCAATCCGATCGGCGGGTCGACCGGTCGCTACGCGCGGCTCGGCGACATCATCACGGCGTCGGTGAAGGAAGCGACGCCCGACGGCACGGTCAAGAAGGGCCAGGTCGTCAAAGCCGTGATCGTGCGCACTCGCAAGGAGCAGCGGCGCCGCGACGGCAGCTACATCCGGTTCGATCGCAACGCGGCGGTGCTCATCAACGATCAGCACGAGCCGATCGGCACCCGCGTGTTCGGGCCGGTGGCGCGCGAACTCCGTGAGCGGAGGTTCATGAAGATCATTTCCCTGGCGCCGGAGGTGCTCTAGGGAAGGATGTTGGAATTCGAGATGCCCAGAGTGCTAACACCGATTCGGAAGAACGACACGGTCATCGTGACGACCGGGAAGTACAACGGCAAGCGTGGCCGCGTGCTGAAGGTCATCCCCTCGACCAACCGCGTCATCGTCGAAGGCGTGAACATCATCAAGCGCCATACGCGCGCCAACCCGCAGCGCAACATCAAGGGCGGGATTGTCGAGCGCGAAGGCGCGCTGCACGCGAGCAATGTGCAGCTGGTGTGCCCTGACTGCGGCAAGCTGACGCGGATCGGACATCAGATGCGAGGCGACCGCAAGGTACGGGTCTGCCGCAAGTGCGAGGGAGTGGTCGACAAATGAGCCGCCTGAAGGAACGGTACTCGAAGGACGTCGCGCCGGCGCTCATGAAGGAGTTCGGCTACCGCAACGTGATGGCGATCCCCAAGATCACCAAGATCGTGATCAACATGGGGCTCGGCGAGGCGACGGCGAACGCGAAGATTACCGACACCGGCGCCGACGAGATCTCGCGCATTGCCGGCCAGAAGGCCGTCGTCCGCCGCGCCACGAAGTCGATCGCGCAGTTCAAGCTGCGGCAGGGGATGCCGGTGGGCGCCATGGTCACGCTGAGGGGCGAGCGGATGTACGAGTTCCTCGATCGGCTGATCAGCATTGCGCTCCCACGCGTGCGCGACTTCCGCGGCGTGTCGCCGAAGGGATTCGATGGCCGCGGGAACTTCACCATGGGCCTGCGCGACCAGTTGATCTTCCCGGAGATCGATTACATGAAGGTCGACAAGGCGCGCGGCATGAACGTCTCCGTCGTGACGACGGCGAGGACGGACGAGGAAGCACGCAAGCTGCTCCAGTTGATGGGAATGCCCTTCAGGACGAACTGAGAAGGATCGAGTTATGGCGACGACTGCGAAGATGGCCCGAGAGGACAAGCCGCTGAAGTACAAGATCCGCCACCGCAACCGGTGCAAACTGTGCGGCCGGCCGCGTGCGTTCATGCGCAAGTTCGACATGTGCCGACTGTGCTTCCGCAAGCTGGCGCTCGAAGGCGGCGTCACGGGTGTGATCAAGAGCTCCTGGTAGGACACGAGATATGACAGATCCCATTTCGGACATGCTGGCCCGTCTTCGGAACGCCGTATCGGCGAAGCACTCGCGCGTAGACATGCCCGCGAGCAAGCTGAAGGCGGAGATCGCGCGGATTCTTCAGGACGAGGGCTACATCCAGGGTTTCAGACTCGTCGAGGAGCCGTCGGAGAAGACCGGCCGCCAGCCGCGCCAGGTGATTCGCCTGTTTCTGAAGTACGGTCCCCGAGGCGAGCGCGTGATTACGGGGCTTGCCCGTGTCAGCCGTCCCGGGCGGCGTGTCTATCTCGGCGTCGAGGACGTGCCGCAAGTGCTGGGCGGGCTCGGAACGAGCATCCTGACCACCTCGCGCGGCGTGATGACGGGGCGGGCCGCGCGCAAGGCGGGTGTCGGCGGCGAAGTCCTCTGCAACGTGTGGTGAGGATTCAGCAATGTCTCGCATAGGGAAGAAACCGATTCCGATTCCGAAGGGCGTGACGGTCACGATCTCGGCCGACGCGGTCGAAGTGCAGGGGCCGAAGGGCAAGATGCGTCAGGCGATTCCTCCGGGAATCGTGTTCGCGCAGGACGATGGCGCGCTGGTCGCCAAGTTGTCGCGCGACGACGCCGAGCTCGGCAAGTTCCATGGACTGGCCCGCAGCCTCGTCGCCAACGCCGTGGCTGGCGTCACTGAAGGCTTCAAGAAAGAGCTCGACATCGTCGGCGTCGGCTATCGTGCGGAGCTGAAGGGCAAGCAAGTGCACTTCGCCCTGGGTTACTCGCATCCCGTGATCTTCGACATTCCCAACGGGATCGATATCGCGGTCGACAAGCAGACGCACGTCGTGGTCACCGGGGTCGATCGGCAGCTCGTCGGTCAAGTCGCTGCCAATATCCGGCGGATGCGGAAGCCCGATCCATACAAGCAGAAGGGCGTCCGCTACACCGGCGAAGTGCTGAAGAAGAAGGTCGGAAAGACCGGAGCCAAGTAGTCATGCGAATCAAGACGAAAGACGATCGTCGTCAGCGCATCAAGTTTCGGATTCGCCGCCGGGTCACGGGGACGCAGGAGCGTCCGCGCCTGACGGTGTTCCGGAGCGTCGCGCACATGTACGTGCAGGTGGTCGACGACATGAGCGGCAAGACGATCGCCTCGGCTTCGACCGTCGAGCCGTCGGTCAAGGCCGCCCTCTCGAAGAAGGCGACCGGGGGCAACGTGGAAGGGGCGAAGGCGATCGGCAAGACGATCGCCGAGCGTCTCATCGGACAAGGCGTGAAGCGCGTCGTCTTCGATCGCAACGGATTTCTGTATCACGGGCGCGTCAAGGCGGTTGCCGACGCAGCGCGTGAAGCCGGCTTGGAGTTTTGACGTGGCCCTAATGAACCGTACTCGTGACAAGGTCGACCCCTCGCAGCTCGAGATCAAGGACACCGTCGTCTCGATCAATCGCGTGACGAAGGTGGTCAAGGGCGGCAAGAACCTCAGTTTCAGCGCGCTGGTGGTGGTCGGCGACGGCCATGGCGTGGTGGGGTTCGGCGTCGGGAAGGCGAAGGAGGTCCCCTCGGCGATCAAGAAGGGGATCGAGGCCGCGAAGAAGAACCTGATTAAGGTGCCGCTCAAGGGCACGACGATCCCCCATCAGGTCGTCGGACGTTTCGGATCGGGGAGCGTGTTGCTGAAGCCGGCACCCGAAGGGACCGGGTTGATTGCGGGCGGCGCCGTTCGAGCGGTCGTGGAAAGCGCCGGCATTCAGAACGTGCTGACCAAGTCGCTCGGTTCGGCCAATCCGCACAACGTAGTACGAGCGACGTTTGCGGGTCTGATGGAGCTGAAGGACCCGGCCATGGTGGCGCGCTTCCGCGGCAAGGAAGAAGCCGAGCTCGTAGGGGCGTAAAGATGGCCAAGAAGAACACGCGCGCGAGCGCCAAGCGTCTAAAGATCACGCTGGTGCGGAGCCCGATCGGGTTCAACAGGACGCAGGCGCAGACGGTGACGGGGATGGGGTTGCGCCGGCTGAATCACAGCGTGGAGTTGGCGGACACGCCAGAGACCCGTGGGATGATCCACAAAGTCCGTCACCTGGTGACGGTGCAGGAATAAGGCATGGATCTCAGCAATCTCAAGCCCTCTGAAAGGTCGAAGAAGAACAAGAAGCGCGTCGGCCGGGGCCACGGCACCGGCCAGGGTACACAGGCCGGCCGCGGTCACAAGGGTGCTCAGTCGCGCTCGGGCTTCAAGTTCAAGCGCGGGTTCGAGGGCGGCCAGATGCCGCTGCATCGACGCGTGCCGAAGCGCGGCTTCCACAATCCGTTCCGGACCGAGTACGCCGTGGTGAACCTCGACGCGCTCGCCGAACGGTTCGACGACGGCACGGTCGTGACGCCGGAACTGTTGCGTGAACGCGGGCTCGTCCGCGGCGCGCGTCAGATCAAGGTGCTCGCACGCGGCGACATCGCGAAGAAGCTCACCGTGCGAGCGCACAAGTTCAGCGGGAAAGCGGCGGAGAAGATTGCTGCGGCTGGCGGCGCCGCGGAGGTCGTGGGCGCATAACGGTCAGCGCTTCGGGGAAGGCTTATGGATAACCCGCTCAAAAACCTGTTTGCCGTCGGCGACCTGCGCAACCGCGTGCTGTTCACGCTCGGGTTGCTGGTGGTCTACCGCGTCGGCAATTTCATACCGACGCCCGGCGTGAATCAGGAAGCGCTCCGCGTCTTCGCGGAACAGGCGGCGAGCAACATGTTCGGCCTGTACAACATGTTCACGGGCGGAAGCCTGGCCCGTGTGACGGTGTTCGCCCTTGGCGTGATGCCGTACATCAGCTCGTCGATCATCATCCAGCTCCTGACGGTGGTGTGGCCGTACCTCGAGCGCATCTCGAAGGAAGGCGAGCTTGGGCGGCGAAAGATCACTCAGTACACCCGCTATCTCACGGTGCTGCTCGCCGTCGTCCAGGCGTTCGGCTACGCGCTGTGGCTCGAGCGGTCGACGGAAGCGCCAGGCGGGCTGCCGCTCGTCTTCGATCCGGGGTGGGGCTTCCGGTTGATGTGCGTGCTCACGCTCACGACCGGGACGATGTTCGTGATGTGGCTCGGCGAGCAGATCACCGAGCGAGGTATCGGCAACGGCATGTCGCTGTTGATCTTTGCCGGGATCGTGGACCGGCTGCCAGCCGCTCTCCTCTCGACGTTCGACCAGATGGCGACCGGTCAGATCGGACCGCTGCGCATCCTGTTCCTGCTCGCGATGGCGGTGGTCGTGATTGGAGCGATCGTGTTCGTCGAACGCGGCCACCGGCGAATCGTCGTGCAGTACGCCAAACGGGTGGTCGGCCGCCGGCAGTACGGCGGCTCCAGCACCCACATCCCGCTCAAGGTCAACACCGGCGGTGTGATCCCGGTGATATTCGCCTCGTCGATTCTCTCGTTCTTCTCGATGGCATCACCGCTGTTCGAGACCGGCAGCTTCGTCCGGCGCGCCCTCGACCAGGTCGCGTACGGCATGCCGCTGTACAACCTGCTCTACGTCGTCGGCATTGTCTTCTTCGCGTACTTCTACACGTCGATCATCTTCAACCCCGACGACGTGGCGGAGAACATGCGGAAATACGGCGGGTTCATCCCTGGCATCCGCCCGGGCAAGCGCACCGCCGAGCACATCGACACGATCCTGGCGCGGATCACGCTGGTTGGCGCGCTGTATCTCGCCGTCGTTGCGCTGCTGCCCGAGCTGCTGATCAGCGGCTTCAAGGTGGCGCCGATTCCGTTCATCGGTGAGCGCCTCGACGCGGTGCTGCCCTCGTGGTTCACGCAGGGCCTCGGTGTGACGTTCTACTTTGGCGGCACCTCGCTCCTGATTGTCGTGGGCGTGGCGATGGACACGGTTCAGCAGGTCGAGTCGCAGCTCATCATGCGGCACTACGACGGGTTCATGAAGAAGACGCGCATTCGAGGGCGTCGCGGCTGAAGTCGTTCAGCGCTGAGGGCACACGACGGACGTGGCACTGAACGTGATCATGATGGGGCCGCCCGGGGCTGGAAAGGGGACGCAAGCCGCGCGTTTCGCGCGCGAGCGTACGCTCCTGAAGATCTCGACCGGCGACATCCTGCGCGAGGCGGTCAAGGAGAACAACCCGACCGCCCTGCAGGCCAAGGCCAAGATGGATCGCGGAGAGCTGGTCGATGACGACACGATGATTGCGATCGTCGCCGAGCGGCTGACGCGGCCCGATGCGGCGCGCGGGTTCGTCCTGGACGGCTTTCCGCGAACCGTGGCGCAGGCGCAGGCGCTCGACGAGATCATGGAGCGCCGCGGCTGCGGGCCTCTCGTCATCGTCGATGTTGCGGTGCCCGAACAGGAGCTCGTTCGGCGTTTGGCGGAACGGCGGATTTGCGCGGTCTGTGGAACCAACGCCGCGGCTGGCGATGCGCTGTGCTCGAAATGCGCCGGACCGCTGGTCCAGCGGTCGGACGACGGCCGCGAGATCGTGCGCGAGCGTCTGCGGGTGTATCAGAACGCGACCAAGCCGGTGCTCGATTTCTACCGCGGGCGTCCGACGTTTCGAGTCGTGAATGGAGCCCAGCCGCCCGAGCGCGTCGCGCAGGATCTCGAGACGATGATCGACGACGCGGCAACGGCGCGGATGTGACTCGCGAGGCTCAGCCGGTCAAGACGGCTAGGGAGCGTGAATTTTGATCGTCTGCCGGTCGCAGAGTGAGATCGAGAAGCTGCGCCGCGTGAATCAGCTCGTCGCCCGAATCCTGGACGAGCTGCGCAACACCGTCGCGCCTGGCGTGACGACGCGTGACCTCGACGCGTTGGCCGAGCGGCGGGTACGTGAAGCGGGCGCCGAGCCGGCGTTCAAGGGATACCACGGGTATCCGGCAACGGTCTGCGCCTCGGTGAACGAGCAGGTCGTTCACGGGATCCCGTCGTCGCGGGCGCTCGTCGAAGGAGACATCCTCTCCATCGACATGGGCGCGAAGCTCGACGGGTTCTTCGGCGACTGCGCCGTCACCGTGCCCGTCGGGGCCATCTCGGCGGAAGCCGCCTCGTTGCTGCGGGTAACCGAGGAGGCGCTGTTTCGCGGAATTCAGGCAGTGAAGCCTGGGGCGCGCGTGTCCGACATCGGGGCGGCGGTCCAGGCGCACGTCGAAGCGCACGACTATTCGGTGGTGCGCGAGTTCGTGGGTCATGGCATCGGCACCTCGCTGCACGAAGAGCCGCAGGTCGCCAACTATGGACCCGGTGGCAGCGGGCCGCGGCTGTCCGAGGGCATGGTGCTGGCGATTGAGCCGATGGTGAATGCCGGGAAGGCCGCGGTGAAGGTGTTGTCAGACGGGTGGACCGCCGTGACGGTCGACCGCAGTTTGTCGGCGCATTTCGAGCACACGGTCGTGGTGACGCGCGCCGCGGTCGAGATCCTCACGCTGCTCGCCGAAGAGGTCGCGCGCGTGCGGCCGATGCTGCCGGTGGGAGTGGCGCTCCCGGCGGGTGACGATTCGCGCGAGCCTGTGCGTTCGTGAACGTCGTGTCCGGCGTCAGCCGGACGAATGTAGTATCCGCCTTTAGGCGGACTGTTATGGGAGCCGACACCGACCGGCGCGTCGAAGGCGTAGTTAGGGCCCAGTTGCCGAGCGGGTTATATCAGCTCGATGTGGACGGCACGCGTGTGACGGCACACGCTGGCGGCGGGCTCGAGAAGAACTTCGTGCGATTGATCGTCGGTGATCGAGTGGTTGTGGAATTGGCGCCGCGGGATCTGACGCGCGGCCGGATCGTGAGGAAGGTGTAGGGCCCAGGGCTCAGGCCCCAGGCCCGAGGTTGGCCAGAGCTTTGGTCTGAGGTCGCTGAGGCCTGAGGCCGGGGCCCTGAGGCCTACGGGATCGCAGATATGAAGGTCAGAGCGTCAGTGAAGCGGATTTGCGACAAGTGCAAGATCGTCCGGCGCCGCGGCGTGGTCCGGGTGATCTGCACGAACGCGAAACACAAGCAGAGGCAAGGGTGAAGCCCTCAGGGCCCAGGCCTCAGGCCCCAGTTGGGCCCGGTCTGGCCTGAGGCACTGAGGCCGGGGCCTTGAGCCCTGAGGCCTGACGAGGATCAGGATTCTATGGCACGCATCGCAGGCGTTGATCTGCCGCGCACCAAGCGCATCGAGATCGGACTCACGTATGTCTACGGGATCGGCCGCAAGCGGTCCAACGACATCCTTGGCTCGGCCGGTGTGAGCCCGGACATTCGCGTCAAGGATCTGTCGGAAGACGACGTCCGGAAAATCAGCCGCGTGATCGAAGAGGTCGGCGGCGTCGAGGGTGATCTCCGCAAGGAGATCTCGATGAACATCAAGCGGCTGATGGAGATCGGCTGCTACCGCGGCCTGCGGCACCGCCGCAACCTCCCGGCTCGCGGGCAGCGGACGCGCACCAACGCGCGCACCAGGAAGGGCCCGCGCAAGGGCGCGGTCGCCAAGAAGAAGACGGTTTAACGTATGGCTAAGACCGAAGCGGCAGCAACGACGCCTGAGAAGAAAGCCGAAGGCGGAAAGAAGGCGCCTCGCAAGACGTTCAAGAAACGCGGCGAGAAGCGCGTCGTGCATCACGGGCTGGTGCACATCCACGCGTCGTTCAACAACACGCAGATCACGATCACCGATACCGAAGGCAACGTGATTGCGTGGTCGAGCGCCGGTGGCATCGGCTTCAAGGGATCGCGCAAGGGGACGCCGTTTGCGGCAACCCAGGCGGCGATGAGCGCCGGCAACGCCGCCAAGACCTATGGGCTGCGCTCGGTCGACGTGCGGGTGAAGGGGCCCGGATCGGGCCGCGAGTCGGCCATTCGTGCGCTGCAGACCGTCGGCATCGAGGTGAAGTCGATTCGCGACGTCACGCCGATTCCGCACAACGGCTGCCGCCCGACGAAACGGCGACGAGTGTAATGAGAACGCTGTAATTCAAGATGCAAAATGCAAAATGCAAAACCGAATGCTGAATGATGGGCGTTTGCGCCTTTTGCATTTTGAATTTTGCATCTTGCATTGGTGAGTAGGAGAACGAATGGCACGTTATATCGGACCGGTTTGCCGCCTCTGCCGCCGTGAGGGCATGAAGTTGTTCCTCAAGGGCGAGCGCTGCTACACGGAGAAGTGCGCCATCGAGAAGCGCAACTTCGCGCCAGGCCAGCATGGCAAGACGCGGAAGTCGAAGCTGGCTGGATACGGTGTGCAGCTGCGCGAGAAGCAGAAGGTGAAGCGCATCTACGGTGTGCTCGAGGACCAGTTCCGGCTGTACTTCGAGCAGGCAGAGCGCACGCGCGGCATCACCGGCGAGACGTTGCTCCAGCTGCTCGAGCGGCGCCTCGACAACGTGGCGTACCGGCTCGGCTTCGCGACGTCGCGGCCGCAGGCACGGCAGCTGGTGCGGCACGGACACTTCACGGTGAACGGCCGTAAGGTGAACATCCCGTCGTTCTCGGTGAAGCCGGGCGATGTCGTGGCGGTTCGCCAGAGCAGCCAGAAGGCGCCGGCAATCCTGCACGCGCTCGAAGAGGTGAAGGGCCGCGGCGTGCCCGAATGGCTGCAGTTCGACGCCGCGTCGTTCTCGGCCAAGATCGGTTCGGTTCCGACACGCGAGCAGATCAACCTGCCGGTGCAGGAACAGCTCATCGTCGAGCTGTACAGCAAGTAGGGGCCGGCGTCAGCCGGTCATCGCATCCGTCAGCCCGCAGCTCTTCAGACCTGCAGCGGGAGGCTGGCGGAATAACCCGCAGGTCTGGAGGCCGGGGCTGCCGGCCCGTTGCGAAAGGACACACTGCCATGCTCTGGAAAGGTTTTCAGCGTCCCAAGCGTCTCGAGTTCGAGCGGGAAACACTCACGGATCGGTTCGGCCGGTTCTACGCGCAGCCGTTCGAGCGCGGCTTTGGCACGACGATTGGCAACGCGCTTCGCCGCGTGCTGCTCTCCTCGATTGAGGGCGCGGCGATCACGGCGGTGAAGATCGACGGCGTGCTCCACGAGTTCTCGCCGATCCCCGGCGTGGTCGAGGATGCCACCGACATCATCCTCAACCTGAAGCAGATTCCGTTGAAGCTGCACGTCGACTACACCAAGACGCTGTACCTCCGCGTCGACAAGCCCGGCATCGTGCGCGCCAAGGACATCGAAGTCGATCAGGACGTCGAGATCCTCGAGCCGGAAGCGCATATTGCAACGGTGGCCGAGGGCGGCAAGCTCCACATGGAGCTCCGCATGAAGCGCGGGCGCGGGTATGTGTCGGCGGACAAGAACTTCGACGAGGACCTCGGCATCGGCTGGATTCCGGTCGATTCGGTGCACTCGCCGGTGAAGAAGGTGAACTACCTCGTCGAGGCGGCGCGTCTCGGTCAGACGACGGACTACGACAAGCTGACCATCGACGTCTGGACCAACGGTTCGGTGACCGCGCAGGAGTCGGTGTCGCTGGCGGCGAAGCTGATTCGCGATCATCTCAACATCTTCATCAACCTCGAAGATGCGGGCGAGTCGATCGACACCCAGGCCGAGCAGCCGCGCGCCGGTGTGCTCAACGAGAACCTCGACAAGAGCGTCGAGGAGCTCGAGCTGTCGGTCCGTTCGTACAACTGCCTGAAGAACGCGAACATCCGGACCATCCGCGAGCTCGTGCAGAAGACGGAAGCCGAGATGCTGAAGACCAAGAACTTCGGCCGGAAGTCGCTGAACGAGATCAAGGAGATCCTGCACAGCATGGGCCTGAGCCTCGGCATGCGGCTCGATCAACCGGCACAGGCGCATCAGGACTAGCACCATGAGACACAACGTTGCCCATCGCAAGCTCGGACGCGTCACCGAGCACCGGCTCGCGCTGCTGCGCAATCAGGCGATTGCGCTGCTGCGTCACGAGCGGATCGAAACGACGATGCCGAAGGCGAAGGAGCTGCGGCCGTTCGTCGAGCGTCTGATTACGATCGCGCGACGCGGCGTGGCGGCGGGCGAGGCCGGCGGCAAGACGCTTCATGCGCGTCGCATGGTGCTGGCGGAGCTCCCGGACATCGAGGTCGTGAGCAAGCTGTTCACGGATCTCGCTCCGCGATTCGCCGATCGCCCAGGCGGCTACACGCGGATTCTGCGGGTCGGCTATCGGCGCGGTGACTCCGCTGAGGTCGCTCAGGTCGAGCTCGTGGGCAGCGAATACAACCCGCAGCTCGCCAAGGCGGAGAAGGGCGAGGACGACGACGAAGCGCCCAAGAAGGCCAAGGGCGTCGGCGAGCGTCTCAAGCGAGCCGCGCAGCGGATGCGCGGCAAGGGTGAGGGTGGGTCGAAGGCGCAGGCTGGTGGCCAGACGAAGGGCGCCGCGCGGAAATCGACGACGCCGCGGAAAGCTGGCGGATCCTAAGACAACTCCCAAGGCCCGACTCCCAACTCCCAAACGCGAGTCTGGAAACAAGAAGACCCGGCGGCGCAAGCCGACCGGGTCTTTTCTTTGAGAGCTGGAGCCGTTGGGAGTTAGACCTCCTCAGTCACCGCCTGACCGCGTTCGGCCTTGTATGCCGCGATGATCTTGGCCTGGAGCATGTGCGGCACTTCCTCGTAGTGCGAGTACTCCATGTGATACGTGCCGCGCCCCCCGGTGGCCGACGTCAGATGCTGTTCGTAGGTCAGCATCTCCGACATCGGCACTTGGGCGCGGATGACGGTCATCGCCCCGCGCGTATCCATGCCGGCGATGCGGCCACGCCGTCCGTTCAAGTCTCCCATCAGGTCGCCGGCGAAGTCGTTCGGCGCGTAGACCTCGACCTGCATCACCGGTTCGAGGATCGTTGGCCGCGCCCGAGTCATCGCGTCCTTGAACGCGAGTGATCCGGCCATCTTGAAGGAGAGCTCGTTCGAATCGACCGCGTGGTAGGAGCCGTCGAACACGGTGGCCTTGAAGTCGACCATCGGGTAGCCGGCGAGGAAGCCGCGCATGCGCGCTTCCTGAATGCCCTTCTCGACCGCCGGGACGAACTGCCGCGGGATCGACCCGCCGAAGATGTCGTCTTCGAATTGGAAATCACTGCCGCGCGGCAGCGGTTCGACGCGGATCTTGCAGTCGCCGAACTGGCCGTGGCCGCCCGTCTGTTTCTTGTGCCGCCCGTGCGCTTCCGTCGACGCGGTGATCGTCTCGCGATAGGGAATGCGCGGCGGTTTCAGGTTGACCTCGACGCCGAATCGCCGCTTCAGCTTCGCGACGGTCACCTCGATGTGGAGCTGGCCCTGCCCGGCGAGCAGCAGTTCGTGTGTCTGCGGATCGCGGGCGTATCTGATGCTCGGATCCTCTTCCTCGAGGCGATGCATCGACGTGCTGATCTTGTCTTCGTCGCCTCGGCTCTTCGGCTCGATGGCGTAGGACAGCACCGGCTCGGGGAAGGCGATCGGCGGGAACTTGAACTTCGCGGCCTTGTCCGCGAGAGTGTCGTTGGTATGCGTGTCCTTGAGTTTCGCCACGGCCCCGAGGTCTCCCGCCTTGAGCTCGGGAACGTGCGTCTGCGTCTTGCCTTGCAATGCCAGCAGGTGGCCGAGGCGTTCGGCGGCATCGCGCGACGCGTTGTTCACCGTCGCGTCCGACTTGATGGCGCCCGACACGACGCGAAGCATGGTAATCCGTCCGGCAAATGGATCGGCGATGGTCTTCCAGACGAACACCGAATAGGGCCCGGTGTCGGCGGCCTTCACCATTGCCTCAGCGTCGCCGGCGATGGCGCGGAAGTCGCGCTCGGCGGGCGAAGGCGCATAGTTCACGATCGCGTCGAGCAGCGGCTGAATGCCGACGGCGTGCAGGCCCGACGTGCACAGCAACGGGAAGATCTTGCCGGCCATCGTCGCGGCACGCAGTCCCGAGACGAGCTGTTCCTGCGTCAGCGTCCCTTCGGCGAAGAACGTCTCCATCAGCTGTTCATCGGCTTCGGCCACCATCTCGATCAGCTGCTCGCGCGCCTTCTGCGCCCGTTCGGCCATGGCTCCAGGGATCTCGGCTTCCGTCATCTTGCCGTCGGCGGCGAACGTCAACGCCGTCATTCGGATCAGATCGACGACGCCGGTGAACGACCGTTCCTCGCCGAGCGGCAGCTGAATCGGCACGATCTCGCGGGCGAGGTCGCGGTGCACCGTCTCGAGCGTGCGATCCAGGCTGGCACGCTCGCGTTCCAACTTGTTGACGACGACGAGGCGGGGCAGTCCGAGCGCAGCGGCTTCCGCCCAGAGCTTCTCGGTCTGGACCTCGACGCCGGCGACGGCGTCGACCACGAGGATGGCCGCCTCGACGACGCGCAGCGCGGCGCGGGCGTCGGTCAGGAAGTTGGCAAACCCCGGGGTGTCGATGATGTTGATTTTCGTCTTCTGCCACTCCGCATAGGCGAGGCTCGAGGAGAGGGTGTGTTTGCGGGCGATCTCTTCTTCGTCGAAGTCGGTGACGGTGGTGCCGTCATCGACCTTTCCCAATCGATTCACGGCGCCCGCCACGAAGAGCATCGTGGACACCAGCTGGGTCTTGCCACATCCGCCGTGTCCGACGATGGCCACGTTGCGGATGCCGGTGGCGTCGTAGACCTTCATATGGGTAATCCTCCTATCCGCCTGCGACCCGCCGGAGCTTCAGCGAAGGCGGGCTGCGTCTCCGGATGCCGCGAGACGGCGCGCGTCGGCCGGGCGTCGCGGCCCGTGTCGCCGGCGCCGTCGCCAGAGGCGGGACCCGGATCATAGTCAGGCGCACCGTACGCTCGCAAGGCGTGAGGGCCGCGCCTCAGCGGCAGCGGCCTCGCCGGCGCCGCATCAGGTCCAGATGAAGACAATTATGTCCAGCAGATGTCGAATGTATACAAATATGTCCTGTCGCGAATGCTCCGAGGTTCGCGGGGGCCGCAGCCGTCGGTCGATCCGGTCCGTGCTGGCGGTTTCTATTCAGACATCTTTGTTGACGTTCACTCGAACATCTACAAAAACGTAGCACAACGCGCACGCGCCCGCTCTCGGGCGATCGCCGTTTTTCCAACAAAGTCGTGGGGTTTTCCCGCGACACGGCGTCGCCTGGTCTGGCGCCCATCTTGCTGAGCGGTGTTGGAGAGCGACGCCAGTCGCGCGTTCGCCCCATTTCCCAGTGAGGTGACCATGAACCAGGCCGATACCGCATGGATGTTGATCGCAACTGCCCTCGTCTTGCTGATGACGCCCGCGCTGGCGTTCTTCTATGGAGGCCTGGCGCGATCGAAGAACTCGCTGAACACGATGATGATGAGTTTCATCTCGTTGGGCGTGGTCGGCCTTGCGTGGGCGCTACTGGGGTATTCGCTGGCCTTCACGGCTGGAAACGCGTGGCTGGGTGACCTCTCCAATGCGCTGCTGAAGGGCGTCGGGCTCGAAGCCAAGGGCACGATCCCTCACGCCCTGTTCATGGCGTTCCAGGGCACGTTCTGCATCATCACCGCGGCGCTGATTTCCGGCGCGATCATCGAGCGGATGCGGTTCTCCGCATACGTCGCGTTCATCACCATCTGGGCGGTCGCTGTCTACGCGCCGATCGCGCACTGGGTCTGGGGTGGCGGCTGGCTGGCGCAGTGGGGCGCGCTCGACTTCGCCGGCGGCACTGTCGTCCACATCAACGCCGCCGTGGCGGCGCTGGTCGCGGCGCTCGTCGTCGGCAAGCGCTCCGACTACGGCACGACGACGATCCTGCCGCACAACGTCCCGTTCGTGTTGCTCGGCGCCGGGCTGCTGTGGTTCGGCTGGTTCGGTTTCAACGCCGGCAGCGCGGTGGCGGCAAGCCCGCAAGCCGGTCTCGCCTTCGTGACGACGATGCTGGCGCCGGCGGCGACGCTGGTGGTGTGGGCCGCGCTCGACGCGATGCGTACGGGCAAGCCGACGAGCGTCGGGTGCGCGACCGCGATCGTGGTCGGTCTCGTGGCGGTGACGCCGGCGGCGGGATTCATCAGCCCGATGAGCGCGATCTTCCTGGGCGCCATCGCCGCCTTCCCGAGCTACTTCGGTCTGATCCTTCGTGCGAAGACGCAACTCGACGATTCGCTCGACGTCGTCGCCGCGCACGGCCTCGGCGGCACGGTCGGGGCGATGCTGACCGGCGTGTTCGCGGAGAAGGCGTTCAACGGCACGATCGACGGCGCGATGTTCGGCAACCCGCGTCAGTTGCTGATTCAAGGCACCGCCGTCCTGGCGGCGATCGTTTACAGCGGTGTCGCCTCCTTCGTCATCTTGAAGCTCGTGGGCCTGGTGGTTCCGTTGCGCGCGACGGCCTCCGAGGAAAGCGAAGGTCTCGATATCACCGCCCACGGCGAAGAGGCATACGCGTTCGGCGGCTCGCTGTCGGACGCTGCCGTGGCGCAGGAGGCGAAGCAGCCCGCGTCCGTGCTCAAGCCTGTATCCGCGGACGTCTAACCGCGGCATCAAGACCAGTCGCTGGCAGTGGCGCCGCCGCGCCACTGCCGTGTTCAACCCAACGGATCAACGGAGGCAATCGAATGTTCGTGATGCATGGAGTACGACGCACTGCATGTGCGATGGCGGCGCTGGCCGCTCTGGCCGTGAGCGCCCCGGCGTTTGCGCAGGAGGCGAAGGACCCGAATCCAGGCGCGTTAACTATCACTGGTACGGTCGACTTTCTCAACCAGTACCAGTTCCGCGGCATCCGGCAGAACTCCACGGGCATCGCGGTGTGGCCCGCGGTCGACCTGGGCTTTGCGGCGTTCTCGGGAGAGGGCGGCCTGAAGAGCGTCGGCATCAACTTCGGGACATGGAACAGCCTGCACACCGGTGACACCGGTGCCGACACGGATGAAACGCTGCTCGGTTGCGCCTGCGGCAAACTGTGGTACGAATCCGACTTCTACGCGACGCTCGGCTTCGGGTTCGGCGGCGGCGTGTCGTTCTCGACGACCTACACCGCGTATACGAGCCCGAACAACGGGTTCTCCACGGTGAAAGAGATCGCGTTCAAGCTTGGCGTCGATGACAGCGCCAAGCTGGGCAAAGCCGCGTTCAAACCGTACGCGCTCATCGCGCAGGAATTCGACACCGGAGCCAACCTTGGCCAGGCCGACGGCGGCTTGAACAAGGGGACCTACCTCGAACTCGGTGCCGCGCCGGGCTACTCCGCATCGAAGGCGAGCATCGCGTTTCCGATCAAGGTCGGTCTGAGCCTCAAGGACTACTACGAGCTGGCCGACGCGTTCGGGGACTATCAGGACAACAAGTTCGGGTATTTCAGCATTGCCGGCATCGCGACCATCCCGCTCGGCGGCACCACGAACTTCGGTTCCTGGAACATTCACGGCGGCGTAGAATACCAGCGGCTCGGCGACACCACGGCGTTCTTCAACTCGGACGAAGACGGACCGAGGAAGGATCAGATCATCGGCTCGATCGGGTTCGGGTTCTCGTACTGAACGTCGTCGCCGACAGGAGGAGTCGGATGACGGAGGCGTCCTACTGACAGGGCGACTCACCAATTCATTGTGCGCGTGGGCGCTCGTGGCTGTGGCGTCGTGCCTTGGCACGGCGCCCGCGCGTGCACAGGGCTCGTCCGCCGATCCGAATCCCGGGAACATCACGTTGACCGCGGGTCTCGACGTCACGAACGCGTATCTGTTTCGTGGCATTCCGCAGGACGACACCGGCGTGATTCTGCAACCCTCCGGCGAGCTGGGCATCGCGCTGCGCCAAGGTGAAGGCTGGCTGAAGTCTGTCGGCGTCAACGTCGGTGTGTGGAACAGTCTGCACACGGGGATCGCCGGGCTCGACGGTCTCGGAAAGCTGTGGTACGAGGCGGACTTCTACGCCGGCCTGGCGCTCAGCGTGGGGAAGAGCGCAGGCATCGGCGTGACCTACACGTCGTACAACAGTCCGAACAACGGGTTCCTCACGGTGAGGGAGGTCTCGTTCAAGTTCTCGTTCGACGACAGTGCGATGCTCGGGCGGGCCTCGGTCAGGCCCTACGTGCTGCTGGCGCGCGAGCTCGATGGTCAGGCCGACGCAGGGTCCGCTGAGGGCACGTACCTCGAGCTCGGTGCGGCGCCGGGGATCGGCTCTGGTCTGCGCGTGTCGGTGCCGGTGCGACTTGGCCTGAGCGTGTCGGACTATTACGAAGGCGCAGACGGCGACGAGAGCTTCGGCTTCGTGAGTGTCGCCGGCGTCGTCACGGTACCGCTGTCCAGCGGCCCGACGCGGTTCGGCAGCTGGAACGTGCACGGAGGAGTCGAATTCGTTCGACTCGGCGATCGCAACGAAGCCATTCTGGGTGACAGGTCGAAAGTGATCGGCTCCGTCGGAATAGGTCTCAGCTACTAGCCTCCCGCATGCAGGCGGCCGGACGCGCGAGGCGCTTGGATCCGGTCGCGCGGTGGTGCGGACGCGTGCAGTCCTGCTGGAGGCGGTAAGGCGAGACGATCACTCGATGTCACTCACGCAACCGAGCCCAGGGGGTTCCACACTCGTCGCTGCCTTCGACGCAGCCCGGACCGAGCTCGAAGCCGATGCGCTGCGAGGCGCGGCCGGCCGTGCCTCGCTCGAGCGTTTTTCCGATCGAATCGACGCCATGCTCCGGCAGCTGTTCGCCGATGCCGGCGGCAACGAACGCTCGGTCGACGTGATTGCACTCGGAGGCTACGGCCGCCGCCACCTCTGCCTGCAGTCCGACATCGACCTGCTCGTGCTCTTCGAGCGCGCGATCGATGCCGACGACGAGCGCTTCCTGCGCGCGTTTCTCCATCCGCTGTGGGACATCGGCGTCGTCATCGGTCACCAAGTGCGCGAGCTCGACGACTTCAAACGGCTCGAAACGAACAATGCGGAGTTCCTCCTAGCGCTGCTCGACGCGCGGCCAGTGGCTGGCATCCGCTCGCTCTTCGACCGATTCAGGACGCGGTTTCACACCGCCTCGACCCACGCCTACATCCTGAAGTCTCTCCTCGAGCTCATCGATCGGCGGCATGCGGCCTTCAACGCCACGCTGTATCAGCTCGAGCCGGACGTCAAGGAGGCGCCCGGCGCGCTGCGCGACCTGACCGCGACGCGCACCATCGGGATGCTGACCGATCCGTTGCTGCTGCGGCGCGGGCCGGCGGATCCGGCGCGCGTCGATCAGGCGGAAGACTTCCTCCTGCGCGTCCGCTCGACGCTGCACCTCGGCGCGGGGCGGAATCAGAACGTGCTCAGCCACGAGATGCAGGAGCGGACCGCCGACCTGCTCGGCTACCCCGGCGCCGAGCCGCGTCAGCGCGTCGAGCGATTGATGAGCGACTACTTCCGTCACGCTCGCGTCGTCACGCGCTCGCTCGACTGGGCAAGAAAGAGCGCCCCGGTTCCAGTGGGTCCGAACCTGGGTCTGTCGCGCGATGGCATCCGCTTCCTCGATCCGGTGGTGGCGGCGCGGAACCCGGCGACGTGGCTCGGTGCGTTTCAGGCGGCGATCGATCACGGCACCGACGTGTCAGATGAGGCGCTGTCGTGCATCCAGCAGCACGTCGATCGCTACCGTGCCGACGATTTTTTTCCTGACGCGGCCGATCGCCAGACGCTGCTGCGTCTGCTCACGCCGCGGGCCGGGCTCTACGCGCGCCTCTCGGAGATGCACGACTGCGGCCTGTTGGGCCGCGTATTTCCAGAGTTCCAGGCGATCTCGTGGCGGGTGGTCCGCGACTTCTACCACAAGTACACCGTCGACGAGCATACGCTGCTGACGATTCGAAACCTCGAACGCATTGCCGAGACGACGGCGCCCGAGCGCCTGCGTTTTCGCAATGTCCTCGCTGCCGTCGCCGAGCCGCAGCTGCTCGTGCTCGCGTTGCTCCTGCACGACGTCGGCAAGTGGCGCGACGACGACCACGCGGTCGAGAGCGTGCGGATGGCGATCGACGTGGTCGATCGGCTCCAGCTCCGCGGGGACGCACGCGAGACGGTGTTGTTCCTGATCCGCCATCACCTGCAGATGTCGCTCGTGGCCTTCCGCCGCGACACTGAAGACCCCGACGTGGTCAAGACGTTCGCCGCGTTCATCGGCACGGAAGAGCGGCTGAAGATGCTCGCGCTGATGACGCTCGTCGACGTCGAAGCCGTCAGCCCGGAGACGCTCACGCCGTGGAAGGAGGAGCTGATCTGGCGGTTGTATGTCGATACCTACAACCACCTGACGCAACGCTACGGCGACGAGTTGATCGAGCGGAACCAGGCGGGTCTCGACGAGCTGTTGAAGCAGCGTCCAGACGATCTGTCGACGGTCGAGATCACGCGCTTTCTCGAGGGGTTGCCGCAGCGCTACCTGCAGCTGTTCTCTCGCGACGCGATCTACCGTCACGTCCGTCTGGCGCGCGACATCCATCCCGACGAGGTCCACCTGTCGCTCGAGCGCAGCGACTCGGCGATCTGGACGGTTGCGGTCACGACGCTCGACAAGCCGGTCCTGTTTTCCAATATCTGCGGCGTGCTGTCGTCCTTCGGAATGAACATCATCCGCGGGCACGCGCTGACCAATCCCAACGGACTGGTCCTCGACGTGTTTCAGTTCACCGACGACGAACGGTTTCTCGAGCTGAACGCCGAAGGGCACCAGCAGCTGCTGCACGTGCTCGAGGACGTCGTCTCGGGCCGGTCCGACGTGACGTCGCTGCTGCGCGGCCGCGAGCAGGGCGTCCTGCACGCGAAGGGCGCCCAGCGGTTCGCGCCGGTCGTGCGGGCCGACAACGAAGCGTCGGGCCGGTACACGATTCTCGACATCGTTGCAAACAACGCGCTGGGCCTGCTCTATCGCATCAGCCGCGTCATCTCACGGCAGGGGTGTGACGTCGACCTCGTCCTGATCGCGACCGAAGGGGAAAAGGCCATCGATGTCTTCCATATCACCAAGGGCGGATCGAAGCTTACCGAGGCGGAGCAGCAGGCGCTGACGTCCGACCTCCTCAGGACACTGGAGGGTTCGCTATGAAGTTGATCAAGTGCATCATTCGTCCGAACAAGGTCGACGAGGTCAAAGATGCGCTCGCCAAGTTGAACATCGCCGGTATGACGGTGACGGAGGTGCGTGGCCACGGGAAGCAGAAGGGGCACACCGCGATCTACCGCGGCAAGGAATACAACGTCAGCCTGCTGCCGAAGATGGAAGTCGAGGTCGTGGTGCCGGACAACATGGCCGACGACGTGGTGAAGGCTGTCGTGCAGGCGGCACGCACCGGCGAGATCGGCGATGGTCGCGTGTTCGTGCTACCCGTTTTGGAGAGCTATCGCATCCGCACAGGCGAGAAAGAGTCGTAGCGGCCGGCGGACGGCGCCCCGTTCCGGGCTCGTGGGACGCGGGGCGCACGGGCCGCCGCCGGCGCTGCGCCGGATGTCTCGAACCGCTATTCGTAGCGGAGCGCTTCGATCGGATCGAGTCGAGACGCGCGGACGGCGGGGACCATCCCGAAGAAGATGCCGACGCTTGCCGAGAAGCCGAGGCCGATGGCAAACGACCACCACGGCAGTGAAATGGGGAAGCCGGTGATCAAACTGACGGCGAGCCCGATCCCCGCTCCGCACAGAATCCCGAGCACACCACCCACGGACGTCAGCACCGCCGCTTCTGCCAGGAACTGGAGCAAGATTTCCTGGCGCCGCGCACCGAGCGCCTTTCGTACGCCGATCTCGCGCGTCCGCTCAGTCACCGAGATCATCATGATCGCCATCACGCCGATGCCACCGACCATCAGGGCGACCGACGAAATCACCACCAGCGCGAGGAAGACGGCGCGGCTGATCTGATCCCACAGACGCAGGATGGCGTCCTGGCCGCCGATCTCGAAATCGTTGGGCTCGTCCAGCTTGAGGCCATGGCGGATGCGCATGATCTCTTCGACTTCAGTGACCGTCTGATCGCGCGTGGCGCCTTCGACCGGAACGATGGTGATCTGCGCGCTGCTGCCGCCGCCAAAGCGCTGACGAGCGTTGGTCGCGAAGACGACCTGGTGGGTCGTTTGCGGAATGACGACGAAATTATCCGCCTGCGGAAACGGTGAGGGGCGCTTGCCGAGGACGCCGACGACGGTGTACTCGATCGCGCCGACGCGAACCTTCTTGCCAATCGGATCGATGCCGGACGGCGCGAACAACGCCTCATACGGGTTGTTGCCCAGGACCACGACGCGGCGCCGTCGCTGCACTTCCGATTGGGTGAAGAAGCGGCCGAACGACAGCTTGACGAAGTTCACGGTGGCGAACTGCTCGGTGGCCCCGAGCACCGCCCCGGTCGGTGTGCGCTGGCCGCCGTAGAACACACGCTCGACCGTCTGGCCGCCCAGGCCTTGACCCATCCAGATGTCAACGACGCCGACCGACGGCGCGAGCCGCTCGATCGCTCGTGCATCCTCGACGGTGAGATTGGGCCGCCGAATCAGTGCGGCGAAGTCCGCACCGGCCGCCAGACTGACCGCGCTCGCCTTGCTCAGGATGATGGTGTTTGGCCCCAGTTGGCGAATCATGTCGCGCAGCGATTCGTCAAAGCCGCGAATCAGCGACGTCATGCCGACGATCGACGTAATGCCGATGACGACACCGAGGATGGTCAACGCGGAGCGCATCTTGTTGGTGCGCAGCGTCTCGAATGCCATCAGCGCGACTTCGCCCCAGAGCCCGCGATTGAGGCCTTTACTCACGTCTCAAGGCCTCGATCGGATCGAGCGATGCCGCTCGTGACGCCGGATAGGCGCCGAAGAAGAGGCCGACGGCGGCCGTGATGCCGACGCCGAGCACGACCGACCACATCTCCAGACGCGCCGGCAGCGGCGTGACCGCGGCGATGAGCGTCGCGGCGAGCGATCCGAGCAGGATCCCGATGATGCCGCCGAACGTCGACAGCGTGATCGATTCGGTCAGGACCTGCGCCATGATGTCCTTGCGCTTGGCACCGAGCGCCTTGCGCAATCCGATCTCGCGCGTCCGTTCGCTGACCACCATCAGCATGATGTTCATGATGACGATGCCGCCAACCAGCAGTGACAGCGCCACGATGCCGACGAGCACCGCGAAAATGCCGCTCGTCACCTGGCGATAGAGGTCGAGGATGAAGTCCGAGGTGAGGATGCCGAAATTGTTCGGTGCCGATGGCTTCAAGCGCCGCGCGACGCGCAGCGCGACCGTGGCATCATCCATGGCCTCGGTCATCCGATCGGTGGAGACCGGCTTGACCATCAGCGTCAGTGACTGTCGCGCCCCGAACAGCCGCCGATAGGCGCCGAGCGGAATCACGGCGAAGTTGTCCTGCGAGTCGCCGAAGAACGATCCCTTTTTCTCGCTGACGCCGACGACGCGGAAGCCGATGCCGGCGATCTTGATGGTCTTCTCGAGCGGTTCGATCTCGCCGAAGAGGCGGTCGGCCAGTGAGTAGCCGAGGATCGTGACCTGCTGTCCCCGATCGACTTCGACCGCGCTCATCATGCGGCCCCGGTCGACGCTGAAGGTCGAAAAGTCGGAATAGCTGCTCGTCACGCCCTGGATGCTGGTGTTGTTGATCTCCTCGCTTCGATACGAGACCGTGGCATTCCGTCCGGCTTGGGCAGCGACCGACGCGATGAGCGGGCTGAACTTGCGGATGGCCTCGCCTTCGTCAACCGTGATGAGCGGATTATTGCGATTACGCTCCGCCTCGTCCTCGCTGAAGACCGGCGGCATACGCTGAACCGTGAAATTGTCGGCCCCGATGTCGCTGACGATGGCGTCCGCCACCATGCCGTTCATGCCCTGGATCAGGGTGACCACGGTGACGATCGAGGTGACCGCCACGATGTTGCCCAGCACCGTCATGAACGATCGCAGCTTGTTGGCCCAGATGGCCTGCAGCGCGATCAGGACGGAGTCGAAGAACTGGCTCATTTACTGCTGGAAGAGCGAGTGCGATTGCGGTTGTTCTGCTGGAGTTTGACGTCACCGCCGTCCGACAACTCCCGCACGGACGCGAACGGGCCCGTGATCACCTGATCGCCCGCCTTCAGCCCGGTGAGCACTTCGAAGTACTGCTCGCCGGCGATGCCGACCTTGACCGGCGTGAACACGCCTTTGCCTGCGCTCAGGACGAAGACGCCTTCGGTCTCCTTGCGCGTGTGGCCCGGCGGCGGCTCGTTCGAGGCGCTGACCGTTTGCGACACGACGTCGGAGCCGCGGCGGCGCCGTTGCGGCACCTCGCGAACGAGCGTGCCGCTCGGGTCGTAGAGCATCTCGCGGACCGTGAGCGCCTGAATCGGCACGGCCACCACGCCCTTACGAGTCGCGGTGGTGATCTCGGCGGTGCACGTGAATCCCGGTCGGACGTCGGGCACTTCCTCGGCCAGCGTAATCACGACCTTGAACGTCGTCGCCTGACGCTGTCCGCCGGTGTTCTGTGACGTGGTCTGGATGGGACTGTTACCGACCTCGGTGACACGGCCTTTGAAGGTCCGGTCGGGCACGGCATCGATCGTGACCTTGGCTTGCTGGCCGAGCGAGACCGACGGGATTTCGGTCTCGTCGACTTCGACCTCCGCTTCGAGGATCGACATGTCGGCGATCGTCAGCAGCACCGAGCCGGCGTTGTTCATCGTTCCGAGCACGGCGGTCTCACCCTCTTCAATGCTGCGGCGAGTCACGAGACCGTCCATCGGAGCTGTGATGATCACTTGATTGAGGTTGTACTTCGTGGTGGCCAGGCCGGCTTCCTCGACCTTGATTCGCTGCTCGTTGGTCTGGATCTCCTGCTCGCGCGTCTTCAGCTCCGCCTCGCGCACCTGGACGTCGTTCTCGGCGCGCTCGAGCGCTTCACGAGTGGTCAGTTGCTCCTTCCACAGTTCCTGGGTGCGCTTCAGATTCTGCCGGGCGAGTTCGAGCAGCGCGCGGGTCTGCTGCACGGAGGCGCGGGACTGTTGCAGCGACGACTGGGCGGCGGCCACGCTGGCTTCACCGCGCTGCAGCTGCGCGTCGAGTGATCGCGGGTCGATCTCCAGCAGAAACTGGCCGGCCTTGACGCGCTGGCCTTCTTCGACCGCGACACGCGTCACGCGCCCAGTGGTATTCGCTGATACGTTGACTTGCCGCTTGGGTTGAATCTTCCCCGATGCGGACACGAGCGCCTCGAGGTCGCGGGCACGGATCGCTTCCGCATTGACGGTGACGCCGGTCTCGCGCTTGAAGTACAGGTTGGCGCCGACGACGGCGGCGCCGACGAGGATGACAGCCCCAATGATGGCGATCTTCTTCCAAGTCATCGATACTCCTGAGCCCGTCATGCGGCCCCGCGGTGCTGACCGCGTACCAAGTTTGCCCGACCGCATAACGGGCTAGGCGCGCGTCGCGCGCCAATGAAACAAACGTTAACCCGCCGAGGCGCTCCGCGGGCTGTTCACCGCGGAGCCACTGGCTGGTTAACCCGAACGCACGTACCCGATGATGAGTGCAATCACGACGTAGAGGGCGAGCAGCGTCGTCGCGATGCCGCCCGTGCGACGCTTGTACAGCACCGCCAACCCGATCGACATCGTGACGATGAACCAGACCAGAATCAAATCGATCGCGCCGAGGAAGCGCGTGACGAAGCTGGTCTCGTCGAGAAACGGCACGAAGATGGCGAGGTTGGCCCCTGGTGCGGTCGTCCCCGATGGCTCGGCCCCCAGCAGAATCAGTCCCGCTGTCACGATGCCCTGGAGCATCGAGACCACGCCTGAATGGGCGACGACCGAATAGACCTGCTTGAACTGGGCCGAACCTCCCATCAATGTCGAGAAGATCAGCATCAGGATGCCAGCGATGACCGCGGTGAAGGCGGCGCCCAAGAAGAGCGTTCCGATCGGAATGACCATCGGGAGGTACCCGATCACCCGTTCGGCACCGGCGATCTGCGCCTCCGTCATGTTTGGATTACGGGTGGCCTGTTCGAACATCGCATCCTGCATCGCTGTCGAGGACAGGATGACGTACTGACATGCCGCGCCGACGACGAGCGTGATCGCCATCACGCCGAGCCAACGCGGACGTGCGGCAATCGCGGCAAACGTCTCCTTCGGCGAGAAGAGCACGCCGATCATCCGGGAGAAGAGTCCGGGATCCGGGGCGGTGGCGCTGGCCGTCTCAGTCACGTTGCCGTCCTTTTCCGATCGATGCTCATGCCGACGGGCCGAGAACCGCCATCGTGGCGGCGAGCAGCAGGGCAAGACCTGCATACGCACCCAGGAACGTCAGCGCCAGCGGCCGCGCGTTTCGCCGATAGAGCACACCGACACCGATCGCGAGCACGACCACCCACCAGATGACGAACAGGTCGAGCGCACCCACGAACCGCGCCAGGGGCGACGCTTCGTCGAGTGCTGAGAACCATGTCCCGATCGACATAGCGTTTGCCGTGCTCTCGCTCGCGTAGCTCGTGATCGCGCCGACGACCTGACGCAGCGCCAACGGCACACTGGCGAGCGTCGCGATTGCACAGACCTGCGCAAACGATGCTCGCTCGCGGTGTGCTCGGCCGAACATCACGAACACACCAGCAGCAACCGCCAGCACCAGCACCGGTCCGCTGAGGACTGCTGTACTGAGCCCATATGCGAAGCCGTGCGCACTCAACGCCTTCAACTCCTCGTACCGCGAGTCGTCGACCTCCTGGCCGAAGGCAATCGCGGTCCGCTCCCATTCGTCGACCAGCGCCGTCCGACCGATTTCGGTCTCGAACAGGGCGATCCGGGTGGTGGCGGTGATTACGGTCAGCACCGTCAACAGGCCGACCCAGGCCGGTGCCGCCAGACCCGCCGTAAACGTCGCGCGCGGATGCCTCAGGACCCCATAGATCCGGGTCAAGGCGTCCGGTCTGTGTGATGGAACAGCGGCCCCTGATTCGGAGGACACTCAAACTCCTAGATACGGCAAAGGCGTGATTCGGTTCCGGTATGGGCGCTTGCCCGAGTCACCCGCTCCACGCCGCTACGTTTCGATCGTCTGGCCGTCCCATTCATTGCACCATAACTTCGCCTCGTTAGTACTGACATCGCGAGGCTCTCACCGTACCTGTACAGGCCGATTACCACCGACAGGTCACAGACATACGCCTGTTTTGCCCTACAGCAGGCGGCCATGGCCGCCGAGAACATAAGACGGGTCGGAGTGCCCTGCAGATCGAAGTTCGCCCCGCCTACATTACGGCGCGCGCGTCGCTCTGACGATGACTTGAGACGGACGTAATCCCAGTTACCACATGGCGGTTCGAATCGGAGAGCTGCTTCTCAAAGAGAAGCGCATTACGCCGGAGCAACTCCAGGAGGCGCTGAACTATCAGCGCCAGCACGGGGGGAAGCTCGGCTTCAATCTGATCAAGCTCGGGTACGTCAAAGACGACGAGATCACGGCGCTGCTCAGCAAGCAGTATGGCGTGCCGTCGATCGCTTTGGGCCAGTTCGACGTCGATACAGCGGTCGTCAAGCTGGTTCCCGCCGAGACCGCCCAGAAATACCAGATCATCCCGCTCTCGCGGTCGGGGGCCACCCTGACGATCGCGATGACCGACCCGACCAACGTGTTCGCCATGGACGACATCAAGTTCATGACGGGCTACAACGTCGAGCCGGTCGTCGCGTCAGAGACCGCCGTTATCGACGCGATCCAGAAGTACTACAACAAGGCGTCGGGGCCGGCCACTGGCAACGGCGCTGCGGGCGGCGGTCCGAGCGCGCTCGACGTGGCAAGCAAGGCGCTCGAGGAGATGCCGGCGATCGGCGACGCTGGCGACGTCGAGGTCCTCGAGGAATTCGAAGAGATCAGCGCCGAAGCGCTCGCCAAGCAGGGCGAGGAAGCGCCGGTCATCAAGCTCGTGAACGTCATTCTGATGTCGGCGATCCAGAAGGGCGCCAGCGACATCCACATCGAGCCGTACGAGAAGGAGCTCCGGGTCCGGTACCGCATCGACGGCATCCTCTACAACATCATGCAGCCGCCGATGAAGTTCCGCGATGCGATCACCTCGCGCATCAAGATCATGTCGAAACTCGACATCGCGGAAAAGCGCCTGCCGCAGGACGGCCGCATCAAGATCCGCTTCCAGGACAACGGCGAGATGCGTGACATCGACTTCCGCGTCTCCTGTCTCCCGACGCTCTTCGGCGAGAAGATCGTGCTTCGTCTCCTCGACAAGACGAAGCTGATGCTCGACATGACCAAGCTCGGCTTCGAGTCCGAGTCGCTGAAAAAGTTCGAGGTCGCGATCGACAAGCCGTGGGGCATGGTGCTCGTCACCGGGCCGACGGGGTCCGGTAAGACCAACACGCTCTACTCCTCGATTGCGCGGATCAACATGCCGACGACGAACATCATGACGGCCGAGGACCCGGTCGAATTCAACTTGATGGGCGTCAACCAGGTGCAGGTGAAGGAGAGCATCGGGCTCAACTTCGCGGCCGCTCTCCGCAGCTTCCTGCGTCAGGACCCGAACATCATCCTCGTCGGCGAAATTCGCGACTTCGAGACGGCGGAAATCGCAGTGAAGGCGGCGCTCACCGGCCACCTCGTGTTGTCGACCCTGCACACCAACGACGCGCCGGGCACCATCAATCGATTGATGAACATGGGCATCGAGCCGTTCCTGGTGGCGAGCTCGCTGAACCTCGTGTGCGCGCAGCGTCTCGTGCGCAGAATCTGCAAGAACTGCACGGAACCGGACCCCACGCCAGCTCAAGCGCTGGTGCAAGCCGGTTTCACGGCCGATGAGGCAAAGACAGTGGTCCCCAACAAGGGGAAGGGCTGTGAAAAGTGCAACAACACCGGTTTCAAGGGCCGCGTCGGTCTCTACGAGGTGATGGAGATTACGGAGGAAATCCGTGAGCTCATTCTCGTCGGCGCCTCGGCGCTCGAACTGCGTCGCAAGGCCGTTGACGAAGGAATGATCACGCTTCGCCGAAGCGGGTTGCTGAAAGTGAAAGACGGAGTGACGACGATCGAGGAGATCGTCAGGGAGACCGTGAAGTAATGCACACACTGCCTGAACTTCTCCACACGATGGTGCAGATGGAGGGCTCGGATCTCCACATCACCACGAACACGCCGCCGCAGGTGCGCGTGCACGGCCACCTGGTGCGCCTGCAGGCCGCCGACCTCACACCCTCCGACACGAAGCAGCTCTCGTACAGCGTGCTGACCGATGCGCAGAAGAAGCGCTTCGAAGAGACGATGGAGCTCGACTTCTCGTTCGGCATCAAGGGCCTGGCGCGTTTCCGCGTCAACATGTTCAACCAGCGCGGCTCGGTCGGCGCGGTCTACCGGTTGATTCCCGAGACGATTCGCAGCTTCCAGGAATTGAACCTGCCGCCGGTGTTGGCAACCCTGGCCGAACGGCCCCGCGGTCTCGTGCTCGTCACCGGACCGACCGGATCGGGCAAGTCGACCACGCTCGCGGCGATGATCGACAAGATCAACAAGGAGCGGCACGACCACATCCTCACGATCGAGGATCCGATCGAGTTCGTGCACCAGCACCAGGGCTGTCTGGTGAACCAACGCGAGGTGCACAGCGATACCGAGAGCTTTTCGAATGCGCTTCGCGCCGCGCTGCGCGAAGACCCCGACATCGTGCTGATTGGTGAGATGCGCGACCTCGAGACGGTCGAATCAGCGCTGCGTATCGCCGAGACCGGTCACCTGACGTTCGGGACGCTGCACACGAACTCGGCATCGCAGACGATCAACCGGATCATCGACATCTTCCCGTCCCATCAGCAAAGCCAGATTCGCACGCAGCTCTCACTCGTGCTCGAAGGGATCGTCTGTCAGGCGCTGCTGCCGAAGATTGCCGGCGGGCGCGTGGTGGCGCTCGAAATCATGGTCCCGACCGCCGGCATCCGCAATCTGATTCGCGAGGACAAGGTCCATCAGATCTACTCGGCGATGCAGACCGGCCAGGAAAAGATGGGCATGCAGACGATGAACCAGTCGCTCGCGACGCTCTACCAGAAGAAGCTGATCACGCAGGAGACCGCGATGATGGCCTCGTCGAACCGCGATGAGCTGCATGACCTCATTAGTCGCGGCGTCGGCGTCGTCGCGGGCGCGGGGCTGAACCGCCCAGGCATGCGGCCGGTGGGGAGATAGAGAGGCCATGGCGACTTTTGCGTATACCGGACGAACTCGCGCCGGACAGACCGTCACTGGCGAGCGGAACGCCGACTCGATCGACGGCGCCGTGGCAGCGCTGCGTCGCGATCAGATCCTCGTGACGCAAATCAACCCGGTCAAGGACGCCGCGAAGGCGGCGGCCCCGAAGGCGGCCAAGAGCAGGAGCGTCTCGGCCAAGAACCTTGCGGTCTTCACTCGCCAGTTCTCGGTCATGATCGACGCCGGCCTGCCGCTCGTGCAGTGTCTCGAGATCCTCGGCACGCAGGAAGAGGACAAGAACTTCTCGGCAGTGATCCTGGCGACGCGAACCGACGTCGAGAGCGGCGCCTCGCTCGCCGATGCGATGAAGAAGCACCCGAAGGCGTTCGACGGGCTGTTCACCAACATGGTGGCGGCGGGCGAAGCCGGCGGCATCCTCGACACGATTCTGAAGCGTCTGGCGACCTACATCGAGAAGTCCGTCAAGCTGAAGAGCCAGGTGAAATCGGCGATGGTCTATCCCGTCGCCGTCATCGTGATCGCCGCGCTCGTCGTCGGCGTCATCCTGTGGAAGGTCATTCCGACCTTCGCCAACCTGTTTGCAGGCCTCGGCGCAACGCTGCCACTGCCGACACGGATCGTCATCGCGCTGAGCAATGGCCTGGTGCGATTCATGCCGTTCATCATCGTGGGCATCATTGCGGCGGTCTTCGGGTTCCGCTCCTTCTACGCGTCGGAACAAGGGCGCGTGATCGTCGATCGGCTGCTGCTGAAGTTCCCGGTACTCGGATCGCTGCTTCGGAAGATCGCCGTTGCCCGCTTCTGTCGAACGCTGTCGACACTGCTTGCGTCCGGCGTCTCGATTCTCGAAGCGCTCGACATCACTGCACGGACGGCCGGCAACGCCATCATCGAGGCCGCGATCCTGACGACGCGCAAGAGCATCGAGCGCGGCGAGACGATCGCGCAGCCGCTGAAGGAGACCGCCGTGTTCCCGGCGATGGTCGTCCAGATGATCGGCGTCGGCGAGGCAACTGGCGCGCTGGATACGATGCTCTCGAAGATCGCCGACTTCTACGAGGAAGAAGTCGACGTCGCGGTGGCCGGTCTGTTAACGCTGCTCGAACCGATCATGATCGCGTTCCTCGGCGGCGTCGTCGGCGGCATCGTGATCGCGATGTATCTGCCGATCTTCGATCTGATCAGCAAGCTCACAGGCTGAAATACGTCGACTCCCCAACGCCAACTCCCAACCCCAAACGTTGGCAGTTGGAACGGGGGAGTTGGGAGTGGCATACAGGATGAATCTCCGACGTCGTTTGTCGACGCTCATCGCCGTGCGCGTCGTGCTCGTCACGGTGCTGTTCGGCTCGGCGATTCTCATTCAGATCAGCCGGCCCAGCGCGTTTCCCATCGATCCGTATTTCGCGCTTATCGGGTTGACCTACGCCCTGAGCGTCATCTACCTGGCGACGCTCAGGTTTGCCGAGTCCCACCTGTGGCTCGCCGATTTGCAGTTTGGCGCGGACGCGCTGCTCGTGTCCGCGTTCATCCATGTGACCGGCGGCATCGCGAGCAACTACTCGACACTGTATTTGCTCCCGATCATCGGGGCCGCCATTATTCGGTATCGACGGGTCGCTACTCAGGTGGCCGTGCTCAGCGCGGCGCTGTACCTGGCGATCGTGGTCGTCCAATATGGCGATTTCGACGTGCCGCTGGCGAGCCGCTTCTCTCCGGTCGTCGAGCTGCCGACGCTGCGCGTCGCGCAGTACACCGTCGTGATCAACCTCGGCGGGTTTCTGGCGGTCGCGTTTCTGGCCGGCTCTCTCGCCAACAGCCTTCGCTCGGCGGGCGCCCGGCTCGAGGACGCCTCGCTCGTCATCCGGGATCTCCGGGCCTATAACGAGTACGTCATCAACAGTCTGTTGAGCGGTCTCATCACGACCGACGTGCACGGCCGCATGCTGACCTTCAACAACGCCGCCGCGACGATCATCGGGTTGCCCGCCTCGCACACGATCGGGCGCGACGTCTTCGACGTGATGCAGTTGCCGGCGTCGGCGCGCGAGCGGCTGCACGATCTGCCGGAACGACGCGGGCTGAGGGTCGACTATCAGCACACGACGCCCGATGCGCGCGTCATCGACGTCGGCCTGACGGTGAGTCCTCTGACATTTCCCGACGGGGCGAGCGGCTACCTGTTCGCGTTTCAGGACGTCACCAACATGAGGCGACTCGAGCGCGAGGCGCGCCTGCGCCAGCGTCTGGCCGCGGTCGGGGAAATGGCGGCCGGTATCGCCCACGAGATTCGAAATCCACTGGCCTCGATGTCGGGATCGATTCAACTGCTGCGGCACGAACTGGAGCTCAATGAGGAGCAGACCCAGTTGATGGATATCGTGCTGCGTGAGTCCGAGCGGCTGAATCACACGATCAAGTCGTTTCTTGCCTACGCGCGGCCGCAGCGGTCGGCGCCGGCCAAACTCGACGTCCGACGGATCCTGCAGGACACCGCCCTTCTTCTTCGCAACAGTGCAGAAGTGCGAAGCGAGCACGTCATCGAGGTCGAGGCAAGCGTGGACCCTGTGTGGTGCGAAGCCGACGAAAACCAGATCCGGCAGATTGTCTGGAACCTCGCCAGCAACGGGATTCGCGCGATGGCTCAGGGCGGGCGGCTGACGCTGGCCGTGCGATCGGAAGAGATCGACGGCAACCGGATGGTCGTGCTGACGGTCCAGGATCAGGGGTGCGGGATCGCGCCCGACGATCTCGACGGAATCTTCCAGCCATTCCGCAGCTCGTTCGAGCGCGGCACCGGCCTGGGGTTGGCCATCGTGCATCGTCTGGTCACCGACTATCACGGCGCGGTGCAGGTCTCCTCGGAGGTGGGCGTGGGCACCATCTTCACCGTGAGGCTTCCAGTGGACGCCGGCATCACCGCGACCGATAACACTAACGATGCCCTGCGTCAGGCTGTCGAGCATGCAGGGCCTCGTTAGTCTGCAGCGTCTCTTTGTCCCCGCTCCGCGGGGGCGAGCCGTCTTGACCGGGGAAGGCTTGACTCATTTGTCGAGAATCCGGGCGGCCAAGACGGCTAGCGATCAGAGGAGTGCAGTGGTATGAGCCGGGCATCGACGGCTGCGTCGACCGCCGAATCACGTACAGACGAGGCCGCGGCCGCCAAGCCGCGCATCCTCATTGTCGACGACGAAGCGTCGATGCGGGAGATGCTTCGCATCGTCATGCGGCGCGACGGCTACGACGTCACGGTAGCGGGCAACGGCAAAGAGGCGATCGAGACGCTCAAGCGCGACCGGATCGATTTGCTGCTGTCCGACATCCGCATGCCCGACGTCAGCGGCGTCGAGGTACTTCGCGCCGCCAAGGATTCCAACCGCGACATCATCGCCTTCATGATGACGGCGTTCGCCTCCACTGAAACGGCGGTCGAGGCAATGCGGCTCGGGGCCGTCGATTACTTCACCAAGCCGTTCAACATGGACGAATTGCGCCTCAAGGTGCGCCAGCACGTCGAGGCGATGCGGCTCAAGCAGGAGAACGTGCTGCTGAAGCGCGCCCTCAATTCGTCGCACGAGTTCTGCAACATCATCGGCCGCAGCAACGCCATGCTCGATCTGTTCAAGATGATCGAGACGATCGCCAGGACCAACAGCACCGTGCTCATCACGGGGGAGTCGGGGACTGGCAAGGACCTCGTCGCCCGGGCGGTCCACTACAACTCGTTGCGTCGTGAGCATCCCTTCGTCGCCCTGAATTGCGGCGGTCTCCCCGAGACGCTGCTCGAATCCGAGCTCTTCGGCCACATGCGCGGCGCCTTCACCGGGGCCGATACCAACAAGAAGGGCCTGGTCGAGGTCGCCGAACGCGGCACCATCTTCCTCGACGAAATCGGGGAGATGAATCAGGCCATGCAGGTCAAGCTGCTGCGCGTGCTGCAGGATCGGCGGTTTCGTCGGCTCGGCGGTACCGAGGAAGTGCAGGCCGACATCCGCGTGATTGCGGCGACCAATCAGGATCTGCAGAAGATGGTGGCCGAAGGACGGTTTCGCGAGGACCTGTACTATCGCATCAATGTGATTCAGGTCCACTTGCCTCCGCTGCGGGATCGCCGCGAAGACGTCCCGCTCCTGGCGGATCACTTTCTCGCCAAGTACTCGTCGGGCATCGACAAGAGCGTTCGTGGGATCTCGCGCGACGCGCAGCAGCTGCTGCTCGCTTATGACTGGCCCGGGAATGTCCGCGAGCTGGAGAACGTCATCGAACGCGCCGTCGCGTTGGAGCAGTCTCCGTTGGTGCTGCCCGAGAGCCTTCCGGCTCACGTCCGCGTTCCCGACGGCGGATCGTCGAAGCCCGCCGGTGCGACGACGTCGAGCATCCAGACTGCGAAGTCGGCGGAGGGTCTTCCTGACATCACCGAGGGGTTCAACCTCGAGGCGCTCGGAGAGGAATTCTATCGGCACTACATGGCGCTGGCGCTCGAGCGCGCCGGCGGCGTGCAGACCAAGGCCGCGGACCTCCTCGGAATGAGCTTCAGGTCGTTCCGCTACTACGCCAAGAAATTCAACATCAAGTAAACACGGCACGGCGTCGCTGGCGCCCTGACCTCATGCCGACGGCACGTCACGGCATCCATCGGCGTCTCCTCCTGTCAGGTCTGGTCATCATGGCGGTCGCGTCAGGCGCGCCGCACGGTGACAGCGCTCGAGATCGATCGGGAGCTCTCGATCGACCGCGCTATACAGCGCCGCGGACGCCATGGGGCGATGCCGACCTCCAGGGCGCGTACACGAATGCCGCCGAGCGGGGCATCCCCCTGGAACGACCACCCGGTCTCTCGACTCGCATGACCGCGGCGGAGTTGAAGCAGTTGAACGAGGAGCGCCGCGAAGCGAAGCGGCGCGAGATCGAGTGGGAGCCCACGATCGAGCCGCCAATCGACAACAGTCGACCCTGGCTGATCGTCGATCCTCCTGATGGTCGTGTGCCTCACCTCGTGCCTGAGGCGTTTCGACGCGCCCGCGCCCACGCTGACGCCTGGAAGCAGGATGGCAGCCGCGCGCGACCCTGGCTGTTCGGCGGACTCTTCGAGCGGTGCGTTACACGGGGACTGCCCGGCTCGATGATGCCGTTCGATTACGGCAACCTCTACGAGATCGTGCAGGCGCCGTCAGTGGTCGCGATCACCTACGAAATGATCCACGAGACGCGGGTGATCCCCCTCGACCCATTCGACCCTTCGACAGGCTCAGGGCGTGCAGGAACGGGAATTCAGAGTTACATGGGCAACCCGCGCGGCCGCTTCGAGGGCGATACGCTCGTCATCGACACAACAAACTTCTCTGGCAAGACGCCGTTCAGAGGATCCGGCCCGAACCTTCGATTGATCGAGCGCTTCAGGCCGATCAGTGCAACGGTGCTCGAATGGTCGGTCACGTTCGACGATCCGCAGACCTGGACGGCCCCCTGGACCATCGCGATGAACCTCACGCGAACCGATGACAGACCGCTCGAGTACGCGTGTCACGAGGGAAACCGCGTCGGCTATCAGTGACCATCTGTCAATTCTTGGCAGACTCCCGTTGACACTAACTGTCAAACACCTCCCTCGGACCGTGCGTTGCCCGCGACCGATGATGCATAGCTCCTTTGTATTCATGAAATAGCAGCGAGCCGGTGGCTCGGTCCCGCCTGGCACTGTCCTTGCCCCAAGGTTGCTCAGGGCGCGTCGCCCGATTTCGAGACTGTAAGCGCGGAGCCGCTGACTGCTCCGCGATGAGACGCAGCGGACGAGCGGCTGCAGGAGCACCTGTGAAGGTAGCGAACAGGGAAGACGGGTTCACGCTGATGGAGCTGCTGATCGTCGTAGCGGTCATCGGCGTGCTCGCCTCGATCGGTGTAGCCCAGGTGATGCGGGCTCGTGTCTCGGCGAACGAAACGGCCGCCGTGAGCACGATGCGCGCCATCAATGGCGCACAAATGAGCTACGCGAGCGGTGCGGGACTCGGTGGCTTTGCGACGGGCCTGGCGGTCTTGGGAACACCGTGCCTCGGTAGTACCCGTGGCTTCATCTCTCCTGACCTCGATCCGAGCCAACCTGGTGTCACTTCGTACGGAGCGAGCGGGGTCGCGAAAAGCGGGTACGGCATTGATCTCGTCGGAAACGGCGCGCCGGGTCCGCCCGATTGCAACGGGACTCCGACCGAGGCGGACTACGTGGCGACCGCCGTTCCACTCACAACTGGTATCACCGGCGTGCGCGGATTCAACACCGCTGGTGCGGGCACGGTTTACTTCGACCCATCAGGACTGCCCACCGGAACTACACCCATTCAGTAGGTTCCCCCATATCGTTCACCGGTGGACGAAGATTCGCCGGTGAACGATCCTTCCACTTCGGCGCCGCTTGTGCGGATTTGCCGTGCATAGACGTTGCGAGCACCGCCCAACCCTCCCCGACGATCGTCCAAAGGTAAACAGATTCACGCGAGTTGTCAGGTTCGTTCACGCGATTTCTCAGGCTCGCACGGGGCCAACAATTTTTGGCAACTCGGGTTGACGCTTTTTGGCGGTAGACATTCGCTGACACCACGCGCGGAGCTCGGTCACAGCCTGGTAAGCTGCGACGAATAGAAGGGTTATACTGAGTGGAACGGCATTCAATAACCGCTGGCATACCGGTTGCTCCATCTCTTCAATGTTTGGGGCGCCGTGGTCGTAGACGGCGATTTACGGATAGCTGGCGGGCCGTTGGCCCGGCTTCTCAAAGGGAGTGCACAGTGAAGAGAATCGGACGTAACGACGGTTTCACGCTGATCGAGCTGCTGATCGTCGTGGCGATCATCGGCATCATCGCGGCGATTGCGGTGCCGGGCCTGCTCCGCGCCCGCATGTCGGGCAACGAGACGTCGGCCATCGGGTCGATGCGAGCCATCAACAGCGCGCAGACGAACTACATCACCGCGGCCGGATACGGCGGGAGCGCGACGAGCTTGCAGATTCTTGGCGATCCCTGCCCGATGAGCACCCAGGGCTTCATTTCGCCGGACCTGGATCCGACCGCGCCCGGCGTCACCTCGAACGGCGCCACGGGCGTCCTGAAGAGCGGCTACAACACCGATATGGCCGGCGCCGGTGCGGCTGGTCCGAACGACTGCAACGGTATCGCTACGCTGGTTGACTACACGGCGACGTCTACTCCGATTACGGTCGGGTCGACGGGCGTTCGCGGCTTCAACACCTCCAGCTCGGGCACGATTTACTTCGACGCAGCGGGCGGCGGCGCCGGCACCACGCCGATCCAGTAACCCTTCTCCCCGTTCGACCGACGAGGATGCCGGCGGTAGACGCCGACATCCTCGTTGTGTTTTTGGGCCTGCCGCGGGGTTTCGGCCGACCGGCTCCTTCTGGCGTCTGACCGTCTATAATCTGCGGGAAGACAGATGCCCTCGGCCATACATTTCTACGAACACTGACTATGACTGCTCGCGCTCGATATGCCCTGATTACGCTTGCCGCGCTTGGCTTGGTCGCGTCGATGGCGGCGCTATACGTCCACTATCGACTAATCACCGATCCGACGTATTCGAGCTTCTGCGACGTCAGCGATACCGTGTCCTGCCAGCAGGTGCTGCGAAGCTCATACGCCACCATCGCGGGTGTTCCCGTCGCCGCAGGTGGGGCGATCTGGTCTGCCCTCGTGCTGATGCTGTCGACCTTGGGCATGCGCGCCCCGAAGTCGGAGCAGGCATCCCGCGCTGCCGGCTATGTCTTCGTGCTCGCGACGCTCGGGCTCGCCGGCGTTTTCTATCTCGCCTACGCCTCGTTCTTCGTCCTGCGTGCGGCATGTCCGATCTGCATGACGATGTACGTGAGCGCAATCGGGATCTTCTTCGTGTCGGCTGGGGCGGCCGGGCCTCTCCGCGCGCTGACGTCGGGCCTCGGAACGGATCTGGGCACCGTGCGGAAGAGTCCCGCCGCACTCTCGCTCACGATGATCTGGATCGTGGCATCCATGGCGCTGATACTCCTGTTCCCTCGTGAACAGGCAGTCGTCCAGGCCGCTCAGGAAGCGGCGGCGCCCGTCGAGACGCTCACGCCCGATCAGCTCGTCGAGCTGCACGCCTGGATCGATCGTCAGCCGCGCAAACCTGAAGCGATGCCGACGCAGGACGCCAAGGTGCTGTTGATGAAGTTCAACGACTACCAGTGTCCGTCGTGCCGCCAGACCTACGTGCTCTACAAAGACATCATCGCCAAGTACGAGAAGGCATATCCGCGCGTCTTCAAATACGAGACCCGCGACTATCCATTGGAAAGCGAATGCGGCGCCGGCGGATCGCACACCGCGGCCTGTGAAGCAGCGGTCGCGGTCCGTCTCGCCCGTGAGAAGAACCTGGACAAGCAGCTCGAAGCGACGCTGTTCGATCGGCAGTCGTTTTCGATGACCCGCGACGATGTGAAGGCCGCGCTGAACGAAGTGACAAAGATCAGCGGCAGCGAGTACGACGCGCGCTACTCGCAAGTGCTGGAAGCGGTCAGAGCCGACTCACAGTTGGGCACGAAGCTGGGTGTCAGCGGCACGCCGACCTTCTTCCTGAACGGCATCATGCTCAACTCCCTGAGGCCGGCCGCCCTCGACGCAATCATCGCCTACGAGCTCAAGAAGGCTGGTGTGACGTCGTAGGGGGATTTCCTAAGGATTTGCCTGGCAAGTCCGAAAATCCTGATTAGCGATGAACGTCATCAGGACCGAAGGACTCACGAAGCACTACAACACAGGTTTCTGGCGCCCACGTCCCTACGCTGCGCTCGAGGACCTGACCTTCGGGGTGGGGCAGGGCGAGGTATTCGGGTTTCTCGGCCCCAATGGCGCCGGCAAGACAACCACCCTGAAGCTGCTGATGCAGCTCATTTTCCCGACGTCGGGCCGCGCCGAGATCCTCGGCCGCCCCGTTGGTGACCTCGCAGTTCGCAAGCGAATCGGCTACCTCGCCGAGAATCCCTACTTCTACGACAACCTGACCGCCGAGGAATTGCTCCTGTACTTCGCCCGGCTGTTCGGCTGCGCCGCTGCCGAGGGCCGGCGCAAGGCGTCACAGCTCCTCGATGAGGTGGGCATCGGGGCCGAACGGCGGTTCCAGCTCCGCAAGTTTTCCAAGGGGATGGTGCAGCGCGTTGGGATTGCCCAGGCGCTCGTGAACGATCCCGAGGTCGTGTTTCTCGACGAGCCGATGTCTGGTCTGGATCCGATCGGCCGCCGCGACGTCCGTGAGTTGATTCTCCGGCTGCGCGACCGCGGCTGCACGGTCTTCTTCAGCTCACATGTGCTCAGTGACGCCGAGGCGCTGTGCAGCCGCGTCGCGATCGTCGTGAAGGGACGTCTGGCTGCGAGTGGATCGATCGACGAGCTCACCGCATTCCAAGCGCGTGGATGGGAACTCGTCGTGTCCGGCCTGAGCGACGATGCGCTGCGAAACTCTCGTGGAGGCTTTTCGACGGTCACGCCGCTTGGTGGCGGCCGCTTCGCGCTGCAACTCCCGCCGACGACGGTGCCCGAACGGATCATCCCGGAGCTGGTGAAGGCTGGAGCC